>Ga0210384_10002804_pt1 | contig 20847 bp, 18 predicted proteins | sample IncBWH2MmetaG_FD_160574 | JGI IMG/M metagenome (GOLD analysis project Ga0210384, IMG submission 160574) | Forest soil microbial communities from Barre Woods Harvard Forest LTER site, Petersham, Massachusetts, United States - Inc-BW-H-2-M | ecosystem: Environmental > Terrestrial > Soil >...
AACACGACCACATGGGCTCCGAGCGCATGGGCAAACTTCACGCCCATGTGTCCCAACCCTCCGAGCCCCACCACGCCGACCTTCTTGCCTTTGGTCACACCCCAGTGGCGCATGGGCGAGTACGTAGTGATTCCGGCGCAGAGCAACGGAGCGACTCCGGCCTGGTTAAGGTTCGAAGGAACGTGCAGAACGAACCTCTGGTCGACCACAATACTGTCGGAGTAGCCGCCGTAGGTCACGCCCCCGAGATGCTTGTCGGGAAAGTTGTAAGTTAAGGTGAAATTCCGGCAGAACTGCTCGAGACCCGCCTGGCACTCCTTGCAGGTGCGGTCCGAATCCACCATGCAGCCGACTGCGGCGAGGTCACCAGCCTTGAACTTCTTGACCGCGGAGCCGACCTTGGTAACGCGGCCGACAATCTCGTGGCCGGGAACGCACGGGTAGACGGTGGGCATCACGCCGCTCCACTCGTTGCGCACCTGGTGAAGATCGGAGTGACAGATGCCACAAAACAGAATTTCGATCTGTACGTCCTGATCGGTTGGGTCGCGGCGCGGGATTGTGGCTGAGGCTAGTGGTGATGTTGCACTGGTTGCCGAGTATGCTTTTGCTTTGTACATAAACCTTGGATTCCCTTTCTCAATCTAAAGACCCGTCATTTTTTCTAGGCGCTCCGGGTAGCGCGCGCCTTCCACTTTGATGTTGGAGGAGGCACTTTCGATCTGAAGAAGATCGTCGGGCGTAAGTTCAACGCCGGCCGCTCCGATGTTCTCTTCCAGACGGTTTAGCTTCGTCGTGCCTGGAATCGGAATAATCCAGGGCTTTTGCGCGAGCAGCCAAGCGAGTGCGATCTGAGCAGGCGTAGCTTTCTTCTGCTTGGCGATGGTGCCGAGCAGATCGACGACAGCCTGGTTCGCCTTCATAGCCCCTGTCGCAAACCGAGGCAGAGTGCTGCGGAAATCGGTGTTCTCAAATTTGGTCGTTTCGTTGATCGCCCCCGTGAGGAATCCTTTTCCCAGCGGGCTATACGGAACCAAGCCAATGCCAAGCTCCTCCAGGGTAGGTATGATTTCTGCTTCGGGTTTCCTCCACCAGAGCGAGTATTCGCTCTGGAGAACGGTGACCGGCTGGACTGCGTGGGCGCGGCGAATCGTCTTTGCGCTTGCTTCCGACATTCCGAAGTACTTGACCTTGCCGGCCTGGATGAGTTCTTTCACAGCCCCGGCGGTGTCCTCGATCGGCACGCTGGGATCGACGCGGTGCTGATAATAGAGGTCGATGGTTTCGACCTTAAGCCGCTTGAGCGAGCCTTCAACCGCCTGCTTGATGTGCTCCGGCTGGCTATTCACGCCCGGCGGCGCACCCTTCATTCCCCGAGGATCGGAACCAGGACTGACGTCGAACCCGAATTTAGTGGCGATCACCACCTTCCCCCGAAACGGAGCTAGGGCTTCGCCGACAAGCTCTTCGTTCAAGAATGGGCCGTACACTTCGGCGGTGTCAAAGAACGTGATTCCGCGATCGACGGCAGCATGGAGAAGAGTGGTCATCTCCTGCTTGTCTTTGGGTGGGCCGTAGGAAAAGCTCATTCCCATGCAGCCGAGGCCGATTGCAGAAACTTCCAGATTACTTTTTCCAAGTTTGCGTTTGTGCATTGTGTCTCCTTCTAAACCGCTTGTTGATTCCAAGAGTAGGATCAAACGCTGTGAAAGCGGTAGCCCGATCCTTCCGATTTATTGCCTATTCCTCTTGTTGTGTGAGAATTCGTTGGCGTATCGAGAGACGAGCGGCTATGTTAGGCGAGAGACAAGGAGACCGATACGATGAGGAAACCCAGCAAAAGCGCCCCTCCCACAGGAAACCGGCCTCGCGAATTGCGAACCGAGCTAGCTCGCAAAATTGCCTCTTTTGTTGGGTCGTCAGAGAAACTGATAACCGGCATTCCCGGCTTACTGCTGACTCGGCGGACCGCCCCTACAGCACCGGCCGCAGCGACTTACGAGCCGAGTCTGGCAGTGGTCGCGCAGGGGCGCAAGCAAGCAATCCTCGCCGGAACCACCTTCATCTTCGACGAGTCGCGATACCTGCTGACCTCGCTCGATTTGCCAGTCATCTGCAATGTGATCGAGGCCAGCGAGGACGTCCCCTATCTCTGTTTCGTTCTCAAACTAGAAATGTCGGTAGTCCGGGAGCTTCTGAGCCGAGAGGAGGTGCCTCAAGCGCAGTCGGACAGTCCTGCCATGGCCACCGGTGAGACCACGGCGGAGTTACTCGATCCATGCTGCCGGCTCATCAACCTGTTGAATACCCCGCAGGACATTCCTTTTCTGAGCTGCCTGATTCAACGCGAGATCATTTATCGGATCCTCCGGGGATCTGCGGGGGCACGTCTTCGAGCGATTGCAACGCTGGGAGATCAGAGCCACCGGACGGCAAAAGCAATTGCCTGGCTCAAGGCAAACTACGCGAAGCCGCTACGCGTGGACGATCTCGCACAAATCGCAAGCATGGGCGTGTCCACGCTGCACCATCACTTCCGGGCGCTGACCGCCATGAGTCCGCTTCAGTATCAGAAGCAGCTTCGGCTGCAGACAGCGCGAGGACGCATGCTCGTCGATGGTCTCGACGCCGCCAGTGCGGCTTTTGAGGTCGGATACGAGAGTGCCAGCCAATTCAATCGCGAATACAGCCGCTTCTTCGGCCAGCCACCCATGCGGGATATTCGGACTCTCCGCTCGCCAGGCGCTCCGCTCTTAGAGTTGGTCAGTGATCGGCAAAGCGCTAGCTGATCGTGGCGCAGGGTGCCCCATTCTAAATTTCGCGTTCTTTGCGAAATTTAGAGTGGGGATGTTCAGGTTTCCAATTCTGTCGCACCGACCGGAAAAACTGCCCGGAGCCGACGTCTATGCTGCATTGTCTTCCGACTTGGCAGGAGATGCTTTGTTTCCCTCACCTTCTTCCTGGCCTGTCTTGGGTTTTGTCTCCGGTTTTGTCTCCGGTTTTGTCTCCGCACTTTCTTTCTTCTCTGCGCTGGCCGCCTCGTCTTTTGATTTAATTTCCTTGGTTGTTTTTTCCGGCTGCTGATTCGTGCGTTTCTGTTGCTCAGGGTTTGCTTGCTCTTTCGTCGGTTGGTCCTGGTTCTTTTCTGACGTCTTCCCCTCTGTCTTCTTCTCCTTCTCCTCTGGCTCTGTCTTCTTCTTCTCCTCCTCCGTCTTCTTCTCCTCCTCTGTTGTCTTCTCCTCCTCTTGCTGCGTGGCGGAGGCAAAGATGCGTTCTAGCCTGACGCGAGCCGCGCGCCATCTCACGTTACTAGCTTTGCCGGCCTGGTTGATGTAAGGAGCAAGTTGCTCGTCGGTAACGATGCCTTTGTCTTTCAAGAACTGCAAGAGGGCAGCGTTCTGTGCCTCCAGAGCTTCCAGTGACGAGCCCAATTCGTTCAGTAATTCTTCCGCCAGGTGAGCATTCATTTCCGCCTCCTTACCTTTGATGCCGGAATAGGCAGGTTGGCGCTCACGCATTCCTTGAAATTACTGTACTCAACGCTCGAGTCGAGTCTCATCTCAAAACGGGGACAACCGTGGGAGCCGCGTCAACCATCGAGGCATTGATCATTGATCGAAGATGGGCGAGTGCCATACAAGCCAAAAGAAGGCCTGAGTAGGCCACCCGCGCAGTCAGGAGTTCGATCCGAAAATAACGGGGGCAGCGCATACAATATGTTTATGTTAAGCTTCGCTGCAGCGGCCCGCCCTAGTCCGCGCGGTTGTGCTACCCCGCGGTTTAGTAAAGGCAATAGGCGCGACGATTCGTTAGGACGAAAACCAGGAGACCTATGAAGCCCCATTCTCCCGATAGACCCGAAGATGCCACAAAGAAGGCGGCTCCCGAGGACAAGGCTGCCGTCACTCTTCCGGGGACAGTAGAGAAGATTATTCCGCCCATTGATCCTCGGGGGCCAGAGAAGGCTCAGATAGGAGTTCATGGCGCCGACGATCTATACCGGGAAATTCGTGTTGAGAATGTTCTGAAAGATCCAAAGGGACACGACGTGATCCTTAAACCCGGCGCAGAGGTCGATGTAACTATTGAGGCTGCCCCCAGCGCTACGCAGCCCAAAAAACCACCCAAACCCTCCCCGCCGCAAGAGTCTAAAGATGGTCACAAGGGTTAGAGGACGGATTCGAAGTTCACACTAGTTTGGTTCCCATTCGGCCTTGCTCCGATTTCGGCGGGTGGCCCACCCATTCAGAATTGTTTTTCCTAGTCAATATTGGAAAATAGGTGCCCACCCATCTGTTCGGAATGAGGATGCGCGGTCAAAACTTAGGCCGTGCAGCTCTACCCGTCCTCGGAGTAGTGAAGTACGCCTTTCGGAGAAATCGGGGACAGACGGAACTGACCCCATTTTCATTCCCGCCTCGGCCCTGCCCGCTATCTAGTCGGTCGCGGGCAAGGAGTGATGTTCATGCACAATGCGCCACTGGCCATCCCGTTTCCGAAACCCCATCGTGAGACGGAATTTTAGATCGGTCCTCTCGCCGCGCTCCATGTAACAGCAGTGGCCGGTAGCCGTTGCAAACGCCACATCGCTGCCCGCCGTGATCTCCACCTCTTCAAAGCCGAATGTAATCGGTCTTACCTGCGATGGATAGAAGATCTGCCAGGTTGCCATATAGGCATCCAGCCCGCGAGACGAGAACGGAGGCGGCACATCGAACATCAATATGTCCGGGTCATGATTGGCGCGAATTCCCGGCAGGTCTTCGTCCCGCACGGCTTTCGCCCATCCCGCAATCAGCTCGCGAAGAGCCGCTTCATCGTCGGTTATCGCTGTCGGATTTGTTCCCGGCATTACATATGCCCCTTTATGGTTTAAGTAACTTCCGCATTTCCTTCCAGCCGATGAGGGTGACGTGACTGTCATCGAGTGCCTTACGAAAGGACTGACTTGAGATGGCGTCGAAGTCGCGCTGACGCCACGCCGCACCCCAGCCAACATGGTTGATCATGATCGCCTGTGTCTCCGCGTCGTCTTTAGCTAGATGGACGAAGACCTCGGTGACGCCGGGTTGGAGATTCTTCACCAAATTGATGTAGTAGTCCACCCAGCCAGACACCGGCACATCCTCACCCGGGGAAAATATGGCGTCGGTTATCGGTTCACCCGGCAGCATCTGGCCGATCCCCGGCTGAAAAAGTTTCTCGTTGCGGGCGAAGCGGATCGGCAACTTGTACGCGCGGGCCACTTTAATAAAGACGGCAAACAGTTCTGGCGTTGCGTAGAGCGCATGCATGTGCGCGTCGAGGTGCGTGGGTTGGAGTCCCATGGAGATGGCGCGGTCGATTTGAGCGCGGAGCTCGATCTCCACTTCGTCGGGCTTGGCGTGCGCAACCACACCAGCGGCATCAGGGTAGAAGTACCCGTCCGCCGCAACCAGGCTGGAGACAAGGTTGCGGGGGGCAACTGGACCCCAGCGATACGTATCCCACTCCGCAGTCAGGGTAAGATGCAGGCCCAGGTCGGCTTGCGGGTGAGCTTTGGCAAAGGCGGCGACCTCCGTGAACCACGGGCACGGCACCATCACTGTCGCTGAAGTGACCCACCCATGTTCCAGGGCAGCGAAACTGGCGACATCTTCGGAGTGTGCGACGGCAAGATCATCGGCGTTGATAATCAGGAGTTTTGCATCGGCGGGGTAGCCGAGCCTCACCTGGAGAGGCGTTGCAGCGGGAGTGCCTTGAACCGTCTGGGCTTGGGCAACGGGTCCGCCGAGCAGACTCAAACAAACTGCCAAAGCGATGCGCACGGTGGGGAGGGTTGGACTGGCCGTACCCATGTACCCTCTCCTGCTGTTGGATGCACAGCAATTCTTCATGGGACCTTTCCGTTCTTCCCGTTCTTGTTGCGTCCGTTCTTGCCGCGCGGGGGAAGGAGACTTCGATATTACCCACACGATCCGTAGCTATCTCCTGCCGATTTGCGAAGCGAGATTCTGAAGCCAGAGACTATCGAATACACAATAACTCAGCCGGTGAGCAGCACAAAGCAACCTTCGGCGAAATATGGGACGGACGGATGTGACCCCATTTTTCGTCCCACGCAGGCCGCCGGGAAATTGGGGACACATCCGTCTGTCCCCTATTTCTCATGCTGCGTGCGCAACGTTTTTGGGTCGTTTGTTATGCTGACATTCTCACCCCCGCCCTCGCTAAGAACGCAAGGGACGGGGCATCCCTTGTCCTGGTGAGGATGCGAAGATCCAAAGACAAAGGGTCGGCCACCCGCCCTCGGGAGTTCAAAATGGGAATTCCCGCTAGAGATCTAGTATCACCCGATTTCGAAAAACGGCCTGCTGTCAGACCTTTGACGGTAAGCCGCTATCTTTTCGGAACCGATTTTGAGGAGGAAACATGCATCGACACATTTCGCTACATGCGTTGACGGTGATTCTGCTGCTGGCAGGTATTAGTTCTGCGGAAGCCCCCAACCGCGTCACCATTCTGTACGACTCATTCGGTAGGGCTCCCGCCGTAACTGTGGATTGGGGTTTCGCGGCCCTGGTCGAATATGGTGGCAAACGTATCCTATTCGACACAGGCAACAACGCCAAGATCTTCGAACACAACGTAAAGGCGCTGGGCATCGATCTGCAGAGGATCGACTTCGTGGTCATCTCGCACCGCCACGCAGACCACACCAGCGGCATCACCTACTTATTGACAGTCAATCCTAAGGTCAAGATCTACGTTCCCGACGAGCCTTGGGGATTGTTCGCACGCGGAGTGAGAAACGATTTTTACCGCAAGGACCCCTCGCTGCCGGCGGACATGCAGTATTTTGGCGGCCATCCCCCGGAGATACTGGAAGCGGGCACACCGTGGCCGGGCGGCAACTTTGTTCCGGTCAGCCAGAAGACCGAGGTGGCTCCTGGGTTGTTCATCCTCCCCGGCGGTTCCACCAGTCTGGGCACGCTGGAGTTGAAGGAGTTGTCACTGGCCATAAAGAGTCCGCAAGGGTTGATCCTGATCGTGGGCTGCTCGCATCCCGGGGTGGAGCACATCCTGCAGGAGGCGAGCGCGATTGATCCGCACATGCACTTCTTGTTCGGAGGGCTGCACCAGATTCAGAAGCCCGATCCCGAGGTCGAACGCATTGCCACCGTGCTGCACGACCAGTACAAGCTCGACCTCGTCGCGCCCGGACACTGCACGGGCGAACCGGAGTTCGCTGTCCTGAAGAAAATATTCGGCGATCATTACGTGTACGCAGGAGTGGGTACAGTGATCGAGCTGTCGCGGACGCAGGTTGCTTCACCAACCGGCAGTGTCGGGCAATAAGCATGACCCGTGGGAAATAGGGAGGAAATAGGGGACAGACGGAGATAACCCATTTTCATTCCTGCCCCCTAGGCGACCAGCCGAATCTGCGAGGAACTCGCCGCTTGCCAGAATAATTGTGGTCAGTTCCGTCTGTCCCCGATATCCCTGGGCGTTAGCAGGGTCAATTTTGTCCTTGACAGGCATTAGAGTACGAGCGTACTCTTAAATCATGAGGTATTCGCTCGAACACAAAGCGCGGAACCACGAGAACATTCTTTCCGTGGCCGCTCGCTCTTTCCGCGAGCACGGCGGTGAAAGCGGCATCGGGTCGGTGATGAAGAAGGTAGGCCTGACGAAAGGGGGCTTCTACCGGCATTTTAAGAGCAAGGACGACCTGCTTGTCGAAGCGGTGGCACGGGCATTCGACGAGATGGGCAGAGGTATGTTGGAAGTTGCAAGATCCGCGCCCGAAGGTCAGGCTCTGCGAGCCATCATCGAACGCTATCTAAGCACGCGCCACGCGGATTCGCCTGGAATGGGTTGTGTGTTCTCCGCCCTCGGGCCAGAGCTCGCACGAAAGCCCTTGTCCGTCCGAAGACGGATTGAGGCCTCGCGAGAAGCGTATCGTGAACGGCTACTGCCATTTGTTCCTGGTCAGACGCGAGAAGAAAAAGTGGCGAGGTTTCAGCTGTTGTTCCCCAGTATGGCTGGGGTGCTGACCGCGGTCCGGATGACCTTGTCCCCCCAAAGACGTGAGCAGATGTTGATGGAGGCGAGGAACTTTTTCATAAAGTGCTTCGCTGACGACTAAATTTTTTGTCTCAATAGAGTACAGGCGTACTCTTGTCGGACAATGGGATGCAGAAGGTTTGTGATTGGAGTTGGACTATGGCCACCGCACAAAGAGTACTGCAGCCGGTTTGGCACTTGCGGCTCGTTGAGGACCTCAACGCAAGCGATGAGCGGGCCGAGAGACTGGTTGACAGACTCGGCGAAGAACAGCTCAACTGGCAACCGGCGCAGGGACACTGGAGCGTGGGGCAATGCCTGGAACATTTGTGCATAACAAACGAAGCATATTTGTCTGCGATTTCGGCTGCGCTGAAGGCGAGGCCCGATGAACCGGTGGAACAGATCATTCCCGGGTGGTTCGGGGGATGGTTTATTCGCAACTTCATTGAACCCTCGGCACAAAGCAAGCGGGCGCCTGCGCCGCCGAATATCCGCCCTACGGCGCGTGTCGGGTTATCTGTTTTGGACCGCTTTTTGTCCAGCAACCATGTGTACCGAACTCTCATTGCGGACGCACGGAATAAGGATGTAAACCACATTCGTTTTTGGAATCCCCTTGTTAAGGGGATTCGGTTTACGGTGGGAACGGGACTGGAAATCATTGCGGGCCATGAACGGCGGCATTTATTGCAAGGTGAGCGAGTCCGGAGTTCGACCAATTTCCCCGCTGAGTTCAACCAGCGTGACGCTACCTATTCATTGTGAGCAAAAGTAAGTTTCGGAGGTCGAAAGTGTTGACAATGGCCCGGGTTATTTCGAACCCTCAAAGGCGTGAGCAGGTTTTGATGGGGGCAAGGAACTTTTTTATCAAGTGCTTCGCTGAACAATAATTTTTTTTCATCCAATAGAGTACGATAGTACTCTTATAAAAGAAACGGCACCAAACTCAATCGAGAGGAAAAAACCCATGAAATTCATGATCGCTTTGCTTATGGCAGTGCTTCCAACCCTGTCCTTCGCGCAATCGCAACCCGAGGCTGGCCAAAGCTTGCCCAGCGGGGCCATACCTAAAACCACCGCAGTGCTTGTCATTCAGACTCCCAAGCAGGGCGTAACCGTTCAACAAGTCATGGCTGTGATTCCGGACGAGATTCAGGCGACTGTAAAGCTCTATCTCGACGGGAAGATTCGCGAGTGGTATTCGCGGGGCGATGGCAAAGGCGTCATCTTCCTGGTGGATGCGAAGACCGAGGACGAGGCGCGGGCCCTCATGGAAACGCTGCCGCTCGCGAAAGCACACTTGATGGATCACCAGTACATTCCCGTCGGGCCGCTGACGCCGCTGAGAGCGCTGAACCCAGCTGCATTCCAGTGACTCCTCGAAATGGCGCCGCTGCGGGGGAGGGACGATCGGCGTGCAACCCCAGTCCTGATCCGCGACTGAAGCCTGTCGCAGCCGCGATCTGTTAAGAGAACAAGCAGAGCCATATCACTGGCTCGAATTTTGGAAAGGAGAAATTGATCATGCCACAACAGGCACAGTCCGGGGCCGCTTCAAGCGTGCCCAGCATTCCTACACCTGAAACCACCGCAGTGCTGGTCATTGAGACTGCGAAGCGGGGCGTGACCGCCCAACAAATCATGGCCATCATACCGGCAGAGATTCGGGCCACTGTGAAGCTTTACCTCGACGGGAAAATCCGCGAGTGGTATTCGCGCGGCGATGGCAAAGGCGTCATCTTCCTGCTCGAGGCGAAGACTGAGGACGAAGCACGAGCCATTATGGAAACGCTGCCGCTCGCGAAGGAACAGTTGATGGATGACCAGTACATTCCCGTCGGACCCTTGATGCCGCTGAGGGCATTGATCGGTCCAGGAGCGATCGGTCCAGGAGCGCAGTAGCAACTCTCCTCGCGATAGCTCTGCTGCAGGAAGTACGCAACGCCAGCAGCAACTCATTGGTCGTCGTCAACGACGAAAGCAAGTAACTACGAAAAAGGAGTGAAGTCATCATGCAAAATACCGTCCTATCGCGCGTCGATCAGCCCAAAGTTCCAGCGGTTTCTGGCACAGGGACTTTCGTCGCCGTCTTCTTTTTGGCTTGGTTGGCGCTCATCTTTGTCCTTGGCGCGCGCGGTGCGTTCGTCGCGCCGCGCGGGGCGCCACCGCTCGGACTACTGATCGGCCTCTTGGCCCCTCTCGGCCTGTTTGTCGTTGGATATCGAACCATCCCGCAACTGCGGGAGTTTATTCTTTCAGCTGACTTGCGCCTTATCGTGGGGATACAGGCGTGGAGATGGGCCGGCTTCGGGTTTCTGGCTTTATACACCTACGGAGTCTTGCCTGGAGTCTTCGCTTGGCCTGCCGGGCTCGGCGATATGGCGATCGGTATGACTGCTCCCTTGGTGTTGTCCGGTCTTCTGCGCCGGCCCGGTTTTGCGGCGGGCAAGAGCTTTGTGGCCTGGAACCTTTCCGGCATTTTGGACCTTACCGTGGCCGTGAGTATCGGCGCACTCGTCCCGCTGCTCGCTCCCAATTTCTACGGAGCTGTTACTACGGCTCCCATGACACAGCTGCCGCTGGTGCTGATTCCGACATACCTGGTGCCGACATTCTTGATGCTGCACTTGACTGCGCTGTTTCAGGCGCGACGTCTCGGCAGATAAGCAACGCGCTACCACGCAGAAGTCCCAAATATGCGCCGACAAGAAATACGGAAATAAATATGAAATAGGGACAGATGGAAGAACCGAATTGCTCTGCGTCGCTCTCGAAATTGGGTCACTTCCGTCTGTCCCTATTTTTCCCCACAGTGACGGTTGCGCGTGTGACTTCCACGATTCGCGGCGTGCCATCGGAAGTCGTTCTGAATGAGGAGGCCGGGATGAAGTCCCCGTGCGCGGTGAACCTGCACAATGCAGTTACGGTGTCTCAACAGCGCCTGGGAAACGTGTGGCCCAGCTTAGTTCCGCACGAATGAATGAGGTGTGTGCTGCTCTGCGCTTCTCTCTGTGTTGCGATGCAAACTAGTTACTGGGAACGTTCCGGCTGTCTCCGAATTTCTGTCCCCGAATTTCGTCTAATTCGTCTTTGTTTCGTCGGAAACCACCAGGGGTACATATAGTGTGCCAATCCGTTGCGAGGCCCGGTCCAGCACTCCCACTCTCAAATCGTAAGTTCCCGGCATTAGGACAAGTTCCTGGTGCAAGGGAAGTCCTGTGCGTTGCAAATCTTGAAATTCCTGCGGCCGAAGCGTCGCGTCCATAGTGTTCGCGACTTGTCCCGCGATGTTTCCTTTTCCGTCAAGGGCGACGGCCATGCAGTCAAGAAGAGCGCGTTTTTGATTGTCGGCGGTGTCGGTGAAATTCACTCCGCCCAGGTCAATGCGGTAGTCAATTCGGACCGCTTTGCTGGTCGCATCGGGAGGCAGCACTCGGGCCGTCAGCAGGAGCATGGTGGATTGCGGCAGACCAGGTTGCATGGCCACCGCAAGCATGTGCGCTCCGCTCTGCTTTACGGAATCATGCGGCGGGGTTGGGTAGTATCCGGGGCGGTAGGCAAGCTTCACGGACCCACGGTCCAGCTTGATCTCAACCCGCCGAAAGTTCTTGTCATTCTCATTTTTCTCGGGAGTGTACGCCAAGGTATAGTAGTTAGACCCTTCGTCGAGGCTGCGTCCGATCGAGCCCAACACGTCGTTGTTGATAAACACGTGGCCGCCCGTTTGGTCCGCAAGATCAATCATCGAACTACGCTCATCAGAACGTAAAGTCGATTGGTCGCTCAATAGTTGGTTGAAAGCATTGGGGTTTTCAGGATCTACCATGTTGACGCTCTGGCCCGAGCCGACCGAAATGTCAACGCCACCGGTCTGCAATCCTCGAACATCAATCGGGTACACGGCAATTCGAGAGTTTGCCAGAACAGTTGTCACAGCGCGAATCGCGTCATCGTACCGGGTATTGTTGTTCAGATCGGATACCGGAGCACCGCCCTGCGTGGTCCGGGCCAATGCACTCAAATAGTTGTTGCTTGAGGGGCGCAAGCGGATTTCGAACGATCCGGAAAGCCAGACCAAATTCTTGCGCCCGGGATACGCGGAAACCGAGCGGGCGATTGTCTCCAGAGCCTCCAATGTCATCGCTATGCGCTGATGCGCCCGGACTGCCTCCGTAGCTGCAGCGGTGGCCGCGTGTTGTGACTCGAATATATTCTCGGCCTGTTGTTCCGCAGCTCCTATAGCGGCCCCCGCCGAGGCCGGCGCATTCGAGGGTACAGTGGGCATTGCGTCCCGGTCAGCTTCCGCTCTGGAGCCGCGATCCTGCTGCAGCTGCGCCTGTGTCGTCAGCATGGGGGAAGCTTCCCGCATGACCTTCTCGGCAGTCTTGACCAGGCCCTCGGCGTCGTCGGTAAACCCTTGCACAATCTCAAAGTGCGTGCCCAGGACGAAAACCGCAAGGTGTTTTCCCCGCGGCATTCCTCGCAGGAACTGCAACATCTGCTGTCGAGCGTAGGCTTGGTCCTGCGTCGGAGTGTTAAGAAGATCAAACAGAAAGATGCTAAGCGGGGCGTCCGGTGCCGCTGCCACACGGTTGGTGAAAGTGCCCGTCGGGAGCGGGTTCTCCGCCGCCCCAGGACCTCCGGCTTGAGATCCATGCGACTCAAAGACCTTAATCGCTTGCAGCTTCCCACTTTCCATTAAGGTGAAATCGCTAGCTTGTAGGCCCTTCACCGGAATCCCTCGCGCGTCTGTAACGGAGACGTCCATGACTACAAGTTCTGTTTGCGCGTGAAACACAGGCAGGTCCGGAGGTGGACCCTGCTGCGCCTGCAGAGCGGACGATGGCAGCACGGAAACCCCAGCTGCGGAAGACGCAACTGCCATTTCAGTTTGCCCAGCCGCAGAGCTTAGTGCACCCGGAGTAGAGCTGCCCGCGCTCAGAACAGCTCCGTTGTTTTGAGCATCCTTCGGTGCCGCCGGGCTCGCTGCGGTCGAGTTTGCCGCAGTCTCCGAGGTCGGACGAGTTGGAGGCGTCGGAAGTGGCGCGCCAAAGTTGCCGTCCAGATTCAGGAGATAGACGGACAAGAGGTTATACGTCTGCTCGTAAATGTCGAGGTCAAGAGATTTACCCGAGGTGTCCCCCGGCCACGAGCTTGTTCGCCGCATCGCAGGGATCATGGACATTGGGCCCGAACGGACCGCAATAGCGGGAATATGCGCGCGCTGGAACGTCTTGGCTTCGACTAGGTATTCGTCCGAGACAGACTCGCGTTGGCCATTAATAAGTCGGGCATCGACGCCGCGAGCCGTAATCTCCATAGGGATGGAGTGCATTCGAAGAGTCATTGAAGAGGAGGTCAGCCAATTAGCCAGCCCGAGATCTTCCTGGGCCAACGCGTAAACCAAGGGCGTTCGCCCTATGTCCTCCAAGCCGACCATAGCGCGGATTTCCTGGCGCTGCTCGTTCGTCAATTCCTTCAAATATTCGGACGATCCACGTAACCCGTGCTGCTGCTCACAGAAAGCCACGAAAACCAATGAACGCCGGTGTGGCACGTGGCCGAGGGACTCGGCGAGCAGAGGTAGAAGAGCGAGCGTCGCCCATTGAGTTTCGCGTTCCGGCCCCTTGCCGACAAGCTGAATGGGTGCGCCGATCACAATGCTGCCCGATTCCGTGCCTGGCATTTCGCAAATGAGGTTCGGAAGGGCTTGCTTGGGGATCGCCTCTTCGTACAGGTTTCCACCGGCGCATCCAGCAGCCTCGAACTCGGCGCGCAACCTATGTATCTGCTCCGCCGCGCTTTGAGGAGGGGTTGCCAGACGATGTACGATCACGTCCCGGTGGACCCGCAGGTACACGATGCTGCCCCCGAGGCACGAGGTCGAAAGCAGGGAAAATAGTAACACCCCAAAGACACGCGGCATGGCAGATCCCTTCGGAGGCCAGCTACTATATCATGTTCCGAAGGCTCGAAAGGGGTTTTGGAAACCTAGGGACAGACGGAGGGTACCCCAAGTTCTAATTCACAAAGACCGGTGAACGTCCCCGGCGGGTGGCCCAGGCTTTCAGAATTGTTTTTCCTATTCCCATATTGGACAGATGGGTGCCCCCCACCCCTTCGGCTACGCTCAGGGCAGGCTCTTGCGTTGTTTGCAAGAGTGGGTAGTGATACTGCAGACACAACATTTCTTCGTTCCACTATCCCAACATTCCTACGACCCACCCTTGGAAAAGCCAAGGGTGGGGCACCCATCTGTCCGGAATGAGGATGCGGGGGTCAAAACCTAGGCCACCCGCCCGGCACTAGCAGCGCCAGACAACTTACTTAGAGATGTCCAGGGGCCTGGCGCAGAGCGGGATAGAAAAGTGGACCGTGGACACGGGCCGGATGACTATAACGTTCTACGATAAGGCTGGCAGCGAGATGTTGGTCGAGCAGATCAGCTAATTCGGTGTTTCACTACGGGCAGGTGGCGTTGGAGTTAAGCCGCCCCACTTTAGTGTCGGTCTGATGAGATAACCTCGTCGTGTCCTAATGAGTGAGCACGCGCGTGGTCCACTCAGAAATAGGATTGCGATGCATTCAGAGGCGGAACAAGTAAGCAACTTTCACAAAAAACTGACGGCCATCGTTCACGAAACGATTTGGATCTGGAGGGCCAATTGCGGGTCCGGGTTTGCTCAAGTTGCTGTTGTAACCGACATACACCGCAGTCCCGGGATGGACCAGGTAGGTCACGAGGAAATCTTCATCCAAGCCGCGCGTCGTGGGGGTCGCCGTGAACGACGGATTCGCCAGAACCGCGCTATATTGCGCAATAAATCTCAGCGACAGCTCGCGGTTGATTTGCCAATTCCAGTTCGACCGCGCGGTATGGGAGTTGTAGATGGAGCGGCCATTCTGGAGGTTGGCATTGTGATCGAAAAGGTAGGTATTGGTCACTGTCAGTCCGCAGGAGGTCAAGAACGTCAGATCGGCCTCCGCCTGCTGATAGCGAGCCTGTACTGGTGCCTGCCCAGCTGGCGGGTTCACGTTGGATCGAGTGCCCCATTCTGTGGAAAGCTTCAGACCAAGAAAGCGAGCCTGCGTGCTCTGGACCGCGAGCCCGTACGCGCGCACCAAGGGAAAATTGGTAACGTGATTCAGCTGCGCAAAATCCTCGTGACTAAACACATCATGCCACTCCCAAAGGTAAGCGGACACCGTGGTGTTGTGCTTCACGTCCACCTTGACTGTAGGTGAAATGCCCTCCCAGTTCTTGATCCCGTCGTAATGCACATTACGGGCGGCATAGACTTCTGCCCAGACCCTCGTGATCCAGGGGTTTTTCGGCCAGAATTGGTAGGCGAAGGTCTGGCCCAGCTCGCGCCAGTTGCTATGATCGTAAAAAGACATGGCCGGCTGGAAGCCGGGAGAGCGATTCAGAAAATAGCCAATGTAGTTGAAGCCACGGCTGACACGGGTCAACGTGGCATCCACGGTGCTGCCGGAGAAAGCTGAGCCATCGAGCCCGCGGTTCCAATTGTAAGCAGCCATGAGAGTTGCCTTCCAGGTACGGCCCACGCCAAGCGTAGTGTCGACGTCTACTACTCGGCTGTAGCTACCCGCGAACTCGCGGTCGGCATAAAAAGCGCCCAAATTCGAGTGTGAGGGCAAGTCACGGCTAAAACGGAATACGTCGAAAAACGCGCGTTTGCCGGATACCGGATCTGACTGTGGAACCGATTCGCCCGGAGAACGGTCATCGGCAAAGAGCGCCCCGATGGAATAGCGGCCCAACTTGCCAGTGAGGCGCGCGCCAAAGTCCGGGTCAGCGATTCGGCGCGTGAACAACAAGTGCTGGCTGGGGACGACCATAGGCACATCGAAGTAGCTGGAGTTCTCCGTGAAGAACGGTCGTTTCTCTGGATAGAACAGCTCGTAGCGCTGATTCGTCGTGATTTGCGGCTGGTCCGATTCGACCTGGCTGAAGTCAGGCCTGATGGTGAGATCGAGGACTAAGCTGTCCTTGAGAATCGCTTTGGCATCCAGGCCGGCAAGCACTTCAGAGCGGCCGATATAGCTGAGGTTGTTAGGGTCGCGTCCATCAACTGAATGAAGCGCACGCGCGTTGACATAGGGGTTGAATTGCAGGTTGCGTCCCGGCGAAATGTTTTCTATGCCAGTCGCGGGGGAAGCCTGACTTAGAAGGCCTCGATATTGCGAGCTTACCCGCGGCCACCAAGACGCCTCGGACCGGCGTCCCAGGTTCCGCCAAAGTGCAATGTTCCATGTCTGCGATGGCTCGTGCGAAAAGCGCAAGCTCTTGAAAGGAATGCTCATCAGAACAACATAGCCGCCCGCCGTGATCTGCCCTTTGGAGGTCCAGACGGTATCGAATCCTTCATCGGCGCCGTCGGAATCCTCCGAGTAGATTGCGTCATCCTGCACGCCGAGCGGATTGCACTCGAACTGGTAAGCCCGTCGGCGATCGTGGAAGGTGTCGATATAAATTCCCACTTGGTCCTCGTCAGGTGCAATTGCTTCACGGTGATCAAGACGGGCACGAATCTTGCGAGGCTCGCTATCGTGCGCTACGAAAACGATATGAAGCGCGCGAGAGTCATAGCCCAGGTAGGCTTCGGTGGGCTGTGTCGCAGGCTGACCATCGTCGGGTGCGCGCTGGATGAATCCCTTTACGACCGCCAGTTTGCCTTTCCAGGCATCCTCTGACTGCATCACGACGAACTCTTCCAGCCGAGGGGCGCGCTCAATTCGCGGGATCGTTAGAGGAGCGCGATTTGACGAACTTTCCACGAATGCGGACGTCGGATTATCCGCTCCGGCACAGCGAACCGTGGCCCAACTCGCGCTAAGAGCCAGGACCATCCGGAACATTGCATGGAGAGCTCTGGTCCTCTGACGCTGCATTGGCATGGCATCCGCTCCCTTGGCTGCAGCCAAGTTTGCTCATGCGGAAAGATCTCGCAACCGAGATTGGGCGAACCGTTAGGAGAAGTTGGCGAACGCCATTGTGAAGGCGGGCGACTTACATTGCCCGGCCAAAGCCGAAAAGCAATTCCGTTTGAGACTGTCTGGCATCGCACTGAATATATTGGCCATCCGAAACAATGCGTTCGCCAGATGTCGTTTGCCATTGGGACTGGTGTGCCACAATACTGGTGACGAGGTGGTCTTGCGGTGCAAGCCGACCAACATATTTCGCGAAGTATTGCAGACGGCGCCGCCAAGAACCGGAAGCGTGGTATTCGCTACCCAGGGCCAATCGCACTGTTGTTGGTGTGGACACTGATTGGGACTCTTTCGTACGGTCGGCACTACCTGCAAGATCATTCTTCCCAGTCGCCCGCCGACATCTCCTTCGAATTTCTGGGTTGGTTGACCTGCTTTCTTCCGTGGGCTGCGCTGTCTCCGGTTGTGTTTCGTCTTGAGCGCAAGTATCCGCTGAGCACGGCAAGGTGGTCGCTGAACTTGGTCAAGCTGACCGTCGCGGGTTTAGCAATGGCTTATGTGGGTGCGGAGGCAGCGTTGGGCCTCGGCGTTGGGATCGATTTTGTATTTCGCCGGCCGCTCGACATTCCGCCCCACTGGTGGATGCCGTTGATGAAGGAACTCTGGGTCATACTGCTGATTTACTGGCTGACTGTGCTTGCAGGTTACGTGATTCGCAATCTTATCCATCTGCACGAACGGGAACAAGAGGCGGCAGAGCTCGCACTCCAGAAATCGCAACTGGAAAGCAGCTTGCGCCAGGCCGAATTGGAAACCCTGCGCACCCGGCTGAATCCACACTTTCTGTTCAATTGCCTGCAAAACATCGCGGTCCTTACCCAGGAGAATCCTAAGACCGCGAACCAGATGCTGACGCGCTTGGGTGAACTACTGCGGAACGCGCTGCGCGGAGACGCTCGTCCTGAGACGTCGCTTGAGTCTGAAATTGCTTTGACGAAGAGCTATGTAGCAGTCGAAAAGGTGCGCTTCGGCGAGCGCTTATCCGTATTGTTTGACATAGCTCCTGAAACTCAGTCGGCACTCGTACCCACCTTCCTGCTACAACCGCTTATTGAGAACGCGATTCTGCACGGACTGCGCGGCATATCCCGTGCGGGAGCTATTGTGGTCCACAGCATTGTTGAATCGGACACCCTCGTCCTGACAGTCACCGATAACGGCAATGGCCTGCCGGTAACGAACATCTCCGACCTCGAAACAGGAGTCGGATTGACATCCACTTGCGAACGGCTGCAGGGAATGTATCCAGAACAGCATTCCTTCGCAATTCGCACGCTCCCCGAGGGTGGAACCGAAGTACAGCTTGTCTTGCCGTTACGGCTCGACGGCACGCACGCCGGAGTTATGGTTGATGAGCAAACTTCGTTTGTTGATCGTCGATGATGAGCCGCTAATCCGGATGGGAATTCGTAAAGCTGCCTCGCGCGTCGACGACATCGAGATCATCGGTGAGTGTTGCTCTGGAGCGGAAGCAATTCATGCCATATCGACCCACCGGCCAGATCTTGTGTTGCTCGACATCCAGATGCCGGATTGCTCCGGCCTTGATGTCATCCGCGCAATCGGCACGCAACATATGCCTCCAGTCATCTTTATCACCGCTTACGACGAGTATGCGGTCAAAGCTTTCGAGCTGAATGTGGTGGACTACCTTCTAAAGCCCTTCGATGAAGAACGTCTCCACGAGAGCATCGGACGGGCGCGACAGCGAATCGCGGCAACGAATCAAGGACTGCTCGCGCAGCGATTAGAAGCGCTGCTGCAGACACGTGCGCTCAAACCAAACCGGCTCGTGGTCCGAAACGGCGACCGATACGAATTTGTTTCCATTGAAAGCATCGATTGGATCGAATCCGCCAACAACTTTGTTGAGATCCACTGCGGGCCCAAGCATTATCTCCTCGGCGAAACTTTGACCAGTTTGGAAGACAGGCTGGATTCCGCAAGGTTCACGCGAATCCATCGCAGCCGGATCGTCAACATCTCGCGAATCATTGCCGTGCATCCGCTGATAGGCGGAACCTATGAGGTGGAGTTGCACAATGGCAGTCGTCTCACTACCGGGAGACAGTACAAAGAAGTTATACGAAAGCTAATTCACGATCGATGAAGCTAGATGCTCTGCGTCCAGACGAGTAGGAGGCTGGTCCACCCGCCCTTCACGGTACCAAATCCCTGTCCACGAACATGGCAAATTCCTAATCGGTCTTTTTCGTGGTCAAGGTCTGGTCCAGAACTTCGCGAACTTTGGCGGCTAACGAGCTTGGAGTAAAGGGCTTGGGCAGGAAGAACGTGCCACCGTCCAGCACTCCGTGGTGAACGACGGCGTCGGCGGTATAGCCAGACATGTACAAAACCTTGATTCCCGGCCGGCGGGCCAGGACTTGGCTGGCCACTTCCCGGCCACTGGCTCCGGGCATCACCACGTCCGTTAAAAGCAAATGAATGGGATCTGCGTGGCGTTCGCAGAGGGAGGCTACGGTCCGCGAATCTTCTCCGACCAGAACGGAATATCCACACGTGGTCAGCACCGCACGCGCCAGTTCTCGAACCAGAGGATCGTCTTCGACCAGTAAAATCGTCTCATTGCCCCGCATCCTCGCCGTCGACGGCTGCTCGACGGTAATGTCCTCGGCCGGCGTGTCCACTCGGGGAAGGTAAATCTTGAACGTACTTCCCCGGCCGGGCTCACTGTACACCGAAATACTGCCGCCACTCTGTTTCACGATGCCGTACACCATCGAGAGACCGAGGCCGGTTCCTTTGCCAGGTTCCTTGGTTGTGAAGAAGGGCTCAAAGATGTGTGCCTGTCCTTCGGAATCCATGCCCATGCCGGTATCACTGACCGCCAGCATGACATAGCTTCCCGGACTCACATCGCCGTGTTCGCGGGCGTAGGTTTCATCGAGATCCGCGTTGCCCGTTTCCAGTGTTAGCTTGCCACCTCGCGGCATTGCATCGCGCGCGTTCACCACCAGATTCATGATGACCTGCTCCAGTTGGCCTGGGTCAGTTTTGACCAGGCCAAGGTCTGGCGCGGCTACGGTCACCATCTCGATGTCCTCACCAATCAGACGGCGCAACATCTTGTCCAGATTCAGCACTAGGGCGCTGATGTTGAAGACCTTGGGCTGCAATATCTGCCGCCGGCTGAAAGCCAATAACTGACGGGTCAGAGAGGCCGCTTGTTCCGCTGCTTGGTCAATGCGTTCCACTTGGGCACGCAGTTCCTTATCCTTTGCGCGATCCAGAACCATGCTGCTGTAGCCTTTGATGACGGTCAGCAGGTTGTTGAAGTCATGCGCGATACCGCCGGACAAAGTACCGATGGCCTCCATCTTCTGGGACTGGCGAAGCTGTTCCTCCAGACGCTTTTGATCTGTGATGTCACGCTGAGCGCCCCAGAACCTTATGAGATGGCCCTCTTCGATGATCGCAAAGTGGTTGTTCAGGAAATACTTCCACTTTCCGTTTCTGTCCTGCTCGTGCGATTCTCCGTCCTCCATGCGATAACCGGCGCGGATGAAGGAGCGCAGAAATTCGACATTGCTTTCCGAACGGACGAAGAAATCCCTTACCGGCCGTCCCACGAACTCTTCGGCGCGAGAGAAGCCATACATCTTGGCCATGGCATCGTTGCATTCGGCCAGGTAGGCATGCTGGAAGATGAGATCGATTTGGCGCTCTTCCGGTAGGTTGACGGGAATGGGCTCTTGCATCTCGAACCGCCAAATGGCTTCCGAGCTACTCCTTAGAAACGCGCGGTAGCGCTCGTCACTC
>Ga0210384_10002806_pt1 | contig 20845 bp, 21 predicted proteins | sample IncBWH2MmetaG_FD_160574 | JGI IMG/M metagenome (GOLD analysis project Ga0210384, IMG submission 160574) | Forest soil microbial communities from Barre Woods Harvard Forest LTER site, Petersham, Massachusetts, United States - Inc-BW-H-2-M | ecosystem: Environmental > Terrestrial > Soil >...
ATAGCCTGGCTTCCTCGGGCAGACGTAAGAAGGTATAGGCCCAAGAGAGGGGCAGCAAACAGCCAAAGAGAGGCGCAACGTACTCCCAGACCACATGGAGATTGGGGTACAGGTTCCGCAAAGCCAGGGTAGCGGCAAATACACTGAAATAGATGCCCAACGACAAAACCAGTTGTATCAGTCTGGTTCGCGTTTCACGCAGCTTCAGGATGGCGCCCCAGAGGAGATAGGTGAGCACCAGACCAACAAAGTAAAGATTCTGCGAGAGCTCAAAGACGAAGTGGGTGAGAATCTTGCTGGAAGATTGCACGACCACGCTATAGGAGAAGACGGCCGTTCCCAGGAGTAGCAATACGGCTGTAAGCCGAACAAACGATTCGACTTTCATTTCGTCGAAGACGAGAGCGTAGAGACTTATCAGAGCGAAATAGAGAAAGATGGTGAGCAGCACGTCCGAATATAAATAAAAATAGACGTACTCGCTGGATTGCAATCCGAAATGGTTCAGAAAGTGGAAGCGGCCAACGCTGACCACAAACGATGCCGCCATGTAAATGTTCAGAAAGAGATATCGCCGCAGGGAATGCCTGGCAATCGCACACACTACTACGGAAACTTCTAGGAGAGCTCCCAGGAACCAGATCGAATATCCAAGCGGACCAGGCACTTTTTCCATTTCTGCACCCTGGTCCAGCTTCCGGCCTTCTTTAGCCGACTGGTGAAGCTGTTACTTCCAGGGTGACGTTACTGTGCTCTTGAACGGCATCGGCGGTACTGGCGCCGAACCGTTCTTGAACGGCATTGGCGGAACCGGCGCCGAACCGTTCTTGAACGGCATTGGCGGAACTGGCGCCGATCCGTTCTTTGCAATCATGACGGAACTGTCGCTATGTGCCGCGACAACCGTTTTAAGACTCATCGCCCCGACCAAAACGAGCATGGCCAGGAGAAGGGACGCGAGTTTACGTGACATTTTGCCTCCGAGGTCAACTACAACCAGGAGGCAAATCTATATGTTACTGCGGAAATGTCAAGCTATTCGCGTTACAGAATTGTTTCAAATCGGTACACACCTGCCTACCCCGACTTTCGCCAGACTTTCGTCTGCGCAGCCGGCTTAGAGAGTTGTAACCACGCACAGAGTAGGTTCTAGGACGTGTAGCGTCAACGGTACGGTAGTACTAAGGCTTATGGGACTTCTTCCCGGGGCGCACGGTGGTCCGGCAGCGTGCTCAACGGCATCCTTAGCGAAGATTGCAGAGGTTCTGCGTTCGAGCGCAGCGGCTGAGAAGGCTTGACACATTTGACGGCGACTCCGTAGCATTAAGAATTGCCTCATGCCGGCGTAGCTCAGTGGAAGAGCGAGGGTCTCATAATCCCTAGGCCGTGGGTTCGATTCCCCCCGCCGGCACCAGCCAACTCCAATCCCCAACAGGTTAGATCGCTCTTGCACTTCTGGCTGGCAGACACCTCGTCGCAAAACCGCGAGTGCGATCCGCGTGTTCCCATGCGAATCGTGATTTAATTGACATAGCAGAGAATGATTAGGCAGCATGGCGGGCAAAGTGAACGCTTTTTCCAGCGTCTCCCGCGACGCGCCCGCCGTTGTTTTCGTCAATCCCAACGCGGGAGGAAATCGAACAGCCGCCCCGCTATCCAAGATTCAGAAATTCTTCGCAGCCCACGCCATTCCTGCCGAATTCGTGGTTACCGGAACCAGCGAAGAGCTGCAGGCGCGCGCGCGGGCGGCGATCGCGAGCGGACGGCATCTGCTCCTGGCCTTGGGAGGCGACGGAACGTTTCAAGGATTAGCCAATGCGGCGTTCGGCTCGGACGTCGTTCTTGGCTTATTGCCCGCGGGCGGCGGGAATGATTTTGCACTTGCCCTGGGTTTGCCGAAACACACGGAAGCCGCATGGAGTGCGGTGTTCCAGAGCCAGCCAAAGCACGTGGACCTGCTGCGAGCGCATACGGCCGATGGCCGTGAGCGGCTATATGCCGGCGGAGGAGGACTAGGTTTGGATGCGGAAGCCATGCGATACGCGAGCGGAGCGTATCGCCGCATTCCGGGCCGCTTGCGCTACATCGTGGCGGCGCTTCGTGCTTTGAAGGAATTCGAGTCGCTCAATTTGAGCGTCGAATTTCCCGGCAGCAACTTGCGCCCACTACAGACGAATGCACTTCTCGCAGGCGTTCTGAATACGCCAACGTACGGAGGAGGAGTAAGACTCGCGCCAGATGCGCGAATCGACGACGGTTGGCTGGATGTGACCATCGTGAAAGAGCTGAGCGCGCGGGAAGTGCTGGGGGTCTTGCCGGCTCTGCTGAAGAGCGGCGAACTAAAGACTCCAAGAGTAAAGCGAATCAGAGCACAGTGCGTGCGGCTGACGACCAGCCGTCCCTGCATGTTCCATGGGGATGGCGAAATTCTTGGACCGGCGCCCGTGGAGATCGAAGTGGTGCCGCGAGCCATGCGCGTGCTTGCACCTGCTTAGCTGGCAAGAACTTAGGAGGTTCGCTGGACTGGAGAGGTGACAGCTCGCGTGTGGAGGAGTGGCCCAGAACAGCCTTATTTCTTCTTCACGATTTCTTCTTGTCGATTTTCAGGTTCAGAATCATATCCTTGCGGCTGTCAAAGCTGGAGACCTGGCGGGTCGGCGACGTCGCTCCATCTTTTTCAGCATGCACTTCATAGTCGGCGTTGGGATCCAGGCCGCTGAAGCGATAGTTGCCGGTTTCGTCGGCGATGTAACTCCGAACCGCGTTGGTGCGTGTGTTTTTCAGGAAGACAACGCTTGCGGGAATCGGCGTCTCGGACTTATCCGTAACCACGCCATGCACGGTGCGCAATTGAGCTTCGCGCTTAGCATCCTGCCCCGCCGCAATGCCTGCGAGAAAGCACAGTGCTACTGCCACAAAGAGGATGTGTGGCCGAGCGTTCATTTCTTCCCTCCCGCTACAGGCTCCATGCGGAACACCATGCGCTCTTCGTTTCCACCTGTCTTGGCATCCACCGTCCGCGTTTGATCGGCGAAGCCCTTAGCATGTACTACCATCTCATACTCCGAACCCTGAGGCACACGCACCGCGAAATCACCCCGTGAACCGGTAGCGCTCTCCCAGCGAAATTTCTTCTCGCCACTGCGCCGCACGCGAAGCTGCACGCCGGCAAACGAGAGGCCCTTCTCGTTGAAGACCGTGCCTTCAATCAAAAAATCATTCGCGTGGCTATATTTTTGTTTGCCCGGTTTTTCAGGAGTTACCGGCGGCGTTTGTGAAGCACGAGTAGCGGAAGGCGCGGCTGGTTGCGGCTCCTGGGAGCGCAAGGACCTAGTGAGAAGCGGAGCAAGAAATGCCGCCATGCAGAGGACCACCATCCACCGGGCGCTATGCATTTTGTGCTCCTGTTTAGTTGGATGGCGGGGTAAGTACGTGAGGATGCCAGAAAGGCCGGGTATGCGCGTCACTCCTCGTCTTCTTCTTCGTCTTCCTCTTCGTCGTCATCCTCCGGAAGATCCCCGTTTTCACCCGCCTCGGCTTTATCCTCCTCTTCCTCGTCCTCTTCGTCCTCATCATCCGAGATAATGTTGAGGTGCACGGGATGCGTTTGAGAGACCTCGAGTTCCGACTCGCATTCGGGACAGCTCAGGATCTCGCCTTCTTCGACTTCGTCTTCGTCGACATCGATTTCGGTGGAACATTCAGGGCAGCGGATCACGGCTCCATCCTCCGTTGAGTTGTTCGCAAATCGGGCGTCACAGGGTTAGCTACTACCGCCATGCAGCGTATTATATACCGCGGTGGTTGAAGTCAACTCCCGTGCGCGCTCCTGCTGCTTCGGAGACAATCTAGCACTGTTCGGCCGGAATCGAATGGCATCTTCGCGGGAATATCCTGAGCGGCCCATTGTCGGTGTCGGGGGCGTGATCGTCGAAAACGGCCGCACACTGCTGATCCGGCGCGGCAGCGAGCCGCTGCGCGGGGAGTGGTCGATTCCCGGAGGCACACTGGAGCTTGGAGAGACGCTCGAGGAAGGCGTGGTGCGAGAACTGCTCGAAGAGACGGGCGTTCAGGTGCGGGTGCTCGAACTGATCGAAGTATTCGACCGCATCTACAACGAAAACGGTGCAATTGCGACGAAAAGCGAGCAGAAGCCTCGCTATCATTACGTGATCGTCGACTACCTCTGCGAGCGCACCGGGGGAGAAGCGCGCGCGGGGAGCGATGTAACTGATGTGGCCTATGCGCGCGAAGAGGAACTTGCGCGGTTTCATCTTACGGAAACCGCCACGCGCATTTTGCGGAAGGCATTTGCCATGGACCGGACCCGCCGCGAGCCGCGCTAAGATCGCCCGAGGCAGAGGACTTTCCTTCCGCTATTTCGAAAGCTTGAGGATTTCGATGTTGCCGTTGGAATTCACCAGCGAGAGAATGCACCCACCCTTGCCGATTTTTCCGTTCAACGAATCGCCGCCGAGCTCGCCGCTGGCCGTGACCGGCAGATCGGTCGTGATGCGGCCGAACGAAGTGCGCGCGGAAACATCGTAGCCCGCGCCTTCGGCCAGACGCACCTGGATCGGCGAAAAGGAGGTTTTCGCGGAAATGTTCTGGCAGGCGGAGGAACTGCGGGCCGCCGAGATGGTTATAGATCCGTTCGCATTTTCGATGTTGATGTGCCCACTGATGTCTTCGGCCGAAGCTGAAGCGAAGCTGGTTTTCGCGGTGAGCTCGCCTTTGACGGCGCTGGCGCTGACCGGTCCATTTGAATTCTCCACGGTGAGATTGCCGCTGATGCGCTCCACGTGTATCGGGCCAAAACTCGTTTTTGCATAAGTGTTTCCACCAATATCGGTGAGATGGATGCGGCCGTTGCCGGTCGTAGCCCGCACGCCTTTGCGAAGGCCGCTCGCCTCAATCGAACCGAACGAAGTGGTGAACTTCGCGAAGCCTTTGACGTCGCGCACCGTCACGTTGCCGTTAGTGTCCTGGACGTCGACCGAGCCGTTGATCTGTTCGAGGGCGACTTCACCGAAGGAAGTTTGCACGGAGACGTTGTCTCCGGCCTGCACACCCTTCACGCGGCTGTTTGTGGCCGTGCACGCCACGTTGCCGCTGACATTGACGAAAGAGATGGACCCGAAGCTGCCATTCAACGCCGCCATGCCGGTGACGTTGGAGACGTCGATGTTCCCGTTGGTGTCGTTGACCGTGAGATTGCCGCGGACGTTGCGCGCCGTGACTGGGCCAAACGAGTTGTTGATGGTCACGGGATCACCGGCATCCGCCAGCTCCACGGGGCCGTTGCCCCCGGCGATGGTGACGGCTCCTTGGATCTTGCTGGCCGTGATGTTCCCGAAGCGATTGCGCACTTCGAGAGAGCCCTTTACGTCCGCGGCCGTCACCGACCCATTATTGTTCGTGATCGTTACATTGCCCGCCGCTCCCGTCAGTTCAACGCCGCCAAATGCCTCCGTGAGACGCGCAGCGCCGGAATCTCGCAGACTGAGCTGGCCGTGGCTGTCGTCGATTTCCACCTTGCTGTGGATGCCGCTCGCGCTCACGTTGCCAAAATTGTTCTTGACGTAGAGTGCGGCATCGCTCGGCATGATGATGTTGTAGTCCACGGAATAGGAAGTGTTCTTGCGGCTGTGGAAGAAAGTATTTTCGCCTTCCGGGTAGATGGTGCGAATCAGTACGCCTTGCCCAGTTTGCTCGACCTCGATGCGGATTTTTCCAGCAAACGCTTCGGCCTCGGCGCGCGAATTGGCCTGCGCGTGGATAGTCGCGGAAATCTTCAACTCGCGGCCCGATTCGCCATGAATTTGCACTTCGCCAAACTTATGTTCGATCCGCACTGTTTGGCCCGCGGCGAGAGTGAGCGTCTTTTGAAAATCGCGCGTGACCTGCTCTTGGGCCGGAGTCGCGGCAAGAGCTGGGAACGCCGCCAGCAAAACAACAGCGCCGAGGCGGCGCAAGCCGAGCTGTACCCTCCGCGCAGCCCATACCGGCTTCGGGGAGTCCATGCGCCACAGCCGAATCATCGTTTTTCCTCCAAAATTTCTTCGAGGGTACGCTGCTTCTCCTGATACATCGCCAGCAATTCGTAACGCAGGTGCGCGTTGGACGAATTTTGCCCCGCCTGAGCGCGGAGATCGTCGATGGCGCTATCCAGCACCAGCAGCTTTTCGCGGTAGCTGGCAAGCAAAGGCGTCGCAGGGTTCTCGAGTTGCGGTTTGGCCTCCGCGGCCAGTTTATCGATGGCTTGCACGTAGGCGGACTCCGTGCGTTCCACTTCCGTGAGCGCCTTGCTTTTCAGCAATTGATTGTCGGCAGTTACTTTAGGTTTTGTTTCATGAACGTAGAGCCACCCGGCGGAAACGGCCATAAGAAGCACAAACGTGCCCGCTAACGCTGTCTGCCAGCCGATCGGAATATGGCGCCAGAATTTCAACCAGCTCCATCGTTCCGCGCCGCGTGGCTGCCGTGCTGTCTCCTCGGCTAGAGCGCGTTGAATGCGCGGCCAGAGCGCGGGGCTATCCGCGTAGTCGCGGAGTTCCTGCGCCGCGAGACTCAGCGACTTCCAGGCGCGAAGCTCCTCCGCGCAGGCCGGGCAAACCGCGGCATGCACCTCCAACGCAGCCCATCCAGCGGGCGTACCATCTTCGAAAATGCGGTCGCGATCATTACACGTGATATTCATAGTCGTTCACCGCGCTCCCGCGGCGTTGCCGCCGCGCGGAGGCTCAAGGATCTGGCGAAGATTCTTCTTCGCTTGGAAAAGAGTGTTCTTTGAAGCTGTCTCAGTAATCTCTAGCATTCCGGCGATCTCCGCGTGGCGGAAACCCTCCACTTCGTACAAGAGAAAAACGTCGCGCTGGTGGCGCGTCAGTCCGGCCAGGGCGCGTTCCAGCGCCAGTCGGAGCGAAGGATGCGCTCCCGGCGCGCGCGGCTCGGGACGCGGTGAGTCCGCGGTTTCATCGTTCGCAACTTCTTTCTTTCGCGCGTGCTTGCGGCGCGCGTCATAGCAGGTGTTGACCAGGATGCGATACGTCCAGGTGACAAAACTGGATTGCCCGCGGAAACCAGCGACGCCGCGCTGCACCTTCAAGAACGTTTCCTGCACCGCGTCTTCCGCGTCGACCGCACTGCCCAGTAGATTGCGCGCGAGATTCTTCATGCGCGCGCCGTGCAACGCGTAGAGGCGTTCGTAGGCGCGCATGTCGCCCGACTGGCATCCCGCTGCCAGCGCGGCGTCCTCTGCACGAGTGTCCGCTGCTCGGGCCAAGGCGGCAGCAGCTTGGTTGGAGCTACTGGCAAGCTCGTCGGAAGGTTCCACTCGCGTCTCCCGTTCGCGCAGCACGGGAGGGATTCTAGCTTCCCAGGGCAGCGTAAGTCCCATTGTTCCCATGCCGCACTCCTGGGATATAGACGACCTAGGGCGGCAGAATGTCAGGGGTGCCGGCGGCCTTCTCTGCCAGTAGAATCGGAAACTTGTTCTAGCAAAGGGACTTACTGTGGGAGGATTCCCGCGTTTGAAGCTTTCATTTCCACGTCGAGGTAGATCTTTTTGTGGAAAAAGCTGTTTTCGTGGCCGATCACCAGCCGGGATTCGGGATCATCCTCGGCGATCCAGAGCCGCAAGCCTCGAGCGTCCTTCGGCACGTCGAAGACCAAGTCTGTGGTGTAGGACTCGCCGGGACGCAGCGCTTCCGTCAATGGCGTTGACGACCCGCCCAGGCGAAGAAGTGCAGCTTCCCCCTCTTGCGAGCGCGCAAACGTTTGTCCCCTCTCATCAACCAGAACGACGCGCCGGGGATTTGGAACAAGCGGACTATCACCACGATGCGGAGAGATGCTGTACTGGTCGAACCACGTTCTCAGGCGGACGACAAAGAATTGGCCATGCACCAAGCTCTGCTGCATTTCCGGACCGATCATGGCTGCGGTGCGCGCGCTCACAATCGAGTAAGCGAGGTGACAATCAATCTCACAGAAATACTTCCGCCCGCCCGGGGGCAGATCCTTTTCACTGCTGGCCAGGGATACTCCGCAGAGTAGCAAAGCGTATCCGGCCACGACGCTGAAGGCCGCAGCCGCGCCAATGGCAGCAAAGAACTTGGATTGGCGCACGGCGCCATAGAACAATACTAGGACGCTGATGGCTACCAGCAAGACTGTCCCAAGAAAAAGAAGCACAACGATAGGTGCGAAGTGGGGAGTGAATTCGGACATCTTGCTTCTCCTCCTTCTCCAAAGTATTGGGTTGTACTAGCCTGCGATGGCGTCCGGCAAGGCGCCACGCGTGCGTTCGCGCTTTCCGAATTCGTTCACGGCAGCTTCAAGATCGCCGGGCGTGAAATCAGGCCAGCGCTTCGCCAGAAAAACAAACTCAGCGAAAGCGCATTCCCAGAGGAGAAAATCGGAGAGCCGCTGCTCGCCACCCGTGCGAATCAGGAGATCGACTTCCATCGCGCCGCCTCGGTGAACTTCGGCGAGAACGTTGCTGAACGATTCCGTGGAGAGCTCAGTGGCTTTATAGAAACGAGCAGCCGCATGAAAAATGGCTTCCCGCGCGGAGTAATCGATCGCCAGTCGAAGATGCAAGCGTGTGCCACGCGCGGTAGCCGCTTCGGAATCGGCGATCGCTTGCCGCAGTGTGGCGGGGATGCGGTCGCGCCGGCCGATGATGCTCAGGCGAATACCTTCATCGATACAGCGCGAAGTCTCGACGAGCAGGTATTCGTGCAGCGTGCGAAGGATGACATTCACCTCCGCCGCGGGACGCTTCCAGTTGGCCGAGGACAGCGCGAAAAGCGTGAGCGTGTGAATGCCAAGCCGCGGCGCGGCGGCGATGACCCTGCGCGCAGCTTCGGCGCCCGCGCGGTGGCCGGCGGAGCGCGGAAGACCCCGCGACGTGGCCCAACGTCCGTTGCCGTCGGAGATGATGGCTACGTGCAAGCTGGGGATCGATTGGACGAGCTTCGTACACGGGATTTGCTGGAGGATCATTCGTTGCATGGTCATAGTTCCTTCTCCGCCGCGGAGAAACCAATGTAGAGTACTCTGCAATACAAAGTACGGGTGCAAAAAAATTTGCCGCTCAGCGCTCGCGCGTCGCGCGGATCAGCGCTTCCATGTGGTTCAGGTAGCGCTCCAACGCGCGCCGCCCAGCCGCCGCCAGCCGATACTCCGTCTTCGGTAAACGTCCGTCGAAGGATTTCGTGCACACGATGTAATCCGCTTCTTCGAGCTTTCGCGCGTGCACGCTCAGGTTGCCGTCGGTGGTCTTCAGCAGCGCTTTCAGTTCATTGAAGGTGAGCGAGCGGTTGACTGCCAGCGCGCTGACGATGCCCAGCCGGATGCGCTCGTGAATGAGCCGGTCGAGGTCCGCAGGCACAGTTTCGCGGGCAGGCGCGCGGACCGGCGCCAGCGAAGCGTCGCGTTCGCGCGTGCGCTGGAGCCGTTCGTTCTGTGCTGTCGACTGCTTGGCCATGCGATTCCCCGTTATCCCCCGTGGTGGCGCGCGATCCAGATCCCAAAACCGATCTGTACCACGCCGAACCCCGCGGCCATCAGCGCGTCGCCCCACGCGGCAGGCGCGAAGAGCGCCGTAGCGCCCAAACCCATCAGACAAAGGCCCATCACCGGCACGACCCGCACGGAAAAAGCGCCGCCAGTGACGATCGCCGTACCGTAAAGAAGCAACCAGACTCCCGGCAGCGCCGCAAAAGCTCCGGCATGGAACAAAGCATACGTCAGCAAACCGCCGGCAAGGATGGGCGGCGCAAAGCTCAGCAGGAATTTCCTGCCGGGCCCGGAAAAAAGCCGTGAATTGGCGCGATGAGCTTTTGTGGCGGCGGCAGATGCGGCAATAGCGACAGCCACAAACGCTTCGATCAGCCAGACCATGATCCAGGCGCGAGGCGAATCCTGCCGGGCCGCAAGAAAAGCCGCGGCCAGCGCGGTGATACCCATGGCTACGCCGCCCCAGCCGGGCACTGCCGTGAATTCCGCGGCGCGCTCCATGGTTTCGCGGATGTAGCGCAGATGATCGGCCGCGCGCGCGTCAATGGGAATGGGCTCGCGTTTGGGAGCAGGAAGTGGGCCGGCAGAAGCCATGGGGAGAAACTAGCAGTCTAGGAGTCAGCTGTCAAGTACTTTGTAATGCAAAGTGCAGATGGCACTTTTGCACCCTTTTACATGCAAAGGCGCGCCACCGCCTCAAGGAAGCATGCCGGGGGCAGGTACTGGTGGGCCTCCATGTAATGATGGAGCAGATTCGGACTGAGAAAAATGGAGCCATCGGCGGCTTTCACGTGGATCTCGGCGGAACCCAATCCTTGTTGGCTTGTTCCAAAAGCTTCCCAACGAGCGTTCGCGTTGTGCGCACGTGGGCAGAGCGTGCATATATGAAATCCTCTTGTTCGGAGTACGGGATTGCGGCACAGCTCGTGAATTTTTTCGCGAAGCACGGTTTGAGTTTCTCCGGTTTGAAAAACGTGGCCGTCATCAAGCCATCCCACGTAGACAAACTCTCCGAGCCCTTTCCTGAGCCAATGCGGACCTTTATGCAATTCTGGAAAGTACATGGATTGCCGCTCAGGCTCTTGGGTATCGGCCCGCGATCGAGTTCCACCGGATAACCAGTATGTCCAGAAACATCTGGATGCTGTCCCGCAGCATGTTCACCTTGGTGGCCGGCGAATGTGCCCAGCGCACGGGAATTTCCACGGCATGCAGCCCATGATGCCGCGCCAGATACAGCAATTCCGGATCGAACCCAAAACGCTCGATGCGCTGCTGCTCGAAAATAATGCGGCAGCGCTCGCTGCGGAACGCCTTGAAACCGCACTGCGTATCGACAAACGGCAGGCGCAAAATGATGCGCACGAGCTTGTTGAAAACAATTCCGGCAAACTCGCGGAAGAGCGATTCGTGGACGGAAATGAGGCTGCGGTCGAGCGCGCGCGAGCCGATGGCCACGTCATTCTTGTCCATCACGGCAATCAGTTTGTCCGCTTCTTCGATCGGCGCGGAAAGGTCGGCATCGGTGAAGAGCACGATGCGGCCGCGCGCTTCGCGCATGCCATGTCGCACGCTGTAGCCTTTGCCGCGATTTACTCCATTGGAAAGAACGCGCAGCGACGGCAGCTTTTCGCGGAAAGTTTCCGCAACCGCCGCGGTGCGGTCCGCGGAGCCGTCATCCACCACCAGCACTTCCGTTTCACGGCCCGATTTGGAAACATACCCAACGATGCGGTCCAGCGTGGCTGGCAAGCGTGCTTCTTCGTTGTAAGACGGAATGATGATGGAGAGTTCCGGAACGGCGGCGCTCATCGTGCCGGCGATTCCTTCCAGCCATGGTGCCCGACGAGCGGAACGAAGCGGCAGGGTTCCATCTGCTGCGTGCGGTACTCGTTGCCACGGCGCTCGATAAGCTGCAATTCCTGGTGCTCCGCTCCGCCAATGGGAAGAATCAGCCTGCCGCCTTCGGCAATTTGCGCGAGGAGCGGCGCAGGAACCGCTGGCGCGCCCGCGGCCACGAGAATGGCGTCGAACGGCGCAAATTCCGGCAATCCCAAAGTTCCGTCGCCGCAGTGCACGTGCACGTTCACGAATCCCAAGCGCGCAAGGCGCTCCGTGGCCGAAGCCGCTAGACCCGGACGGCACTCCACAGTGAAGACCTCTCGGGCCACCCGCGAAAGCACCGCCGCCTGATAACCGCAGCCCGTTCCGATTTCCAGCACCCGCTCCGTCCCGTTAAGTCGCAACGCGGCCGTCATCACCGCAACCATATAAGGCTGTGAGATCGTTTGGCCGTCCCCGATGGGCAAAGGCGCATCCACATAGGCCTGGTGGCGAAAATCAGCAGGCACGAATTCGTGGCGAGGTACGGCCGTCATGGCGGCCAGCACGCCGCCATCGGCAATTCCCCGGCGGCGAAGCTGCTGCTCGATCATCTCGGTACGGAGCGGAGCAAACTGGTCCTCTCCGAAACGGCCCGCCGCTGGTTCGCCTGGTGCACTGTCGCGAAATGTCTTCATTCGACTATTGCTCCGTGCTCCGTTGCTATCGCCGGCTGTTCCCACCCCGCGCCACGCCTCGCGCTAAATAGAACTTGGCGAACTCAAGCATGCGAAAGCGCGGTGGCATGCCGTTCCCACGCTTGCGCGCGCAGGATGTCTTCCATCTGTGCGAGTGCAAAATCGCATTCGTCTTCGCGGTTATAAAAGTGCGGCGAAAGCCGAACGCCTGCCTTCGGACGGTAATCGACGAGGATTTCACGCGCCAGCAGCTCGCGGCAGACCTCGTACGAGTGGGGACATTCGACGGACACAGTGCCGGCGCGCTCGGAAGGATTCTCCGGCGTATTCACCCGCCAGCCGCGCGATTTTGCACCCTCCAGCAGCCGCGTGGTCATGCGCATCGATTTTTCTCGAATGGCCGCGATCCCTGCTCTGTTCAAGATGTCGAGTCCCGGCTGACAGGCATAGAGCGCGGGAATATGCGCTGTGCCATTCAGGTAGCGGAAGGAATCTTCGCGCATATCGTTCGGGCCGGTTTCGAAGCCGAAGGGCCGCCGATGCGCGCTCCACCCAGTGATGGATGGACGAAGCTTTGCACGCAGGTCGTCGCGAACGTAGAGATAGGCGACCCCTGGTCCTCCGCACAGCCATTTCAGCACACCGCCGACCACGAAATCCGCGCCAAGTGAGCGCGCCTCAACGGGAATCACACCCGCAGCCTGGAAAGTATCAAGAATGACGTGCGCGCCGACGCGATGCGCGCGCTCGATGATGGCGCGAGCATCGACGATATAGGCGCTGCGGAAAAGCACCAGTGAAATCGGCACCAGGAGCGTGGTTTCGTCGATGGCCGCAAGAAATTTATCCAGATCGAGCCGGATGTTGTCCGGTGTTGGAACGACTTCAACCCGTGCGCCGTGCCGGACCTGCTCGTGATAGAAATACTGAATCGAGGGGAACTCGAGTTCGCTCATCACCACTTTGTTGCGCGGACCGTGGAAGTCAAAGCAGGAAGTGATCACCGCCTGCGCGAGTGTGACGTTTTGATGCAGCGAGATTTCTCCGGGGCCCGCGCCGATCAGCGGCGCGATCTTGTCGCCCACGCCGACGGCCATATCCCACCAGCCCTCTTCCCACGCGCGCACGCCGCGCTCCGCCCAGGAATCCGCGTAAGCTCGCATGCCGCCGTAGACTCCGCGCGGCATCGCGCCCAGCGAATTGCTGATCATGTACGTGGTGCGGCCCAGTATCGGGAATTCGGCGCGCCAGTTGAGAAGTTCATCCATTCTGTACAGCTCCATTCGATCCGTTGTGCGAGCGAGCCTTTCTCCACACAAGGTAGCACAGCGAAATGAAAGCGAGCCAGGGGAGGCCCGAGGTAAGTGTGATGCGCAGGCCGGGCACCCACCAGGTGGAAATGAGCACGGCAGTAAGCGCAGCGAGGCCAAAAAGAGTCGTCCACGGACCACGCGGCGCAATGCGCACAGGCGGCAGCGGCCACCCCGCCGTCCGCCGGCGAAACGCAAGATGCGTTATGAAGATCATCAGCCAGACGAAGATGCCACCAAAGAACGCCGCACCCAGCATATATACGTAGGCCGTCGAGTGAAACCAGCGGTCCACGAAAAATGCCGCGACCATCCCGGCGCTCGATACCAGCAGCGCTGCGACCGGCGTGCCCCGTTTGCTCAGCCGCCCAAGCCGCGCCGGTGCGTAGCCGCCGCGTGCCAGCGAAAAAAGCATCCGCGAAGTGAGATAGAGATTGCAATTCACGCTGGAGAGCGCCGAGGTAAGCACCACAAAATTCATCACCGCGGCTGCGTAAGGAACGTGCACGGCGTCGAAAACCCGCACAAATGGGCTGGATTCCAGCTTGTCGCCAAGTTGGTTCCAGGGAACCACGCCGACCACCACTGCCAGCCCGCCAATATAAAAAATTCCCAGACGCGCCAGCGTCCAGCGCAGCGCGCGCGGCAAAGCCGTTGCTGGATTCTTTGCTTCGCCCGAAGTAACCGCGACAATCTCGATTCCAAGAAAGCTGAAGAGCGCCATGGCGACACCAAGACCGACTCCGGCCCAGCCGTTTGGCAAGAATCCTCCGTGGGCCGTGTAGTTCGTTGCGCCCAGCCGCGGGAATCCGATGCCGAGGAGCAGCGAAGCCCCCAGTATCAGGAACACCGTGATGGTCACAACCTTCAGCATTGCGAACCAATACTCGAATGCGCCGAAGCTCGCAACGCTCCGCGCATTGACATAGAGAAGCGCGATGGAAAATCCCGCGATCCACAGCCACGACGGCACGCCCGGAAACCACCGCTTGCAATAAATCGACGCAGCCACGATTTCGCTGCCAATCGCAATGGTCTGCCCCAGCCAGTAGGAGTAACGCATCGCGAAGCCCGCCCAGGGATGCAAGTACATCTCTGCGTGCACGCCGAAAGAGCCCGCCACCGGATGCGCGACCGTCATCTCGCCCAGCGCCCACATCAGGCATAGCGCAATCGCCGCCGCTCCCACGTAGCTCAGAATCACGCCAGGACCCGCAAGCCGCACGGAAATGGCGCTGCCGAGAAAGAGACCCGTCCCAATCGCCCCGCCGATGGCGATCATCGAAAGCTGGCGTGGCGTCAGGTTGCGTTGCAGCCCCGCTTCGCCAGCAATGATGGCGGAGTTCTTGGAGCTGTCTAATGTTTTTTCATTCGGAATAAGCGCATCCGTCATGGAGCGGCATCGTAGCAGAAAGTTGTTTGTGACGCGCCAGAACCAACCTGCCCAAAAGTACAGTGGACTACAAAGCACGCCTGTCCTGCGACCAGCCGTGCGCGAGCGGCCCCTTCTCTACAATTAAGGACGTGGCGTAAGTGGAAAGCTGTCGCCACGGAGGAAGTCATGAAGGCCGTTCTCGCTCTGGTGCTTCTGTATGTGGGCACTTTTCTCGTTATGATTCAAGGCGCGTCGCAGAGCCAGGTGCAAGCGGCTCCCCAGAATGCAGCATCCGCGCAAGACAGCCCCGCGCAGGGACAAGCAAGATCCATCGATCCAGTCAAGGATGTGGACATCCGCGCGCTGATGGAGCTTGTCGGTGTGCGCGACCAGGTGCAAGACGGCGTCAACGCCTCCGCCGAACAGTATCGCGAGAAACTCCTCGCCACCGTGCCTGACAACGAAAAGGGCCAGGCATTCGTCAATACCTTCGTCACCAATTATGAAAAAAAGTTTGATCCCGATCAGGTTACCGAGCGCGTCGTGGGCATCTACGACAAGCACTACACCGACGAGGAAATCAAAGGACTGCTTCAGTTCTTCGGCTCGCCACTGGGACAAAAGGTCGCCGCGGAAATGCCAAAAATCGGCAAGGAAATTGCCGCCGCAAATCGCGAGGCGGGCGCCAAAGCTGCGCACGAAGTTCTGCAAACGCTCAAGGCGCAAAATCCTGAGATCGGCCAGTCTGCCCGCCTGGGAAATGGCCAGCGCCGCTGGCCGCAGCGTGGTCAGGCTCAGGGCCAGCCGCCAAGCCAGCCACAACAGGCTGATTCTTCTCAGCCCTGATCTTTTTCATCTCTCCAAGGCAGGAGAAAGACAGCGCTTTTTCTTTAGGGGAAGCGCTTCTTGATTTTCACGTCGATACCGAAAGTGCCGTTCTGATCGCGCAGCGCCACGATCGAAACACTGCGATTCACGTTGTACTCCACCTGAATAATCTGTTCTTGCGTCGAACTCACATTCGAAACATAGGTAATCGTCAAATCGTGCGCGATCTGCTGCTCCACCGTAACGCGCGCGCCGGGGTTTTGTTCCGAACTCGGTGAGCCGACGGCTGCAAGTCCGGGGTCAACGCGGAACCGCGTAATCCCAAATAAACGCTGGAGCGGCCCGCCGAGTTGGCTCGACACAGCTTCGGAGAGAATGGCCGTCGCTCCCGCAGTCGAGCTTTGCGTTGTCCCGCCGCTCCGTGTCGTCCCCTCCGAACTTGTCTGTCCCAACGCCAGCAGCGTGATGATGTCGTTCCCGGGCAGTGGCGGGTCGGAGCGGTACGCCAGTGTGAGTTTGCTGGCCGGCCCGGTAAAGTTGAGCGTGACTTCATATTGTTGGATCGTGGTGCTGGCTTCCACGTTTACCACCGGATCGAGCCGGAACGGATTGGCAAAGTTCACATCACCTCGCGCCACGCGATAGCGGTTGCCGTGGAAATACAAATCGCCGGAAAGAATGTGAATGTGCCCAAGGAGAATGGGGTGCTCCCAGGTGCCGCGCACGCGCAGGCCGGCTTCCGCTTCGAGCTCCGCGCCGGGCCATTCCATGCGCGCGTCGGGCGTGGAAGCCGCTTCCACGTCGAACTGCAAATTGCGCAGGAAGGAAGAACTGGTTGAAGGTCCGGAGATTGCGCCTTCTTTTGCGGAGACCAGTACGCTGGCGACTTCCAGCCCTTGCGTAAGCGTAACCCGTTCGACGGTGACTCGCCCCGATAGCAAGCCCGCGGAAGGCGTTCCCGTCAGGCGCAGCGAACCCGCCACCAGCCAGCTCATGCCTTCGGGATAACGAATGCGCACGCGGTCCGTGCGCGCATTCACCTCGTAACGCAGCGGGCTGTCCGCGTAGTTCAGACTGCCGGATAGGTGCAGCGTTCCTCCCCCGGCTTCTGCGGTGATGTCCTCGAAGAATAGTCGCGTGGCGTCGAAAACGATATCGCCCTTGATGTTGCTGAGACCCGTCGGAAAATCCGCGGCCCGCGCCGAGGCCTTTTCGATGTGCACGCGCCCGGTGATCCGCGGCCGGTCCATCGTCCCTTCGATGGATCCGTTGATCTGCGCCGGGCCGCTGGCCTGGAGATCCGGCACAAAGCCGCTGAGCAGCCGCAAGTCCACCGCGCCGTTCAAGTGCATACTCACGGTGCGGCGGCCCGAAAATCGCAGCGCTCCGTCGAGTTGAAGATTCGTGTCCGTCCCCTTGAAGGTGACCGGATCGATCAGAAACTCTTCCTTCGAGGAACGGATATGGACCGGGCCGGAATTTTCCAGCCGGACGTTCGCATAGTTCAGAACCAGCTTCGAGAATTTAGCATCTACCGTGATCCCCTCGGCATGTTTGAGCTCGCCGCTTACGGAAATGTCGCCGTCCGCCGCTCCATGCCCGCTGAACTCCCGTAAGTGCAGCGCGCTCACCAGAAAAGGATCCAGGTTGATGTTGGTGATCGATACTTTCCCATTGACCGGATACGGATCTGCGAGTCCCAGCGTCAAGCCCCCGGAGATTTCGCCTGTGGCCATGGCCGAGCCTAGCGTGAGCTTCGCGGTCTGTCCGTCCGAGGTAAGCCCTCCGTCAAAGCTGCCGATCACTTCCTGCCCGACGCGAAAATCGACGACCCGGAACGTGCCTTCGCCCGTCGGCGCCACGGCCGGTCCGCTGGCCTTCACACGGAATGATACCTGGCCGCCGAGCTGCAATCGCTGCGATTGAATGCTCTCAAAACTCTCCAGTGGCAAAGATGCTCCCACCAGATCGGCCGCAATCGTCCGGTCAGAGAACCGGTATCCCACCATGCCCGTGACGATGCCGGCCCCGCTTCCGTTCTCCTTGCCTGGCGGAAAAATGCGCAACTCGGCGTTGGCGATGCGCGCTTCGTCTGGCGTGAGGTTTAGCTGACCTCGCAGCCGGTTGAACGACACTCCGTACACGCTGCCGTCCGCCAAATCGAAAAGGCCCGTGATCGCTGGTTCTTTTCGCGTTCCGCGCCCGTGCAATTGTCCGGTAAGGAGGCCCATCACGGGATACTGCCAGTGAAGGAGCTGCTGAATGCTCTCCACCGGCGCCTTTTCGAAATTCGCCTCGGCGGTCCAATTGTTATCCGGCAGAAAGTTCCAGTCGGTGAGCGCGATCGTCCCGTCGATTTGCACGTCCATCTTGCCTTGGCGCGTTTGCCCGTTTGCCAGCGTCAACTCTGACCGCGAATACGTCAGGTCGCCGTCTAGGAAATCCAGCGGCACGCCTTCGTAGTGCGCTCGCTCGCCGCGAATATGACCGGCAAAAACGGAATGCCCGTCCGCGCTGAGAATCTTCCCGTCCCAGCGGACGTTTCCTCCAATATCCTTGATCGCGCCCGCGGTTCCAGGCTTGTTTCCTGCGATGGCGTTGATGAAATCCTTATAGGTCTCCAGTGCTCCTGTTTCGAAGTGAAAATCCAGCACGGAATCCCTTGGTGCCAGCGTTCCCGATATGCTGCCGCGCGTCGTTGGCGTCGTGAATTCACCAGAGTCGATCGTGAAAATGTTCGGATCGTAACGGTAGCGGAATTTCCAGTCGGCTTCCACCGGCTGGTGCCCCGCCGCCACTTCATCCGGGGGAGACCAGTGCACCTTGCCAGTGATTTCAAAGTGTTTGAAGTTCGCCGTCCACGTTTCCACCGTGTCTCCGGTTAGCACCGCATCCCAGTGCAATTGATCGACAGGAAATCCTTCGTGATCGATATCTGGCAGAACGGCGGAGAGACGCACGTCTTGAATGTGCGTGTCCGCGCGAAACTTCAGTCCGGCGAAGCGCAGCGTCACGCGACCGGTGACCTGGCCCCGGTCCGCGGCCGCGAAAAAGTCGGGCACTTCGAGTCCCGCGTTGTCGATGCGATAGCTGCCCCGGCTGCTTAGCCGCTTGGCGTGATAATCGTCATAGTCCAGGTTGATCTCCTGCCCCGCATAACTTCCCTTAGCCTGGAACTGCCCGCCAGCCAAAGAGCCTTCTCCGCGCACATCGACCAGCCCGCTAGGCACCGTCGGCTCGCGCATCGTATCGTGAAAATCGCGCAGGTCGACCCAGCCGCGGTAGCGAAAGCTCCACTTTGGATCGGCGAATCCATTCATTTCCACTTGCGCGTCGATATGCGAGCGTCCCGCGTGGAGCGTCCCTTGTTCCAGCGTAAATCCCTCGCGCCACACCGTAAATTTCGCGGAGACATCGACCGGCAACGATAGATTATCCGTGGCCGTGAAGTGCACGGATCGCCAATCAAAATTGCCGAGATACAACGGCTGTTCTCGAGAGCCACCCGCGTCCAGCGCCAATCGTAAATCACCGCCCTCGACAGCCAGGGGCGTCTTCACGTCGTTGTAAAGAATCCAGCCATTCTCGATCCGTACACGGCGAACATGCAGATCGAGAAGCAGTTCTCGCAGCGGCTTCTGGGACGAGATTGCTCGCGGGGGCACGGGAACATTCGTCGCTCCGTTCTCTTCCACTCGGATATGAATCTCCGGCTGCCGCACCAGCAGATCGTCCAGCGAAACCTTCCGCCCCCAGAACGAATCGATCCGCAGCCCGGCTTGCACTTCTTCCGCGGAAAAAAGCGGCGCGGTCCCCTGCGGTTCGTGGCCATGAATCACCAGACCGTTTAGTGTGGCGCGCAGCGAAAGCCAGCGAATCGAGAGCGCGCGCAGCTCGACCCGCCCGCCTGTCGTTCCTTCAATGCGCCGCACCAGCAGGCGCCGGAGAAGCGGGTTCCCCAGGCCGCTGCCGAAAAAAATCACTAGGAACGCCACGATGAGAAAAATCTTGGCGCCCAGAACCCAGGCCACGTGGCGCAGCCACCGCCATTTCCGCACGCGCGTCTCGTGTGTCATTTCGCGCCCTCGTCGATCATTTTGTCGACGTGCAAACGGGCCCGGCTTTCCTTCAGCCAGCGCTCGGCCTGCTCATTGATCCCTTGCTGCACCAGCGCCTCGCGAATGTATTCGCTCGCGGCCTCCATAGACGGCGCAGTCTGCCCGCGCTCCTTCGCTCGCTGCACAACCGCCTTTTGATAAAAGTCCTCGACGGCTTTGTCGTCCACCTGAACGGCGGCGCGGAATCTGGAGTCCAGATAACTGCTCAGATAAAGCTGCGCCGCCACCATGCTGCGAATCTCCGCTTCGCTCAGTCCTGCTTGTTTTTTTCGCGCTTCATACTCTTCGGGCGAAGCAAACGATTTCAGCAGGCGATCCACTCCTCGCTGCACGTCCGCATCGGAGGGACGCGGAAAGTGCGAAGCATCCGCTTCCGTCCGCACCACCCACTGATCGATCAGCCGGTTCAGAATCTGCGCACCGCTCTCGGACTTGCCCTCGACGAGCGTCTGGTAACGGCCAAGTGTATTCACCTCGCTCTGCAGAATAATGTCGTTCTCCACACGCGCCGCGATCCGATCCACGACTTCCTGCACTGGCGGCGCCGCTCCGGCGGCCAGCGCCACCGCCAGCGCCACCGCGAACAAATCTTGTTGTAACCGGCCCCGCATCAGAAGCTCGACCCCAGGTTGAAGAAAATTTGCAGCCGTGGCAGTTGCGTGCCCTTGAAGCAATTCGTCACCGTCGTCGAATTCGTCGTGACCGGCACGCATGGCACCACAAAGAACGGCCGATTGATCTGATAGCCGAGGTCGATGCGAATCGGCCCCACCGGCGTGGCATAGCGCACGCCAAATCCGATCGTGTGCGCGAAATAGTTCAGCTCATTGCCGCAGTTCGTCACGCACTGCGTGAGCGGCGGCCCTGCTGGATTATTTGGATCCGGTGAACTCGTAAAGGTTGGCCGTGGCAATGTGGCCCGAAACGAAATCTGGCTCAGCCGGCTGTATACGTTTCCGCCGTCATAAAAAATGGCCCCTCCCAGCGACGTGCCAACATACGGCAGCCGCATCGGAAACCGAAATTCCTGGTTGAGAACCAGCAAGGCCTGCCCCCCTACCGGAAAGCCTGTGCATGCATCACGCGGCCCGGCCTGATTGAGCGCAAATCCGCGCAGCGACGTGCCGCCCCCCGCGAAGAATCGTTCCGGCAACGGAATGATGTCGGAAG
>Ga0210384_10002807_pt1 | contig 20832 bp, 11 predicted proteins | sample IncBWH2MmetaG_FD_160574 | JGI IMG/M metagenome (GOLD analysis project Ga0210384, IMG submission 160574) | Forest soil microbial communities from Barre Woods Harvard Forest LTER site, Petersham, Massachusetts, United States - Inc-BW-H-2-M | ecosystem: Environmental > Terrestrial > Soil >...
CTCCGCGGGCGTTGCGCCCGGCGACGGAATCTTTACCACCTGGAGTTATCGCGCTGGAGCGGGACGAGCGGAGGCGTTCCTGCTGAACCCACAGCCGCTTTCGGCGCGTACCGCTTACGAATGGGGAGTGGTTGCCGAAGTTGTGCCGAGCGGTAAGGCGCTCAGCCGGGTGCGCGAACTCGCCGAGTTGTACCTGAAAGCGCCGGAAGTTACGCGCCGCAACACGCGCATCCACTTTATTCAGCCGTTGAAGGAGCGCATTGTGCGTGAAGTCGGCTATGGATTGTCGCTCGAAGGAGCATCGTCGGCCGATCTCGTGAAGTCGATCAAAGCCAAGAGTGAACCCGTTGCTCGCAAAGGAAAATCCGCTTAAAGAGCACGAAGGACACAAAAGACTACTCGTTTCGACCGCATTCCATGAGCGTTGCATGGGATACAGGAGGAAAATTGTCTTCCTCGCACGCTGGCTCGCGGAAGTACATGAGGACCCGGCACCTGTCTTGGTCAACTCCCGATTAACGCAGCCGTAATATCATGGTTTTAGATGCGAATTTCGTGACCCACTTAACCTTTCAAATATGTAATTTCCCTGCAAGACAGCTGCAATCCTGGGGTGATTAACATACTGGTTGGCGAGCACAGGAGAACCATCCCCCTGGCCCTGGAATTAGTCCATTGGGCAATTTATTAAAATTCTTGTTGATCTGTACGGTCTGATTCTGGTGCGACATGTGCCGCAATTTTAGCTTTGATTGCCGAGGAAGATTCTGGATTTGGCAACCCTGTTTTTGACCTGCTATGACCCACTATATTATCCTCCTTCACATTTGTTATCTTCATGGTTCACCCACCGTAACGAACGTTTGACGCTAAATTGAGGAGTTAGAGTGGCGGCCCACCCGAGGCCCTTCGTTTGCGTTTTACAAACACCCAAGAGATCTTCATTCGCCGTGGTAGAAATTGGTGCGGGGATGGCCGAAAAGGAATCGACAAAAAGACACGCCGACCTTATTTACGACGTAGGCATGCATAGGGGGGAAGACGCTGATTTCTATCTTAAGAAAGGATTTAGAGTGGTCGGATTTGAAGCGGATCCCGACCTAATAGAACACTGCAGGAATAGATTTTCGAGGGAAATCGAACAAGGGAACCTGACCGTAGTCGAAGGAGCCATCGTTGAACACACCGAAGAGTCCACACTTCGAAGCGTCACGTTTTATCAGAACAAGAAAACCAGCGTATGGGGAACAATTCAAAGCGATTGGGCACGCCGAAATGATGCACTCGGAGCACCGAGCAAGACCATTGACGTGCGGACGGTTGATTTTGCGCAATGCTTGAGACAGTACGGGGTGCCTTACTACCTAAAAATCGATATCGAAGGATCCGATGCTATATGCCTGAGAGCGTTAGTCAATTTCGAGCAAAAGCCCAATTACGTCTCGCTTGAATCTGAGAAGGTTACATTCGCAAAATTACTCCAAGAATTTCGTCTATTGCGGAATTTAGGCTACACAGCCTTTAAGGCAGTTCAGCAAGAAGGGATGTCGTCGCGGGTTGAACCTACTGCATGCAGAGAAGGATGTTACACGGCTCATGAATTTGAAGAGGGTGCTTCCGGCCTTTTTGGAGGGGATTTGGCCGGCAAATGGAAAAATTATTATGAGATACTTGCCGAGTATAAAATGATATTTGTGCTTTACGCCCTTTTTGGAGATCACGGCAAATTGAATTCTTACTCTTTCAGCAAAAACCTGAAAGAATTTCTACAAAAGTGCCTGAGAAGGTCGATCCCGGGATGGTACGACACTCATGCCAGACACTCTAGTCATGTCCCCAAGTAGGTTCCTGAATCCTTCGCCATCGCTTTCAAAGTCCAAATATGGGATTTCACCATTTCATAGACGCGCTCAATCGGGATGGAAACCAATAATGTGTTTCCGTCTGGAGAAATAGAAATCCTGTAATCGTTTGTCATTAAACTCCAGCTTCCCCTTCAGAAATCGACAGGGAATAGTCCAATATCTCGGCGCAGCGCAGACGCTTTTTGGTTGTGGCTGCAACGAATGCGATTTTACAATGCACGTGGCCAGCCCAAAAACGAGATTCAAAATAAATGGGTTATGCGAGACCTCCGCTTCCATCGTTGCACGAAACTGGTGTTTCCAGTTTGGAAACCCCCTCGAGTACAGTCGTACGAAGATAGATTTTTGGGCTAAGCGGCGACCAACAGGGCGACTTATTTTATCAGTGAAATTCTGAGAACTATCGGACCCAGTAGAACGGTTCACCTGTACCAAAATTGGTCCGAAGGCCAGTTCCCTCCAACTCCCAGGTACCCCACACTGAACTTACCCGCTCAAACAGATCTAAAAAACCAGATTAGGAAAAGATAGCGAAAAGACTATGACCAAGATTTCCGTTAGGATTTGTCTGTTTATTTGTATGTTTGTGTTCTGTGGCGTAATCGCACAAGCTCATGACTGGTACGTTGCTCCGAATGGTTCGTCGCAGGGAAACGGAAGCCTCACATCTCCATGGGATCTGTGGACGGCATTAGGCGCACCGGCGGGTGTACAGCCTGGCGACACCATCTGGGTGCGGGGTGGAACTTATTCGGGAACTTTCAGCAGCTATCTCAGTGGAACGAGCAGCAGTCCGATTGTGGTGCGCCAATATCCAGGCGAGCGAGCGACAATCGCTGGAATGCTAGTACTCGGGCGCCATGGAGATCATGATGCTTGGTTCTGGGGCATTGAAGTCTTCAATCGCGGGACTTCGATTCAGGGTGACGGTGTCACGATGTCAGCCACGGGCCAAAGTAATCCAGGATTAAAACTGATCAACATGGTCATTCATGATAACCAGATCAATGGAGTGGGCTTTTGGTCCGGTGCGGTCCAGGGAGAGATCTACGGCACTCTTATCTATAACAATGGCTATGACGGTTGCGTAGGCTCGTCTTGTCGCGGGCACGGTCATGGGCTTTATGTACAGAGTGCCGATAGCCACCGAATGGCCGATAACATTGTGTTTCGAAATTTCAGCGAAGGCACCCAACTTTACGGGACCATAAATGCCGTAAGAAATAATGTCACCTACGAAGGAAATGTCTTTTTCAACAGCGGTGAACTATCGGCACTGAACAATGGGAACTTCAACAGCTACAACATGTGGATTGGCGGGGATCAGATTTCGCAAAATACCAAACTCATTAACAACTACGGCTATTCTTCGGCGCCTTCGGGGCACAACCAATATTACAACCTCTACAACAGCAACAACGCGATCGTGACGGGAAATTATTTTTTCACGCCTGCGCCGGACCGACCGGGAATCTTCATCAATTCGACCTCTAACACTGGCTTGCAGATGACCGGGAATACCTTCTACGGCACGCTGGATTTCACACCTTCGAAGCATCCGAACAACACGTACCTATCGCAGCGCCCTACTGGCAAGGATATTTTTGTTCGCCCCAACCAATACGAAACTGGGCGAGCGAACATCGTGATTTACAACTGGGATTTAAGCCCCAGCGTTAGTGTAGATATTTCAGCCAGTGGTCTGCATTCGGGGCAGAGCTACGAAATCCGCGATTCACAGAACTTTTACGGCGCGCCCGTCGCAACGGGAGTATATAACGGTGGCCCGGTGACTATTCCGATGAGCAATCTGACACTAGCACCACCGGAAGGCACTGTGCCAACCCAGCCGCGTCACACTGCGCCCGAATTCGATGTGTTCGTTCTGCTACCTACCGGCTCGCAACCAGCAGATCGAACACCACCAACTGTTTCCATACTATCTCCCGTGCCGAACCAAACTGTGTCCAGCATGTTTAATGTTACGGCCACGGCCTCTGACAACAGAGGTATCGCCAGTGTGCAGTTCAAGCTCGACGGCGCCAACCTGGGATCACCGTTAACCAGCGCACCGTACCAAACCAGTTGGAACACTAAGACTGCCAGCAACGCCTCCCACTTGCTGACCGCTGTGGCAACCGATACTTCCAACAATTTGACCAGTTCGACCGCCGTTTCAGTCACCGTGAACAACCCCAGTGGTGTTGGCGGTTCTTCAGGCTCGTTGACAGACACGCTGGTCAGCGATTTTTCGGCCGGGAGCAACAAGAACACCTACATTTCGCAAATGGCAGATGGCGAATTAATCCAATTTCCGGCCGTCGCCACGGAGTTTTCAGGCACCGCCTTACCCAGTGGTTGGACTGTGAACAACTGGAGCAGTGGTGGGCGTGCCGTGGTGAACGGAGGCACGATCGCAGTGGATGGAGCGCTGGTGGGCACTTCGGGGACCTACCCTCAGGGGCGATCACTAGACTTCGTAGCCACATTCACTACCGAGGGCTACCAGCATGTAGGGTTCGGCGTGAACTTCAATAGCGCGCCCTGGGCCATCTTTAGCACCGGGGGCGGCGGTTCTCTCATGGCGCGGTCCAACAACGGATCACGTCACGACACGGTCATCAGGGGCAATTGGCTGGGCACTCCACATCACTACCGCATCGATTGGAATGCCGCCAATATCGTGTATTGGATCGATGGGGTGCAGGTCGTCACCCATCCCGTGGCCATCTCCACCGCCATGCGACCTTTGATCAGCGACTTGCGCGCGGGCGGGCAAAAGCTGGTCGTGGACTGGATGCATATGAGTCCCTACAGCACTCCCGCTACGTTCACGTCACGTGTGTTGGACGCTGGCGCCGTAGTGTCGTGGGCTTCTATCTCATGGACCGCGGACCAGCCCACCGGCACCTCTTTATCCATGAGCGTCAGAACTGGGAATACTCCGGTTCCAGACGGGACTTGGACAGCCTTTACTTCCGTGTCGCAGTCCAGAGTACCCACTACCAGCAAGAGCCGCTACATTCAGTATCGGACCTCGCTTTCAACCACGGATACCACCAAAACGGCAGTCCTCCACGACGTTAAGATTATGTATGGACCGAAGTGACAGGGAAATCCGATCTATGGTAAACACCAAAATGCGCGAACTGCGCTCGTAATTTTTCCGATCTCTCCGTAGCGGAGCGAAGAGTTGGATTGAGATACGCAAATTTTCAAACGGGAATGGTTATCTAGCTTGCCAAGCGGCGGCGGCCTTCTTGGTCTCGACGGCTCCTGGAAGGTTCAGCTTTATTGGCGGCTTGTGATTGTCGAAGGCTGCGTTTGAGAGCTTCCATCATGTCGATTACCGGGGCACGACCGGGTTTGGGCTCTTCCACGAAGGTCGGCCCTTTTGTTTGGACTCGATGAGTGCCTTTAGGTTCTGCTGGAAAGTATCATGATATTTGGAGGGCTCAAAGTCTTGCGAGAGGGTCTCCACCAATTGTTCCGCTAACTCAATTTCTTGCCGCTTTAGATGGATATGTTTATCAGTCTTGCCGTAGCTTTTGACGCGTCTAAACTCGTTCTCGAAAAACATGGTGTGAACGGTGAGGCCGTGGTCGCGAGGACGGATGAACACGGTGTATTCACGTTGATGCATCGTCATACGGAATGAGCCATCGTTTCCCTCCTGCCGCGTTCAGAGGCGCCAGACTGGACATGCTACGACGTGAATTACCGCGCACAAATCAGGTAAACCCCTGATGCACTTGCGATGAACGGAGTCGGATAAGCTCGACTCCTCTGCGGAGAGTGCTTATTCTGAGTGAAGACTTCACTGCAGATTCTCTGACCGTATTCGTGACATGTACCGCATGAAAAAACTCGCAGAGTACCGGCAGAAAAGGCATTTTGACAAAACGGCCGAACCCGCTGGCATCGTGGCGCGCGAGGCCAGGGCGCGGTTCGTCATCCAAAAACACGCGGCGACCAGACTGCATTACGACCTGCGGCTTGAAGTAGGCGGCGTTCTGAAATCATGGGCGGTGCCTAAGGGGCCTTCGCTGAACCCGATCGATAAGCGGCTTGCCGTTCACGTGGAAGACCATCCGCTCGAATATCGCAAGTTCGAAGGAGTCATTCCGAAGGGGCAATACGGCGGTGGAGAAGTAATCGTGTGGGATCAGGGCACCTATGAGTTGGAAGGCCATTTGGATGCCGATGCGCAATTAGCGCGAGGCGAGCTGAAATTTATCCTGCACGGGAAAAAAGTGCACGGCAGTTTTGTTTTGGTAAAACTGAAAAACTCCAAAGAAAAAAACGAGTGGTTGTTGATCAAGCATCGCGATGAATTTGCAGATCCACTCTGGGACGCTGAAAAACATTCACAATCCATAGTTTCCGGGCGAACGCTGGAAGATGTGAAACTTGGCCGGTCGGCCCGCGGGCCGCTCGATGCCAATAAGATCAGTTTCCTTCCTGGCGCGCGTAAAACGCCGATGCCCCGTTTCATTCCGCTGACGTTGGCCTCCTTAAGCGAGAAACCATTTTCAAATCCGGATTGGCTCTTCGAAGTGAAGTGGGACGGCGTGCGTGGCATCGCCTACCTTGCGAACGGAGAAGTATCGGTGCGCTCACGCGCCGGTAGAGAAATTTCACTTGAGTATCCGGAGGTTCGTGACCTCGGGAATCAGCTGGATGCAACCGAAGCAATCATTGATGGCGAACTGGTGGCCCTTGATTCGGCGGGACGAAGTAATTTCCAAAAGCTGCAGAATCGCGCGGGCGTTCGCAACCCTTCGCGGCAACTGCTGGAATCCATCCCGGCAACGTACTACGCGTTTGACTTGCTGTACTGCGATGGCTATGACCTGCGAAAAGTCCCGCTGGAAAAACGGAAAAATCTGCTCAAGCAAATTCTTCGCCCCAGCGACCACATCCGTTATTCAGAACATGAAATCGAGAAAGGCAAGGAACTATACGAAGCGGCCAGACAGCAATCGCTGGAAGGGATTATTGGAAAAAAAAGAAACAGCGCGTACGTGGGGCAGAGAACTTCGTTGTGGCTGAAATTTAAGATTGTGAACGAACTGGATGCGGTTGTCTGCGGCTGGACCGCGCCGAGACGCAGCCGTGAATTTTTTGGCGCCCTGGTGCTAGGACTTTACGACGGAGTGCAGCTCGAATTTATCGGCAGCGTAGGCACGGGTTTCGATTACGCCAAGCAAAAAGAGATTTACGAGCGGTTACAAAAACGCAGGCAGGCAAACAGTGCTTTTAGCGAGGTACCGAAATTGAAGGAAAAAATTGAGTGGGTGCAACCACAGCTGGTCGCTCGCGTTAAGTTCGGGAACTGGACGGACGGCAGGCGGTTGCGCGCGCCGGTGTTTCTGGCAATGCGTACGGACGTGTCGCCCAAGGATTGTACGGTGCAAGCGGCACGCCCGAATGAAGTTAGCGGTCAAGAACATTTGGCTGAGCGACTGGACCGCTCAACTAAACCAGAAACTCTTCTGGGAGTGGCGGCAGAACCGAATTCGAAACGAGGCCAGCCCCCGGCAAAATCGCGATCCGCAACCAATCCAGCGCATGGCGAAAAACATACGGCATCTCCGGCCAAACCGGGTGAGACGGTTTTGACCAACGGGATTGAGAACGAAATTCGCAAAGGCACTTCGGAAAACTTAAATGTCGAAATAGATGGCCACGTTCTGCGACTGACGCATTTGAACAAAATCTATTTCCCCGAAAGTGGCATACGGAAGCGGGATTTGCTGGCCTATTACTTTCGCATGGGGCATCTCATGCTTCCGTTTCTTATAGATCGCCCCATGGTGTTGCGTCGTTATCCAAACGGAATTCGAGAAAAAGCGTTTTTCCAGAAGGAGGCGCCCGACTCCGTTCCCGATTGGATCGGGCGGGCCACCGTTCATTCCGAAGAACGCGGCGGGGATATGTCTTACCTGATGGTTAATAATCTCGCGTCGCTCATCTACCTGACGAATTTGGGCTGTATTGACCACAACCCATGGTCAAGCCGTTCGGAAACGCAGGACTTCCCGGACTATGTTTTCTTTGATCTGGATCCCACACCAGGAACGCCCTTTGCCACGGTGCTCACAATTGCGCGGACTATTTACAACATTTTGCATTCCATCAGGCTCTCCTGTTTTCTCAAAACTTCCGGTGCCTCCGGGTTTCATATTTTTGTGCCTCTCAAACCGCAATACACCTACGCGCAGACGAGAGGCTTTGCGGAACTTGTGGGACGCATCGCCGATAACGAGCTGCCTGGTTTGATTACTTTCGAACGCACGGTGCACAAAAGGCCGCGCGGAAAGGTGCTGATGGATGCATTACAAAACGCACGCGGAAAACCCCTCGCAACGGTCTATTCGGTTCGCGCCTATCCAGGCGCGCCGGTGTCGATGCCGGTGAATGCGGCGGAATTGAAAACGGAGTTCGCCGCTGATCGCTGGAATCTGAACAATGTGGAGCGGCGAATCAAGAGAGTGGGAAATTTATGGGAAGATTTCTGGGGCAAGCGACAATCGTTATCGGAAGCGTTGGAATTGTTAGACCAGCGGCTATCGCCGGGCAAGAATAAACCCAGTAAAACCCGCTAACCTGCGGTCGACAATTTTTTAAGCGAGATTTATTACAAAAGCCGGACCACCCTTCAAAAATCCACGGCCCGCGAAAAACTGATTCCACGATTAGTGTTATCTTTTGGGGGTGAATTTTGTTTGTCCCCTTGGGGTCCAAAATACGTTTCGTTACGCAACAGAACGTCTAAAGCATTGATCAAATCGTGAGCCGCGCGCGATTTAAACACAAATCCGCGGGCTCCCGTCTCACGCACGGAGTCCGCAAGACTGCGGGATTCATGCATGGTGAAAATGAGAATGGGGGGGCTGTTTTTATTTCTGGTAATTTGTCGCGCCGCTTCCAGTCCACTCATCACTGGCATGGTTATGTCCATGATGATGGCGTCAGGCCGCAGCTCTTCGGCGAGCTTGACGGCTTCCTGACCGTTAACTGCTTCGCCGCAAATTTCCCACTCGGGACGCGCCGAGAGAATCGTACGTATCCCCTGACGAACCACTTCATGATCATCAGCAATAAGAATTCTAACTGGCATAAAAAATACTCCGTGCAAATTATGGCGGTCAGTCGCTACAAACCTGGAACAACAATGACATTGCAGGGGACGTTTACCCGAGATGTTTATTCTCAGGTCGAGGCACCGGGTAGGCCTGCATGATTTATATACAGGATTTCCTTTCCATGCAAGCCTGGCATTTTTCGTGACAGCAGTGCGGGCTGACTTTGGGGATTCACAAGTGTGGTGCTAGTGTTGTGTCCCTTAAGTAACTAATATAATCCTTGCGCGACTGTTTTCCCCTTAGGCATCTTCTATGGAGAATGGAGGTGCCTATGAACTTGGGGCGACCCCTGGTCCCGTTGCATCTGGAGCGGGAACAGCGCGAACAACTGCAAGCGATGGCTGGCTCTCGCTCGCTGCCCCATGTTCTGGTGACCCGTGTGCGAATCATTTTGCTCAGCGCCGACGGCTTGTCCAATAAGGACATCGCTGCCCGGTTGCGATTGAGCCAGTTGACAGTCGGTCTCTGGCGAAGACGGTTCGTGAAACAGGGGCTGACGGGATTGCACGAGGAGCTGCGCTCCGGTCGCCCACGTTCGATTCCAGATGAAAAGGTCGCCACGTTGATCCGCAGAACCCTGCGAACCAAACCGAAAGACGGCACGCATTGGAGTTGTCGCTCGCTGGCGGCAGAAACCAGACTCTCGAAATCGACCATCCACCGGATCTGGCGCGCCTTCGGCTTGCAACCGCACCGAGCGTCTCACTTCCAGCTTTCCAACGACCCGTTCTTCGTCGAGAAGGTACGTGACATAGTCGGGTTGTATCTGAACCCACCGGATAAGGCCTTGGTCCTGTGCGTGGACGAGAAGAGCCAGATTCAAGCGCTGGAGCGTAGCCAGCCGATGCTGCCCTTGGGACTGGGCTACGTCGAAGGCATCACGCACAACTACGTCCGACACGGCACCACCACATTGTTTGCGGCCTTCGACCCGATCACCGGAACGGTCCTGAGTCAGTGCAAACGCCGTCATCGTCACCAGGAGTTCCTCGATTTTCTGCGGCATGTCGACGCCAGCGTGCCCCAGGCCTTTGACGTGCACTTGATTGTCGATAACTATGCCACCCACAAGCATCCTCGCGTCCAACGCTGGTTGGCAGCACGCCCCCGTTACCACGTGCACTTCACGCCCACCTACTCTTCCTGGCTCAACCAAGTGGAAATCTGGTTCAACATCATCACGCAGAAGGCCATCCGTCGGGGCACCTTCGGCAGCGTCAAAGAACTTGTTGCCAAAATCGAGTCTTTCGTCCGTCGCTACAATGCGGAGGCCCGACCCTTCTCCTGGACGGCCACGCCCGATTCCATCCTGGAAAAAATCCAGCGACTATCTGAACGTATTTCCGGGACACAACACTAGGTCATACAGTCATTGATTATTTCTGGGCAAGGTAATCTGCTTGGAGTAAAGCTGGGCGACGCGCTCGAGGGTATCGATCTCCGTTACAGGCTTGTCGGGGCGTAGCCGCAAAATGCGCGGGAATCTGAGCGCATAGCCGCTTTCGTGGCGCTGCGACTTCTGAATATTGTTGAAGGCAACTTCCATGACCACGGATGGCTCTACAATCCTTCGCGCGCCCAGATCTTCCACGGTATGTTGCAGAAAGTATTCCGTACCGGCCTTGATTTCCGCATCAGTAAGTCCCGAATATGCTTTGCCGATGGTCAAAAGCTGCTGACCATTACGCACTGAAAAAGTATAATCGGAAAGCAGGCCATGCCTCTTACCATGTCCATATTCGACCGCGGTCACTACGACGTCCAGGGTTGCGAAAGGCTCCTTTAGCTTGAACCATGACCTACCGCGACGGCCCGGCGTGTATAACGATTCTGGACGTTTTACGACGATTCCCTCATGGCCGGCGGCCAGCGAATCCTGAAATGCTTGTTGAATGGCCGAAACAGACTCACAACGAATTGCCGCTGCGGTATAGATTGCGGATGCCTCGCCGGGCGGCAGAATTTTTTCGAGACGTTCACGGCGTTGCTCCAACGTTTCTTCGAGCAACAACGTTCCGTCCTGGTAGAGCAAATCGAAGGCCGCAAAGCGCACGGGAATTTCGTGCTGCAGCCAAAGATCCAGTTGTTTTCTGCCCAGGCGTTTCTGCAACTCCGTGAATGGAAGCGGCCGCGAATCGTGCCAAGCTAGAATTTCTCCGTCCAGGATCAACTCGCCACGCAATTTTGCAAAGAGAATATCTAGCTCGGGAAACTCCACGATCTGGTCGAGCGTGCGAGAAAAAACTTTTACTCCTGCGGCGCTTTTATGTACTTGTGCGCGAATGCCGTCATACTTTTCCTCGACCAGGACTGAGCCGCGGCCATCGGGGAGTATTTCGCTGGCAGTTTCAACTGGCGTGGCCAGCATGAAACCAATGGGGTGGAACAGACGCATTTTGACGGACGCTAAACCGCCTGAAGCGGCGGAGCGCAGGGTCTCGCCAATGTCACCGGTCAGCATGTTGCCACGGCGAACTGCGTCCAAGGGGCGATCGAAAGCTTTGCCGATGGCCTCTTCGACAAGGCTTTCCTTCAATCCGATGCGTAAGTCGCCGGTCATTATTTTTATGGCGTATTTCACTTCGCCGGCGCTCATGTGCTCGAATAAACTTTTTATTAAGGCCATCTTTTGAGCCGCACTACGAGCTTCTGGAAGCTTGCGGAATGTTTCAGCTACTTGCTGCAATGAGACCTCGGCGGTACTTGGGCGTTTGAGCAAGAGATGTTCGGCCATATCGCCAAGGTCACCGTGTGCGCGATAACTCCTCCCGAGCTGTGAGGAGTCGGCTTTTGCGATTTCGGTGACAATTTTCACGAGTTGCGAGCCGCCTACTCCCAGGACACGTTCATCGCGATGTGGAAATGGGCGGCCAGTGAGGAAAATTGCCGCGGTGGAGGCATCTTCCAGTGGCAACGATTTGAAAAGTTCGCTTACGTGCGTGACCTTAGCAGTTTTTTTGGAGGTCGCGCCTACGGCTTCGCACGTTTGCACGAACCGGCGCATGAAATTAGGCGCTTGCGCGCTTCATCCCCGCCGGCTGGCAACGTGGGCACCAGAACGAAGTGCGCGCATCAAACCCTTGCTTGCTTGAAACGATGGCGCTGCCACAATGGTGGCAAGGCTCGCCGGTTCGCTTATAGACCCACAAACGTTCCGAAATATTTACACCGCCGGCGGTTCGGCGCTTGGGAACATAAGTAGTAATTTTGTCGCTGGATGCTTCGGTAACGTTGGCGAGCATGAACTCGCGCGCCTTAGAGACGAGACACTTCAGGTCGTCGTCGGTGAGATCCGAAACCATTCGAAACGGGTTAATTCCACACGCGAAACAAATTTCCGATTTAAAAGTATTGCCGATTCCCGAGAGCAGCGATTGAGTAAGTAGGCTAACGCCGATTTCCAGGTCCGGCCGGGCGCGCAATCGAGCTACAACTTCGGCTTCGTCGAAGTTTTCCGCGAGTGTTGACGGCCCAACGGATTTGAATCCTTCGCGGCGAGTAAGGGAGTCCGCGGTGTGGAATTCCGCGATTGGAACCTTGAAGGCCACCGCCAGAATTTTGGTGGTGCCAATTATGACGCGCACCTCGTGTCGCCGGCGTTGCCACGTTTCGCCCGGCCGGTAGATATGCCAACTGCCACTCATAAGCATGTGCGAGAGAAGAACGAGATCGCCCGAAAAATGCATGAGCAGCCATTTTCCTTGTGCTGCTACTTTTTCTACAGTTCTTCCCACAACGCCATGGTCGATCTCCACTCGGGAAAGATGTGGCAAAGCCGATTCGAAGGAAGTAACGGTTTGCCCTCCGAGCGCAAGATTCAAGGTGCGAGCGGCGCGATAGATGGTGTCGCCTTCAGGCATCTCAAGCGGTTTCCTGAATTTCCTGGGCGTCTTCGTCTTCGGCGTCTTCGCCGGTATCAGCGGTAACAATAAGAGGCTTGGTGCGACGCATCTGATAACCAAGAACGGTGTTCACGAACCGAGCATCTTCCAGGTAACAAGCCAGAAAATGTTCTCGTGCCGGAGAGTTGTTGATTTCGCCAATCAAAAGGCCTTGCCGGAGATTGAGACGGCGGATGGCCAGCTCTGCGAGTTTCTTTGCCAGCTCGCGTGCGAACAGGCTACGCTCGGGTTCAGACTCGGAAAGAAAAACGCGCAACGCCGGATTGCGGCGTCGCAAAAAAGCGGCGAGCTGCCCGTTGATCAAAATCACTGACGCGCCCGACGTTCGCGCCATGGAGTGATGAGTGAGTGGCTCATCGGATTCGCCCTCGATCTTCGGCCAAGGAATCAAAGTGCCGTAGGGGTTGGCGGGATCGGTAGCCGCCAGATGCAACACTTCCGGAGTAACAGGATCCAAACGCAGGCTGCGCAACATGTCAACCGCTGCAGGCATGGCAAATTGCGCGGCGCCCAACCCGGCAACAAACATGCCGCGACGGACCCAGCCACTGTCTTCCATAGTTTTTAGCGCCGGGTAAATGGTGTTGTAGCCGCCGGGAATATTTTCTGCGATGGCCGTCTCGCGCGTCACGATGCCATTGCGCTGCAGAACTTGCTGCGAGATATTGGCGCTCCATTGCGTAGGAGTCAGCGCGACGGTGATGCGTTGGCCGATAAGCGACCAGCGGCCATGGGCTTGTCCCGCCGATGTCCGTGAGCGCAAACGGCGCAAATATCCGGGCGACCCGGGGCGCTCGTCATCAAACACTTCATGTCTGCGTTTGCGATCCTCGGGCCGCAAAAGTTTGCGAAGCGGATAAAACGTGTCGTTAGTAATTCTCCCGGCCCACACCAGCTGCCACAGAGCCTCCACGGTGTCGCCGGGGAAACCGCCGCCGCAGGCGCTGTGAATTTCTGAAAAGAAGGATGCTCCTTGGCGGGCGAGAAATGCAGCAATTTTTTCGGCGCGCTCGGAATGGGGAGTCTGGTCCGGCACAGTTGCGCCTACTAATACGGCGGCTTCGGGTAAACACAAAAGCGGCAAAGACTCCGTCAGGTACAACGCGATTCGGCCGTTGCGATCCCCAATTTGTTCGACGCCTACCCAACTCACTTCCCCGGCGGCCATGAGGGTGTCGAGATTGCCGGGCTGATAGTCGGCGACCCGGGCGGGCAAAATTTCTGTTTCCAAGTCTGAAGCGAGAAGCGCAGTACCCTGCAACGCTTCAATGGTGTCGAGCAACGCGTCCAACCCGCGACGGGGAACGGTCACGCCTTGCCACCGCGTCGAGAATCTAACAAAGGTAGACTGTTCGACCGGCTCGATTTCACGGCGCAAACGCGCGAGACTTTTCCTGCGGATTTGCCGCAGCACTTCGGGATCACACCATTCCCGATGATGACCGTTGGGCCTGAACTCGCCCTCCAACAATTTGCCTTGAGAGTTCAAGCTGCGCAGCACAGCCTCGACCGCGGGCGCCTGTAACTGATAGCGCGTAGCTATGTCGGCGGTCGTGAACGGACCGTGAGTGCGCGAGTAGCGGCGAATTATTTCCGTCAACGGATCAACCGGAGCTTGAAGAAACGCTTCGGCCAGACCAGGCGGCAGCGGTGTGCCCAACGCATCGCGGTAACGGCCTGCATATTCAACGGGGACGGTGCGGGCTTCACCGGCAATGCGTACGCGCACAGCGCGGCGAGCGTTGATCAATTCCGCAACGGAGGCGGCAACTTCTGGGCGGACGCAGCGGGCGGCAATTTCGGCGTCGGACAAATCACCGAGCTTCAACAACAAGTCGTGGAGGCCGTCGGCGTGACGGGCCTGATAGTCCGGCTCCTGGGCCTGAAGTTTCGCTTCCACTTCATCCAGCGCGGCCCCGTCGAGCAACTCGCGCAAATCGGTATCGCCGAGTAGCTCTTCCAGCTGGGATTGATCGATGGATAGTGCCTGGGCGCGGCGCTCGGCCAGCGGGGCATCACCTTCATAAATGTAATTCGCGATGTAGGAGAAAAGCAGAGCGCCGGCAAAGGGGGAAGGCTGGTCGGATTCCACGCGCGTCAATCGAATTTCGCCACGCTGAATCTTGCTGAGAATTCCTGAAGCGGCAGGCAAATCAAATACCTCGCGAATACATTCGCGATACGTTTCGAGAATGATAGGAAACGAAGAGAAGCGGGAGGCCACCGCCAATAGATCCGCGGCACGCTTTCGCTGTTGCCATAAAGGCGCGCGCATGCCGGGCCGACGCTTTGGCAATAGCAGCGCGCGGGAAGCGGCTTCGCGAAATTTGGCGGCAAATAGCGACGTTGATCCCAATTGACGCAAGACCAATTCCTTGAGTTCCGCGGGAGACAACACGAAATCTTCAGTTTCTACAGCGGCGTCACTATCAGGGAGGCGCAGCACGAAGCCATCGTCGGACCACATGGATTCGACTTCCATTCCCCGCTCAGCGCGCAGTTTGGCGGTTACCGCCATACACCACGGGGCGTGCACGCGGCTGCCAAAAGGAGTCAACACGCATATACGACGATCACCAAGCTCGTCACGACAAATTTCCACCAGTACATCTTCATCGCTGGGCACACGTTGCGTAGCCGCGACCTGGTCTTGTAGATAGCGAAGGAGATTTTCAGCCGCGTTAACATCCAGGCTATGTTCTTCAACCAGTTTCGTAAATGCGACCGAGCGCGGCAAGGCGAGCAATTCGCGAGTCATGCGGCCGATTTTTTCGCCGAATTCCGCGGGCCGGCCAGCGGTATCCCCATGCCAGAAGGGCATTTTCCCGGGCTCGCCGGGCGCGGGAGAAACGAGCACGCGGTCGTGAGAAATATTTTCGATGCGCCACGTGGAGGCGCCGAGAATAATCGTGTCGCCCGCCCGGCTTTCGAAGACCATTTCTTCGTCAAGCTCGCCGACACGCGCGCCTTTGGTAGCGCCAGCTAGAAATACACCATACAAGCCGCGATCTGGAATGGTGCCGCTGTTGATGATGGATACCTGTCGCGCGCCCTGCCGGGTCGTTAATTTGTTGGCAAGGCGATCCCAAGTAAGCCGAGGCCGCAATTCCGCGAATTCGTCCGAGGGATAACGCCCCGAGAGCATATCCAGCAGGCTTTCGAACGCTCCCAAGGTTAAGCCCGCGTAGGGAGCCGCGGATTGCACCACCTTAAAAATGTCGGCGACATCCCAGGGTTCCACCGAGACCATGGCAACGATTTGCTGCGCGAGCACGTCGAGTGGATTGCGCGGGTAGTGCACAGACTCGACATTACCTTGGTACATGGCGCGAGTTATGGCAGCGCACGCGACCAGATCGGCGCGATACTTGGGGTAAATAATGGCAGAGCTGACCGCACCGACGTGGTGGCTGGCGCGCCCTGCCCTTTGCATTCCGCTGGCGACCGATGACGGCGATTCGATCTGCACCACCAGGTCGATGGCGCCCATATCGATACCCAATTCGAGAGAAGACGTGGCCACAAGGCCGCGCAAAGTTCCAAGCTTCAATCGATCTTCAATTTCTTTGCGCTGTGCGACGGCAACACTGCCGTGATGCGCCCGCACCAGAATTTCGCCGGCCAATTCATTCACCGCCGCGGAAATTCTTTCTGCGAGGCGCCTGCTATTCACAAAAATCAGCGTTGAGCGGTGCGAACGCACCAATTCGAGCAGCTTTGGGTGGATGGCGCTCCAGATGGAAGGCCGGGCAGGGCCCTGGGACGCCGGCCCACTCGGCAAACGATCGAGCTCATCGAGGCGCGTCATATCCTCAACGGGAATTTCCACGCGGAGATCAAGGCGTTTCGGTTCGCCGGCATCAACTATGGTAACGGGACGATACACCACAGCAGGAGTGTCGCTCTCCTCCTCAGGCAAAATTTCTGATTCGTTAGTCGTAGGAGTGGAAGGCAATACTTTGGTACGACCCTCCTCGACGCCACCTAAATAGCGAGCTACCTCTTCCAAGGGGCGCTGCGTGGCGGAAAGGCCAATCCTTTGTAACCGCCGCCCACATAAATGCTCCAGTCGCTCCATCGACAACGCCAGATGCGAGCCCCGCTTGCCGGGCACCAGCGCATGGATCTCATCGATGACCACCGTCTCGATGGAGCGCAGCGATTCACGCGCACTGGAAGTTAACAACAGATAAAGAGATTCGGGCGTAGTGATGAGAATGTCCGCCGGACGGCGCAAGAAACGTGCGCGTTCGGCTGGTGGCGTGTCGCCCGTTCGGATGGCAACTTGCGGCTCGTGAAATGCAATTCCCATTCGCGTGGCCGCTTGCGCTATGCCGACAAGCGGCGCGCGCAAATTGCGCTCCACGTCGACGGCCAACGCTTTAATCGGTGAAATGTAAAGAACGCGGCAACGCTGCTGCTGGTCCGCCACCGGCGTGAACATGAGCCGGTTGATGCACCAGAGGAAGGCCGCTAGAGTCTTTCCGGTTCCGGTGGGTGCAAGAATTAAGGTAGATTCACCGCGCGCGATCGCCGGCCAGCCTTGCAGTTGCGGCCTCGTCGGTGCAGCGAAAACAGCCTCGAACCAGTCACGAACCGGGGCCCGAAACAGAGCAGCATCAAGGGCCGACGAACCGTTCGACGAAAGATTGTTGGGATCGGACATACAGGGCCTCTTTTTTAGATGCTTGCAGGACGGAATTTGTTGGGAGATTAGGCGAAGGCTTAAGCGGCTTTTTCTTTGTGTTTGTTTAGTAGCGCGATCGCCATATCCAGTTCCGCACCAATGAGAATGATCACATTGGCCACGTAAATCCAGGTCATCAAAATCACAAATCCGGCCAGTACAGTGTAGACCTGAGGAACGGTGGGGCTGTATTGCAAGAATACATTGAAACCCACCGATGCGATTAAGATCCCCGTTACCGAAAAGATGTTGCCGATCGTAAACCAGCGCCAGGGACGCCTCACATCCGGGAGAAAATGATTTATCAAAGTGAGTGCCACGAACATGAGCAACACGGTGCCCAGCCACCAGGCGATAACGCTCCATCTAAAATGGATCATGCCCACGAATCTCAATTCACGAAATATCTCACGCGTGGCCCAGTGGCCTAGAGTCCAAAGACCGAAAGCCACCAGGCAGAACAACGAAGCTACGAGCGTGGTGACGGTGGCGATGGCGCGCCTCTTCCAGTAGCTACGGGTATCTCTGCCACAGCAGGCGATGCTAAGAGCTTCCATCAGGCTCATGAAGCCCGAAGAAGCGCTCCAGACCGAAACCAACAGGCCGAATGAAAGATACCCCGTGTACCCGCGCGTCAGGTCCAGAATGGTGGCGAAAACCGCTTGCCTGGAACGATTAGGAAAATAATCGGTAATCCACTGCGCGAACGATTGCCATAACGTTGTAGATGGGAGCCACCCTACGATCGCAGCAAGAACAATCAGGAAAGGAACAAGCGACAGCACAAAGTAAAACGAGACTTGGGCCGCGAGATCCAAAATATCGTCTTCCATCACCCGCGAAAATGTGAGTTCGATAACTTCGGATAGGCCGCGTCGCAATGCGGTGCTGCGCCTGAAGAAACGGTACCAGCGGTGACCCGCGTACCTCTTCGCGATTACCGGCGCGGCTCCGGATTGGAGCTCGGTTGAATGCAATCGACGGCCTGGGTTAGAGTGTCGCATCTCTCAAAACGCTGCGTATCGTTGATGCGTTGTTGCGCACACGAGAACATACAACCGCCAAAAGAGATGATAATGCAGAAGAAGGGATAAAGACTCGGGAATCGGACAGACGAGCCCTAAAAGCATTTAGGGGTTGTCATAGAAAATCGATTATAGGTATACTCCTCATGCTTTATCTGACGGTCCCCGGCAGTGTATTAAGCGAAACGCCTCTCCCCAGCAGGCGTCGCAAGACCGAACTAAATTTAAAAAAATTCCATAACACGCGTGGCGCCCTGCCCGGGCGCTCGTTCTATCCTGGAGAGTCAGATGAAGCAGCTTGCGGTATCCCTTTTCGCAAATCGTTCATTTGCGAGTGGCTCAGTGAAAAACCTTTTTAGTCTGAGACCTGTTCTTTTGAAATCCACAGCTACCTGGCGGTTGCGGTTTGCCATAGCGCTCTCAGCGCTGTTTTTTTTGATCCTCGGTGCCCAGGGGCAAACCAATGTGGTGACGCAGCACAATGATATCGCTCGCACTGGTCAGAACCTCAACGAGACCATCCTCACTCCCGCCAATGTCAACAGCAACACGTTTGGAAAGCTGTTTTCCTATGCGATCGACGGGCAGGCTTATGCCCAACCACTCTACGTTGCAGGCGTAACGATGGGTCCGGGCACCGTGCAGGCCGGCACGACGCATAACGTTGTGTTTGTCGCCACCGCACACGATAGCGTTTACGCCTTCGACGCAGATAGCAACGGCGGCTCCAACGCTTCACCCCTTTGGAAAATTACTTTGCTGGATTCAGCGCATGGAGCGGCGTTGGGAGCAACTACAGTCCCCGACGGTGATATCGGCACCGATGACATAAATCCTGAAATTGGCATCACCGCTACTCCTGTGATCGACACCAACACAAATACTCTCTATGTGGTGGGCAAAACCAAGGAAAACGGCGATTATTTTCAGCGCCTGCATGCTCTCGACATCACCACCGGCGCGGAAAGATCTGGTTCTCCCGTCACCCTCTCCGCGCAAGTGAACGGAAATGGTAACGGAAGTTCGGGCGGTGTGCTGCGCTGGGATGCCAAGTTGGAAAACAACCGTGCCGGCCTGCTGCTGCTCAACGGTATCGTGTACCTCGCTTTTGCGGCCCATGGCGACCTGGGGCCTTATCACGGCTGGATCCTGGCCTACGACGCAGCAACCCTACAGCAGACCGACGTTTTCTGTGCAACTGCGAACGGAGCAGCCTCTGGCATTTGGATGTCGGGCGCTGGCTTGGCCGCGGACACTATTAATTCAGGCCGCCTGTTCGTGGCTACCGGTAACGGAGCGTTTAACGCTGCACCTCCGTATAACAACAGCATGAGCTATGGCGATGACATAATTCGCCTGGAAACCAGCAGCGGCGCCATGAGCGTTAGCGATCAATTTACCGCCTTCAATCAATTTTCCCTCAGTGGTGGCGATATGGATCTCGGTTCTGGCGGCGTGCTGGTGCTGCCCGATCAATCAGCTGGTGGCCACACCCATCTCATGGTGCAAGCGGGTAAGGAGGGGCGAATCTACCTCGTAGACCGCGATACTCTCGGCGGATACAACTCCAACGGTGACAACATCGTTCAGGAAATTACGGGGCAGATCGGCGGAGTTTGGGGTTCTCCCGCCTATTGGAACGGACATATATATTTCTGGGCTAGTAACGACAACTTGAAGTCGTTTTCGTTTTCCAACGGCGTCATTGGCAGTAAAACAGCCGCTTCTTCGGAAAATGGCGGCTACCCGGGACCGACGCCATCGATTTCTTCGAATGGTAACAACAATGGAATTGTTTGGGACGTCTTGACCAGTGCATTCAATTCTGGGGGCTCAGCAGTTTTGCTCGCGCATAACGCAAGCAATGTTTCCAACACTCTATACAGTAGCAATCGGAATTCCAACCGCGACAATCCTGGCAGGGCGACCAAGTTTGTCGTGCCGACCATCACCAACGGAAAAGTTTACGTTGGCACTTCTAACTTTTTGAGTGTTTATGGGCTCATGGCCGCAACGCCACAAGCGGCCGTTCCAGTGTTAAATCCTGGAGGTGAGAGTTTCGCAGGGTCAGTTTCCGTCGCGATTACGGATAGTACTCCAGGCGCATCCATCTTCTACACCACGAACGGCAGCACACCTACCACGTCCTCCAGGAAATACACCGGACCCATCAACGTTACCGCGAGCGAAACGATCAACGCTATT
>Ga0210384_10002808_pt1 | contig 20827 bp, 22 predicted proteins | sample IncBWH2MmetaG_FD_160574 | JGI IMG/M metagenome (GOLD analysis project Ga0210384, IMG submission 160574) | Forest soil microbial communities from Barre Woods Harvard Forest LTER site, Petersham, Massachusetts, United States - Inc-BW-H-2-M | ecosystem: Environmental > Terrestrial > Soil >...
GCTTTCACGGCGCGGCCGATGTTCGGAATAACGAACTTGCCCGCACCGCCCTTGCATTCCTTCACCGCGAGCTTGAAGAGCTCTTCGAAAAAGAGCACTGCGGTTTTCTTGGGTGTGGCGCACTTCTCGGCGATGTGCGACACGATCTTGCTCTTGCTCATTGGCTTGGCTGCCATCTAGTCTGCTTATCCTCCTGTATTTTCTTTCCACCCCGAAACGATCGGGGCAGGCCGCGAGCGAAAAACCCCTGTTTTCCTGCGGAAAAACTCGGGCCGTCCGGCACTATAGCCAAGCTGAAAGTAGAACGCAAGGAAAAATAGCAAAAAAGGCTGGAAAAATGCAGATTTTCTGCCAGCGAGGCACGAATGACCGTTAAAACCGCGTGTAACCCGCTTGTCCATCCTGCTCGAACGCAGGGAGGAAGGGCCCTGGCAAGGGCCATGGCTTCGAATTCGTCCCATGCGCGTGGCGAAACGGGGCCGTTCGAACAGCGAAACGAGTGCCTTTGCATGCTCAGGCGACTGCGCCACCTTGTACCGCGCGCTTGCTAAAGGGCGGCGAGATCGCTGTACAAGTGCGCGATGGCTTTAATGCCGCCGAAATAATTTTCCAGGGCGAGATGCTCGTCGGGAGCGTGCGCGTTTTCGTCAGGCAGGCCGAAGCCGATCAGCACGCAGGGAACTTTGAAGGTGTCATGCATCTGCGTGACGAACGGGATGGAGCCGCCCTCGCGAATGAAGACGGCTTTTTTTCCGAAGCCTTTTTCGAGCGCGCCCTGGGTGATCTTGAAGATGGGCGCATGGAAAGGCGCTACCCACGGTTTACCGGTGCTGAGCACTTCGAATTTACACTTCACGGTCTTCGGCAAGAGTTTCCGAACGTGCTTTTCGACGAGCTTGGCGATGACGTGCGGATCCTGGTTGGGAACCAGGCGAGTGGAAAATTTCGCGAAGGCTTTCGAAGGGATGACCGTCTTGGCGCCCTCGCCTTGATAGCCCCCCCACATGCCGTTCAGTTCGAGAGTTGGGCGCGTCCAGAGCTGTTCGACGATGGAAGAGCCTTTTTCGCCGGCGTAGCCTGGCGCGCCAACGGCTTCTTTGAATGCTTTTTTCTTCCAGGGAAGAGCATTCAAGGATTTGCGTTCGGGCGCGGAAATTTTCTCTACCTTGTCGTAGAAGCCGGGAACGGCGACGCGGAAGTTTTTGTCGTGAAGTTTGGCGAACAGTTCACTGAGAACCGTCAACGGATTTGGCACTGCGCCGCCATATACGCCGGAATGGAGATCGCGCGCGGGACCGGTGAGCTCGAGCTGGTAATAATTCAATCCACGCAATCCATAGGTTATCGAAGGGACGCCCTTCGCGAGCATCGAGGTATCGGAAACGACCAGCGCGTCGGCCTTGAGCTTTTCCTTGTTCTTTTGCACGTAGTCCCAGAGGCTGACGCTTCCGACTTCCTCTTCGCCTTCGATCAGCACCTTTACGTTGATGGGCAGTTTTCCGTCTACTTTCTGGATCGATTCGAGCGCTTTCAGATGAATGTGGACCTGGCCTTTGTCATCGGCGGTGCCGCGGCCGAAAAGATTGCCGCTGCGCACCGTGGGTTCGAAGGCCGGGGAGGTCCAAAGATCGAGCGGCTCCGCGGGCTGCACATCATAATGGCCGTAGAACAGGACCGTGGGCTTGCCGGGAGCTTCGAGAGATTCTGCATAAACGAGCGGATGAAGATTTGTCGGGACAATTTCAATTTTCTGGAAACCGGCGGAGCGAAGATTGTCGGCCACCCAGCGAGCCGCACGTTCGATGTCCGGCTTGTGCTCGCTCTTGGCGCTCACACTGGGGATTCGCAAGAATTCGCACAACTCCGCCAAATGCTTGTCGCGATGACCTTCTATAAATTCAGCAAGGTTCGTCATGGGGCTCTCGGTGGCTATGAGTCCTTTCGAATAAAATCAAACGAAACTTGAAGCGAATGTATGTGGCAGCGGAATGAGTGCGGACCAAGAAAACTGCCCTCGGCTGCTGTTTCATATTCTAGTGCGGGCTCGGCCCTTGGCACAAGCAGGCGCTGCGTTCCCTGGGCGGCGGTCCAGCGGCTTCTGGGAGGTACGCTGGCTCTTCGCATAATTAATACCATACAGTAAATATGCCGGGGCTTGCCAAGAATCCAGACCGCCGCCCTGGTTAGCCCGTGCCAACCGGCCTGGGCCTTTACTCTTGGCACATCAGAGAACTCTAATAGATCGTCGAACGCCTCCTTTAGCACAGCTTTCGAGGCCGCTTTAATGAACCATAGCCTAGGTGGAATTGACGACGAAACGATCGAAGAAATGCGGTTGCCCGGGAGTGTCAGCGATGCCGGTCAACAACATCACCGAACCAGAGTAGTGACCGCGGGAGGATCGAATGAGCAAATCTGTAGAGTTTGTTACCGGCCCCAGAGCGGGCCGAGATACTGCCTCTGTGGAGACCGTGGCGGACATCCTGGAGCGCGAACTGCAATCGGTGATTGTGGATTGGCTTGCGAGAGTCGAGCACGAGCCGGACCTGAAGTGTGTCCCGCTGAACTTTGAACAGCGCACGGGCCATCTTCCTCATCTTCTGCATGATGTGATTGCGCGCTTGCGCCTGGACGCCGGGACGAAGGCTCCGATCTCGAAGGCTGCGGCCGAACACGGGGATCTGCGGCGTAAGCAAGGCTACACGGTGGCTATGGCAGTGGAGGAGTCCCGCCTACTGCAGGTCACCATTTTTTCAACGTTGCACAAAAACGTGAAGAATTTGGAATTCAGCACGCTGCTTCCCGACGTTGTAACCATCGCGGATGAGGTGGATGCGCAATTAAAGGAGCAAATGCTGCGCTTTATGGCGGCGGATACGGCCTCGGCGGTGCCGTTCAAGTGCAAGTAACGCTTTTTTTCGAATAAGCCATATGCCAATCCTAGAGATGAGAACCGCGAAACCAACGAGGACGAAAGGGAGCGAGGAATGGGTCAGCGAACTTGCCCGCGGGATGGAGCGGTTTCGCAGCGGCGGAGTTGCGCCCGAGGTGTTCGACGGACTCTTGCAAGCCGCTCTTCGCGTCCCGGTTTTGATCCTGTGCGGGGCCCCAGAGTCCCGCATCAAGAATCCAGCCCACGGATGCCACTTAGGCGGACGGTGCCGCGATGATGGATAGACGGGCAACGGCAGCAATGGTTTTGGAAAATGAAGTCGCCAACGTGACGCTCGATTCGATCGAAGAGGCGGTACTGCGCACGGACGCACAGGGCAAGGTCACCTATCTAAATCGAAAAGCGGAAGAGATGACCGGTTGGCGCCGGGAGGAGGCCCGGGGGCGTCCCATGGCGGACGTGCTGCGGCTCATCGAAAGCGTGGGCGGCCCGGCGGGGGGAACAGAAGAAGGCCAGGCCAGGAAGGAAACGGCCGACTTCACAAACTGTATTCTGGTCAGACGTGACGGGTTCGAATGTGGAATCGAGCGTAAAGTGACTCCCGTCCAGGACGACGATGGGACTGTAACAGGGGCGGTTGTGGCTTTCCACGACGTGACCGCGGCCCAGGCCAAATCGCTCCAAATGTCGCACTTGGCGCAACACGATTCCCTGACCGATTTGCCAAACCGCGTCCTGTTCAACGACCGACTGACGCAGGCCATTGCCCTGGCCGAGCGCCAGGGCAAGCAACTGGCGCTGATGTTTGTCGATTTAGATCACTTCAAAAAGATCAACGACTCACTCGGCCACGATGTTGGTGACAAACTGCTGCGGTCCGTAGCCGGGCGATTGCTGGCCTGTGTGAGACGGTCGGACACGGTAAGCCGGCTAGGCGGGGACGAATTCGTGATACTGCTCTCCCAAGTCGAGCATGCCGAAGACGCAGCCTATAGCGCGCGAAAAATCCTCAGGGCGTTAGCGGCACCGCATATGATCGACAATAAGAGTCTTGACATCAACGTGAGCATCGGGGTGAGCACCTACCCCAACGACGGGCAAGACGCGGAAGGTTTGATGAATCGAGCGGACAACGCCATGTACGAAGCCAAGGAACACGGCCGGAATAACTACCAGTTCTTCCGCCACGAGATGCACGCGCGACTTGCAGAACGACAATCGCTCGAAGCGGATTTGCGTTGCGCGCTGGGACGGAACGAGTTTTTGCTGCACTACCAGCCCAAACTTGGTCTTCAAACGGGCGAGATCACGGGAGTGGAAGCGCTGATACGGTGGCTACATCCGCAGCGGGGACTCGTATATCCTGCGCAGTTCGTGCCCATCGCGGAGGAATGCGGGCTAATTGTGCCTATCGGACAGTGGGTGCTGCTAGAAGCCTGCAAACAGGCGCAAGCTTGGAGGGATTCCGGACTCGGAGTTGTCCCCGTATCGGTGAACGTGTCCGCGGCTGAATTCGGCGCCAAGGATTTTCTGTCGGGGGTTCGCGCGGTCTTGATCGCCACGGGAGTGGAGCCCCAACATCTGGAGTTGGAATTGACCGAGAGCGTGCTGATGCGTGACGCGGAGGCTGCTGTGGTCACGCTGGTCAAGCTGAAAGCCATGGGCGTGCAGCTGGCCATCGACGACTTTGGCACGGGATATTCCAGCTTCACCTATCTGCGGCGTTTTCCATGCGACGCCCTGAAACTCCATCAATCTTTCGTGCAGGAGATCACGGCGGACCCGGCGGACGCGGCTATTGTCAGCGCCATGATCAATCTCGGCAGAAGCCTGAAGCAGCGGGTGATTGCGGAGGGGGTAGAAACCCGAGCCCAACTCAAATTCCTGCAGCACCACGGGTGCGGCGAGGGACAAGGGTTTTATTTTAGCCCTCCGGTGGTGGCCGAGCAGGCCGGGAGGCTGTTTAAGGACGGCATCTGGGAAGGTGTGGTCCACTAGCGATGAAGGTTTTCCGGACAAGAACCCTGGGGCGGCCCACGCAGGACGCCAGCGGGGACGGCCAAGACAAGATTGGTAAATGAGCAGAAATAGTACGGGAAAGTCGTTGGTCCGGTTCTTTGCGCTAAATGGCAGCGATATATCCCTGGAGCTTTCCTCGCGCCATACGCGTTAGCGGCGCCCGCCTGGTAGCGTCGATATACGACGCCGGAAATCTCACATCGGGTTCCAGTTCAGGATGGCCGAGAGGAACTGCAATCCTACGCAGAAATGTCCGTCGGTCACCGGCTCACAGTACACTATTTTTGCTTGTGTGCGGAGCTCGCCCGAGCTCGAAGCAAGTTGTGGTTGTTGTTCGGGCTGCCAGCGGCGTCTTGTCAGGACGCGAGCCCCATGGGGGCTCACGTTGACGGTTATCGCTTGATCGGCAACGAGGAGCTTTTCCGCGACCACCAGGCACACGGGGATGGCCATCGGGACGCGCTTTTCATTTCTTCCATCCAAGCGCATTTGACCAGGAGATCTCCAAGACGACCCTTGCCGGTCGCAGGGGGCTGTCAGAATGGTTCACGGATTGCTCTCACACAGCTTTCCGAGCACTGCGTTTTTTCTCATACATTGCTTTATCCGCTGCGACCATCAGTTCGCCGAGCGTAACGGCGCGCTTGGGATCGAACCGCGCCGCTCCAACGGAGAGGGTTAAATCGTAACGCGCTTCTGTGGCACCGGACTTCTTGAGATTGTTCTCCAGACGACGGAGCATGATTTCCTGGGTTTGCATCGAGGTCTCGGAGGCCAGGACGACAAACTCATCGCCACCGAGGCGAGAAAGAATGTCGCAACCACGAAATGATTGCTCCAGAGCGTCTGCCGTCCGAATGAGTGCCAGATCTCCCTCGTGATGGCCAAAGGTGTCATTTATCTTCTTCAGATTGTCGACGTCACAGAACAACAACAGCAGGGTCTGGCTATTGCGCTGCGCCAGTTTGAGCTGCTGGGTCGCAGCCGCAAAAAAGCCGCGCCGGTTGTAGAGGCAGGTTAGATCATCCGTGAGGGCGAGATTCCGGAGTTCTCTGTCGAGGAGAGCCTGCTTAACGGCGCCCCAGACTGCCGGGTGCGTTGCCACCCGCATCGTCTGCGTGTCGGGATGGTTTGACTTCAGAAGCTTGGAAATCTCGTCCACTTCCTCGAGTATTTGACCAAACTCGGAATCTGCCGCCTGCAACGCGGAGGCCAGACTCTCCGTGAGGCCGTTTTCTCCCGGTCCGTTCTTCCGACCCATGGCGATCACCTTGCGGTTGGCTATCTGTTTCGGCAAAGCAGTCTCCAAGCGAGCGACCTCCCTTCCGACTTGCGATTGTGGTATGGGCATCACCCCTCCTCTCCCAGCAAGGACGAAAGAGCTGCCTTACAGGGCAAGCACATCGTTCCATTTGTCCCGGAAGCCGACAAGCAGGTAAGGCCCGCACTGTTGGTACAGGTGATTCCATTAGTACTTCGAAGGGAGGAGAAACCGCTTACCAGGTGCTGGTCCTTTCGGCGGAACTAAGGTATTTACCTGAGGGCAATCGCAAGGTTTTACTTGCTTGAGGCCGCAGGTAAGTCATGGTACTAGTCTTCTCTCTGCAGGGGACCCAAACAATCCAAGGTCCATGCTGTTGGAGCGCAAGGAGAATCGATTCATGTCCAAACGCGAGGTCACCTCGAGAGACTCGGGGACACGGAGCAATCCAGCGGTGGAAATCGTGCGCAGTGAAGCACCGACAGAGCTTCTTCGTGAGCTGGTGGCGCACTTGCGTCAGAACCGCACGCAGTTGCGCGAGGAATGGGTGGTGCGCATCACGGAGACGCGCCTGCTTACGGCCATGACCAAGGAAGAGATTTTCGCGGAAGCAACCTCGGTGTACGACAGCTACGTGGAAGCTCTCGAAACGGAGGCCTTCGAAGCGTTGCAAGCTTACGCACGCAACCTGTCGGAACGCATTATTCCGCGAGGAGTCGAGACGCACGAAGTCGTGGGCATCGTTCTCCTGCTGCGCGACGTGCTGGCACGGTCGCTCTTTGCAAAGTACCAGAACGATTTCAAGAAACTGAATCGCATCCTGGATGCGTACGAGCCTGCCGCGAACCGCATCGCCAACACCGTGGCCGTAGGCTTCGTGCAGGAGCGCGAGCGCGTCATCCGCCAGCAGCAGGAAGCGATCCGGGAACTCTCCACGCCGGTGCTGCAGGTTCGCGAGCGATTGCTGATTCTCCCCATCATCGGCGTGATCGATCCGCAGCGCGCCCGGCAATTGACGGAGCAACTCCTGCGGGGAATCCGCACGAATCGTGCAAAGGTCGTGGTGATCGATATCACCGGCGTGGCGGCGATGGACGTGACGGTTGCGAACCACTTGGTGCAAACGGTGGAAGCTTCACGGCTGCTTGGCGCGACGGTGATCGTCACGGGGCTTTCGCCGGAGATTGCCCAGACACTGGTAACCATCGGTGTGGACCTCGGCAAGATGAATACCGTGGGCGACCTGCAGGGTGGTATCGAGCAGGCCGAAAGACTGTTAGGGTACAAAGTAGTGACGCTGGCGGAACCGCGCTAGGATCGCGAGGAAGCGCCCCGTGGAAGTCCCCATTCTGAAGCAGGGAGAGGTCCTGATTGCCACCTTTCAGGCGGCTCTCTCGGACGCGGACCTCAACCAACTGCGCATGGGATTAGTCCAGCAAGTTGTCAAGTTCCGCTCCCGTGCGGTGATCGTCGATGTTACCGCGATGGACGTGATGGACTCGTTTGCATCACGGACGTTGCGTGAGATCGCGCACATGATTCGGCTGCGCGGCGCGGAGACGGTGATCGTGGGAATTCAGCCCGAAGTGGCTTTTGCCATGGTGCAGCTGGGGCTGACATTGGAAGGCGTGGCGACGGCGCTGGACCTGGAGGAAGGTCTGGCTTACTTGACTCAAAAATTCGAGCACACGGACTGAGAGACGCACAGTGAGGGCTGGAGAAATCCGGGTGGCCATCAACTCGGACCAAGACATAGTGACAGCCCGTCAGAAGGGTCGCGCTCTGGCCATCGAACTTGGTTTTTCGACAGGCGACGCCACGCTCATCGCTACGTCCATTTCCGAACTTGCGCGCAACATTGTGTCGTATGCCCGCAGGGGTGAAATCGCCTTGAAAATAGTCCATGCCTCTAGCCGGCAGGGCATCTCCATCATTGCTTCTGATAGCGGCCCCGGAATTCGGGACATTCGTCAAGCCATGAGAGACGGTTTCTCCACATCGGGAAGCCTTGGCCTCGGACTGCCAGGAGTGCGACGCTTGATGGACGATTTTGAAATTGCTTCCGAACCAGGCCGGGGCACGATGGTGACGGTGAAAAAGTGGAAATTATAAATTTGCCATTGGTGGAATACGGCGTGGCCAAGTCGATTCTGCCTGGCCAGGGCGAATCGGGTGATCGCCATCTGCTTCGTTGCGGGGGAGATGGAATCCTGATCGCGGCGATAGACGGAATTGGGCACGGTGAGGAAGCTGCCTACGCCGCGGAGGCGGCGGTGGCCATTCTCAAAGCGAGCCCGGAAGAGCCCGTCATATCTCTGGTAGAACGCTGCCACGAGGGTCTTCGCTCGACGCGCGGCGTGGTGCTGAGCCTTGCTTCCGTCGATCCGAAGCATGGTCTGATGACTTGGCTTGGCGTTGGAAATGTGCAAGCAGTGTTGATGCGCGCCGGCGCCCAGAAGGGAAGCGTTGGGGAGGTACTGCTCTTGCGTGGCGGCGTCGTCGGCTCGCAATTGCCTGCCCTGCAAGCTGCCGTGCTTCCGATTCGAAAGGGCGATACTCTGGTTTTTGTCACCGATGGGATACGCGGCGAATTTGTGGAGGGTCTTTCCGCTTTGGAATCCCCGCAACGAGCCGCGGACAAGATCCTCAAACGGCATGGTCGAGGAGATGACGACGCGCTGGTCTTGGTGGTGCGGCTAACCGGGATTTGAGCATGAAGACGGCAACCAAACGGAAGACTAAGTTGCCACCAACTTTTGAGGAACAGTATCGTTCCGCGTTTGGTGAATACGCCCAGCTCGGTGGCGAGGGCGCCCTGAGCCGCGCTTACGACCTTGGGCGCCGCGCCATCAGCGAGAAAAAGAGCCTCATGGAAATCGCTTCCTTGCACCATGAGGCTCTTCACGGGATGCTCGCCGACGCGCAAGGAGCGGCGCGGCACCCGAAATTGCTGGCCGCCGCTGCCGAGTTTCTGGCAGAGACCCTCTCTCCCTACGAAATGGCACACCGTGGAGTTCAAGACGCGATCGCGACTCTGCGGCAACTCAATGAGACGCTTGAGGAAGAGATCAAGCGCATCGCCTATGCCGTGCACGACGAGGCCGGGCAGCTTCTCGTGGCCGTTCATCTTGCGCTCGCAGACCTGGCGCGCGAGCTGCCCAAGCCTCAAAAAGAACAGGTTGGAAGGATTGGAGAATTGCTCAACCAGGTTGAAAAGCAGTTGCGGCGGTATTCCCATGAACTTCGGCCAACGGTCCTGGATGACCTTGGCTGGATACCGGCGATCCGTTTCTTGGCGGAAGGAGTTTCCAAGCGCGCAAACCTCCGCATTCAAATCAAAACGACCGTGGCGGGCAGGCTGCCTGGTCCCCTGGAAATAGCCCTCTACCGCATTGTTCAGGAAGCGCTGACCAACGCGGCCAAACATTCGAAAGCGAGCCGGGTGTGGATCCGTATCGGCCGAAAAAATCGTCTGGTTTGCTGCTCGATCGAAGACGATGGCGTGGGCTTTGATGTACGGGCCGTTCAGTCGGAGGGCAAGCGAAGAGGCCTGGGACTAATCGGCATGCAGGAACGCTTGAATGGGATTGGAGGAACGCTGTCCATCGATTCGGCACGCGGCCGGGGAACGAGACTCTTGATCCAGCTTCCGGCGGAGGTTTTGCACGGCAATGCGCATCGCGCTAGCGGATGACCAGGTGCTCATGTGCCAAGGCCTGAAGTCCTGGCTCGAGCGCCAAGGATTTCACGTCGTTCGAGAAGCCTCCGATGGGCGGGAGGCCCAGTTTATTCGCGAGGCGCTCGCAGCAGCAATCCCGTGGAGGACGATTCCATTCTAAGGGCCACCTTGCCGCGAAGCAGGGTCGGTTGCTTGTGGAGAACACCTGTCCTGAGGGCCAGTGGACGGTGTTTGCGGAAGCGTTCGATGATGACAGTATGGGAACAACCTCTCCAACACACAGGCGCAGCGGTCGCGCATTCCACCGGATGCGGGTCGAGGCGCAAGGGCGCGCGCATAACGGGAAGAAATTTAAAGAAGCTTGCGAGACCGTGGTGGTGAACGCCCATGGCGGTTTGTTGATGCTGAAGCACGAGATTGACAATGGGGAGATGATCGTTTTGACGAACCCGGAGACTTTGGAAGAGCAGGAGTGCCGCGTGGTGTACCAGGGGGAGCCTGGCGAAAAGGGGCAGCGGATCGGCGTGGAGTTTCTGACGCCGGCGCCGCGCTTCTGGGGCTTGGAATTTGGGGAGTTGTCCACGCAGGGCGGAGGCGGAGACGCGACCGTTGTTCACTAAGTCCCGGTTTCGTGCCTCTGCGCGGGCGGAAGCCCCCGGCTCGAGAAAGCCAAGAAGCTAGGATGATTGCGGTGATTGGACTTCGCGTCCTAACCGCTCGCGGAAGCGCGCTGCGTTTTTGGCGCGGTAGCGATGGTGCGGCCGCGGCGGATGAGCCAATCGCCGAGGCGCCAGAGCAGTAGGATTGCGACGATGGCCGCGTAGGTCAGTGGGCGCAGCACCGCGGATTTCACCAGCCAGTAGTAGTGAATCACACCACAAACGGCGCTGATATAGATGGCTCGGTGGAGCATTTGCCAGCGGCGTCCGCCGAGGCGGCGAATCCAGCCTGCTGTCGAGGTGATGGCTAATGGAATCAGGAGCACGAAAGCGGTAAAACCTACGGTGATAAACGGGCGCTTGGCTACGTCTCGCCAGATGGCGGACAAATCGAAGGATTGGTCCGGTCCCAAGTAGGTGAGGAAATGGAGGCAGGCGTAAAAAAAAGCGAACAGGCCGAGCATGCGGCGGAAACGAATCAGGTCAGCGAGCTTCAGGAGTTTGCGCAGCGGCGTGATACAGAGCGTGAAGACCAGGAAGCGCAGCGTCCAATCACCCGTGGCGTGCTGGATGAACTCGACGGGATTGGCGCCAAGGTTTGCGGTTAGAGCGCTCCAAACGAGAACGCCAAGGGGCGCCAGGCAGAAAAGAAAAATCGCAACCTTGGTCCACTTGTTGGCGAGGAGCGAGGGCACGCTGCGAACCAGCCTCAGTAATATTTCTTCAGGTCCATGCCGGTGTACAGGCTGGCGACCTGATCTTGATAACCGTTGAACATCAGGGTGTTACGGCGGAAGATTTCGCCGAGGCGGCGCTCCTTGGCCTGACTCCAGCGCGGATGATCGACGCTCGGATTCACGTTGGAATAGAAGCCGTACTCGTGGGAGTTGGCGAGATTCCAGGTTGTCGGCGGTTCCTTCGCGACAAACTTGATTTTGACAATGGATTTGATGCTCTTGAAACCGTACTTCCAGGGAATAACCAGGCGAACGGGCGCCCCATCTTGATTGGGGAGCGGGTCGCCGTACATGCCCACAGAGAGAAGCGTGAGCGGATGCATGGCTTCGTCCATGCGCAAGCCTTCCACATAAGGAAATGCAATGCCTGCCAATTCTGGTCTGGCTCTGGGCATTTGGCCTAAATCCCAATCCGACTCAAAGGCCACGAATTGCGCCTTGGGAGTCGGCTCGACCAGCTTGGCAAGAACGTTGAAGGAAAAACCGATCCAGGGCACAACAATCGACCAGCCTTCCACGCAACGGTGCCGGTAGATGCGCTCTTCGAGAGGAGCGAGCTTGAGGATTTCGTCCATGGTGAACTTGCGCTTGGTTTTGACTTCGCCTTCGACGGCAACGGTCCAGGGAGAGGTGCGGAATTTCTGCGCGTTTTTTGCGGGGGCGTCTTTATCAATACCGAACTCGTAGAAATTATTGTAGTGCGTTACGTCTTCGAAGCTATTGGGTTTTTCGGTTGTGCTGAAGGGACTCTTTATCAGGTTGGTGAACTTCGCCCCGGCATGGACGCTTCCGCGTGGCCGGACAATATCCAGAAGATTGTTTCCAGCAAAAACAGCTGCGCCGGCGATGCCCATGGCTTTGAGGAATTTGCGCCGATTAAAGTAGAGTTCTTTGGGTGTGACGTCGGCGTAGGTCAATTCCGGTTTTCCTTGGATCAACACTTATCCCTTCCTAAAGTGCGACAGAAACGCGCATCTACATAGTACGCAGGTGCCTTTAGATTGGATGCATGAATTTGTTTAAGGATTCCCGGGCCGCGATGGCGGTTTTTGGGCAGAGCTAACGGTGCCCGTGCAGGTTGTCGAGCACAGTCTGGGCAGCGAGAACTCCGTGGTACTGCGCTTCTTCGAAGATGGAGATGCTGCTGAGGTCGGAATTGGCAAAGAGAAGGCGAGTGTCCCGGCGCGTCAGGTGGCGGCGCTCTTCGGAAAAAACGGAACCGACTGCGGGGCGGATCATGGCGTGACCCATGCGCATGACGTCGATGCGTGACACACATTGGCGGATGTCGGAGTGCACGCGCTCGAGATCGTGGAGAATCGCTTCCTTCCAATAGTTCCAATCCTTATCGAGGAGGAGCTGACGATTCTCGGCGGGGGTGCCATCGGCGAGTGCCCAATAAAACGTCCAGACCGTCCGTTCGACGTGGGTGCGGAGACTCTGGTGGGTGGCGTCAACGTAGCCGAGAGTGGGCGAGTCGAGAAAAACGGTGTCCCAGGTGGGTTCGGCGCCGCGGGAATCGGGGAGGCGTTCGAGTGTGAGATTGGCAGTGAGCCACGGGGAGTAGATGAAATCGTGGAGGCGGGGAAAGCCCAGGACCAAGTAAGGGGCGAGAAATGTGGGCGCGGCGAAAATTACGAATTCGGATTGAAATTCGGTGTCGCCGGCGAAGACGCTGGCGCCGCGTTTTGTTTCCGCGATGCGATGAACCAGTTGCTTGGTGCGGACGTTTGCGCCGACGCGTTCGAGAAGGCGGCGCGTGATCCAGCCGTTGCCTTCGGGCCAGGTCAGCGGGCCCTTTTCTTCGGATTCGCGCGAGGAAAAATAGTGCACGCCGGCCCACGCGGACGTGTCTTTGGCGAGCGCGCCGTAGTCATCGCGGCAAGCGTAGTTCATGTACCAATTCACGAGACGCGAACGGCAGCCTTGCAGCTCGAGCCAATCGGCGAAAGAGAGACGATCTAAATCCTGGTGCTTGGAAGAACGGCCGAGCTCCAGAGGGATGGTGAATTCACCGCTGGCGCGGAAATTCGCGAAGAGCTCTTCGAGATGCCGGAACTCATCGCGATCTCTCTGCGTGAGGCCGATGGCGGGTTCGATGCCGTCCTGCCAGCGGCCATAAAGGAAAAGACGCTCTTGCGGCGCGAAACAGAGGTTGCGCTCTTCCCACTGGCCGTTTTTCAGGACGCCGAGATCCTCGAATAGTTCGCGCACGTATGCGGCTTTGGGGCCGGGCACGGGGACGTAGTGCGCCGCCCAGGGATAGGCGGTGATTTCGTTTTCGCCCCAGCGGGCGTTGCCACCGGCTTCGGGATTCATTTCGAGGACGACGAAATCGGTGAAGCCGCGCTGGCGCAGGCGCCAGGCGACGCTCAGGCCGGCGATGCCGCCTCCCACGATGACGACTGGAAATCTCTCGATGCGCTTGGCGGGGGGAAAAGAGGCGCGGTTGCGCAGGAGATGGCCCATCTGGAAGGAATCGTTGACGAACGAGCCCCGGATCGGGCGATCCGTTTTGAGCGAGAGTCCCACTAAGGCCGCACTGCCGGTGCGGAGAAATTTTCTGCGACCAACCTTCAATGACTGACGTCCTTCCAATCGTTTTCGTACATGCGGACGAGCACCTGGCTGTTGAGTTGATTGGGCGGCATGGCCAGAGGAGCCATGTCTGGCGGGAACTGAAACAGAGCCGACAAGCCTTCCAGGTTGATGAAACGGAGACCGCTGGGGAGAGAAACTGGCGGAGTGTATGCGCGCGTGGAGGCCAGGACGAAACCCCACTCACCGAAGGACGGGACATAGACATGATAGGGATGCGTTTCCAAGCCGGCCTGCTTGAGCGTTTCGGCAATACACCAGAAGGAGTCGCGGGCGAACATCGGGGAAGTGCTCTGCACGACCATCAGGCCCTGGGCGCTAAGGTGGCGCGCCGCGGCGCGATAAAAAGCCGTGGTGTACAGCTTACCGAGCGAATAATTCGTGGGGTCGGGAAAATCGATGACGATGAAATCAAAACTTTCCGTGTTCGAATCGACCCAGGGAAAAGCGTCGGCGTTGGTGATATGGGCGCGAGGCGAGAGAAAGGCTTTGTCGTTCAGCTTGGTGAGCAGGGGATGCGTGGAGAAAAGTGTGGTCATCTCGGGATCGAGATCGACGACCGTGATGCTTTCGATTTGGGGATACTTGAGAATCTCGCGCACGGCGAGGCCGTCTCCGCCGCCGAGGACGAGAACGTGGCGCGGCGCAGGAACGGCAGCCAGGCCGGGATGGATGAGAGCTTCGTGATAGCGGTATTCGTCGCGCGAGCTAAATTGGAGATGGCTGTTGAGGAAGAGACGGAGATCATCCTTGAAGCGAGTGAGGACGACATGCTGGTAGCGGGTGTCGCGGGCAAAGATGATGTCGTCGGCGTAGATGTTGTCCTCGGCGGTGGCGGTGATGCGGCGGGCGTCGGCCATGCCAACTCCCAGAGCGCATAAAACGACTAGGCACGCGACGCGCAGAGTGCGCGTGCCGGAAAGCTGCGTGGAAAACAAATACGTGGTCCAGAGCGCGACGCCGGCGTTGACGAGACCAAAAAGCATCGCGGAGCGGACCAGGCCGAGACGCGGCACCAGGAGGATCGGAAAAAGCAGAGATGCGCCGAGCGCGCCGAGGTAATCGAAGGTGAGTACGTGAGCGATGACGTCGCGAAATTCGTAGCGGTCGCGCACGATGCGCATGAGCAGCGGGATTTCCAGCCCAACGAGGACGCCCATGACCATGACCAGGGCATAGAGAATCAACTCGAATCCTTGCGTGAAAGCAAAGGCCATCATCAGGAGCGCGGAGGAAAAGCCGCCGATCACGCCGAGCAAAAGCTCGATCCAGACAAAACGGTAGACGAGTCCCCGATCGAGGTAGCGCGAGAGAGCGCTGCCAATGCCCATGGCGAAGAGATAGGTGCCGATGATGGTGGAAAACTGGAACACACTGTCGCCAACGAGATAGCTCGCCAGAGTGCCCGCAACGAGCTCGTAGATGAGCCCGCACGCCGCAACCAGCAGCACCGAAATGAAGAGCAGAATGCCCATGCGCTAGTGAATGGCCGCGGCAATGATGATGCAAATGCCGAGGGACATGGCGCCGACCAGAATGGCCAGCGCCAGGTTGTGCTCCTGGACGATTTCCTTCCAGAGATGGTACGGGGTGAGCTTATCCATCACCACAAACGCAATGATGAAGATGAGCATGCCGATAAAGGCGAACACAAGTGCAGCAATGACATTGCCGAGCGGAACGAGGTTCATCTTATTTCCCTCCGGTGTAATGGTGATAGAAGCCGTAGACGGAACGATAGGAGCCGGGATTATCTCGAACGGACTTGGGAACGTTTTTTAACTGGCTGATCTTGTCGAGGCTCCAGCCGTTGTACTGCGCCAAGCCAGTGGCTCCGAGGACCAACACTCCATAAGCGAGATAAAGTTTTCTGAACATCGTTTATTCCTCCGATTTCCCGATCGTAATGGGCGGATGATCGCTCTCCGCCCACCGCATGCGCTCGAAATTGATGGAGCGCCAGGTGATGGCGATGGCCGGAAGCAGCAGCGCCAGAAAAGCAATGCCGAAAAAACCGAGGACCGGGACGTCTCGCTTCACCGCGACCGAATAGACCAAGGCCCCGTGCTTGGGGTCGACCTCAGGCTCGATGCGCAGATAATAATGACCTGCGGGGACGCTGGGGACGATGACGGTGTTCTTCCTGCCGCCCTCAGACCACGAGCCATCGCTGTCCGAGCCGTAGTAGTAGCTGACTTCGCGGCCGAAATCCCACGCTTGCTCGGTGTCCTGATTGATGAGCGCGTAATTCAAATAGATCCAGGAGTTAGCGACATTGGCGGTAGTTGTGATTTCCACATTTGAGGTGCGGCCTTGCAAATCGAAAACATCGGTCACAAAGGAGGCTTCGCCTTTCGGCTCGCCGGGATTCAGGTGGTACGTGGATTCGAACGCCGTACCTTTGTTCGACAGGAGATCGAATCCGGCCATCAGCATGAGCAGAAAGACGGCAAACCCGAGGAACGCGGCCCAAATGCCTTTGACATTTTCGCTGACCGGCGACGGTTGGTTTTCGTAAACGCCGACCGCTTCCGGCGGGCCTCCCGGCAAATTGAAAGACTTCCAAATATCGGCGCCGTACACGTATTCGCCGACCGACCAGGTCACTTCCTCGGCGCTTTTTTCGGCAGAGAGGACGCGCGGCGGCTTGACGTATTCACTGACCGCCGCATGTTCACCGACGCGCACCTGCCAGGGAAATTCGCCAAGGACGTAGTCCGTCGTGGCGTCGGAGGACTGAAAGTGTCTATAGACCTCGCCGAGGTAATTGGCCGATGCGAACTCCATTACCGGAAGCTCTTTGCAAACACTGAGGTCATTCCAATGGCCGTTATATTCGGTGAGATAGCGAATGGCCTTGTACGGATTGAAGAGGACATACTCGTGCCAGTGATAGCTGACAGCCTCGACCTCGATGCTGCGGCGCTGGAAGCCGATGACTTCGTAATCCACGCCGCGAAGTTTGCCGCGCGTGCCCAGGGGAATGAGCGGCCGGTCACCAGCGGTAATGGCGTCAAATTTCTGCAGGATCTGAAGGTGGGGGTCCCGGGCGTCGAGGATGGAATGGCAACTCTCGCAAACCACCGTTTCGGCGTGCCCCAGAGCGCGCAGCATGATGGCCGCTCCGCACTGCGGACAGTTTAACGCCTTCGCTTGAGGCTTCGGCGGATTCGAAAGTGGCGGCGCGCCCGCGCTCATCACCAGCCCTCGAACGTTCGAAGATTTTTGAGCTGGAGATCGTCGAACTCGACAAATTCTCCGAGATAAAGAGCAGGTTGTTCATCGCTGAAATCCAGCGTGGCGAACTTCCCGGTTTCGCTGCGAAGATCGGCAAACGTAACGTCGGTCTTGTCCCAATATTGAAAAGGCAGTTCGCCCTCGACGCCGCGGTAATGAGCTGGCGTAATAACGGTCAAGGTGTATCGCTGATTGTTCCAGGTATATTGCTGCCCGACCAGGACTTGTGCGGCGGTTGGCAAACCGGCGGTAGTGCTGGCGAAAGAGATCGCATATTCGTTCTGGGCGTCGGAGAGCCAGGCGCTCGTGCCATCGTTCATCGTGATATGCCACTCGTTCCAGCTGCCCTGGTCGTACTCATAGAGAATGCGGCCGATGGCGACGAAAGCTTTATGGCGATATACGCCTTCGGTATGGAGCTGGATCGGCGAACTGTCCGGCGGGAGATCGGCCACCTGGCCGACTTTCTTGAGATCGACGTCCGTGCGCACCAGAATGCTTTTGCAATACGGACAAACCGTCTGAACGCTGCTGGACCATTGGAAGACAATCTTTGCGCCGCAATTGGGACAGTTCGAGACGGGCTGAGTCATCGTCCGCTGCTCATCTGTTGCACAAAACAATCCTCGCTCTAAGTCTAATCGCTGGCCGTCTGGTGGCGCGTCGCCTCGTAGGGGCGCGCTAGGCGCCTCACGGAAACCGTTCTCGCATGGAAAAGCTGCTGCAGCGCCGTTTCAAAATTCCATTCGGCGCGCGGAAGGCAGCAAAACAGATTCAAGCAAAGCGACTGGTGCTCGGGAAAGGTATGGCAGGCGATGTGCGATTCCGCGAGCAGGCAAAGGCCGGTGATGCCGCCGGTCCCGGGAAATTGATGCCACTGCGTTCGGCTGACGGGACGCAGTTTCAGGCCGCGAATCATGCCATGAAAAAGTGTTTCGACGGCGCGAAGGTCGCGCAGCGAATCCGATGAGCAACCGAAGGCCTCAACGACCCATTCGATGCCGCTCATTGGCGCGTCACCCCTAAGCCTGAGGCTTCCCGCATTCCGGACAGAACTTGCTGGTGCGCGGGATGGGCTTGCCGCACTCACTGCAGAATTTTGTGCTGGGTGAGGCCGCGCCAGAAGTTGCAGCGCCCGCGGCCGCCGGAGCCGCACCACCCCCGCCCGGACTGGAGGAGGTGGATTGTTTCACGGCGTCCATCATGGCCTGGCCCATGGCTACGCCGGCGCCAAGCCCGGCGCCGATGCCGACCGCTCCTCCGCCTTCGTTCCCCGCGGCAATCGGAATCGCTTGCGCCACTTGGTATTGCGTGAATTTGCCCATGTCCCCGAGGACGTTCATGCTGATGCGCTGGTCGAGCACCTTCTGAAGCTCGTCGGGGAGCGAGAGATTCTCAACGACGAAACTATCGAGCGACAGGCCGTAATCTGTGAACGCGGGCTTGAGCTGCTCGCTGATTTTTTCGGCCAGCGCGCCCTGGTTGGCCGCCATATCGAGAAAGGGGACTTGGCTAGCGGCAAACGCGTCCGTCATTTTCGCGATGATGGTGTTGCGCAACTGGCCTTCAAGATCGGTAACGTGATAGATGTCGCGAGTGCCGCTGATTTTCGTATAGAAGGTTTTCGCCTCCGCCAGGTGGTAGGAATAAATGCCGAAACCCCGCAAGCGAATTGCGCCAAACTCTTTGTCGCGGATGGTGATGGGATTTTGCGTGCCCCAGTGCTGGTCGGTCTGGATGCGCGTCGAGAAAAAATAGACATCGGATTTGAAGGGCGACTGAAACTTTTTGTCCCAGTTCTTGAGGTACGTGAGAATGGGAAGGGTGTTCGTATTGAGCGTGTAAAGCCCGGGTGCGAAGGCGTCCGCGACCTTTCCTTCGTTTACAAAAACAGCCAGTTGCGAATCCCGGACGGTGAGCTTGCCGCCATTCTGGATTTCGCGATCTTGCATAGGATAGCGAAAGGCCAGGATGCCGTCGGCTGGCTCCGTCCAATCGATGACATCAATCCACTGTTTGGAAATAAAATCGCGAAGACTCATGAAGGACCTCCGCTTCCGGCACGGCTTGACTAAGGCTGAACCATCAGATAGAGGCGATGCTACGGTGCGGCCGGGGGCCTGTCAATCCCATTCGGAACAAGGCCGTTGCGGATTATTGCGATTCGTTATTCAGCGCTCGGCCGTTGCGAAAATCCGCGTATCTTTGCCGCCCGCGTGGCCTTAGCTGCTAGGCGGGGAAGCTTCCGAAACACCGCCCCTAACCTTAGGGTCTATAATCTCATGCCACCGGGCAACGCATTTCTCGTCCAAGGTGGAGGGGAGCCGCAGATGACAAGTTTTCATGTGAATGGAAAGCCCGTCGAGGTGGATGTAGATCCCGCGACTCCGTTGCTTTGGGTCCTGCGCGACTCGCTGGGGATGACCGGCACGAAGTTCGGATGCGGGATGGCTTTGTGCGGGGCGTGCACGGTACATCTCGACGGGAAGGCCATGCGGTCCTGCGTTGCGCCGGTATCGCGCGTGGAAGGCAAACGCGTGACCACGATCGAGGGACTCTCCGCCAACCTGACGCACCCACTGCAACGGGCGTGGATTGAGCTGGATGTGCCGCAATGCGGCTACTGCCAATCCGGGCAGATCATGAGTGCCGCGGTCTTGCTGGCGGAAAACCCCAAGCCCACGGATAAGGACATCGACCAAGCAATGGGCGGAAATATCTGCCGCTGCGGGACCTACCCAAGAATTCGCAAGGCGATTCACAAAGCGGCGGAGCTGGCGAACGCCGAGAGGACGAAATGAGCGCGCCGGCAATGGTGGGACGGCGGGAGTTTATAAGGACAGGAGCGGCCATAGGCGGCGGATTGCTGGTGAGCTGGTATGCGCCGCTGACGGGCGGATCAGGCAGCCCGCTTGCCGCGGAAGAAGCGGACTTTGCGCTGAATGCGTTTGTGCGAATCGGAACCGACGAAAGCGTGACGGTGATTTCGGCGCATTCGGAGATGGGCCAGGGAGTTTATACTTCCTTGCCGATGCTTTTGAACGAGGAGCTCGAAGCGGATTGGTCGAAGATTCGCGTGGAGGCAGCGCCTGTCGACAAGGTCTATAACCACCCGATGTTTGGAATGCAGATGACCGGCGGGAGTACGACTTCGCCTGCGGAATGGGAAAGATACCGCAAGATGGGAGCCACGGCCCGGGTCATGCTCGTCGAAGCGGCGGCGGCGAAGTGGGGCGTCGAGGCGTCGAGTTGCAGGGTGGAAAATGGCCTTGTGATTCACGCCCCGACAAACAAGCGTGCGACCTACGGCTCGCTCGCCAATGCGGCGGCGCGGTTGACGCCGCCGGCAAATGTGTCGCTGAAGAATCCCAAGGATTTCACGCTGGTTGGAAAACCTACCCTGCGCCTGGACACTCCTTCGAAAACCAACGGCACGGCCCAGTTTGGCTTGGACGTGATTCTGCCGGGAATGCTTACGGCCGTAGTGGCGCGGCCGCCAGTCTTTGGCGGAAAAGTGGCGAAGCTTGACGCGCGTGAAGCGCTCAAAATTCCCGGGGTGAAGGCTGTCGAGCAAGTGCCGTCCGGCGTCGCGGTAATCGCAGAACGCTTTTGGCCCGCAAAACTTGGGCGCGAAAAATTGATCATCGAATGGGATTTGGGGCCGAACGCGGGACTCTCCACGGGAAAAATGCTGCACGATTTTCAGGAGGCGGCGCTTAAACCCGGAGCCATTGCGAAAAAGAC
>Ga0210384_10002810_pt1 | contig 20814 bp, 13 predicted proteins | sample IncBWH2MmetaG_FD_160574 | JGI IMG/M metagenome (GOLD analysis project Ga0210384, IMG submission 160574) | Forest soil microbial communities from Barre Woods Harvard Forest LTER site, Petersham, Massachusetts, United States - Inc-BW-H-2-M | ecosystem: Environmental > Terrestrial > Soil >...
GCCTGGCTTGAGGTAACGCGGCGGGTCGAACCGCGCGCCGGCGCCGGTCGGCGTTCCCGTGACGATGACATCGCCTGGCACCAGCGTCGTGAAGGTCGAGATGTAGTTGATCAGGTAGCGGAAGCCGAAGATCAGCCGCGAGGTGCGGTCGTCCTGCAGCGTCTCGCCATTGACCCGTGTGGTCAGCCTTATATCCGCGATCTGCGCCTCGTTCGTGTAAGGCACGATCCAGGGGCCGAGGCTGCCGGTGGAATCGAAATTCTTGCCTTGCGTGACATTGAATTTCGCATGCCGCACCCAGTCCCGGATGGTTCCTTCATTGCAGAGCGTCACGGCTGCGATGTGATCGAGCGCCGCACTCTGCGGGACATGGCGGCCAGCCTTGCCGATGATGAGCACGACTTCGCCCTCATAATCGAGCTGCGCTGAGGCGCGCGGGCGCACCAGCGGCCTGTTGTGGCCGACAAAGGAGCGCGGCGTGCGCATGAACATGCTCGGATATTTCGGAGCGTCTGAGCCGTCCTTGTATTCGGCGTTGCGATCAGGATAGTTGACGCCGATGCAGATGATTTTTTCAGGCTGAGGGATCGGCGGCAGAAAGGTGATCGTATCAAGCGCATGATCTGGGGCATGACGTGCCGCATCCTCGGCGAGTTTGATCAACGCGCCGGCCGCGATCACCTCGCGCAAGGACGGATAGTCTTTTCCAAAGCGTGCGGAGAGATCGACGATGCCGCCGTCGACCACGGCGCCGTATCCGGTCTTGCCGCCGGCGGAATAGGTTGCGATGCGGGGTGGGGCCATGAAGCGTCCTGTTCAGCCTGATATCATGCCGGCAGCCTTGATCATTGCGATCACCGCCGGGGTCTTCAAGTAGTCGATCAGGGCTTTGGCGGCCCCGGTTTCCTTTGCGTCGACGGCAATGGCCGCGGTGAAGGCCAGCTCCTGCTGCAAATCGGCCGGGAAGGGGCCGACGAGCTCGACGCCGGGGGAAATGAAAACGCTGGTGAGGAAAATACCGAGTTCAGCCTCGCCATTGGCGACGGCCGGCGCGATCGCGGTCGGAGCCTGCTGCACTTTGGTCTTGGCCTTCATCTCCCCACCGATGCCGAGGCGTTCGTAAACTTTTGCGATGTAGGCGCCAGCCGCGCTCGCCGGCACGGAAGCGACCGACGGCGCATCGAGCAGCGCCTTCCTGAAGGCATCTGGCGTGGCAATGTCGGGCTTAGGCGCACCCGCGCGCACGATGACGCCGTAACCGACACGGGCGATGTCGATGATCGACCCGGACACGAAGTGGCCCTTCGCGGTCGCGTCCTTGAAGACATCGATCGGCACCACGACGGCATCGAACGGCGTGCCAGAATTGACGCGCGCGATGATGTTCGGCGTGGAATCGAAGTGGATCGCGAGCGTGTGGCCGGTGGCCTTCTCGAATTGCGGGCCGAGTTCCCCAAACAAGCCGGCCAGCGAGCCGCCTGCGATCAGCTTGAGTTCGGCGGCTTCTGCTGCTGTCATCATGGATAAAGCCAAACCGAGTACGACCGCGAGCTCTTTCATCGCGGCCAATCCTAGTCCGCGACGGTGACGTCGGCGACAAATTGCGGGTCACGTACCTTTTGTCCCGGGAATGGCGAGCCCTGCTCGAACCAGGAGCGCGGCGCGGGCGCGCCCCACAGCGTCTGCCGCCGCGGGTCCTTCAGCGACCAGCGCATCGGCGGATGATCATGGTCCATCGTAAAATAATCGCTGGTGTAAAGCTCGAGCCGGTGGCCGTCGGGATCGCGGATGTAGAGGAAGAACGCGTTCGAGATGCCGTGGCGGCCGGGGCCGCGCTCGATGTTCTTCAGGAGACCGCTGGAGGCCATGACGTCGCAGAGGTGCAAGATGTTCATCGCGGTCGGCACCCAGTACGCAAAATGGTGCAGGCGAGGGCCCTTGCCGTTGGTGATGGCAAAATCGTGCACATTGCCCTTGCGATGCAGCCAGGCGGCGGCGATCCGTCCATTCGGCCCGTCTTCCTCGGCGTATTCAGTGAGCCGGAAGCCGAGCCGGGCGTAGAAATCCATCGTGCCCTGCACTTCGGCTGCGAACACGTTGAAATGGTCGAGCCGCTGCGGATGGCACCCCTTGTAGAGATCGTAGCGGCGCAACAGATGCGGGCGCTTCTCCATCGACGCATAGAGCTCTATCTGGAAACCGAAGGGATCGGTGAATTGCAATGTGCGGCCCTGAAACGGCTGCTCGGCAAAGGCGCAAGCGATCCCGTTCTCGGAGAAGAACGCGGCGGCTTTATCAAGGTCGCCGTCATTGCCGACCTTGAAGCCCAGCCGGTTGCAGGCAGCGGCCTGCGCCTTGCGCAGTACCAGCGAGTGATGCTGATGCTCCTCGCTGCCGCGCAAATAAACCGCGCTGTGGTCGCGGTCCTCGACGTGCAGCCCGACCGTGTTTTCATAAAACTCGCGGCTCGCATTGAGGTCGGTCACGTCGAGCACGGCGTGACTGCACCTGATGATGTTGAAGGGCGGATCGAAGACGTGTTGCGGAACGGGCATGCTGTTTCCCTGATTGATCTCGTCATTCCGGGATGCGCCACTTGGCGCAGGCCCGGAATCCATACTCCCGGTCGTGGTTATGGATTCCGGGCTCGCCGCTGCGCGTCGCCCCGGAATGACAACCTTTGTTAGATTCCCAATCTCTGTATCTTGTGCGTCCCGCGCGCCAGCGAGACGTGCTTGGTTTCCATGTAGAAGTCGAACGAATAGTCGCCGCCGTCGCGGCCGATGCCGGAGGATTTCATGCCGCCGAACGGGGTCGGCAAATGGCGCACGTTTTCGGAATTGAGCCAGATCATGCCGGCCTCGAGCGCATCCGCGACCCGCAGCGCGCGGCCCATGTCCGCCGTCCAGACGTAGCCGGTCAGGCCATATTGCACGCCATTGGCGATCTCGATCGCGTCATCTTCGTCACGGAACGGAATCACCGTGAGGAACGGCCCGAACACTTCCTCCTGCGCCACGCGCATCTTGGAATGCGCGCCGGTGACGAGCGTCGGCTGCACATAATGCCCGCCGCCGGGCCCGTCATGCGGCTTGCCGCCGACCGCAATCACCGCGCCGTCCTTTCGCGCGACGTCGAAATAGGCGCAGACTTTTGCCAGATGCCGCTCGTGGATCAGCGGCCCGATTTCAGTCGCGGGGTCGAGCGGGTGGCCGACCTTCAACGCTTTCACCCGCGCGGTGAGTTTTTCGATGAACCTTTCCGCGACGCTTTGCTGAACCAACAGCCGGCTCGACGAAGTGCAGCGCTCGCCGTTGAGCGAGTAGATCATGAACACGACCGCATCGAGTGCGCGGTCGAGGTCAGCATCGTCGAACACGATAACCGGGTTCTTGCCGCCGAGCTCGAAATGCACGCGCTTCAGGGTCGGCGCGCCCTGCGCCATGATCGCCGAACCGGTCGAGCTTTCGCCGACGAAGCCGATCGCCTTGATGGCAGGATGTTCGGTGAGCGCCTTTCCGGCTTCCTCGCCGATGCCGTGCACGGTGTTGAGCACGCCGTCGGGCACGCCGGCCTGCTTGACAAGCTTCGCCAGCATGTCGGCGGTCACGGGCGACCATTCCGCCGGCTTGTGCACCACCGTGCACCCGGCGGCCAGCGCCGGCGCGATCTTCCAGGTCGAGAGCATGAACGGCGTATTCCACGGCGTGATCACGCCGACCGGGCCGATCGGCACGCGCGTCGAGACGTTCCAGTGCTCGTCACTGGGCATGTTCTGCCCGTCGCGGGCTTCAGCGCATTTATCGGCGAAGAAGCGAAAATTTTCCGCGGCGCGGATCGCCGCCTTGGCCATGAAGCGGTGGGCCTGGCCGGTGTCGATGCATTCGAGCACGGCGATGTCGTCGGCGCGGTCCTCGATCGCATCCGCCACGCGATGCAGCAATTTCCGGCGCATCGACGCGCTCATGTCGCGCCAGGATTTGAAGGCGAGCGCGGCCGCGGTTGCGGCACGGTCGATATCTTCGGCGTTGCCGCGGGCGACCGTTGCCAGCACCGCGCCGTCGACAGGGGATTTGGTCTCGAACGTTTCGCCCGAGATCGACGGCACGATCTTGCCGTCGATCATGTGGCCGATGCCGTCGGCTCTTAACTGCTTGAGCAGCGGCGCGGCGCGGTCGCGGTTGGCCTGAAACATGTCCTTCGGCGTGACCTTATCCATGCGCAGCCTCCACTTTCAAAGCTTCGTGGATGTTGTTGCGTTTCCAGCTGGTTTCCTTGTCGTTGATCTGCATGTCGAACGACAGCGCGAGCTTGGCTCCTGCGAATACCGGATCGAGAAAAGCGGACAGCGCTTTGAAGATGTGCTCGCTCGCTTTCTTGCGGGTTGCGAGGTCGCGGCCCTCGCCAAGCCGGAGCACCATGTCGAGGAAGCCGAGCTGCGGGTTTCCGTCGGCGATCGCGTAGTGCTCGCATCTGACCGCGCGCACCCGGATGCCGCCGAGCGGGAAGATGCCGGTCTCGACCGCGGCCTTGCGCACGACCTCGACGACCTTTCCCATATCGATGCGGGCATCGAGATTGGCGGAATATTCGATGGTGAAATGCGGCATGGCGGGATCACTCCAGCGATTCTTAAGTAGAGATCAAGCGAAGTAACAGCTCACCGAACCACACGGACCATAGTCGGCTTGAATTGTGTCGCCCTTGCGGGTCTCGATCGGGCGGATGAAGGAGCCCGCCAGCACGACTTGGCCCGGTTCGAGCGCCAATCCGTGGCTCGCGATCTTGTTGGCGAGCCAGGCAACGCCGGTCGCGGGATGATTGAGCACGCCGGCGGCAAGCCCGCTTTCTTCCAGTTGGCCGTTACGGAAGCAAAGCGCGCCGATCCAGCGCAAATCAGCGTCGAGCGGGCGGAGCGGCCGGCCGCCGAGCACGATGCCGGCGTTCGCCGCATTGTCAGCAATGGTGTCGAAGATCTTTCGCGTCGACTTCGTTGCGGCATCGACCCGCTCGATCCTGGTGTCCAGGATTTCCAGCGCTGGCACCACGAAATCGGTGGCGTTGAGCACATCGAACATCGTGCAATCGGGCCCTGTGAGGCGCTTTGCCATGATGAAGGCAAGTTCCGCCTCGATCCGCGTCGCGATGAAGCGGTCCGACGGCACCAGCCCGCCATCGGCAAAGAACATATCGTCGAGCAAGATGCCGGAATCCGGCTCGTCGATATTGAGCGCGCTCTGCATCGCCTTCGAGGTCAGGCCGATCTTGTGGCCTTTGACGATGCGGCCCGCGGCGACCTTGATCTCGACCCACTCTTTCTGGATCGCATAGGCGTCCTCGATGGTGATTCCGGGATATTCGAGCGAGAGCTGCCGGATTTGAGTACGCGTCCTCTCTGCCCGATCGAGGCGCTCGGCACAGCTACGGATTTCTTCTCTTGAAAGGGCCATGCGGGATCGGCAAAAAAATACAGGGTGCGGAATTTGATTAACATGTTAAGCTTATCGGCGCAAACCCTATTGCCGCTTGTTGCAGTGCAAACTTAGGGCGCGCGCGATAGATGACGGGCGATGGAATGGCGCGCAAGAAATCAGCTAGTAGACCAGCTAATAAATCGGCCAAAGGTTCCGCATCGAACGGGCCTGCTGGGAGGTGGGTGCCGATGCGCGAGTTCTCGCGCTCGCTGCCGATGTCGTTGTTGCGCGCGCGCGAAGCGGTGATGCGCCAGTTTCGTCCCTCGCTTCGTCAGCATGGGCTGACCGAGCAGCAATGGCGCATCCTGCGCGCGCTCGCCGCGATCGATACGATCGAGGTCACGGAGCTGGCGCGGGTGGCGTTCCTGCTCGGGCCAAGCCTGTCGCGGATTCTGCGCGATCTCGAAGCGCGTCATTTGATCGAGCGCCGGACCGACAAGGCCGATTTGCGGCGGACGGTGGTGTCGATCTCCGACAAGGGGCTGAAGCTGATGGAAGTCGTCGCGCCCTCGTCGGAGGCCATCTACACTGAAATCACCAAACGCTACGGCGCGCGGAAACTTTTCGAGTTGCAGGCCATGCTGGGCGCGCTTGAGGCGAGCCTTGCCGGGCTCGGAACTGTCGGCGCACTGGACGATGACGAGTAGGCAATTTTGCATGCTGCCATCCGGAGCCAAGCCATGGACATCGGCGCGATTTTTCGCTCAAAGTGCCGGCCAAGCCGGTCAGTAAAAATCGGCGTCAGGAGGGAAAGCGCTGCACTGATTTTAGTCAGTTCAGCGACAAGCGAGAGGCCGAAAATCCATCCATGGTCACCATTCAACTTCAGAGACTGATCGACTTCATCACCGAGGTTTTCGCCCATTCGGAGTCCTCGCCCGAAGAGGCGAGACGCATCGCGACTTATTTGACGACCGCCAACCTCACCGGGCACGACAGCCACGGCGTGATCCGGGTGCCCGTCTATATCAGATGGAAAAAGATGGGTTCCGTCGTTCCCGACCAGAAAGTCGAGATGATCGTCGATACGCCGTCGCTGGCGGTGATCGACGGCAAGTTCGGCTATGGGCAAACGGTAACGCCGCAGGCGGTGAAGATCGGCATCGAAAAGTGCAAGAAGGCGGGACTGGCCGCGATCGCGCTCCGCAACGCCGGTCATATCGGCAGGGTCGGCGACTGGGCTGAGATGGCGGCAGCCGCAGGCCTAGTGTCGGTGCATTTCGTCAACGCCTCAGGCTCGCTTTTGGTGGCGCCGTTTGGCGGCGTCCAGAAGCGGCTGTCGACCGCGCCTTATTGCGTCGGCATTCCGCGCCAGGGGCAGGATCCGATCGTGCTGGATTTTGCGACCTCGATCGTCGCCGAAGGCAAGGTGCTGGTCGCAAGCCGCGGCGGCAAGAAATTGCCGAAGGGTGCGCTGATCGACGGCGACGGCACGCTGAGCGAAGACCCGGCCGTGCTGTACGGGCCCTATAGCGCGGAGGGCGCGCGCGACCACACCAAGGGCACTGGCGCGATCCGCGCCTTCGGCGAGCACAAGGGCTCGGGGCTTGCCTTCATCTGCGAATTGCTCGGCGGCGCACTGACGGGCACCGGCGCCACCGCGCCGGACCGGCGTTTTGCCAATGGCATGCTGGCCTTCTATGTCGATCCCAAGGTGGTCGACCCCAGCCATTTCTTCGACGGCGAAATCTCGCGCTATGTCGACTTCATTAGAGAGACCAAGCCGGTTGCCGGCGTCGAGAGCGTGCTGATCCCCGGTGATCCCGAGCGGAAAATGCGCGCCGAACGCACCAAAAACGGGGTACCCTTGCCGGACGATACCTGGGCGGCGATAGTGAACACCGCGCGCGAGGTAGGCGTCAGCGAAGTCAGCATCCAGCGGGTTACAGCGTGAGTGAATTGTCATTATGAGGAGTCATCGGGCGCGCATTTCGCGCGACCCGTTGGCTCCTGGCAATGACGGCAGTTAGATCAACGGAGGAATAGAGAGTGGCTAACAACGTCAAGAAAGTCTGGGCCTCGGGCAAAGCGGTCGTCAATGCATGGCTTGCAATTCCCTCGGGCTTTTCCGCCGAAGTGATCGCGCAATGCGGCTTCGACAGCGTTACCGTCGATATGCAGCACGGCGTGCAGGACTATCAGTCGATGGTGCAATGTTTCCAGGCGATGCACGCTCATCCGGTGACGCCGATGGTCCGCGTGCCCTGGAACGAGCCCGGCATCATCGGCAAGGTGCTTGATGCCGGCGCCTACGGCGTGATCTGCCCGATGATCAATACGCCGGAGGAAGCCAAGAACCTCGTCTCTTATTCCAAATATCCGCCGAAGGGTGTGCGCTCCAACGGTCCGATCCGCTCAGGGATGTACGGTTCGGCCGGCACCTACCAAAAAACGGCGAACGAAGAAATTGTGCTGCTCCCGATGATGGAGACCAAGACGGCGGTCGGGAACATGGAAGCGATTCTCGACGTCGAGGGCATCGATGGCGTCTATATCGGCCCGTCCGATCTTGGCTTCTCCTATGGCCTGGTGCCGAAGCTCGACCGCGACGAGCCGGAGATCCTGAAGATCTACGAGAAAATCATCAAGGAGTGCGAGAAGCGCAAGCTCAATCCCGGCATCCACTGTAGCGGCGCCGACGGCGCGTTGCGCGCGATCAACATGGGCTTCAGACTCGTGACGCTGTCGAACGAGGTCGGATTGATGTCGACCTACGCCAAAATGCAAGTGGCGCAGACTCGGAAAGAGTCGGGCGGGAAGGCTTGATGCTTACTTCTCCCTCGCCCCGCACTTCGCGGGGAGAGGGTTGGGGTGAGGGGCCTCTCTCCGGCGAACACCACGCTTGAGATTGCGTCAGTGCCTTGCCCCTCACCGGACTGCTTCGCAGTCCGACCGCTCTCCCCGTAAAGAACGGGGAGAGGTGAAAGCGAGAAAAGGAGACACCCATGGCCGCGGCACCCGTCATCCGCCTGCATCCTGACGACGGCGTGCTGATCGCGCGCTCGAGCCTGCCGCCCGGCATGGTGGTGGCTGACGGCGTGACGACGAGCGAGCGCATTCCGGCGGGGCACAAGGTCGCGATCAAGCCGATTGCCGTCGGCGAGCCGATCCGGCGCTACGGCCAGATCATCGGCTTTGCCACCGCGCCGATTTCGCCGGGCCAGCATGTTCATACGCAAAATTGCGGCATGGGGGATTTCGCCAAGGACTATGCGTTCGGGGTCGACGTCAAGCCGGTGCCGAATTTCGATTTGCCGGCGACGTTTGACGGCATCCGCCGTCCGGACGGACGGGTCGCGACCCGCAACTATATCGGCATCCTCACCTCGGTGAATTGCAGCGCCCATGTCGCCGGTCTCGTCGCCGACGTCTTCAAGAAGAATCCGTTCACAGGCGATAATCCGCTGGCCGATTTTCCAAATGTCGATGGCGTGGTGGCGCTGACGCATAAGAGCGGCTGCGGCATGACGCAGGACGAGCCGCTCACTCTTTTACGGCGCACGCTCGGCGGCTACGCGCGGCATGCGAATTTCTCCGCCGTGGTGGTGCTAGGGCTGGGCTGCGAGGTCAACCAGATCGGCGGCCTGATGCAGGAGCAGAAGCTCGCCGGCCGCTTGCGCGCGATGGACATCCAGGAGGTCGGCGGCACCCGCAAGACGGTGGAAGCCGGCGTCGCCTTCGTAAAGGAGGCGCTGACCGATGCGAACAAAGTGAAGCGCGAAAAGGTCGCGGCGAGCGAATTGACGGTGGCGCTGCAATGCGGCGGCTCGGACGGCTATTCCGGCGTCTCCGCCAATCCGGCGCTGGGTGCGGCGAGCGATCTTCTGGTGCGGCATGGCGGCACGGTGATCCTCTCCGAGACGCCGGAGACCTATGGTGCCGAGCATCTGTTGACGCGGCGCGCCGTTAGCCGCGAGGTCGGCGAGAAGCTGGTCTCCCTGATGCGCTGGTGGGAGGAATACACCGCGCGGGAAGGCGCCGAGATGAACGCCAATCCGAGCCCCGGCAACAAGGCCGGCGGGCTCACGACCATCCTGGAAAAGTCGCTCGGCGCGATGGCGAAAGCCGGCAGCACCAATTTGGTCGACGTCCTGAACTACGCTGAACCGGTGACAAAAAAGGGTTTTGTGTTCATGGATACACCCGGCTACGACCCGGTGGCGGCGACCGGTCAGGTCGCGGGCGGCGCCAATCTCGTCTGCTTCACCACCGGACGCGGCAGCGTGTTCGGCTGCAAGCCTGCACCCTCGATCAAGCTTGCGACCAACACGGCGATGTACAAGCGCATGGAAGACGACATGGACGTCAATTGCGGCACCATCCTCGACGGCGAGGAGAGCGTGCAGCAATGCGGCGAACGGATCTTCGAGTTGATGCTGAAGACGGCTTCGGGACAACCGACCAAGAGTGAGAGCTTCGATTTCGGCGGCGCCGAATTCGCCCCTTGGGTGCTTGGGGCGACGATGTGAGCGCCGACGCGAGGGACAGCTTCTAGGGAAGCGTAATGGAGAGCGCGCGGAAGTAATTTTTCGGCACGTGATCGCGCACCATTCGCGGCAAAAAGCCGGCAAGCTGATCAAGCGGTCCCGGGCCGAGACCGTGAACAGGTCGCAAAGCCGTCAGCGCACTGATGTCGGCAAGCCCGCTTAGGAGCGCATCTCCGACAAGATTCGGATTGTCTTCCTCGGCCGCGGCCTTGGTTGTCTGTTCGTCAAAGCGGCCGTCGGTCGGACATTGCAGCGATCGTCCGACATGGCGAAACTTGTCCACCAGCGAAAATGGGACGGTTGGCACGATGTCGGTGCCGTGAACGAAGCGGAACGTCAGGTTGCCGAGTTGCGGTGTATAGCTGTCGAAGAAAGCCTGGCCGCCGGTCCTTGGACTGCCGAATGTATAGACGGCCGTAGCGGGAATTTTCAATTCGTCCATCGCGCGTCCCGCCGCGACGATCGCGAGCGCACCGCCCAGACTATGTCCGGTGAAGAACAGCGGCTGTTCGGAGGCCGCGCGATTTTCGATTGCGGTCTTGATGAGCGGCCAGACCGTTCCGACCGCGTCCTGAAAACCGCTGTGGAGACCGCTTGCCGACGGCGCGGCGCTGAAATCCGTTATCCAGTCCTCGATCTTGAGCGGGTCAGTACCGGAAAACGCAACAAATGTCGCGCCGTTGCCTCCGGCAACGACGACGCAGGCACTGTGCGGCGGCAGACCCGTGACGGGATCGTTGCTCGCGAATGCATGCATCGTCAAATGCCAGGCAGTGAGGATGCTCTCGACCTTGGGCCTGTCGCCGGTCTCATAAGCGAGCTGCGACAGCCACATCATGGCCCTCGCATTGTCGAGCCTGAATTGCGAAGTTGCCGCGAAAACGTCGAGGGCATTGTCAGGAAAGGCGCCTCGATCCAGCTCGACCAGGAAACTCATGGAGCAATTCCCCTTGCGCATCCGGTGCCAGGCGCGGTCACAAACAATCAACCACGGGTTGACGGGTGCCGCAAGCACAGGATTGAGAGGTGGCTGGGACAGGATGACGCGGAGACGGAACACACTAAGGCGCTCTCCCCATAGGCATCGGCTGCCCGTTGTTAGTGCTTGATGTCAACCGGAACCAGTGTTCTGCTTAAAAAAGCTGCTGGAGTTATCAGCCTGTGTCGATCTTTGTCGCACTACACCACGTTACGCACTACAAATACGACCGTCCGATCGACCTCGGCCCGCAAACCATCCGCCTGCGCCCGGCGCCGCACACGCGCACGCCGATCCTCAGCTATTCGCTCAAGGTCGCGCCCTCAAATCATTTCGTGAACTGGCAGCAGGACCCGCAGGGCAACTGGCTGGCGCGCTATGTGTTTCCGGAGAAGGCGACCGAGCTCAAGATCGAAGTCGATTTCACGGCGGAGATGATCGTCGTCAACCCCTTCGATTTCTTCGTCGAGCCTTACGCCTACAGTTTTCCGTTCCAGTACCCCGATGGGCTGAAGGCCGAGCTCGCGCCGTATCTGGCGACATCGGAGCCCGGGCCGTTACTCGCGGCTTACTTGAACGAGATCCCGCGCGAGGCGGACTCCACGGTCGATTTCCTGGTCGATCTCAACGCGAAGCTGCAGAAAAAGATTCGCTATATCATCCGGATGGAGCCGGGGGTTCAGGCCCCGGAAGAGACGCTGGCCTCCGGCGCCGGATCCTGCCGCGACTCGGCCTGGCTGTTGATCCAGGCGTTGCGGCATCTCGGGCTCGCCACCCGTTTCGTCTCCGGCTATCTGATTCAACTGCGCCCCGACACCGATCCGGTCGAGGGGCCGCGCGAAGTCGAAAGCGATTTCACCGATCTGCACGCCTGGGCCGAGGTCTATCTGCCCGGCGCGGGATGGATCGGCTTCGACGTTACCTCGGGCATGCTGACCGGGGAGGGCCATATTCCGGTCGCCGCCACGCCGCATTACCGCTCGGCGGCGCCGATTTCGGGCAGCGCCGGCTCGGCCAATGTCGAGTTCGGCTTCGAGATGAACGTCAAGCGCATCCGCGAGGCGCCGCGGATCACCCGGCCGTTTTCGGATCAATCCTGGGCGCGGCTCGACGCGCTTGGCGAGCGGGTCGACGCCGACCTTGCGGCGCATGACGTGCGCCTGACCATGGGCGGCGAGCCGACGTTTGTCTCCATCGATGACATGGAATCGGCGGAATGGAATATCGCAGCCGTCGGCCCGACCAAGCGGGCACTGGCCGACGATTTGATCCGCCGCTTGCGGACGCGCTTTGCGCCAGGCGGGCTTCTGCATTACGGCCAGGGCAAGTGGTATCCCGGCGAAAGCCTGCCGCGCTGGGCCTTTGGTCTCTACTGGCGCAAGGACGGCGTGCCGATCTGGAAGAATTCCGATCTGATTGCCAGAATCGAGAACCCGCGCAAGGCCCAAATCGAAGACGCCGAGCGCCTCGCGGAAGGCACTGCGAAGAGACTGGGCGTCGAGTCCGAATTCATCATGCCGGCGTTCGAAGATCCCGGACACTGGCTGCAGAAAGAAGCCGGCCTGCCGCCGAATGTCGATCCCAGCGATTCCAAATTGTCCGATCCGGAGGAACGCGCGCGCATGGCGCGGGTGTTCGATACTGGGCTCGACACGCCGAAGGGTTTCGTGCTGCCGATCCAGCGCTGGAATGCGGATGCCGGGCGCTGGAAGAGCGAGCGCTGGAGCCTCCGGCGCGGCAATCTGTTCCTGATGCCGGGCGATTCCCCGCTCGGCCTGCGGCTGCCGATCTCCTCGCTGCCTTATATTCCCCCCGACGATTACCCCTACATCGTCGAGCAGGATCCGCTGGAGTCGCGTGAGGATCTGCCGGTCTACGATCAAAGCTCTGGTCCCCCCAGCGCGCCGCACCAAGAGGTGCAGGAACAGCAGCCGCGATCCGGCGGCGTGCGCACGGCGATGTCGATCGAAATCCGCGACGGCGTGCTCTGCGCCTTCATGCCGCCGGTAGAAAAACTCGAGGATTACCTGGAGTTAGTCACCGCGGTTGAAGCGACCGCCGAAGAAATGCAGTTGCAGGTCCACATCGAGGGCTATGCGCCGCCGTTCGATCCGCGCGTCGAGGTGATCAAGGTGACGCCCGATCCCGGCGTGATCGAGGTCAACATCCAGCCGGCCAAGAGCTGGCGCGAGGCGGTCGATATCACCTTCGGCCTCTACGAAGACGCGGCAAAGGTCCGGTTGGGCGCCAACAAGTTCCTCGTCGACGGCCGGCACACCGGCACCGGCGGCGGCAATCATGTCGTGGTCGGCGGCTCTACGCCGAAGGATTCGCCCTTCCTGCGCCGCCCCGATCTCTTGAAGAGCCTGGTGCTGTACTGGCAGCGGCATCCGTCGCTGTCGTATCTGTTCTCGGGCATGTTCATCGGCCCGACCAGCCAGGCGCCGCGCATCGACGAGGCGCGGCACGATGGCCTCTATGAATTGGAGATCGCGATCTCGAAAGTGCCGCCACCGGGCGGGGAAATCCCGCTATGGCTGGTCGACCGGCTGTTCCGGCACATCCTGGTCGACATCACCGGCAATACCCATCGCGCCGAAATCTGCATCGACAAGCTCTATTCGCCCGATGGTGCGACCGGCCGGCTCGGGCTCGTCGAATTCCGCGCGCTCGAAATGCCGCCGGACCCGCGGATGTCGCTTGCCCAGCAATTGCTGGTGCGCGCGCTGATCGCAAAGCTCTGGCGCGAGCCGCAGGACGGCAAATTCGTGCGCTGGGCCACCACGCTGCATGACCGATTCATGCTGCCGCATTTCCTCTGGGAGGATTTTCTCGACGTGCTCTCTGAGCTGAAGCAATCCGGCTACGATTTCTCGTCGGAATGGTATCTCGCCCAGCTCGAGTTTCGGTTCCCCGCGTTCGGCCGGGTGCATCATGGCGGCGTCGCGCTGGAATTGCGTCAGGCGCTGGAGCCCTGGCATGTGCTGGGCGAGGAGGGTTCGGCGGGCGGCACCGTGCGCTATGTCGACAGCTCAGTCGAACGGCTCCAGGTCAAGTGCGAGGGTTTTGTCGAGGGCCGCCACGTCGTCAGCTGCAACGGAAGACGCGTACCGATGACGGCGACCGGCCGCTCCGGCGAGGCGGTGGCAGCCGTCCGCTTCAAGGCCTGGCAGCCGCACTCGGGCCTGCATCCGACCATTCCGGTGCATGCGCCGCTGACGTTTGACATCATCGATACCTGGAACGGCCGCTCGCTCGGCGGCTGCGTCTATCACGTCACCCATCCCGGCGGCCGCAATTACGAAACAAAACCGGTCAATTCCTATGAAGCGGAAGCGCGCAGGCTCGCCCGCTTCCAGGATCACGGCCATACCCCCGGCAAGATCGATCCGCCGCGCGAAGAACGCACAATTGAATTTCCCTTGACCCTCGACTTGAGAACGCCGCTCCTGCAATGAAATAGAGCTGGAGGCGCGGGAGAGTCGAAGATGGCGGAACAGGCCGGCGAGGCAGCAACGCACGGGAGCAAGACCCGCCCCGCCCACCGGCGCGCCGCGCAATGGACGCGCGATTATGTCCGCCTGCCGGGAATTCCCGACGAATTTATCGCCCAGGACGGCACGCCGCGCACCGTCTGGACCCGGTTTTTCGATGCCTTCGCGGCCCTTTCGCCTGGCGATATCGAGCGGCGATTTGGCGCCGCCGACCGGCACTTGCGGGAGGCCGGCGTCACCTATCGCGCGCCGGGTGAAAGCGCCGACCGGCTGTGGCCGCTCAGCCATTTGCCGCTTCTGATTGGGGAATCCGATTGGCAGCAATTGACCGCAGGCATCGCCCAGCGCGCGCAACTATTGGAGCTCGTGCTGCGCGATCTCTATGGCGAGGGCCGGCTGGTCGCCGAAGGCGCGATCCCCGCCGCGGCGATTGCCGGCAGCACCGAATATCTGCGGCCGGTGTGCGGCATCAGGCCGCCCGGCGGACGGTATTTGAGCCTCTATGCCGCCGACGTCGGCCGCGGACCTGACGGCCGCTGGTGGGTCTTGGGCGACCGCACGCAGGCGCCCTCAGGCGCCGGCTACGCGCTGGAAAATCGCCTGGTGCTGTCGCGCGCGTTTGCCTCGCTCTACAAATCGATGAATGTCGAGCGTGTCGCGCCTTTCTTTGAGGCGTTCCGCGATAGTCTGCGCGGCAGCGCCGATCGCGACGAGCCGCGCATCGGGCTCTTGACGCCCGGCAGCTTCAGCGAGACCTATTTCGAGCACGCGACGCTGGCGCGCTATCTCGGTTTCCTGCTGGTCGAGGGCGACGATCTCGCCGTCTCCGGCGATCGCATCCATATCCGCACCGTCGCAGGCTTAAAGCGGCTTGACGTGCTCTTGCGCCGGGTCGATTCCAATTTCCTCGATCCCTTGGAGCTCGACGCCTCCTCGCATCTCGGCGTGCCCGGGCTGATTGATGTCTTGCGCAAAAATGGCGTGGTGGTCGCCAACATGCCGGGCTCGGGCGTGCTCGAGGCCCGCGCGCTGCTCGGCTTCCTGCCGAGCCTGAGCCGCCGCTTCCTCGGCGAAGATCTGAAGATGCCGCATATCGCGACCTGGTGGTGCGGCCAGAAGGCTGCGCGCGAGGAAGTGCTGTCGCGGCTCGACGAAATCGCAATCGAAGGCGCCTACGGGCGGGCCGTGCCCGGTTTCCAGAGTAACGGCCCGGTGTTAGCTGCCGAATTGCCGCCAGCCGAGCGTGAACGGCTGAAGGCTGCGATCAACGAGCGCGGCATCGACTTTGTCGGCCAGGAGCTGGTGCGGCTGTCGACCATGCCGGTGTGGGATCAGGGGCGGATCACCCCGCGCCCGTTCGTGCTGCGGGTGTTCGCGGCCGCAACGGAGAACGGCTGGACCATCATGCCTGGCGGCTTCTGCCGGATCGCCGAGCAGCTCGACGCCCGCGCGGTGTCGATGGGTGACGGCGCGCGGGCCGCCGACGTCTGGGTGGTCTCCGACAAGGCGGTCTCGACCGCATCGCTGCTGCCGGCGGTCGACACGGTGCGGATCCGCCGCATCGCCGGCGTGGTGCCAAGCCGCGCCGCCGACAATCTGTTCTGGCTCGGCCGCTATCTCGAGCGCGCCGAGGCGACGTTGCGGCTGATTCGGGCGTTGGGGACGCCGACGCGCGATCCCGGCAAGGGGCCGTCGACGGCGTTGCATTCGGTCGAGCGCATTCAGCGTCTGCTCGTGACCTGGGGCGCAACCTCGCTCGCCGCCCGGGCGCAGCCGGCCAGGGTCGCCGCCGAAGCGTTGCAGGGCTCGGAGAAATTTGGCTCGGCGCTGTCGCTGGTGCGCGCGGCCCAGCGCACCGCGACCTCGTTGCGCGAACGGCTTTCGCCGGACGCCTGGCAGGTCATCACCGAAATGGTGGAGCGGCTGGCGGAGGAGGTTGAGGACGATGACGGCGTCGTCAGCGCCGCCGAATTGACCTTGCAGGAGTTGGCGAGTTTCGCAGGGCTTGCGCAGGAAAACATGAACCGCGCCGCCGGCTGGCGCTTCCTCGACATGGGCCGCCGCGCCGAGCGCGCCATCAACACCATGCGATTCGCCCGCCAGTTCGCCTATGACGAGGCCGGCGATGAGGACCTCGACGTGCTCTTGACGCTGGTGGATTGCCAGATCACCTATCGCTCGCGTTACCTGGTCGGGCCGCTCTTGGCGCCAGTGCGCGATCTCGCCGTGCTTGATCCGTACAACCCACGCTCCGTGGCGTTCCAGGTCCAGGCGCTGAACGATCATATCGCAGCGCTTCCGAGCCTGAAGGAGCACGGATTGATCGAGCGGCCGCAGCGCCTCGCGGTGGCGCTACAGGCGACACTTGCGACCGCGGAAGCCGAGACGCTCGAGGTCAAGACGTTGTTTGCGCTGGAGCAAGATCTGCTGGCGCTGGCCGAGGCCATCGGACTGCATTACTTCCCGCATGGACCCAATGCGAGCCGGCCGGAAAAGCTGACGGGCCTCGCGTGATCTACGACATCCGTCACCTCACCACCTATGCCTACGAACATCCGGTGAGCTTTGCGCGCTGCTCGCTGCGGCTGGAGCCGAAGAGCGGTGACGGACAAGAACTGGTCTCCCACAGCGTCGAGATCAGGCCGCGGCCGGCGGACCGCACCGCACGCTATGATTTCTTCGGCACCCATACCGAGAGCGTGCTGATCGAAACCCCGCATCGCCACCTGCGCATCGATTCCCGCTCGCGGGTCAAGGTCGCCCGCCAAGCGCTGGGTCGAACGGCGCCAAGCCCGCCGTGGGAAACCGTCCGCGATGTCGCCTTTGAGGCCACAAGCCTCGGGCCTTCGTCGCCGATCGGCTATATCTTTGCGAGTCCGCTGGTGCCGGTGCTCAGCCCCGTCACCACCTACGCCGCCACGAGCTTTCCGCCCGGCGCAGCGGTGCTGGCCGGCGCGGTCGACCTGATGCACCGCATCCGCAACCAGTTCAGATACGACCCGAAGGCGACCGTCATCTCGACGCCGCTTGCGGAAGTGTTCGAGAAGCGCCACGGCGTCTGCCAGGATTTTGCCCATCTGATGATCGCGGGCCTGCGCGGGCTCGGGCTGCCGGCGGCCTATGTCTCAGGTTATCTGCGCACCATCCCGCCGCCCGGCAAGCCGCGCCTGCAAGGCGCGGACGCAACCCATGCCTGGGTCTCGCTGTGGTGCGGCGAGCTTGGCTGGATCGGCTTCGACCCGACCAATGACCTCCTGGTCGAAAACGATCACATCGAGCTTGCGATCGGACGGGATTTTTCCGACGTCTCCCCGGTCGACGGCATCATCGTCGGCTCGCGCAAGCAAAAGCTCGGCGTCGCGGTGGATGTGCAGCTCGTGGAGTGAGGCGGGAGGCGCGAACCGCAGGCGCGAAATCGCGGCAGGCGTGTGGCGACACGGTGTGACATAGTGGGGCTTTTGCCTCGGCGCGCCGGGGGATAGAAGCTGATCTGCAACGACCTCGATCGCGTAATTTTATGAGTCTCTCTACCCCTTTTATCCGCCGTCCGGTCGCCACCACGCTGCTGTCGCTCGGACTTGTGGTGGCCGGTGCCATTGCATTTTTCAAGCTGCCGGTCTCGCCGCTGCCTGATGTCGACATTCCGACCATTTCCGTGCAAGCGACCTTGCCCGGCGCCAGTCCTGCGGATGTAGCCACCACGGTCGCAAGCCCGCTCGAGCGTCACCTTGGCCAGATCGCCGATGTCACCGAAATGACTTCGGCGAGTTCGCTCGGTTCGGCTCGGATCAATCTTCAGTTCAATATCGATCGCAACATCAACGGCGCCGCACGCGACGTGCAGGCGGCAATCAATGCAGCGCGCGCCGACCTGCCGACCAATCTGCGGAGCAATCCCACCTACCGCAAGTTCAATCCCGCCTCGGCGCCGATCCTGATCTACACCCTGACGTCGGGCACGCTGACGCCTGCCGAACTCTATGACGCCGCCTCAACCGTGCTCGCCCAGAAGCTGTCGCAGGTCGAAGGCGTCGGCGAAGTCGCCGTCAGCGGCGGATCGCTGCCCGCCGTGCGCGTCGAGCTGATCCCTCCGGCGCTCTACAAATACGGCATCGGCCTGGAGGATGTCCGAGCCGCGCTCGGCAGCGCCAACGCACACAGTCCGAAGGGCGGAATCGACGTTGGGAGCCAGCGCTACCAGATCTATTCCAACGATCAGGCCAGAACGGCGGAAGACTACAAGTCACTGATCGTTGCTTACCGCAACGGCGCCGCGGTGCGCCTCACGGACGTCGGCGATGTCATCGATGGCGTGGAAAACGTTCGCACGCTGGGCCTTTCCAACGGCAAGCCGGCGGTCATGATGATCGTATACCGGCAGTCCGGCGCCAACATCATCCAGATGGTCGAGCGCGTGAAGACGTTGATGCCGCAGTTGCGGGCCTCGGTCTCGCCCGCCATCGATATCAATCTCGCGGTCGATCGTTCAAGGACGATCCGGGCGTCGCTGCGGGACGTCGAGATCACACTTGTCATCGCCGTAGCCCTGGTGATTCTCGTGGTATTCGCGTTCCTGCGCAACGTACGCGCGACACTGGTGCCGGTGGCGGCGGTCTCGGTGTCGCTGGTTGCGACATTCGCCGTCATGTACTTGCTGGGATACAGCCTCGACATCTTCTCATTGATGGCGCTTACGGTCGCGACCGGATTCGTGGTGGACGACGCCATCGTCGTGCTGGAAAATATCACCCGCCACATGGATGCGGGAAAGTCGCGGCTGGATGCCACGCTGCTCGGCGCCCGCGAGGTCGGCTTTACCGTTCTGTCGATGAGCGTGTCATTGACCGCGGTCTTTGTCCCGATCCTGCTGATGGGCGGCCTGGTCGGTCGCCTGTTCCGTGAATTCGCCATGACGATAACGATTGCCATCGTGATCTCGCTCGTGGTCTCGCTGACGACGACGCCGATGATGTGCGCGGTGTTGCTGGTTGGAGATCGCGGCCAACCGCACGGGCGGATCTATCGGGCCTGCGAGCGCATCTTTGAGGTCATGTTGAACGGCTATCGGCGGACGCTCGCCATCGCGCTGGATCACCCACGCTCGGTGATGCTGATCCTGGTCGCGACCCTCGGCCTGAACTTTTATCTCTACGGAGTTGTTCCGAAAGGCTTCGTCCCACAGCAGGATACCGGGCTATTGATCGGGTCGATCCAGGCCGATCAGCATACCTCGTTTCAATTGATGCAGCAGAAGGTCACGCAGTTCGTTGGGATCGTCAAAAGCGATCCGGCGGTCGACACCGTCGTCGGTTTCACCGGCGGGAGCGGCCCGGGCCCGGGCGGCTCGACCAACACCGGGACGGTGTTCGCATCGCTGAAACCGCTTGGCGAACGCAAAATGCCCGCCGATCAGGTGATCGGCCGACTGCGGGGTGAACTGGCGGCCGTGGCGGGCGCCACGTTGTTCCTACAGTCGATTGGGGATCTTGGCGCCGGAGGGCGTTCGGGCAATGCGGCGTATCAATACACGCTGCAAGGCTCGACGTTCGATGAGCTGAATGAATGGACACCAAAGCTCGTCGCTGCGCTTCAAACTGTGCCGGTTCTTGCCGATGTCAGCAGCGATCAGCAGAACAAGGCCCTGCAATCCAATCTGGTCATCGATCGCGATGCCGCCTCCCGCCTCCGAATTTCAGTCAGCCAGATCGATAACACGCTCTATGACGCCTTCGGGCAGCGGCAGGTCTCGACGATCTATGTCGCGCGCAACCAGTATCATGTGATCATGGAGGTTGCGCCCCCTTACTGGCAGAATCCGCAGACATTGAAGGAGGTCTATATCAGTACCTCCGGCGGATCCGCGAGCGGTTCACAAACGACCAACGCGGTAGCCGGAACGGTCGTTTCGCCCTCGCAGAAGACCTCGATCAGTTCGGTCGCAGCAAATGCGGTACGAAATCTCGCGACCAACTCGATCGGCGCCGCCGGCAAGGGCGCCTCGTCGACGGGAACAGCCGTCAGCACCAGCCTGGAGACGATGATTCCACTGTCCAGCGTTGCCCGGTTCGCACAGGGCGAGACGCCGCTGGTCGTCAACCATCACGATCTTTTGGTCGCGAGCACCGTCTCCTTCAATCTCCCGCCGGGCGTCTCGCTGAGCACGGCGGTCACGGCAATCGAGACGACCATGAGCCGGATCGGCATGCCGGCCAACATTCACGGTGAGTTTGCAGGAGCCGCCAAGATCTTTCAGCAATCCCTAGCGAGCGAGCCATTTCTCATTCTCGCGGCGCTGGCGACCATCTACATCTCGCTCGGCATGCTTTACGAGAGCTACATCCATCCGCTCACGATCCTGTCCACCCTGCCTTCGGCCGGCG
>Ga0210384_10002812_pt1 | contig 20767 bp, 22 predicted proteins | sample IncBWH2MmetaG_FD_160574 | JGI IMG/M metagenome (GOLD analysis project Ga0210384, IMG submission 160574) | Forest soil microbial communities from Barre Woods Harvard Forest LTER site, Petersham, Massachusetts, United States - Inc-BW-H-2-M | ecosystem: Environmental > Terrestrial > Soil >...
CGCCATTCCAGTTGCCCCCACCCCACTTGCCACCACCCCATCCCGAAAACATGGAGCCATCAACAATGCTGCCCTCGCGGTATTCGAAGATGCGATTGACTCCTCTTGGACCGCGCGCGAAGATGCGCAGGGTTTTCACATGACCCCGGGCCGGGTCAACCCCAAAAGTGCTGTTGCCCATGCGGAATCTCGCGTCTCTGGCCGCAAGTTCCCGCAAACGTTGAGTGACATCGACGTTCCGGCTGGCAATGCCATATCTTGCCTGGAGGATTTGATACTCCTGAGCTACAGCAGCGGAAGCCAATAGCACCGCAAAAGCCGCAAAGGTGGCGGTGTGTTTCAGAGTGTTTCGAAAGCGCATAACAATCTCCTTACAAGTGTTGTTCCCATACGGGCTTCCACTGCTGGATTTTGGAACTGTGGCCGTAACAACGCGGCAAGCCTACTCCCGTTCCCACGGCCTGTAAAGCGCTACCTCTGTAGCGGAACAAGCGAACTAAGGACTTCAACCTACTATGGAGCTTCGACCGAAAAAAGTGATAGGCTCCTCCACGCCAGCGATACCAATCTTCAGGTTTAAGAACACCGATGAGCAGCCTGCAAGCGAATCCGGCGATGCGCGTCTGCAAGGCTCTGATAGCGCTCGTAGGGTGGTTCGCGTTGTTGCTCCAGTTTCCCTTATCGATTGCTGTTTCACGCGCAAATGGAATGACGATTGTCGGGGCGATCCTCGCTTACTTCAGCTTTTTTACCATCCTGACTAACCTGCTCGTTGTGCTTAGCCTTAGTTTTTCGCTGGTGACACCGAATACCGGTTTGGGCAGATTCTTCTCCCGCCCTGGAGTACTAGCGGGTATCACTACATATATCGCAATGGTCGGAGCCGGATACTCCCTCTTGTTGCGGCACTTGTGGGCCCCTGAAGGCCTGCAGAAGATTGCCGACGTCGTTCTCCATGACCTCGTACCCGTGCTCTACGTAGTCTATTGGCTGATCTTTGCGCCCAAGAACGCGCTGCGCTGGAAGAGCGTTCTGATTTGGCTGACGTATCCCCTGGCCTACCTCGTTTTTGTTTTGGTTCGTGGAACATTATCAGACGGTACCCTTATCACTTCGTCGATGCCGGCGCTCTCGGGTATGCTCGCGTGTTCTTCAATGTGTCAATGCTTCTTTGTGCATTCCTCGCACTAGGTCTCGTTGTGGTGGCGATCGGCCGATGGGTGGGACGCGGCTCGACCCAAGGCAGACTAGTCAGCTAAGATTCCGCGTAGCGCTCCAGTCGCTTTACAGACCGTGGGAACCGGAGTACGCTGTCCGCATTGTCAGCATTGCGAAGCCCGCATCAGCGCGCTCCGCGCCGTAGCCCCATGCCCGGTCCATGTTAGGAGGACCGACCGTGAACTACGTAGCAATTCCTGCCAATCGGTTCGTCTTTAACAAGGCCGTATCCGCGCCCAAGTCTGCGGCCATACTGTTAGCCGCCCTGAACAAAACTCGCCGAAAACAAGTAGACCAGCTACGGGTGCTCTAGGGCACCTAGATGCCGAAGATCGGTAGCGAGGTTGGAATTACATAACGTGGGCCAGTACTTGAGAAAGACCTGATGTAGTTATTGTTCGTTTTCTTCTGGCTGGAAACGACATCCGGCACACTTCCCCGTTGGTCGGAATTATGATCATGGCGGACGCGCTTGTGGTATTCCTGGAGCGCTTCCTGTGGTCGTGGTACTTGGTTGGCTTACAGGAGACCGAAAAGCGCGCTGGCTAGCAGCATTACAGCATCAGTTGCCCCTATTCCTTCAATTTCAAGCGGCCCTTGTTGTCCTCAAGAAATTTCTTCAGATCTTCGGAAGCGCCCAGCAGCCGGGTCCACTGTTCGTAGTAGAGTGTGACCGGGAAGCGGCCCAGGCCGTAGACGCTGACGCCGCCTTTTTCGCTAACACGGAATTCCATTGCGCCGGTGCGCTTGCCTGTGGTCTGCTTTTCCAGTTCTGCAACTTTCGCCTTGAGTTCCTCGTAGGATGGCTCGGACATAGTGTTCTCCATTCTCAAAAGTATTTCCGGCCTTCATCATAGCGATTGACGAGACAGACGTCGAGTGCGCCTGTGCTCGTGACTGCACAGTATTTGCTACAATCCGACCAAGATGACAACAAGCGCACCTTTTACCGACGTCCCGACCGCGCTGGAAGAGATTCAAGCCGGACGGATGGTCGTGGTGGTGGACGACGAAGACCGCGAGAATGAGGGCGACCTCACGCTGGCAGCGGAGAAAATCACTCCCGAGGCCATAAATTTCATGGCTATCCACGGCCGCGGGCTAGTCTGCCTTGCCATGACCGGGGAGCGCTTGGACTACCTGCGCATCGGCATGATGTCGGCGGAGAACACCTCGCAGTTTGGGACAGCATTTTGTGAGGCGATTGATGCGCGGGAGGGCGTGACCACCGGTATTTCCGCCCAGGATCGTGCGCGCACGATTCAGGTGGCCATCGATCCGGCGACGCGGCCTGCCGATCTGGCACGTCCAGGCCATATGTTTCCGCTGCGCGCGCGCAAGGGTGGCGTCCTGGTACGAGCTGGGCAAACCGAGGCAGCTGTCGATCTGGCCCGGTTGGCTGGGCTGATTCCAGCAGGAGTGATTTGCGAAATCATGAAAGAAGATGGGACCATGGCGCGGGTTCCGGACTTAATCGAGTTTTGCCGCACGCACGGCTTGAAGATGCTGACCGTGGCCGAACTCATCCGCTACCGCTTGCGCAACGAACGCTATATCCAGCGCTTGGGTGAGACGACGATCAACACGCGCTTTGGGGATTTCCGCTTTATCGCCTATGAGAGCGAAGTAGATGGCGGAGATTCTCATGTAGCGCTGGTCCGCGGCGACCTCTCAGGAGACCAGCCCGTGCTGGTACGCATGCACGCGCATTGCGTGGCGGGCGACGTCTTTGGCACGACCAGTTGCACCTGCCACGAAATGATGGAAGGAGCGCTGCAAAGGATCTCCGAGGAGGGACGTGGTGCGATCATCTACTTGCACCAGACGTCGCGGAGTTTTGCGCTTGAGCGTGGTGAGAAGGCCGCGATTCTGTTCCACGGCGAAGCGCGGCTACCCGCTTTGCCAGAGCACGAGCGCAAAACACAGCGCGAGATTGGCATCGGTGCGCAGATTTTGTCGGACCTAGGTTTGCGACGGATACGCCTGCTGACGAATCACCCGCGGAAAGTTGCTGCTCTGGAAGGATTTGGGATCGACATTGTGGAACAATTACCCGTTACCGCAAGCCAGGTGAAGCGTTAATTCACTTTTTCTCCTTAAAGCATTGTCCTAGAAAGATTTACGGGGGATGATTTCGTCTTCGCGCAGGAAGAACTGCGCTGAGCATTGATCGGAACCGCAGATTACCGGCAGAATTCCTGCGATCTGTTTGCGCGTGATGAGCCCCAGCGTACCGCAGGAGGGACAGGCTAGAACGGCCCAGTAGGGGTCTTCTTTCTCGCCGATTTCGCCAGCGTTTTCCAGCACGAACATCGTACCGGGTTGCATCTGCTCGGGGATCCATTCGTTCATCACGGTCACTTCACCGATCATCATGAGTATCCTCCTAAGTGCTGGCGGTCACGACGCAAGCTTGCGTGGAGATCCAAAACGAACGGACGCCGTTCGAGCGGCTTTGCGGCTGCGAATCTCGGCGCGAATCCGCCGAACCTCATCGCTCACGCAAACGCTCAAGATCGGCTGTTGCGAATTCTTAAGAATGTCCACGATCTGGCGCGGCGAAGTCTCAAGATAGATGCGTTCGCCGTCCGTTAGCAGGTGATACTCGGCTGAGCCGCTTACGGTTTCCGCCAGCCGTTTGCCAAAGTCACGCTGCAAAAGCCCCATGACTTTGCGGACACGTTGCAGCGAAAAGCCTTTCTTGCGCAACTGGCAGATAACGGCAACCTCGGCGAGATCCGCCTCGGAGTAGAGACGGCAGTGGCCTTCCCGCGCGGGGACGACAATTCCCTGCTCGTCCCACCATTGCAACTGGCGGGCCGTGATGCCGGTCAGATGCACAACTTCGTGACTGTGAAAACGGTTTTTCATGGCGCGCAAAACGATGCTTCGAGTAACCAGTCCAAAACAAAAACTCTACTGAATGTTTCAAACATTGTAGGGCTGAGTTGTTGAGAGTCAAGCAGAGTTTTGTTGCAAGCGTGTTAATCAGAAGAGTTCCACCGCTGACAGGAACACGGGTTGCGGAATTTATTGCTGGTCTGAATTCACTCTGCGATCGTTGGTAAAACGCACGGGCGAGGACGCCCGTGCCTCCACTGTTCTTGCTTAGTTAAGGAACAGGCAGTTCGTGCTGCCGCCGCCGACGAATTGCACAATCTCAAGGCGGTCGCCATCGACCAGCAAGGTTTCCGTCCACTGCGCGCGCGGGAGGATGGCGCGATTGTATTCCACGGCGACGCGGTCGAGCTTCAATCCGAGTTGCTCAACGAGTGCGGCCAATGTGAGTGGAGCATCGAAGGAGCGGTCTTCGCCGTTAATAGTGATCTGCATAGAAGTGAGGTTGATGCTCGCTAGGCCAATTCCAGTAGGCTCTAGTCGGCGCTCTTGCGCAGGGAGAACTTGCGGGTGGCGGTGCGGCCTCCGTGGTTGGCCTGGACAAGAATTGAAGTCTCCGCCAGGGCGGATTCGTCGACTGCAATTTTCATTTCCGCTGAGCCCTGGGCATCGGTGACAGCTTCAGAAAATGCGGGCTTCTGCTGTGGGCGGTCGATGCGGGAAACGAGTTTGGCTCCAGTTGCCGGGGAACCAGCTTCGGTAACCAGCAAGCGCAGCCGCAACGCGGAATCAGCATACGCATCGCTGGCGTTGACCCACTGCAAATCGAGCTGCCGGACTGCGGCAAGACTCTCGGCGGACTCGTGCCTGTCGAGTGCACTTTCGAGGCGGCCTTCCTTCAGGGCGTCAGAGACTAGCTTGTGCTGCTCGCGCAGCAATTGCTCGATCTGCGAATCGTTAAATCCTGGCGCCGAAATACGTTCAGCATAGGTGGAGGCACGTTTGCCGATGCACCGTCCGCGCAAAAAGACCTGGGTTTGCAGCAGCGTTTCCTGCTGCCGGGCTTCACTTTGCACGTGGTAGACCGTGCCCTCGTGCTTAATGTCGGTATTGAAGCCAAAAATCATGGATATTTCCTGTCTCTGAGCTGACGATTGTGGAATTCCTGCGAAATCCACATACAACCGTGCTTTCGGCGCTTGACACATCCGCTCACGAAAAATAATCTAGAGCGTTGAGTTGTAAGCACTCTCGCGATTATAGCTACCCCTTATTATGCCCGACAATTACTTCGTCCAATACCTGCCCTTGCTGATCCACTTCCTGGTGGCATTCGCCGTTGCGGCGGGCATGGTGGCGCTTTCGACGATTTTGGGCTATCGCCGTCCAACCGCGTTCAAAATGCAGCCTTATGAATGCGGCATCACGCCGACGGGGGATACGCGCGGACGATTTTCGGTCAAGTTCTATTTGGTCGGGATGTTATTCATTCTGTTCGACGTGGAAGCTGTGTTCATGTACCCCTGGGCGGTTGTGCTGCGCGAATTGAAGATGTTCGGCTTCTGGGAGATGTTCGTGTACGTCTTGATTTTCCTGGTCGGCTTCTTTTATGTATGGAAGAAGGGCGTGCTCGACTGGAATGCACGACCATCGGCGGAACGAGGCCGCGTCTAAATGGCGCTAGCCCCCGCAATCACCGATATCGAGCTACTGAAAGATCATCCCGCGTTGGCGGCCCTGCTGGCGTGGAACCGCGCCGCGGTTGAGGCTGCGAAATTTGATCGCGACGAAATGACGGTATGGGTTTCCGCAGGGTCGATCCGGGAAGCCTGCTCGATGCTACGCGATCATAAGGACTTCCCTTGCAACTTCCTTGAAGACATCACGTGTGTGGACTGGTATCCGAGCGAACCGCGCTTTGAAGTCGTTTACCACCTGTTGTCGATGGCAAAAAAAGACCGCGTGCGGCTCAAAGTGAAGCTTACCAGCGGCCAGTTGACGGTGCCTTCGATCACTTCGGTGTGGCCGTCTGCGAACTTTCCAGAGCGTGAAGTTTTCGACCTTTTCGGTATCCGCTTTGAGGATCATCCCTACTTGCGCCGCATCATGATGCCGGAAGATTGGGAAGGCCATCCGCTGCGCAAGGATTTCCCGGTGGAGGGCTACCGCTAATGGGCAACCTGACACTGCCAGTAATCGCCACCGAACCCGGCCAAGACCGGACCATGATCCTCAACATGGGCCCGCAGCACCCGTCGACGCACGGCGTCTTGCGGCTGGTGCTTGAAATCGACGGCGAGACCGTGATTCGTGTCCTTCCGGATATTGGCTACCTGCACACGGGTATCGAGAAAACGTGCGAGGCGAAGTTTTACCAGCAGGTGGTGCCGATGACCGACCGCATCGACTACCTGTGCCCGATGTCGAACAATCTCTGCTACGTACTTGCGGCGGAAAAGCTTCTCGGGCTCGAAATCCCACCGAAGGCGCAGTGGGTTCGCGTCATGCTCAACGAGTTGACCCGCATCAATTCGCATTTGGTATGGCTGGGCACGCACGCGCTGGATATGGGCGCGATGTCGGTGTTTCTGTATTGTTTCCGCGAGCGCGAAGATATTCTGCGGCTGTTCGAAATGGTTTCTGGGCAGCGCATGATGACGTCCTATTTTCGGATTGGTGGACTGGCGCTTGAGCCGCCGATTGGATTCTTTGAGCGCGTTAAGAAGTTTGCCGACCGCTTCCCTACTAATGTTGACGAATACGAAAATCTGCTGACCAACAATCCCATCTGGAAGGGCCGTACCAAAGGCGTGGCCCGCTTGACGGCCGAAGATGCGATCGCCCTGGGTGCAACCGGTCCGACTTTGAGAGCAAGCGGCGTGGACTTCGACCTGCGGCGCGACATGCCATACACGGGCTATGAAAATTTCAAGTTCAAGGTACCGGTTTCTCAAGACGGCGACGTCTACGCCCGGTACATGTGCCGAGTCCAGGAGCTGCGGGAATCGATCAGCATTGTGGGTCAGGCCCTGGCGGGAATGCCCGAAGGCCCAGTCAAGGCCGACGCCCCCAAGGTGGTTCTCCCGGATCGCGAACAGATGAAGACGCAGATGGAAGCCCTCATCTATCACTTTAAGATCGTGTCCGAAGGTTTCACGGTGCCGGCCGGCGAGGTCTATCAGTCGATTGAGTCGCCGCGCGGCGAAATGGCTTACTACGTCGTGAGCGACGGGACGGCAAAGCCGTATCGTGTTCACATGCGCACGCCGTCGTATTTCAATCTGCAAGTTCTGCCCAGCATGATCGTGGGACGACTGCTGGCAGACGTGGTGGCTGCCATTGGCAGCATTGATATTGTGCTCGGAGAAATAGACCGCTAGATCCACAAAACTTAGCCCAATGAAATTTTCCCCCGAGTTCGAGCAACGCTTCACGGAGATGCTGACGCACTATCCCAGCAAGCGCTCCGTGCTGGTTCCGACGCTGCTCTATGCGCAGGACGAAGTTGGTTATCTGAGCGATGAGGCCATCGCTGAAATTGCGCAGCGCTTGGAATTGAAAGAACTCGATGTGCGCAACGTGATCAGTTACTACTCCATGCTGACCACCAAGCAGCGCGGAAAATATAACGTGCAGATATGCACAAACATTGCCTGCATCCTGCGTGGAGCGGACGAACTCTACCAGCATTGCCAGACGAAACTAGGCATTCGACACAAACAGACAACCACCGACGGCCAGTTTTCTCTGGAAGAAGTCGAATGCATTGGGGCATGCAGCTGGGCTCCGGCCATGCAGGTAAACTACGACTTCCACGAGAATCTGACTGCGGACAAGATCGATAAGATTCTGGATGGGTATAAGAAAGCTTGACCAACTTCGACGTTATAGACTTGCAGAATTAGAAATCCAAAATGGCTGATCTTGTTTCCCATCCCGATGAAGTCAAAGTAGTTTCGAAGCGCTTTGGGCAGGGCGCGGCCGATCTCGACCGCTATCTTGCGCTCGACGGGTACAAAGCCGTGCAAAAAGCGCTGGGGATGACGCCCGACGCGATCATTAACGAGATCAAGACCTCGGGCCTACGCGGGCGCGGTGGGGCAGGCTTTCCGACGGGAATGAAGTGGTCGTTTGTCCCGAAAGACTCGCCTAAAGCGAAGTACATCCTGTGCAATGGCGATGAAAGCGAACCCGGCACATGCAAAGACCGTCTAATTCTGGAACACGATCCGCACTCGGTGATTGAAGGCGTGATGATCGCGGGCCTGGCTGTGAATGCACAGAGCGGGTACATCTACATCCGAGGCGAATATCGGTACTTGACGATCATCATGCAGAAAGCGATTCGGGATGCTTACGCCCGGGGCTTTCTCGGCAAGAACATTTTTGGCAGCGGGAAAACGTTCGATGTTTACTGGCACGGCGGAGCGGGTGCGTACGAGGTCGGCGAAGAGTCTGCGCTGATGGAATCGCTGGAAGGCAAGCGGGGCGTGCCGCGCATCAAGCCTCCCTTCCCGGCCGTGGTTGGGCTTTGGGGATCTCCGACGGTTATCAATAACGTGGAGACGCTCTCCAGCGCTCCGCACATACTTTTGGATGGAGCACAGAAATTCGCGGATTATGGAACGCCAAAAAATGGTGGTGTGCGGCTCTTCTGTTTGAGCGGCCATGTGAATAAGCCCGGCGTCTATGAGTTGCCTTTGGGCTATAGCCTAAAGAAGATGATTTATGAAGTAGGCGGCGGCATTCCCGGCGGCAAGAAGCTCAAAGCGGTCGTGCCTGGGGGATCATCCACGCCCGTCCTGACTGCTGACGAGATTGATATTGCGATGGATTTCGATGGGGTCGCGAAGGCAGGCTCTATGCTTGGTTCGGGCGGTGTGGTGATAATTGACGCCTCGACCTGCATGGTCCGCTTCGCGCAATACATCATGAAGTTCTACCAGCACGAGAGCTGCGGTTGGTGCATCCCCTGCCGTGAAGGTACCGACTGGCTGAAAAAGACGCTGGACCGCTTTCATGCCGGAGGCGGCGTGAAGAAGGATATCGATAACATTCAATATCTCTCGGAGAACATGCTGGGGCGTACGTTCTGTCCGCTGGGTGACGCTGCAGCGATGCCGACGATTTCGATTGTCAAGAAATTCAGGAAAGAATTTGAAGATCATTTGGAAGGCAAACCCTGTCCGTTTGATCCTGTTGGATCAGTGCGGCAGTTGCCGGTATTGAGTCATTAGGGAATCCTGTTTACTGAAACAAGAAATTACAAACCATGCCTGACGTAAACATTACGGTGGACGGCAAGAAGGTAGCGGCTCCCGCGGGAACGCTGCTCATTGAAGCCTGCAAGACGGTGGGTATCGAAGTGCCTGCGTTTTGTTATTACCCCGGCCTCTCTCTGCAAGGCGCTTGCCGCATGTGCATGGTGAAGATTGAGAAAATGCCAAAGCTGCAAACGGCCTGCACCACCGTGATCAGCGAAGGTATGGCGGTGACCACAACCGGCGAGGAAGTGGAGCAGGCGCGCAAGTCGATGGTCGAATTGCTATTAGGCAACCACCCGCTCGACTGCCCTGTTTGCGATGCTGGCGGCGAATGTGAACTGCAGGACATGACGTTTTCTTACGGCGCGGCGGAATCGAAATACATGGAGGCGAAAAACCACAAGGAAGAACAACAATGGTCGCCCGTGGTGTACTTCGACCGTCCCCGCTGTATTTTGTGCTACCGCTGCGTTCGTGTTTGCGACGAAGCCATGGATGTGGCCGCTCTGGGCATTCAAAACCGGGGCTCCGGCTCGGTGATCGCTCCCAACATGGGAGATCATCTCGAGTGCGAAGAGTGCGGGATGTGCATCGATATTTGTCCCGTGGGAGCGCTGACGTCGGGGGCCTATCGCTACAAGACGCGCCCGTGGGAAATGACGCACACCGGCACAGCTTGTACACACTGCGGCGACGGATGCAAGACCACGCTAGGCGTGCGGCGTTCGGAAACTGGCATGGAAATCGTTCGCGGCGACAACCGCGACAAGAGCGGGCCCAATGGGGACTTCCTCTGCGTGAAAGGCCGCTACGCTTTCGATTTTGCGAATCACACCGACCGCCTGACGCAGCCACTCGTACGAAAGAACGGCAGGCTGGTGCCGGTCACTTGGGAAGAGGCTTTGACGGTCGTGGCACAGAAGCTTGCGGCGATACGCGACGAGCACGGCGGTTCCTCAATCGGCGTCATTGGTTCGAATCGCACTACGAACGAAGAGAACTACTTGCTGCAGAAATTCGCACGCGTGGCCCTTGGCACTAACAATATTGACCACGTGCGCACTGCCGACTTCCCTGCTTTCGCAGCGGCGCTCGCGGGCAAGCCGGAGTCTACGGCCAGCATCCGCGAGGTTCTCACCGCGCCAGCGATTCTGCTGATCGGCAACGACCCCACAGAGCAGCACCCTCTGTTGGCCTATCAAATTCGCAACAACGTGCGCCTGAACAAGGCGCGACTCTATGTGGTGAATTCGCAGCCAGTGAAGCTGCGGCGTCAGGCAACGCTCTTCGCTCAAATTCCGCAGGGCGGCGAAGCAACGTTTGCGGCATTCCTCGCCGGGAACGACCAGTCTGCTCCTGCTGCATCGCGCGACGAATGGTCTGCTCTGCGCGATCAGTTGCGCAAAGAAACTGGATTGGTGACTGCCTTCGGTTCCGAGCTACGCGGCGGCGATATTGCGAGCTTAGTTAAGTTTGGTCTGGGAGTGCCCGGCGCGAAGTTTATCTGCCTTGGCGATTACGCGAACTCGCGCGGTGCTGCCGATATGGGCCTCTACCCCGACCTGCTTCCTGGCTATGTCTCCCTCGCGAAGAGCGACAAGTTCCGCCAGGAATGGGGTTCGCTGCCGGAGAAGGCAGGCCTGACGTTACCCGGAATTGTGGACGCAGCAAAGAGCGGCAAGCTGAAAGCGTTGTTGGTAGTGGGCGCGAATCCAATATCACGGATGAATCTCGATTCAAAGACTTTCGCTGGCAGCTTTGTGGTTGTGCAAGATCTGTTTCTCTCGGAAACGGCAGCGATTGCCGATGTGGTATTGCCAGCAGCGTCAGCGTACGAGAAATCTGGAACGTTCACCAATACATACGGCGATTTGCAACTAGTGAAGAAGGCTGGCGAAATCACCGGCACAAAGTCCGACTTTGAAATGATCGTTCGCATCGCCGACCGCATGGGTTTCGACGTTCGGAAACTCGTAACCTTCGGCACCGGAACTCGCGCGGACATGGGGCAATCGCGCGGTGCGCAATCGGGCGAGGCGGATCGCAACGCCGTATGGCTGGAAGCGCAGAATCTTGAACCGAAAACAAGCCCGTTCGATCCTGTTGCGGTGCTGGATGAAATTCAGCGTCTTGTTCCAGGCTATCAGGTATCACGATTGAATCTGATGGCGGGCAATGATCAGCACACGCGGCTCGATCTGAATGGTGGGGGCTCAGTAGGTGATCCGAGTCTGATTCAACCGGCAAATGACGGCCTGTTCAGCTCCGGCACGCTCGGCCGCTATTCGAAAACCTTGAACACGGTCATGGAAAACAAGAACCCGCAAAGCGCCGAAGTTGCGGCGGATTAACCCGATTTCCGTTTTTCCAACAATCAGTAGAAGCAAAAATTACGATTGAAGATTAGGAAGATCGCTTGAGTTTCTGGATCTACATACTGGCCGCGGTGATCAAGATTGCGCTGATGCTGTTCATTCTGCTGACCGCCGTCGCCTACATTGTCTGGCTCGAGCGCAAGGTGGTCGGCCGCATTCAGAACCGCTGGGGCCCCACGCGCGTTGGCCCGTTTGGGCTGCTGCAACCCGCTGCGGATGGCATCAAGTTTATTCTCAAAGAAGATCTGACGCCCCCGCACGTTTACAAGCCGATCTTCATTGCCGCGCCGATTATTGCCGTAGTATTTGCTCTGACGTCGATTGCGCTGATTCCCTTTGGGAACGCGGTGCGCATTTTGGGCTATAACGTCCCGCTGCAGATCACGGACGTGAACACGGGCTTGCTGATCGTGCTCGGAATCACGTCAATGGGCGTCTACGGGATTGCGCTGGCGGGCTGGTCGTCGAACAACAAGTACTCGATGCTGGGCGGATTGCGCGCGAGCGCGCAGATGATCAGCTATGAGCTTTCGCTCGGCCTTTCTCTGATCGGCGTCTTGATTCTTGCGGGCACGTTCAGCCTGCGCGGAATTGTGACCTCGCAAGGGGGGCACTCCTTGGGTTTTATTCCGAACTGGAACATCTTTCGCGGCGGCCAGATTGTAGCGTTCTTTATTTACCTGACCTCAGCCTATGCGGAGACCAATCGCATTCCCTTTGACATGCCGGAAGCGGAAACGGAACTGGTTGCTGGATACCACACCGAATATAGTGCCATGAAGTTTGCCATGTTCTTCATGGCGGAATACGCCAACATGGTCACGGTCGCCTGCCTGGCGACGCTGCTGTTTCTCGGCGGCTGGAACGGTCCGCTGTTTGGCCCGCCGCTGCTGCAGGTAGTACTGCCGGTGCTCTGGTTTTTCTTGAAGGTGTTTGCCTTTATCTTCCTGTACATTTGGGTGCGCGGTACCATGCCGCGCTTGCGCTATGACCAACTGATGGCGTTTGGCTGGAAATTCTTGTTGCCGCTGTCGCTGGTGAACCTGATCATTACCGCGTTTGTGGTTGCGGTGAGAGCTTAGCCGATGCTGCATCTCATTTTATTTCTCGCGTTTGGAGCCATCTGCATCGCGGGTGCGGTCAACCTGCTCCTGCAGACGCACCCGATCCAAAGCGCCCTCTCGCTGATCGTAGTGATGGCCGCGCTGGCAGCGGAATACGTGCTCTTGGGAGCGGAGTTTGTTGCAGCCGTGCAGGTGATTGTCTATGCGGGTGCCATCATGGTGCTGTTTGTCTTCGTCATCATGCTGCTCAACGCGGGTGAAGAAGAGCGCTCGGCAGGCAGCCACATTGCGATGTTGCTCGGCGTTCCTTCGCTACTGCTCTTGGGTGTGCTGCTCACATGGGCGGTGACACATCACCCGAGCGATTCGGTGAATGTAGGGTCGCTCTACGGAGACCCCAAGACCATTGGGCGTCTTCTGTTCAATCAGTATCTGCTCCCCTTTGAGATCACTTCCCTGCTGATTTTGATCGCCATCATGGGCGCCGTGGTACTGGCTTCCAAGCCCGAGACCAGCGCCTCTGGAAAGGAGAATTGATGGTACCTCTCTCCTATTATCTGGTGTTGAGCGCCATTTTGTTCGCCTGCGGAGTTATGGGCTTCCTGCTGAAGCGGAACATCATCACGATTTTCATGTCGATTGAATTGATGCTCAACGCCGTGAACCTTTCGTTCGTGGCCTTTGCCTCGCAGTGGCATGCATTGAGCGGTCAGATATTCGTCTTTTTCGTCATGGTGGTCGCGGCGGCGGAAGCTGCTGTAGGTCTTGCCATCATTATCTCCGTCTACCGTACGCGCGATACCTTGAACGTGGACCGGGTGAATCTGCTGAAATTATGAACTCCCCGAACTTATTTCTTTGGCTGATTCCCTTGCTGCCTCTGGTGGGCGCGGCGGTGAATGGATTTTTTGGGCGAAGCTTCTCCAAGAAAACCGTCGCGGGCGTAGCTTTGCTTTTCTCCGGCGCCGCGTTTCTTCTCGCGTTGCGGGTTCTGCTAAGCCTTGCCTCTCTAACGTTCCCCTATGTCGAACCCGGAATCTCCTGGATTCGCTCCGGCACCTTTCACGTGAACTTCGCGTTTTATCTCGATCAGCTTTCTCTGGTCATGCTGATGGTGGTCACGGGCGTCGGTTTTCTGATCCACATCTATTCCGTCGGCTACATGTGGGACGACGACGGCTTCTACCGTTTCTTCTCCTACCTGAACCTGTTCATGTTCTTCATGCTGATGCTGATCCTGGCCAACAACTATCTGGTCATGTTCATCGGCTGGGAAGGTGTGGGCCTGGCGTCGTATCTGCTGATCGGCTTCTACTTCCTGAAAGACTCGGCCGCAGCCGCCGGGAAAAAAGCCTTCATCACCAACCGCATTGGCGACTTCGGCTTCCTGATCGCGCTGTTCCTGATGATCCAGCACTTTGGATCGCTGGATTACCAGAAGGTATTTGCGATTGTTTCCCAGCTTCCTGCCGAGACCGTAACGACGGGCGTCCTAACTGCAATCGGCATTCTGCTGATGGTCGGAGCCGCCGGAAAATCGGCGCAGCTTCCTCTCTATGTATGGCTGCCGGATGCGATGGAAGGTCCGACTCCTGTCTCCGCTCTGATTCACGCGGCGACCATGGTGACGGCCGGCGTGTACATGGTGGCGCGCTCACATGCAATCTTCGATAGAGCTCCGACGGCGCTACTCGTGGTCGCCATCGTCGGCACGCTCACCGCTCTATTTGCGGCCACCATCGGCATCGCGCAGACCGACATCAAGAAAGTTCTCGCCTATTCCACGGTTTCGCAGCTTGGTTACATGTTTATGGCGTGCGGCGTGGCGGCGTATTCGGCTGGCATCTTTCACCTGATGACTCATGCCTTCTTCAAAGGACTACTCTTCCTCGCTTCCGGCTCGGTAATTCATGCGCTCAGCGGCGAGCAGGACATGCGCCAGATGGGTGGCCTCCGCAAGAAGATTCCTTGGACGTTCTGGACCATGTTCGCCGGAACGGTTGCTATTGCCGGGATCCCGCCGTTTGCCGGTTTTTGGAGCAAGGACGAAATCCTGTGGCGAGCCTATTCGCAGGGGCCAAGCAAAATCATTTGGGCGCTCGGTCTGCTAACGGCCTTCATCACATCGTTCTATATGTTCCGGCTTTTGTTCATGACATTCTTCGGCGAGTATCGCGGCAAGCTCGAATCCGGCGAACACGGGCATGATTCTCATGGACATGATTCGGGACACGGTCATGGCGGAATCCACGAAAGCCCCGCGCTCATGCTGGTACCGCTAGTGATTCTCGCGATTCTCTCGGTTGGCGGCGGTTTTATCAATGCCCCGAAGTTCTTGGCTCCAGTCTTCCAAACAGAAGCGATTGCTTCTGGAGCTGAGGCGCACGCATTGACTGCAACAGGCGTCGCGGATGAGGCAGCGGACAAGTCGACCGAATTCCGACTTCAGTTAAGTTCTGTCGGCGTGGCGCTACTTGGAGCCTTTCTCGCCTGGGTGCTCTATCTGAAGTCTCCTCACCTTCCAGGACAAATTGCGGATAGCCTCGGCGGCCTCTATCGCACGGTCTCGAATAAATATTACGTGGACGAATTCTACAATTTGGTGCTGATCGCCCCTCTTATTGCGATGTCGCGCAATTGGCTCTGGAAGGGTATCGATCAGGGCTTCATCGACACCGTAATTAACGACAGCGCGGAAGCTACCGGCGATGCCGGCGGGGCTCTGCGCCGCATGCAGTCCGGAAACCTGCGCTCTTACGCCGCGTGGCTGACGGCAGGAGCCGCAGTGGTCTTGGCTTATATGGTCTGGTTGGGGGTGCACTAATGACGAGCCTGCATCCCATCATTCTCATTCTCGTAACGGGCGTACCACTGTTCGGAGCCCTACTGCTGATGGCGTTCCCCAATCGCGACCGCGATATTCGCTGGTTCGCGCTGATTGTTACGCTGGTCGAGTTTGTCCTCTCGCTGCATCTGCCAGTGTATTTCCGCGCGGAAAAGGCTGGCATCTTCCAGTTTGAGATCAATCGCGCCTGGATCACTAGCCCGAACATCCATTTCCATCTGGGTGTAGACGGTATTTCGCTCTGGCTGGTTGTGCTCACAACGTTTCTCACTCCGCTGTGTGTGCTGATTTCTTGGAACTCCATCCACGAGCGGGTCAAGGAATTCTTCATTCTGTTGTTGATTCTCGAAACCGCCATGATTGGCGTGTTCGTCTCGCTGGACATGTTCCTGTTCTACGTGTTCTGGGAAGCGACGCTGATTCCGATGGCGTTGCTGATTGGCATTTACGGACACGAACGCCGCATCTACGCAGCTGTCAAGTTCTTCCTATTCACGATGGTGGCTTCGGTCTTCATGCTGGCAGCCATCATCTGGCTCTATGCCAAGACCGGCAGCTTTGACTTCGCGGATATCCAGCACGCGATTCAAATGGGCTCGATCCCCGGCTTCGCAGTTGCCGCCCCGTGGCTCTTTCTCGGATTCTTCGTCGCCTTCGCTGTCAAGGTTCCGCTCTTTCCTCTACACACCTGGCTGCCGGACGCACACGTGGAAGCTCCCACTGCGGGATCTGTGTTGCTTGCTGGCGTGCTTCTGAAAATGGGCACCTACGGCTTGCTGCGTTTTAACGTGGGACTGTTTCCTGATCAGGCGCGCCGCAACGCTCCCTGGATCATGGTGCTGGCACTCATTGGCATCATCTACGGCGCGCTAGTCGCGTTGGTGCAACCGAACTTGAAGAAGCTGATCGCCTACTCTTCCGTCAGTCACCTTGGATTTGTGGTGCTTGGAATATTTAGCCTTACGCAAGCGGGAATCAACGGCGCGATGTTCGTAAACCTGGCGCACGGTGTTTCCACGGGCGCGCTCTTCATGCTGGCGGGGATTCTTCACGAACGGCGTCACACGTATGAGATCAGCGAATTCGGCGGTTTGGCGACACCTATGCCGATGTATGCCTCGCTCTTCCTCTTCATCACCCTGTCCTCGGTCGGACTGCCGCTGCTCAACGGGTTCATTGGCGAATTTCTCGTTCTCTCCGGAGCGTTTCAGGCGCGGGCTCTCTACGGAGTTCTGGCAGCGACCGGTGTAATCTGGAGCGCCGCCTACCTGCTCTGGGTCTACCAGCGAACGTTTTTTGGAGTGAACGGAAATCCCAAGAACGCTAATCTGCACGACATGTATCCCCTGGAGAAGATTGCCGTTCTGCCCACTGCCTTCGCCGCCCTGATCATGGGCGTGGCCCCGATCCTGTGGCTCAAGGCCATTGATCCAGCGGTGCATTCCATATTGCAATCGCATCCCTTCGGACAAATCACGGCCCGGGTGGTGGGCCAATGATCTTGCAGCTTACCGCCTTGCCTAACCAAATAATGCAGCCGCCCAACGTCGACTACATTCGCATTCTGCCGGAACTGGTTCTCAGCGCCTTCGGCATGTTGATCATGGTGCTCGACCCGGTGATCGACCAACGACGCGCCGCTAAGACCCTCGGCTTTGTCGCACTGCTGGGCGCTCTCGCCAGCGTCGCTGCGACGTTCCTTCAAGCGGGCTCTCCCGGCGAAGCCTTCTCGCACATGGTACGCGTGGACAACTTCAGCATCTTCTTCCACATTGTGATTCTCGCCATCGTCGTGCTCACAATTCTCACCTCGTTCGAATACATGGAAACGCAGCGCATCCGCGCCGGCGAGTACTATGGTCTGATCTTGATGGGCGCGGCGGGAATGTGCCTGATGACCTCCGCCGTCGAGTTGGTGCTGATCTTCATCGCCCTCGAAATTTCCTCGATTTCCACATATATCCTGGCTGGCTTCCTGCGCAGTGACCCGCGCAGTTCGGAAGCCTCGCTCAAGTATTTCCTGCTGGGATCGTTCGCTACGGCGTTCTTCCTGTATGGTGTGGCTTTGATGTTCGGCGCCACCGGTTCCACCAGTATTGCGGAGATCAGTACCGCGCTCCGCACAGGGTATGTGCCCACGCTGGCCTTTGTAGCCGTGGCAATGATCTTCGTTGGCCTCGGATTCAAGGTGGGTGCTGCGCCGTTCCACGTGTGGACTCCAGACGTTTATGAGGGAGCGCCTTCACCAGTAGTGGGGCTGATGTCGACGGCTCCCAAGGCGGCAACCTTTGCTGTGCTGCTGCGCATCATCTTCGAGGCGCGCGTGCCGGGAACTTTCTGGCTGGTTTGGGTGGCTGCCGTCCTTTCCATGACGCTCGGCAACCTGGGAGCGCTCCGGCAAAGCAACATTAAGCGTATGTTGGCGTATTCGTCGATTGCACACGCAGGGTACTTGCTCGTGGCGTTCGCATCAGCACCGGCGTCGGGCGTTCCCTCCGCCATGTTTTATACGGCTTCGTATGCCGCCATGAACGTGGGCGCATTTGCCATCATCAGCCACATCGGCAACTACGGCGAGCGTTACGTTTCCATTGACGACTATGCGGGCCTCGGCCGCCGCCATCCGTTCTTGGCCGCTGTTCTCACAGTCTTCCTGCTCTCGCTCATCGGGATTCCCGCGACGGGCGGATTTTTTGCCAAGTTCTATGTTTTCAGTGCCGCCCTCCATGCGAATCTCGTTGGCCTCACGATTCTCGGTGTCATCAACAGCGCCATCGCCTCTTACTACTATCTGCGCGTGATTGTCGTGATGTACATGAACGAACCGCAAGGGGAGGTTGTGCCGCTAACCCCGCTTCCGGCGGGTGTGAGCATGGTGCTGGTTCTCAGCCTCCTCGCCACCCTCTATTTGGGTATCGTCCCAGGAGCAGTGTTGACTTATGCACAGGATTCCGTCCGCAATCTGACGCATGAGGTCGGCTATCAGCTTTCAGCTATCAGCCATCAGCGCTGAGGTATGGGCTGTAGCGTTCTGATTGCCGCTAATCGACAGCCACAGCCACGTCGATGCGTCCGAACACCCAGCTCGCGGCCAGCCACAGAGCTACAGTTTCCACTAAAGCCACCAGAATGGCCCATCCACCGCTTATTGCTCGGTGTTCAAATGAAGCCTGAATAAATACTCGCATCAGGTTGTAAACAGGCAGGATATATCCCCATCGTTCACCAAACTGGAAAGCGACGATGCCGGGAACTGCCAGGGTCAGTCCGGTAAGCAAGGCCGACATCCACGGATTCAAATACGTCGAGTAAAACAACGCGACCGACGCGGCTAAAACGCACGCGACGAGTACGCAGATCATCAGGTACCAGAGGTAGGGCACAGAGAAGCCGACACCACCCAACGTCCATGTACCGGTGAAACCCAGCACGAAGCAAAACAATCCGGCGGCTAGAGCTACGCCCAGTAGCAGGCCGGAAAGATAGTCACGCCGGGTAATAGCCTTCCCGAGTACGGCCAGGATGCGCCGGGAACGCCGCTCATTATAAATCGCAGACCCGCCGAAGAAGACGCTGAAAGCCACGCCATACATTCCCAGTTGCTTGAACATAAGGAGCATGTCATCCCGGTCGCGCTGAACGTCGGCCAAGAGTCCAAGAGCGGCGAGGCCCAGCAACGAGAGCTGCAAGACAAGAATGGGCCAGCGCTGCTCGCGCACGAAGTTCAAGGCGATCAACCAAACTGGCTTCCAGTGTTTCACGCGCGCTCCTTGGCCGCTTCCGGCGCAGCTTTAGTGCTCGAGCCGTCACGCGTCAGTTCCAAAAACAGGTCTTCCAGCGATCGCTTGTGCGGCGACACGCTAACTACTTCCCCGCCGAGGCTCCAAACACGTTCGATCAGCGAACGCTGCTCTTGTGCGCCGACTTGAAAATAAACCCTGTCACCGGCTTCTTTATGGGCGTTCGGAATGCTGTCCGACGGAATTCCCTGCGCAACAATCTCAAACTGCTCGCGGGATTCCAGCAAATCCGAGGGCCGTCCCAGACGAACCAGCCGTCCCTGGTTGAGCACGGCGATACGGTCGCAGACCAACTCCACTTCCGACAACAGGTGGGAACTGAGGAAGATCGTCTTGCCACGCCTGCGCCAGTCGAGCAGAAGCTCGCGTACGGCGAATCGCGCCAGCGGGTCGAGCGCCGAAGTTGGCTCATCCAAGATGAGGAGATCAGGGTCGTGTACGATAGCTTGCGCTAAGCCGATACGTTGCAACATCCCGCGCGAAAATTTCGCCACATTGCGGCTGGATTCCTGCATCAGCCCCACCGCGCCCAGCGCTTCCCGCGTGCGCCGGGAAAGAGCCTCACCCGTCAACCCATTCAGAGCGCCATAGAAGCGTACGAGTGTTTCCGCGGGCCGGTGATACAAGGCGACGTTTTCCGCCAGAAATCCGACGCGCCGACGCGTGGCAGCGTGGCCAAGGCGCTTGCCAAACATCAAGCCGCGCCCGCTCGTTGGACGCACAAACCCCATCGCCAGGTGGATTGCAGTGGTTTTGCCAGCGCCATTCGGCCCAAGGAATCCGAAGATCTCGCCAGCCTCAACTTGCAGAGTGAAATGGTCGAGCGCGCGCACGGCTCGCCGGCCGAAGAGGCTGCGGTAGTCCTTGTGAATGTCTTGGAATTCCAACACTGCGGACATGTGCCGCTATTCTACCCGCAATGGCGCGGATACCGGAACTTCTGAGTCCGTTTCGGTATGGGGGTGCTCAGCGAAAATGGACAGTGATGGTGGACAACATATCCACGGGCTCGCCATTAGAGCGGAAGGGTTCGTAACGCCATTGCCGCACTGCATCCACGGCAGTGTCGGCGAGCCGAGCGTCACCGCTGACCACACGAATGTCCCGGACCGCTCCGTCTGTGCCAATCACGCCTTCCAGAACGACCGCTCCTTGCAAGCGAAGCTCGCGCGTTTCGGCCGAGTAAACAGGCGTGACGTGGTGGATCAACTTCCCACCTGTAAATCCGGCGGCTACTGGCAACGTGCTGTCAGGAGTTGCCACGGGATCAGACGTGTCATCCAGCTTTTCAGTTTCCGCCGCGCTCGTAACCGAACTATTCCCCGGACTGGCTACTGGTCCGGCGCGATACACGACCTTACCT
>Ga0210384_10002813_pt1 | contig 20753 bp, 21 predicted proteins | sample IncBWH2MmetaG_FD_160574 | JGI IMG/M metagenome (GOLD analysis project Ga0210384, IMG submission 160574) | Forest soil microbial communities from Barre Woods Harvard Forest LTER site, Petersham, Massachusetts, United States - Inc-BW-H-2-M | ecosystem: Environmental > Terrestrial > Soil >...
CCCCAGCTCAAGTGCGGAGGCGTTTCTAAACGAGGGCTTGGTCAGTATCATGGAATGAAGAAGGCTGGGCTCCAAAACCGCACAATAACATGAAACCGTAAGCGTTTTAAGCAAAAGAAAACCCACAATATTCGCCGCAGGCAGGATAGATACATCTATGAATACAGCAATCAACACAGCGAACCCGCCCCCAATCCGCCTCACCTCGTTTTCGCACGGCGGCGGCTGCGGCTGCAAGATCGCGCCCGGCGTCTTGTCGGAAATCCTGAAGAAGTCTTCCGGCTTCCCGGTGCCGCCTGCGCTGATGGTAGGCATAGAGACCGCCGACGATGCCGCCGTGTATAAGCTGAATGATGAGCAGGCGTTGATCGCCACCACCGACTTCTTCATGCCCATCGTCGACGATCCCTATGATTTTGGGCGCATCGCTGCGACCAATGCGATCTCGGACGTGTATGCGATGGGCGGCACGCCCATCATGGCGCTGGCGCTGGTGGGCATGCCGATCAACCAGTTGCCGGTAGAGGTGATAGGCAAGATCATCCAGGGCGGCGAATCCATATGCGCCGAGGCCGGCATACCGATTGCCGGCGGGCATACCATCGATTCTGTAGAACCCATCTACGGCCTGGTAGTACTGGGACTGATCCATCCGTCCAAGGTCAAGCGCAATGCCGACGCCAGGGTGGGCGACAAACTCATTTTAGGCAAGCCGCTGGGCGTGGGCGTACTATCGGCGGCGCTGAAAAAAGAGGCGCTGGACGCTGCCGGCTATGCCACGATGATTGCCAATACCACCAAGCTGAACCGTCCCGGCCAATCCTTGTCGGCGATGAGCGGCGTGCACGCGCTGACCGATGTGACCGGCTTCGGCCTGCTCGGCCACCTGCTGGAGATCTGCCGAGGCGCGGGCGTCAAAGCGCAATTGAACATGTCGCAAATCCCACTGCTGCCCAACGTGTTGCAACTGGTGGAAGCCGGCTTCGTCACCGGCGCGTCTGCCCGCAACTGGGCGGCATACGGCCATGATGTGGCGCTGGATGCGGCCATCAGCCCGGCCCAGCACAAGTTGCTGACCGACCCGCAAACCTCCGGCGGCCTGCTGGTGTCCTGTGCCGCAGAAGACGTGCCGGCGGTACTGGCGCTGTTCAAGGAAGGAAATTTTTTCGATGCCGCCGTCATCGGCGATATTGTCGCCGGCGCCCCCGTTGTAGAAGTAAGGCCATAAAGCCGTTATCAGTCAAAATGAGAAAATAACGATCATGAATCAACTAGAACAACTGAAAAAATACACTACCGTCGTCGCCGATACCGGCGACTTCCAGTCCATCAAAGCCTATGCGCCGCAAGATGCGACGACCAATCCTTCGCTGATCCTGAAGGCGGTGCAAAAAGCAGAATACCGTCCCCTGCTGGAACAGGCGGTACGCGAGCACGCCGGCAAGTCCATCACCGAAATCATCGACCATCTGCTGATCGCCTTCGGCCTGCAGATCCTGAATGTGATCCCTGGCCGCGTGTCGACCGAAACCGACGCCAGATTGTCCTTCGATACCGACGCCACGGTGGCCAAGGGCCGCCACCTGATCGCGCTGTACGAAGCGGCCGGCATCGCGCGCGACCGCGTGCTGATCAAGATCGCGTCCACCTGGGAAGGCATACGCGCCGCAGAAATCCTGGAAAAAGAAGGCATACGCTGCAATATGACCCTGCTGTTTTGCCTGCCGCAAGCGGTAGCCTGCGCGGAAGCTGGCGCCCAGCTGATCTCCCCCTTCGTCGGCCGTATCTACGACTGGTTCAAAAAGCAGACGGGCCAGGAAATCTATGGCGCCGACGACCCGGGCGTGTTGTCGGTCAAACGCATCTACAACTACTATCGCAAGTTCGGCTACGACACCGAGATCATGGGCGCCAGCTTCCGCAATACTTCGCAGATCCTGGAGCTGGCCGGTTGCGACCTGCTGACCATCAGCCCGGACCTGCTGCAAAAACTGGCAGACTCAACAAGCTCCATTACGCCGAAACTGAGCAAGGAAGCGGCACGGGCGTCGGATATGCAAAAGATAGCGGTGGATGAAAAGTCCTTCCGCTTCCAATTGAATGAAGATGCAATGGCAACCGAAAAACTGTCAGAAGGGATACGCGCTTTCTGCGCCGACACAGTGAAACTGGAGCAGATGATTGCAGGTTTGCGATAAGCAGATGCGTAAGGTGCAATAGCGTCAGCGTATTGCACCGAAATGGCTTCTAAAAATGGAGCCCCTTTTTGTCGCACAGACCATCAAAGAACCGTCGCAATGATCGACACTTGGTGATGCGAGCCACACATCGGTGCAATACGCTGACGCTATTGCATATATGGACTCCTCCCATATTGCCAGCCTCAATCAAGCTGCCAGCAAATACATCCCCACCGCAGCAATCCCCATTCCGCCAACGCGCACCGCGGCCAGCGCACGCGGATGCGTCGCCAGCAAACCTATCGCCACGCCGGCCAGATGCAACGTCAAGGTCGCCAGCACAAAGCCCAGCCCGAACATGCCCATCGCGGCTCCTTCAGGCATTTCCGCGCCGTGCGCATAACCGTGAAACATGCCGAACAGCGACACCAGCAGCGCAGCGCCCCATACCGGCATGCGCACCGCAAACGCGATCAGCAAACCCAGCACAGCGACCGAACCGGCGATGCCCGGTTCTGCAATGGGCATACCCACGCCGATCGTTGCCAGCGCCGCGCCGAGCACCATCATCAGCGGGAAGGCCACCGGCAGCACCCACAAAGCGGAACGCCTGTTCTGCGCCGCCCATAAGCCTATGCCCAGCATGGCCAATAAATGATCCACCCCGGAAAATGGATGGGCAAAACCGTCGGCAAACCCCATGATTCCAGCATGGACACCATCATGCGCAAAGACCGATGCCGCATATACCAACAGCAGGCCTACGATTGCGGTACGGGAATAGATATGTTTGGGCTTAGGCACTTTCACTCCTTGTAAATGAGCGCACCAAATCGGCGCATCAATACTTTCGTAGCAATAAATATGCCTCAAGAGGACCAAGGACTCAGATTTTCTCGGTAGTGCCTGCCTTCGGTTGCCATTTCATCAGCCGCTTTTCTATCAAACCGACCGCTCCATCCAGTATCAGCGCAAAAACGGTCAAGACGATGATGCCGGCAAACACGGTGTTGATATCGAAACTACCCTCCGCCTGCAAGATCAGGTAGCCGACGCCGCGCGCCGAGCCCAGGTATTCGCCAACGATCGCGCCCACAAATGCCAGCCCCACCGAAGTATGCAAGCTGGAAAATACCCAGGAAGTCGCGGAGGGCAGATACACGTCGCGCAGCAATTGCCGGGCATTGGCGCCCAGCATGCGTGCATTGGCCAGCACCACAGGGCTGACTTCCCGGACACCCTGATAGACATTAAAGAAGACGATAAAGAATACCAGCGTCACCGCCAGAGCCACCTTGGACCAGATGCCCAGCCCAAACCACATCGCGAAGATGGGCGCCAGGATCACGCGCGGCATGGAATTGGCCGCCTTGATATACGGATCCAGGATAGCCGACGCCACCGGCGACAAGGCCAGCCACAAGCCCATGCCCAGCCCCAGCAAGGTGCCGATGGCAAATGCCAGCAAGGTTTCGGTCAGCGTGACCAGCAGATGGGAATAGATCTCTGCCGGAAAAGACAGCGTGAACCACGTGGTATCGCCAAAACCGATTTCCAGCGAACCGCTGCCAACCGTGAACCATTGCCATACGCGCAGCAATACTTTCACGGGCTCCCCAAAGAAAAACGCCACCTGCGCATCCCTGGTGGCGACATGCCAAAATCCGAAAAAAACGACCAGCACCATCAATTGCCAGAGTCGCAGATTATGGTGACCGGGTTTTATCCATTTCAGCATCTTGGTATTCTTTATTTTTTTGGTGAAAGACCGGCGCAGGGATAGCGAAATAAGCCGGTTTATTTCCGGACCGACTCCACGCCGCGGTTGGCCAATTGATCCGCCCTTTCATTGCCCGGATGGCCGGAGTGCCCCCTGACCCATATCCACTCTATCTGGTGGGTGGATTGTGCCTGGTCCAGGGCCTGCCACAAGTCCACATTTTTTACCGGTGTTCTGGCGGCGGTTTTCCAGCCCTTGGCCTTCCAGCCCTTGATCCACTCCGTGATGCCTTTCAGCACATACTGGCTATCGGTATGCAGCACGATATGACAAGGCCGCTTCAGCAATTCCAGCGACTTGATCACGGCCATCAATTCCATGCGGTTATTGGTCGTATCCGGCTCGCCGCCAAACAACTCTTTCTCGTGCGCGCCGGCGACCAGCAATGCGCCCCAACCGCCTACACCTGGATTGCCCTTGCAGGCGCCATCCGTATAAATTTCTATTTTATCCATTCTTCTTTGTCTTGTTTGCTACCGGAACCGCATGTCCCTGCTTCACAGGGCTTTTTTTCAATGCGGGACCGATCAAGTGCATCCCTTTTACTCGTTTGATTCCCTGCAGCATATACACCGCGCCCAGATAGGGCCACCAGCGATGGCCGGCTTTCTCCATGAAACGGAAGCGATGCAGCCATTTATCAGCGGCAAATGGCGGCGCATAGCAGCCGAAGTGGCCGCGATTGACCTCCATATTCAATAGCTTCAGCCAGTCCTTCATCCGCGGCACGCTGATGAATTCCCCTTCTTTCGGCAAGAAATACGATCCGGTCATTCGTCCCGTGGCCTGCCTTGCCCCCCATAAGCTGGCACGATTGAAACCGCAGATGATCACTCTTCCCTCCGGTATCAGCACCCGGTCCACCTCGCGCAAAATCTGATGCGGTTCGGCGGCAAATTCCAGCACATGCGGCAACACCAGCAGGTCGATGCTCTGCGACTGGAAAGGCAGCTCCGTAAAATCGTGCACCACGACGATGGGCATAGCCCTGCCCGCCTGCGATTCCGATGGGAATTCAGTTGCCGTCAACCATTTATTGGGCATGCGGTTGGCTGCCAGCGCATCAATCTGCGGCAAACCTATCTGCACGGCATTGTAACCAAAGATATCGGCAGTCAGGCTATCCAGGCAGGCCTGCTCCCACTCGCGGATATAGCATCCAGCCGGGCTCTCCAACCACGCGCCTAGGTCTATAATGGGATTTTGCTTTGTATCCATGCCATCCTATGAAGAATACCCTGAGTATATTGACTGTCCCTGCATTTGACGACAACTATCTGTGGATCATTCATGACGGCAAGCATGCAGCCGTGGTCGACCCTGGCGATGCCGCGCCCATTCTGGCGGCGCTGGAAGGCAGTCAATTGGAATTATCCGCTATTTTACTGACACATCATCATGCCGACCACATCGGCGGGGTACCGGCACTACTGGCCCGTAAGCAAGTCCCCGTATTTGGCCCGAGCAACGACAATATCGCCGCCGTTAGCAATAAATTACTGCAGGGCCAGCATATTACCGTGCCCGGTCTCGGCCTGGAACTGGACGTGATCGAAGTCCCCGGCCACACCCGCGGCCATATCGCCTACTATGCAGCGGGGCAACACTGGCTGTTTTGCGGCGACACGCTGTTTGCCGGCGGCTGCGGCAGGCTGTTCGAGGGAACGCCATCCCAGATGCTGGCTTCATTGGACAAACTGGCCGCGTTACCCGACGATACCGCCGTGTATTGCGCGCATGAATACACGATGTCAAATTTACGCTTCGCCCGCGAAGTTGAGCCGGACAACCAGGCACTGCTCAAGCGCATCCATGTTGAACAGGAAAAACGCGATCAGGGCATCCCCACCGTTCCGACCCGAATCAAACTGGAAAGACAAACCAATCCCTTCCTCCGGATACGGGAGGCTTCCGTGCGAACACGCCTGGTGGCAACAGGGAAAATCTCCGCAAACAAAGACGATGCCAGTAATTTTGGTGCTTTACGCGAATGGAAAAATCATTTTCGCTAACCATAAAAAAATCTGATCGTGATCGGCAATCCCCCTCTTCCGTGCGTAAATCATCTGTGTACCTTGAATCACCCAACATGCATCTAAAGACGAATCAAACAACATCGCTTGCCCTGTTTTGCAAAGTCGTCGACAACTACGGCGACATTGGAATCTGCTGGCGCCTTGCAAAACAACTGGAACAGGAGCACGGCATCAAAGTCACTCTATGGGTGGACGATTTGCGGAGTTTCCAGCGCATTTGCCCGGAGGTAGAGATTGAGCGCGACTTGCAGCAAGTCGCGGAGATCACCGTGCGACATTGGCGCGACCAGAATGGCGTGTTTACCGCCCGTGATGTCGCCGACATCGTGATCGAATTTTTCGCCTGCGACATCCCGCCCGGCTATATTGCTGCGATGGCCGAGTGCACGCCTCGCCCCGTGTGGATGAACCTGGAGGGCCTCACCGCCGAAACCTGGGTCGAAGGCTGCCACACCTTGCCGTCACCGCATCCGTCTTTACCGTTGACCAAATATTTTTTCTTTCCAGGCTTTACCGGCCGGACCGGCGGCCTGCTGATCGAATCCGCCTTGGAACAGCAGCGTCAGGATTTTCAATCCGATCGAGATGCGATGGCGGCTTTTCTTGCCCGGTTCGGCGTTACGCCGGCCGAGATGGCCTCGCTAAAAGTATCCCTGTTTTGCTATCCGCAAGCACCGGTTTCCGCGCTCTTTCAAGCATGGCAAAATAATGATGCAGCAATCACTTGCCTGGTACCGGAAGGGGTCGCGGCCGAAGCGGTGCAAGCCTTTCTCGGAACCGCTGCAAAGGCTGGCGCCATGGCCACACGCGGCGCATTAACGGTCCGTGTGCTGCCCTTCGTACCTCAGCCGGACTACGACAAACTGCTATGGTCATGCGATCTCAACTTTGTCAGGGGAGAAGACTCCTTCGTCCGCGCGCAATGGGCCGGCAAGCCATTCATCTGGCATATCTATCCGCAAGACGAAAACCTGCATCACGTCAAACTGAAGGCATTCTTGCAAGCCTATGCACCAAAGACACCGAGTTTGCTTGCCTTTTCCTATGCCTGGAACGGGGCGACCGAAGAAACGGTAGATTGGAGGGTGACATGGTCAAATTTTCTCGCCGACATGCCCCAAATTGTCGCCGCGTCTACACATTGGCAGCATCACTTACTGGCAAACGGTGATTTGACATCGAATTTACTGAAATTTGCCAGCGCAATACGCTAAGTGCCAGACAAAATGCGGTACAATATATGGTTGATTCTTAACGTATTTTTGAATTTAATCAACCGTGGGCTTGCGGGGCTTTTTTCCAGTGGGCGACAGATGATTTTTATGCAACCTACTTTTTACGTATATTCGCTATGAAACCTGCAAAAGAAATTCGTGTTGGCAACATTATTATGATCGATAGCAAGCCTATGATCGTTTTGCGTTCCGACGTCAATGGCTCCAGCCGCACGGGCTTCACCTACAAATGGAAGATGAAAAATCTTCTGACAAATAGCCCTCAGGAAAACGTTTTCCGCGGCGACGACAAGTTTGACGTTGTCGTGCTCGACAAAAAAGCGGTGACCTACTCTTATTTCGCTGATCCATTGTTCGTATTCATGGACACGGACTATGAACAGTATGAAATTGAAGAAGAAAACCTGGGCGATGCATTGCATTACCTGAAGGACGGCATGGAATGCGAAGCGGTTTTCTACGACGGCAAGGCCATCTCCGTAGAATTGCCAACCACCATCGTTCGCAAAGTGGTGTACTCCGAACCGGCAGTCAAAGGCAATACATCGGGCAACGTCTTGAAAGAAGCCAAGATTGAAAACGCCATTGAAGCGAACATGCATATCGTTCAGGTGCCATTGTTCGTGAGCCAGGACGATTCGATCGAGATCGACACTCGCACCAATGAATACAAACGCGTGATCCGTAACTAATCTGATCCCGCCAGTAAAAAACGCTGCCGTTTGTGCAGCGTTTTTTTTCGCCCTTTTTTTATGCGGCGGCGCTTGTTCACTGCCCTGACATGGCGTTGCTGCCCCTCAAAGCCATGCAGCATGGATTTTGAAGCGCCCAAACAAAAGCTCCTTCAAGTCAGCGCTTGAAGGAGCTAGGGCGTATACGAGTAAAGCGAGGCAGTTAGAAAGCGGGAACGACCGCCCCTTTATATTTACCCTCTATGAATTTCTTGACCTCCGGCGAGTTCAGCGCGATGACCAGTTTTTTGAAAGCATCGCTGTTTTTGTTGTCGTCACGGGCCACCAGCAGATTCGCATACGGGGAATTGGCGTCTTCGATGAACAGCGAGTCCTTCACCGGATTCAGCTTGGCTTCAATCGCGTAGTTGGAATTAATCAGTGCCAGGTCCACCTGATCCAGCACGCGCGGCAAGGTCGCCGCCTCCAGCTCACGGAATTTCAGGTTTTTCGGATTTTCTATGATGTCCTTTTTGGTCGCCGAGATATTCGTCGGATCTTTCAGCTTCAGCAAGCCCTGCCTGGCCAGCAGCAGCAAGGCGCGGCCGGAGTTGGATGGATCATTCGGGATGGCGACCGTGGCGCCGTTCGGCAGATCGGCCACTTTCTTGTATTTTTTTGAATACGCGGCAAACGGTTCTACATGCACTTTGGCGACAGGCACTTCCAGGTCGTTCTTGTGGCTCTTCTTGAATTCATCCAAATAAGGCTGATGCAAGAAGAAATTGCCATCGAGATGTTTTTCATTGACCTGCACCGCTGGCTGGATATAGTCAGTGAATACCTTGATCTTCAAATCCACGCCCTGCTTGGCCAGTTGCGGCTTGATGAACTCCAGTATCTCGGCATGCGGCACCGGGCTGGCGGCGATCGTCAATGTTTCGACTGCGTGCGCCGCAGTCGCGCCGAACAGGGCGATGGAAGCCAGCAGCAGGCTGAATTTGCGTTTGGACGTGAGCGACATGAATACTCCTTGATAACGAGAAAAAATTTACTTGCGGGTGAAGCGCAGGACCAGCCTGTCGCCGAAAAATTGCAGCAGCTGCACCAGCAGCACCAGGATTGCCACGGTGACAATCATCACGTCGGTCTGGAAGCGCTGGTAGCCGTAGCGCAGCGCCAGGTCGCCCAGGCCGCCGCCGCCTATCACGCCGGACATCGCGGCATAGGAAACCAGCGCTATCGTGGTCACCGTGCCGGCAGCCAGCAAGCCAGGCAAGGCTTCGGGCAACAACGCATGGATGATGATCTGATGGGTTTTGGCCCCCATGGCCTGGCAGGCTTCGATGATGCCGCGGTCCACTTCACGCAGCACGTTTTCCACCAGCCGTGCAAAGAACGGTGTCGTGCCTATCACCAGCGGCGGGATCGTGCCGGGCACGCCCAGCGACGTGCCGACCAGCAACAAGGTTACCGGTATCAGCACAATCAGCAGGATGATGAACGGTACCGAGCGCAGAATATTCACCGCGAAAGACAATAAGGCATAAACGCCGCGCTGTTCCAGCAATTGCTTGCGGCCGGTCAGGAATAACAGTACGCCTAACGGCAAACCCAGGATGACCGTGAAGAACAAGGAGAAGCCGGTCATCGTCAGCGTATCCAGCGTCGCCTGGCCTATGTCTGCCCAGTCTATTTGAGAGAAGTCCATCAGCGCGCCCCTTCTTCAATGACTTCGTAGCGCACCTGCATCTGGCGGAACAATCCGAATACCGCTTCCGTTTCGGTTCCGGTACCGCTCAGCTCCACCAGCAATTGCCCGTATGGCGTATCCTTGATGCGGGCGATGGTGCCCTGCAAAATGGCCATTTGCGCCCTGGTCTGCGCGGCAATGCGGCTCAATATCGGTTGCCAGGTAGCCGCGCCTGTGTATGTCAGGCGCAGCAACAGGCTGCCGGGGATGCGGCTTGCATGGTTCAATGCATCCAGGTCCAGCGCCTGGTTCTCCGCGACCAGGCTTTTGGTCACCGCGTGTTGCGGATGCAGGAAGACGTCGGTGACGTCGCCGGCCTCTACAATTTCGCCGGCCTCGATCACCGCGACCTGGTCGCAGATGGTGCGTATCACCTGCATTTCGTGCGTGATGAGTACGATGGTCAGGCCCAGCCTTTGATTGATGTCCAGCAGCAGCCGCAGGATAGCCTTTGTGGTTTCGGGATCCAGCGCCGATGTCGCTTCGTCGCACAGCAGCAGATGCGGGTAGTTGGCGATCGCCCTGGCGATGCCGACGCGCTGCTTCTGTCCTCCGGATAGCTGCGAAGGATATTTATCCCGCTGGTCGGCAAGGCCTACCAGTTCCAGCAATTCGTCCACGCGCCGGCTTCGCTGCTCCAGCGTGTACTGTCCGGCCAGCTTTAAAGGAAAGTCGATGTTTTCCGCAACCGTTTTTGCATTCAGCAGATTGAAATGCTGGAACACCATGCCCACGCGTTGCCGCAACTGCTGCAGTTCGGTGCTGTCGAACTGCGTGATGTCCTGGCCTTCGATATGGACGCGGCCCTGGGTGGGGCGTTCCAGCAGGTTCAGCGCGCGCAACAGCGTGCTTTTCCCGGCGCCGGAACGGCCTATGATGCCGAAGATATGGCCTTTGCGAACCTGCAGGTTAATGTTGCGCAAGGCGCTGACGGAACGGCCGTCAACGCTGTAATTTTTATGTAGCTGTTCGATACGAATCACTGATGCAAACCAAGAAAAAGCGGAAGGCGCCCACTGTACAGAAACAGACGCGATCTTTCCAATCATAAAAACTTATTTGCATATACCCTTATCCCACATAAGGAAGTTGTACTAATTGATAGCTACGTTCCGCCGATTGTCTTTTGCGCATGAGGAAATTGCATATATTGAATCGGAATAAAGTAAGTCGGAATGGGTCTTTTACTTTGCTGTGGGAAACCCCTATCATCTGTGCTTGCTATCTAGTGTCCGCGAATACCTCTGGTGTTAAGCTTGCCATTTATTCCAGATAGACCTTAGGAAAATCCATGCTCCACTTTGCCGGAAAAAAACTGATTATCTCGGCCGCGTTGGCTGCGGCCCTTGGCCTTGCCGGCGCCGTGACGCCGGGCGCATACGCTGCCGACCTGAAAATAGGCCTGGCCGCCGACGTCTCCTCACTGGATCCGCACTACCTGAATATCGCGCCAAATATTTCGTTTGCATCGCACCTGTTTGATGCCTTGGTCCATGTGGATGCCAATGGCCGCCTGATCCCGGGATTGGCGACATCATGGAAAGCCATCGATGCCACGACCTGGGAATTCAAGTTGCGGCGCGGCGTGAAATTTCATGACGGCTCTGAACTCACCGCTGAGGATGTCATTTTCTCGCTGGACCGGCCCGCTACCTTGACCAACAGCCCGGGCCCCTTCACCAGCTATACAAAACAGATCATCGGCAAACAGGCAGTCGACGCGTATACGGTCCGCTTGAAAACTGCGAAACCATATGGCCCGCTGGCGCTGGATGTCAGCTCGATTTTCATCGTATCGAAGAAGGCTGCGCTGCACGCGAGCACCGACGATTTCAACAGCGGCAAGGCTCTGATAGGCACCGGTCCTTTCAAATTCCAGAGCTTCAAGCGTGGCGACAGCATCGTGGTGACGCGCAACGACAATTACTGGGGTGAAAAGGCTGCCTGGGATAAAGTCACTTTCCGCATCATCACCAGCGGCGCTCCGCGCGTAGCGGCTTTGCTGGCAGGCGACGTGGATGCGATAGATGCGGTACCGCCGGCCGATATCGCGCGGCTGAAAACCAATGCCAAGTTCAGGCTGGAGCAAAAAATCTCCTGGCGCACGCTGTTCTGGGAACTGGACCAGCAAACCCGCGTGTCACCGTATATCACCGACAAGGCCGGCAAGCCGCTGGCGAGCAATCCACTGCGCGATGTGCGCGTGCGCCAGGCCATCTCCAAGGCCATCAATCGCAAGGCGTTGACAGAACGCACGCTGGAAGGCCTGGCCGTGCCGGCCTCCAACATTGTTGCGCCCGGCATTTTGGGCTACAACGACAGCCTGAAGGTGGAAGCCTACGACCCGGAAGGCGCGAAAAAATTATTGGCCGCAGCCGGCTATCCAAACGGTTTCGCCATCACCTTGCATGGACCGAACAATCGTTACATCAATGATGAACAGGTGGTACAAACCATCGCGCAATTCCTGAGCAAGGTAGGCATACAGGCCAAAGTGGAAACCCTGCCGCTGGCCGCCTATTTCCCCAAGGCGTCCAGGAGCGAATTCAGCATTGCGCTGCTGGGCTGGGGCACGCTGGCCACCGATTTCGGCTTGCGCACCTTGACCGGCACGCCGAATGCGCAGACCGGCTGGGGCAGCTGGAATTGGGGCAAATACAGCAATCCAGCGCTGGATGAATTGATACAGTCGTCGCTGTCTTCAGTGGATGAGGCCAAGCGCGAAGATTTTGCCAAAAAAGCAGCATCGCTGGCCTTACAGGATTATGCGCTGATTCCTTTGTATCACCAGTATGCAAGCTGGGCGTTGCGTAAAGGCCTCAAATATGCGGCCAGAACCGACGAATTTACGTTCGCACACCAATTTAAGCCGGAATAATTGTAAATATTCGCAAATAATTTACATGATTTATGGCAATAGATGTATTTTAAAACTTATTTGCTGCAATACGGAAAACAGGGTAGCTGGCTATGTGCCAATTATTGGGAATGAACTGCAACAACCCGGCCGAGATCACCTTCTCTTTTGAGGGGTTCTCGGAACGCGGCGGTCGCACCGATGAACATAAGGACGGCTGGGGCATCGCCTTCTATCATGGCTCCGGTTGCCGCCTGTTCACCGACTACCTGTCCTCGATCACGTCGCCACTGGCGGAGATGATCAAACGTAATCCGATCAAATCCCGTAACGTCATCGCCCATATCCGCAAGGCCACGCAGGGCACCATCATCCTGGAAAACAGCCACCCGTTCATGCGCGAGCTGTGGGGAAAGTACTGGACCTTTGCGCATAACGGCGACCTGAAGGGCTTCCATCCCCAGCTGAGCGGTATTTTCCATCCGGTGGGAGAAACCGACAGCGAGCACGCCTTCTGCTATCTGATGGAAGGCTTGCGCAAGCGCTTTCCCGAATGCAGCGCAGACAAGCTGCCTGCCCGTGCGGACTTGTTTGATGCTATCGCAGACCTGACCCAGGCAATCGCGGCGCACGGCATCTTCAACTTCATGCTGTCGAATGGCGAGGTGCTGTTTGCCCACTGCTCGACCAACCTGCATTACGTGGTGCGCGAATATCCGTTCTCCACCGCAGCGCTGGTCGATTGCGATCGCAGCATAGACTTCAGCCAGCACAATAAGCCCGACGACAAGATCGCCGTCATCGCCACCAAGCCTTTGACATCCAATGAAAACTGGTCGCCTTTCCAGCCCGGGGAATTGATGATGTTCCTGGAAGGCCGGCTCGCCAGGAGCGTGCGCATTCCTGTTGCAGTGCAGGCGGCGCTTGAAGCGGCCGCGCATCCTGCCCCCGCCCAATCCCCGTCCCGCGCACACAAGCGCGAGAAGCCGTCGCAGGCCCTGCATTTCGCGGCGGCTGTTTAGGCGGCGCTATCTATCGTTTTTTGCATAAAAAATAGCGGGGATTGCCATGCCGGCAATCCCCGCTATCCCTTTTTGCACTATGCTAAAAGCTAGCTCTTATCAAGATTTGGCTTCGCTCAAGACACCCTGACAAACCGCCTTCTGCGGATCGTTGGCAGGCAATTTACCGCAGATGCCATCCAGCTGCGTGCGCACTTTTTGCACGGCGACTTTGTGCTTGCCATCCTTGTTCCATTCGTTGAGCTTCTTGCCCATGCGCTCCAGCGAAGCGCGGTTGCGTTCGTAGAACGCATTTTCCGTGCCGCCGATTTCGGCCAATACGTTTTGCGTCGCTTTTTCTATGCGCGCTTCTTCTTGCGGCGCCAGCTCAATCAAGCCGCTGACATAGGTCGCACCCCACTGCAGACGGGTGGCTGGCCCCTTCGCCGCCTTGTAGGCTTGCTCATACCAATTGACCGCAGCGGCCTTGTCGCCGCGCTTCTTCGCATTGGAAGCCAGGCTCAGCATGAAGTAGTATGGCGAGTGCGAGCGCTTCAACTCAGCCTTCAGCAAGGCATCGGACTCATCCAGCAAACCGGCATTGCTCAGCGCATGGCCGGCGGCATTGATCACGGACTGCCGCTCATACGCATCGGTGGTTGCCTGGTCTATTTGCGCCACACGTTTTTGCACGTCCGTCAACAGCCTGGCGTCCAGCGCGCCCTTGGGATTTTCCTGCCGCGCCAGCGCCACCAGGCCGTCGACCGCGGTCAACCTGTCGGTCTTGGATAATGTTGCGTCATCGGCCAGGCGCAGCAAAGCGCTATTGAAAGCGCCGGTCAACCGGCTGCTGGCATCGGATTTCGCCGTTGTTGCCAGCTCGGTCAAATCGACCGGATAGTTGGTCAACAGGTCCATGTTGTCGCGCGCCACAGACTGGTCGGCCAAGGCCTTGTGCAGCTTGTCAAGCGCTGCAGCCTTGTCGAATGCCGGCGCCGCCTGGCCGGGCTTTACATTGGCGATCGCCACCAGCGCTTTCAGGTAGATCCTGGTTGCATCATGGCCGGCCGGGGCGATGTCGGACAAGCGCAGCAAGGTAGCGGCAACATCCTTGCCGTCCACCAGTTTTTGCTCAGGGTCGTCCCAGGAATAATCGGCCAGCAGGCTCCATTCTTCCGCCTTCAAATTCTTGCCGCCGGCCAGTGCCGACTTCAGGATATCCTGCACCGAATTGGTGGTGTTCATCGCCAGCGTCAGTACCTGCAGATAGCGCTCGGAATCCACTTCGCCCGGCAGGCGGGTAATTTCCGTGCCGTCCGGCTTGAACAGGATCATGGTCGGATAGCCGCGCACCTTGAAGCGCGCGCCCAGCTTCTGCGCACTTGGGCTGTCGCCGTCGAGATAGACCGGCACAAAATGCCGCGAGCGGTCGATAAAATCCTGGCGGTTGAAAATGGTGGCCTTGACCTGGTTGCAAGGCGGGCACCATACCGCCCCCCAATACAGGAACAGCGGCTTGTTGCTGGCCTTGGCACGGGCAAAGGCGGCATCCACATTATTGTCCTTCTGCCAGTCTATGCCCGCTTTGGCAGAGGCGCTGGATGGTGAGGCGATAGCGGAAAATGCAGGTGTGGCCGCAAACAGGATGCTGGCGATGACGGCAGATTGAATTTTCATAGGGTATAGGTAAATTGATCGGGAGCCTCTGCGTTGAGGCCATATGGAGAAGTGTAACAAATATATCAAGTATTTTGTCAGCGACTTTATTGACGGACAAACTCGCAGAGGCACAGCGGCCTGGCCCGCTGCTGCCCCCCCCCCGGATATCGGCTCCGGCTCCGGCGCCGGCGACCAGCGAGTAGTCACCGGCAACCCATTTCGGCGGGCAATTGTTGGTACTGGTTCGCTAATCATGCGGACAAAAACTTTGGAAATGAACACGCCCCCAACCTTAGCTGAAGCCTGCGCCATTTCCAACGAACGATTTCGGACTAACTTATTAGCCCGGCATATAAGAATGCGGCATCAGCGGCTGCGACGAGGCCGGCAGCGCAAGCTCGGCAATGCATCGCTGCTCCATTCCGCTCAATGATGATGCGGCTGCTGCAGCTTCTTCTCCATCTTCATCTGCACCGTCTCAAAACACAGGCTCAGTCCCCAATACACCAGCGCCGCCGCAATATACAAAGGCAGCGGACGAAAGGTAGTGGCGATCACTTCCTTGGTTGCCAGCATCAGCTCCGTCACGGTAATCACGGATACCAGGGAGGTGTCCTTGATCAGGCTGATCAGGGTATTGCTCATCGACGGCACGGCTATCCGCAAAGCCTGTGGAATGACGACATGCCTGAGTGTCTGCGCATAGGTCAGCCCCAGGCTGAAACTGGCAGCCCACTGGCCCCGGCTCACGCCCTGGATAGCGCCGCGTATGCTTTCCGACAGATAGGCTCCCGCATTCAGGCTCAGCGCCAGGATGCCGGCCGACGTCGCGGAAAATTCCAGGCCTATGCTGGGCAGGCCATAATAAATGACGAAAATCTGCACCAGCAACGGGGTCCCGCGTATCAGGCTGACATAAGTGATCGCAGGCCGGTTTAGCCAGGGCCAGGGCACGATACGCGCCACCGCGATCAAAAAGCCCAGCACCAGGCCGCCTAACATGGAAGCGACGGCAAACAGCAAGGTATAGCCTACGCCCTTCAGCATCACTGGCGCCGCGAGCCGCAATAAGTCCAGGAGTTCCATTGCATTCCTATAAAAAAACATCCCCGCAGCGCGTGCGGGGATGAGAAGAGTGATGCATTAGCATACATCATCTGGGCTGGTTACAGCGATATCGTATTTGCTGCATAGCAATGTCGAATGCCTCCAGCCCGTATGACTTGCCTAAGGACGAATTCTTAACAACTATTGCGCCGTAGGCGGTTTGCTCACGTCGCGGCCGAACCATTTCGCCGAAACCTTGGCGAAGCTGCCGTCCTTGATGATCGCCGCCAGCGCCTGATTCAATGCAGCCTGGAATTTGGGGTTCCCTTTTTGGAAAGGAATGCCGTTTTTCGCCAGTTCGCCGACAGGCGCGCCCGCCTTGATCGGCAATGCAGAGTTCTTCAGCAGGTAGGCCACCATCAGGCTGTCGTTCAATGCCGCATCCACCCGGCCTGAGGCGAGATCCTGCAAGTATTCGGGCGCGCCCGGATAGCTCTTCACTTCTATGCCGGCGACGCTCTTGGCCTTTTCCTCATAGTTGCTGCCCTGCCCCACGCCCAATTTCTTGCCTTTCAAGTCCTCCAGGCTGTTGAAGGTGCGGGTTTCATTTTTCCTGACAATCAATTGCGCTGCGGAAATGGTGTACGGATCCGAAAAATCGAAGGTCTCCTGGCGCTTGGCCGTTACTCCAACCTGATTGACGATCACGTCATATTTGCCGGCGGACAGTCCGGCCAGGATGCCGCTCCACTCGGAAGTGACAAACTCAGGCTTCACTCCCAGCTTGGCTGCCAATAACTTGGCAATATCTACATCGAAGCCGTCCAGCTGGTTGGTTTTCTGGTCCTTGAAGTTAAACGGCGGATAAGTGCCTTCCAGCGCAATCTTCAACGTGCCGCGCGCCTTGACTGTATCCAGCAGGTCGGCCGCGACGGCAGAGAACGATAAACTTGCCAGCAGCAGGCTGGCGAACAGTTTGGAAATAATGGAATTCCGTGCATGACTCATGAAATACCCCTTCAGGTGAATGATTCTTGTAGACCAATGATATATAGCCTAAAGCTATAGTCACAACGAAGTTATTTGCATTTGTTTATATAGATACGGATATGTAACGATGAGGCGGATAAGGAGCACCCCACCCGCCGGCGCGAATGGGGTTCGGGCCTAGAATCTGGGCAAGTCGCCCAGCTCAAACCCGGGTACATCATATGCAGCGGTAGTAATACCTTGGGTACCGTCGTCATTGGCGACCACCTTCACCGAAGGTCCCATGACGGTGGAGTCTTTCACTCGAAATTTGGTAATGACTTCATCCCCGTTTTCAATGGCCTCGACCACTTTGGAGATGTCTGCGTCTTCAGGATCGGAGACAAAAGCCGGCGGGGTAACTTCTCCGCCCTTGCTTTTTCCCCAGCGCACTTTTTCCACGCGTTCGCCACTGCCATCGAATCTCACTGCTTCAATAAAGAAAAGTGCCATGGTTATATCTCCTAATCAAATGACGGTCGTGTTTTGGAAGAAATCTGGCTAATCCAAATATTGGCGCTTTTTCTCAAAAACCAAGATCGGGTCAAAGGCCACAGGAGCGGCAGTGGCCAAAAACCACGCTAAACAGGACAGCAACTCGGCCTGGGATCGGGTATCGGCCTTTTGACCGGGGTAGGGTCAAGGGGCGGCGTATCTGCCGGAGGAATAGGGTCAGGGCGGTGCATGCTAATTCCTTTCAGATTGGGAATTCAGGCGCATCCTAACATGAAAGAAGCTTCTGGCTTGTAGGTTAGTGCCTACAGTTTAACCGAAAATTTTAACTCTTACCGGACATGCGTGTTTCGCGTGCATATAACGCTAAAACACGCATGGATAGGAGCTTTGAAGGCGGTCCCCCAATCTGCAGCTGGGCTTACGCGGAATGGGCAAAACTCCCTTTTTCCGTTTTTCAGCCGGTTCACCGTCGTCACCGGCGATCCATGTCGGCGCAACCAGAGAAAGCCATGAAAGGTCGCACCGTGCTCTCCGGGCCGCAGCGCCGCAATACAGGTTCGCACCGCCATGTCGGCTCGCAAGCCACCGGGAATTCACGCGTATTTCCTTATGCCTCGATTGATTTGAACGGACTTGATTGAGATCGAAGCAACTCGAAGCAGGCGCGCCAATAAAAATCCCCGACCGCAGGGGCCGGGGAAAATATAACGCCTTTTGTTAGCAACTACTTGGCGTTACGGGAGAGTATGAAAAAGATCCCGTACTGCTCAGGCACGGGATAAAGCTCAGGAGCCGCTACCAACTTATGCCGGGCATAGGCCAGGTTGCAAACAGCCGCATACCCATTGAGCGTCTACGGCATAAGCCTTTCACGGCGACTCCATGATAGGAAAGCCAGAGCTTCACCTCTGTGCGCTGGCTCACATTGAAAATTTTTTATTCGACGTCGTCACTCGCGCAGCATCCATCAAAGTGATGCCCAGGGTGCGGCGTATCTCTTCGGGGCTGGGTGGCGGACGATGTGCGGCAACTTCACGTTTCAGCCACTCTCTTACTTGCTCCTTGCCTGGTTTGCTCTCGTTCATGATGTGTCTCCTGCAATTTTATTAGGTATTGTATTGCTGCGGCACTGGTGCAATCTTTGATTCGCATTGACGCCATTACTGACTTCAATTTAGCAAAGAATATCGGTCCTGCCATTGGAAAAACACCCGGGATAATCATAGGCCTAAAGCTGGGGAGCTTGTAAGAATAGACTGAGCGCGCCGGGCCTCCGCCAATGGTCCAGGGTTGTTAGTCAGCTGCCCCACAGACGCCGGCATATTTCCGTCAACCAGGCTGGCTCGGCCGGACCAAACCCTTGCAGCAAGCCAAGCTAAAGGATAAGTTCAGGTGATTTCCCACGGGTCTATTTCAGGATGCGGATATTGCTCCGTCATGAAATCCACAAAGCTGCGCGCGGTCGCGGGCAATAGATGCCGGTTGGGATAGACCAGCGTCACCGCAAGCTGGTTAAATTGGGTCTTGGGCAGCAGACGCACCAGCTTGCCGCTTTTAAGCGCATCGGCCAGCGCAAAGGAAGCACGCAATACCAGGCCCATGCCGGCGATGGCGCAGCCGCTCAACAAGTCACCATTGTTGCAGACGATTTTATTGTTGACCGGGATATCGATCTCGCCGTCCGGCCCCTGGATAGACCAGGCATTGCGCAATTTTTTGTAATCAAAATTCAGGCAGGCGTGCTTTTCCAGGTCTTTCGGCGTCTTGGGCTCGCCATGCCGGCGAATATACTCCGGCGATGCGCACAGGAAGACTTCCGCCTTGCCGAGCTGCCGCGCAATCATGTTGCCCTCGATTTTTTGTATGCCGATCATGATGCCGACATCGAAGCGATCCTGCACCAGATCGACGCCGCGGCTGGAAACCGTCACGTCCAGGCCTACCGCGGGGAAACGTTCCGAATACTGGGACAGCAGACTGGCCAGTTGAAATTGCGCAAAACTCTGGTGCGCGTACAATCTGAGCAAGCCGCTGGGTTCTTTCGACTGCGATTTGGCGATCGCATCCGCATCGTCAATTTCAGGTAATATCCTTTGGACACGCTCCAGGTATGCTTGGCCTATTTCGGTCAAAGACAATTTACGGGTGCTGCGGTTCAATAACCGGGTGCCAAGATGATTTTCAAGTTCGGCCAGATAGCGCGTTACTGCGGCATTCGACAAGTCCAACGCTAGTGCCGCGCGCGCAAAACTGCCCTGCTCTACCACTTTCAGGAACACGCGCATCGATTGTAACCTGTCCATAAATCCGCCCATTCGTTTCAATTAATGAAATAGTGCATTGCACAATAGCCTGTTTTTTTCAGATGATACAACAGATACACTGTGCGGCATTGACGGGCAATCCCTCTTGGCAGCAAAGATTTAGTGGTTTAAGCTTTTAGAGCCACATCTTATGACATTTCTGGAGATATTGAGCTCGCTCATTCCTTACTAACAGAAAGCTCATGAAAACCTTCGCTAGTCTGCCCGCGCTGCACCTCCCCGCATTCAACCGGTCCGCGGCAACGCGCCGCCATATCGGGGCCGGGCTTTGCCTGATCTTTGCCGCGCTTGCCGTCAGCGGCTGTGCCGATATGAGGGGCATCTCGCCGCAATCGAAAATAACCGATAGCAATACTTTAGCCGCGGGCTCGGCTATTCACAGCGCCGGTATCGATGCCAACTGGCCCAAGGCGGCCTGGTGGCATGCCTACGCCGATCCGCAACTGGACGGCCTGGTGCAGCAAGCGATCAGCGGCAGCCCGACTCTGAAGATCGCGCGGGCAAGGGTGGAACTGGCCAGCTCGCTGGCAGGCATCGCGCGCGCCAACACCTTGCCGCAGGTAGGTGCAAAGGCGGAAACCACGCGCGAACTTTTCACGGGCCAAGGCCTGTTTCCTCCTCCACTAGCGGGGAATTGGGATTGGGACAATGAAATCGCCGTGAAAGCCAGCTATGACCTGGACCTGTGGGAAAAGGATAAGAATGCGCTGGAAGCGGCGCTGGAT
>Ga0210384_10002814_pt1 | contig 20745 bp, 19 predicted proteins | sample IncBWH2MmetaG_FD_160574 | JGI IMG/M metagenome (GOLD analysis project Ga0210384, IMG submission 160574) | Forest soil microbial communities from Barre Woods Harvard Forest LTER site, Petersham, Massachusetts, United States - Inc-BW-H-2-M | ecosystem: Environmental > Terrestrial > Soil >...
CAACCATTTGGTAATAGTGCCCTCGACGATGGATTCTCCCATCTGGGGCATGATGATGTCAGTCGGCATGATTTCCTTCCACGCGGCCCACGGTTCAATCGGAGGGCCGGACGCAAACGAATATTATAGCGGGTACCGGAGTCGAGGTGGAAAGCCCGTCAGGCGCTGTTCGCAGAAAAGTCTTACTCGTGTTTGTGTTCGTCTTTGCTTTTGTCCTCTTCTCCGCTCGGCGCAGCCGCCCCGAAACTTGTCTTCCAATATTCCTGCACGGCTGGTGGCAGCTTTTCCATGTGCGAGATGAAGCTGGTGATCTTCCACATGTCCTGTTCGCTTAGCGTTTTTTCCCACGAGGGCATGCCGGTGTAGCGGACTCCGGTGCGGATGGTGTAGAAGACGTGCCACTCTGGGTCGTCAGGCGGGTTGGAGATGAGACTCGGAGCGGGCGGGTAGAAGGAGTTGGAGAGCGAGTTGGGCTTGCGGTCGAGCCCGCCGTGGCAGAGGGCGCAGTGCATGGTGTAGAGCTTCATGCCGTCTTCAAAGTTCTGGTCGTTGGGAGGGACGGGGTTGGTGAGGTGAGGAGCGTGGCGCTCCATGGAGGCGTCGACGGCGCCCATGGCGATGCGAGTTTCGAGATGCGGCGGAGCAACGTTGGCTCGGGTAGGAAGGAATCCGAGCATGGCCAGGCCGAGGCCGCCGAGGATTAGTACAAGAAGGGTAACAATTACGCCGAGTAGGAACTTGCCCATTTCGCCTCCGGAAGAACTATTGTGGCAGATGGGGCGGGTGGGGCGCTAGTTGGGGACCGAGAAAGAAGGGCCTCGCTTCGCTTGGCGGGACAGCCGAGGCGGCTGTCCCCACACGGTTTTTGCACGGGCTCAGGATTTAGTAAGCTTTCAACTTGCGGGCTTCGCGGACTACATCCTCTACTTTTGGCAGGTAGTGTTCTTCTTGCGGCGGCGAGAACGGGACGGCGGAGTCGAGGCCTGCGATGCGAACGATAGGGCCGTCGAGATCGTCGAAGGCTTCTTCGTTGATGATGGCGGCGATCTCGCCGGCTAGGCCTCCGGTGCGGGAGTGCTCGTGCAGGATGATTACTTTGTTTGTTTTCTTCACGGTTTGCGCGATGGCTTCGCGGTCCAGCGGCGAGACGGTGCGCAGGTCGAGGATTTCTAAATCTATTCCTTCTTTGCTCAAAATATCAGCTGCTTCCAGCGTAGTGTGAACCATCGCGGCGTAAGTAATGATGCTGAGGTCACGGCCTTCGCGGACGATGTTGGCTTTGCCGATGGGGACGACATAATCTTCCGCGGGAACTTCGCCCTTGATGCGGCGGTAGAGATATTTGTGCTCGAAGAAGATGCAGGGATTGTTGTCGCGGATGGCGGCTTTGATCAGGCCTTTGGCGTCGTAGGGCGTGGCGGGGCAGATGACTTTGAGGCCGGGATTGTGGACGAACCACATCTCGGGATTCTGCGAGTGGAAGGGGCCGCCGTGGACGTATCCGCCGCTGGGGCCGCGCAGCACAAGCGGGGCGGGCGCGCCCCACAGGTAGTGTGTCTTCGCAACCATGTTGCTGATCTGGTTGAAGGCACAGCCGATGAAGTCCATGAACTGGAACTCGGCGACGGGGCGCATGCCGGTGAGCGACGCTCCGAAGGCCGCGCCCACGATGGCGGACTCGGCGATCGGCGTGTCGATGACGCGCTCGGGGCCGAAGCGGTCGATGAAACCGTCAGTAACTTTGAAGGCGCCGCCGTAGATGCCGATGTCTTCGCCGAGGCAGAAGACAGAGGGGTCGCGGTCCATTTCTTCCCAGATTCCCTGGCGTATGGCTTCGAGGTAGGTTAGTTGCATAGTTAGAAATTCTTTCGCCGCGGATTTACGGATGAATTACTGTTGGGTCCCAATCATGAGATCCGTACAGCAGCTACAGCTTGACGTCAATTTCGTCGACGCAGTGTTGTGCGGCAGCCGCATAGTTCGAGGCACTGTGCCATTCTCCTGCTGCACTCCTGATAGAAACATTCGCGAGTTCGTCAATACAAAGACATCGCCAATTTGCCAACGAGCCGTCTGGCTTCAACCCGCTGCTGCTTTCTCCCTTAAATTGATAAAGCAATGCCTGCGCACGACCGTTCTTCTTGCCGATCACGTGTGGACACATTTCCCGAGCGCAACCATGATAGCTGGCAATCACAATATCTCGGTTGAGGATCGCCTCCCGGATCATGGCATACACCTCGATAGCGGATTGCATGATTGTACATTTCTTACAAAAATGTGATAAAGTACGTTTGTACAGTTTTTGGAGATCCGAGGCGATTCTCATGTCGAACAAATTGAACGCCAGCGAAGCCCGGCAGAACTTCTCAGATATTCTAAACCGTGCCGCGTTCGGGCGGGAAAGAGTGATCGTTCATCGGGGCAAAAAGGCAGTGGCCGCAATCGTGCCGATCGAGGACTACAAGTTCCTTGAGGAACTGGAAGATCGCATTGATATTGAGGAAGCACGCAGGCGACTGAACGAACCAACGATCCCCTGGTCGAAAATAAAGAAGGAACTAGGCCTGTAGTCTCTTGTCGCGCATATGCGCTACATTCTCGAATTCACGGCATCTGCCACCCGGGAGTTCCGCGACCTCGACAGGCAACTTCAGCGGCGCATCACCGAGAAAGTTATAGCGCTCTGCGACGATCCGTTTCCACCGGGCAGCAAGAAGCTCAAAGCGCAGCCTGATCACTTTCGGATTCGAGTCGGCGACTATCGCGTGATCTACCGTATCGACGGAAAGCGGGTGGTGATTGTCGTTGTGCGGATCGGACATAGGCGGGAGGTATATCGTTGACTCGTCGCGCCACACATCGCCTCATTTGATTTGGGTAGCTGACACTTTTTCGTTGTCATCAGTATTGATGAGCTTGCCGTCGCAAGCAACTATCTCCGTCGTCGGCAACCAGAGTGCTGAGTCGATGGCATCGCTGGCATCAACTTCCCATATAGAGCCATCCTCTAGCTTCACGATCTCACCGTCATCGCTCACGGAGTCTATCCAATGCCCAGACTCGCATCCGGAGCGCCGAGCAGGCCTCGTGCGAGCGGCTGTGCTTCGCTGTTGGGCCGCTTGCGCCTCAGCAGCTTTCGCTTGTTCTGCCTGAGAGGAAGTGAGAAGGGCGTGGTCGCATAACGACGGGAACCTTCCGGTTAGGCATGTGCGGCATGTGCGGAGGTTCTCCGAGCGCTCCGCAGCTAGCACCTGCGCTCGTTCGGATTGACTGAGCATTTGCTTCTTACAAAGCGATCTATATCGTCCGGTCAGGCAGGTCTCTAGGTTTTCGCGCTTCTCGGCTGCTGCGACATCGCGAGCTTCGTCGGACGAGAGGATCGCCTTATTGCAAAGTGCTGGATACTTTCCAGTGAGACACGTGCGGAGGTTCTCTTTTTGCTCCGCTACCGCGGTCTTCTGTCGGTCGTCAGGATTTAGCCAATCCTTGTGACAGAGTCTGGGATACTTTCCTTCGAGGCACGTCGCTAGATTCTGAGCCCTTTGCAAGTCCGACTGAGATGCGGCCTCCCCCGAGGCCCACAACAAGATGATGGCAGAGAACCAGAGTGTCCGCTTCATGCTCCCTCCGTCCACACGCTCTAAGTCTTGCGCGGCGGGCGGTACGGGCAGGAATTATACATCTAGATGCGAAACAGAGCTGTCAAGTACGGAGGCTCGGTAGCGTCTGAAATGTGCGTTGGAGCGGGAAAGGCCCGGGCAAAAGGCCGGGCCCTTCCGTAGGAGGTTAGCTTGCCAGTTTCTGTTGTGCTTGGCTGTAGATCGATTCAAGTTCTCTAACCAGTTCACGAACACGTTGTTCCTGCGCTGGACTGAGTTGGATGACTGAAGCTTCGTTACCAAGACGGTCTAATGCAGCGCCTAGTTCGGGCATTGTATTGAGGACCACCTTTCGTTAGGAATTAAGCATCGCCCAATCGGGAAGGAGTGGGCCTGTGGCAGGATCAGGACTTGGCGGGGCGTCTTGCTTGGTTGTCGCTGGCCGCACTGCTGTCGCCGAATCCATTGTACCTCCGAGGCGGCATGGCGGTCACAGATTTACTCATCCCCAGTTCCAATGTCGGGGCATTCTCTTGTCATTTCAAATGCACCGCCGCTTCCGTCTCTTTAAACCTGCCTGTCCCCTTCTTCACCTTCGGCATTCCATACTTCGGCTTGATCGCATGACACCTGTCCTCGCAGAAGACGCCGCCTTCGGCTGATTCCGGTGTCGGCATCGGAGAGTTCACCGCTATCTCACGCTCTGCTTCGATCACGCGCTCAACTTCTGAAATCAACTCCGCATTTTCTTTCGCGGTCAGCCACTTCTTTTCCTTAACCAGATAATTCTCGAGGCGTGCGATCGGGTCGCGCTTCTTCCAGAAATCGAACATCGGTTTCGGCACGTACGCGGCCGCGTCGTGGATGGCGTGGCCTTTCATGCGCATCATTTTGGCTTCGATCATGGTGGGGCCCTCGCCGCGATGGGCGCGTTCGACGGCGTCACGGGCTGCGTCGTAGACCTGGCAGGCGTCAGTGCCGTCGACGATCACGCCGGGGATGCCGTATCCGATGGCGCGCTCGGCGAGGTCTTTGCAGCGGTACTGCATTTCCGACGGCGTGGAGTACGCCCAGAGATTCGATTCGACGAAGAGCACGAGGCCGAGATTCTGCACGGCGGCGAAGTTGATGCCTTCGTAGGTGACGCCGGTGGACTGGCCGCCGTCGCCGATGTAGGTCATGACGGCAACGTTGCGGCCTTGCAGGCGCGCGCCCAGCGCCACACCGGAGAGCACGGGAATTAAATCGCCGAGCATGGAGATGGGCGAGACCATGTTGCGCTTTTCGATGTCGCCGAAGTGCGAGGTGCCGTCGCGGCCGCGCGTGGGCGAATCGGCCTTGGCCATGTACTGCATCATGGTGTCGCTGGCGGCGAAGCCGCGCACCAGCAGCGCGCCCTGGTTGCGGATCATGGGCGCGAACCAGTCGTCCTTATCGAGCGCGTAGGCGGAGGCGCAGGAGCAGGCTTCCTGGCCGAGTCCGAAATAGACTCCGCCGACGACTTTGCCCTGCTTGTAGAGGTTTTCGAGCGTGGTCTCCATCTTGCGGTTGAGCAGCATGTAGCGGTAGATCTCGATGCACTTCTTTTTGTCGAGATACTTGGAGTCGCGAATCGGCGGGACCGGAGCGTTGAGGTTGCCGGTGACTTCGTAGCGGACGTGCTCGGCGCCGTCTTTGTCTTTCTCTATGCGCTGGTGGACGGAGAGATCGGGACGTTCCAGGCGGGTGTCGGGGATAGAGTAGGTGCGGAGATGGGTATCGCTGATCGTCGCCGAAAATGAGGGTGCCCCATTTCTCGCGTCTTTTGCGAGAAGTGGGGATTTTGAGGCCGACGCTCCATTTCGCGGGCGTTTGCCATTCGAGTTTGATTGCGATTTCGTTTTCTTGTTGGGCATGGATGCAGCGCGAAAAGGCGCAATGTATTGATGGTATCGCGAGGAAGAGGAAAGAGCTAGGGTGGGACGTGATCACACAAACTCCTCTTCTAGGCGCCAAAATCTTCTCGTTCGGATGTTAAGGGAGCAGATCGTCGCACGGTCAAGCTGGGGCCAGAGTAAGTTAGTAAAAAGTACTGCTTCGCGTTCAAGACCTGCAGTATTCGCGGACCAAATCTCGTCTATACCTAACAGCAGATTCCTAATCTCGTGGTCGGCAGCGATTTGTTCAAACTGACTCTCGATTGTTCCCGCAACCGCATCCTTTTCTAGCACGAGTATCTTCTTCTCAGCATTTGACACGGAAAGTTTCGGGATTTTGTTGCGCATGGCGCGAATGACTAGTTCCTGCCCGGGATCGCCTGGGTAGTTACGGCCGGTAAGGAACTTTCCGGAATCGGTTTGCCTCCATGGGAGTTTCTGGATGTGGAGGAGGATCTCGCACCCGCCAGCTTTGAGGGGGATCCGTGAGTTGCCATCTGGCAACTCACGGAGGATGTTTGGAAGCTGCTCCAAGAGTTCATTCGGAATATCGCCCCATCTAATGCCATCTGGGACAGAAGCAACAGGCTGTGAGACCATGAACATGTGCCCCGGCTGTAACAAAGAGGGGTGGTTTTCCAACGTGCCCAGGGTTCTCAAGAAACGCGCGGCGTCAGCTTTTTCCCCTACAAACGGCTCAATCAGCGTGTGCTCGATCGCAAGAGTGTGTTCCTCACCGTCAACACAAAATGCATCGATGTTCTTTTTCGACGAGTCGTCGTCTGGCCATTCTAAGACTCGGTACGAAGCACCCTTGAGCTGATTGTAGAGTTGCAGCCAGTGCTCAACGATACTTTTGTCTCGCTGATTCTTCATCGTAGTAATACAGCGCAACTATTTTATCAATTTCATGAGGCGGTTATGCCCAAGCTGTGTCGTCTTCTTCATGAATGCGACGGAGGCTCTCGGGAGCTTGCATCGGAACCCCCACCGCACGGCCCAGCAACGCATCAAGAGTATCGACCCAGAGTATCTGGCTCGAAAAGACTGTGCCGATGTTGCGGGAGATGGATTCGGCGACGGCGTTCAGGTCGAGTGGATTACCGAGTTCTTGCTGCATCGAGGTCACGGGCTTCGCCGTGATGCCGCAAGGGACGATCAGGTTGAAGAAGCTGAGGTCAGTGTTGACGTTGAGGGCGAAGCCGTGCGAGGTGACAAAGCGGGAGATGTGGACGCCGATGGCGGCGAGCTTGGCTTCGATGTTGGTGGAGGGACGGACGCCCTCGTCCGTCCAGGGTGCGGTGGGGCGGACGGAGGCGTCCGCCACTCCCTGAGCGGGGTCAGTCCACGCGCCAGTGAGGCCAGTAACGCGCTTGGCTGGGATGGCGAAGTCGACGCAGGTGCGGATCAGGACTTCTTCCAGACGGCGGATGAATTCGACTGCACCCAGAGTCTTGCGTTTGCCATCGGGCGCGGCGTATCCGCGCAGGTCAAAGATAGGATAGCCGACAATCTGGCCTGGACCGTGGAAGGTTACGTCGCCCCCGCGGTCGCATTCGAAAAGCTCGACGCCGCGCTGGGCGAGGAGTTCGGGGGACGCAATTACGTTGGCCGCTTTGGCGTTGCGGCCGAGTGTTATGACCGGGGAGTGTTCGAGTAAAAGGAGAACGTCGCCGATCTTTTCTTCTTTGCGCAGCGCGACGAGCTGCTGCTGCAGGCGGAGACCTGTGGCGTAATCAACGGTGCCGAGTTGGACGAGGGAGATCAAAGTCATTTCGCCACGGATTTCGCGGATTCACACTGATTAACCCAAATACTTATCCGTGTTGATCTGTGCGAATCCGTGGCAAAGAATTCTCATGCGTTAATCGCAATCCCATACACACTGTTCGACGCGTCCAGCATGGCTTCGGCCAGAGTCGGGTGCGCGTGGATCGTCCACATCAAATCTTCGACGGTGGCTTCGAGTTCCATGGCGGTGACGGCTTCGGCGATCAACTCCGTGGCCTGCGGGCCGATGATGTGAACGCCGAGAATCTCGCCGTAATCGGTGTCGGAGACGATCTTGATGAAGCCTTCGTGCTGGCCGACGATGGAGGCACGCGAATTGGCAGTGAAGGGGAACTTGCCGACTTTCACGTTGTATCCAGCTTCGCGGGCTCTGGTTTCGGTCAGACCGACGCTGCCGATTTCCGGATGGCAATACGTCGCGCCGGGAATGTGTTCGGGATTGATCGGCTTGCCCGGCTTGCCCGCGATTTTCGCCACTGCGACAATCGCTTCCATAGCGCCCACATGAGCAAGTTGCGGGGTGCCGAGTACGATGTCACCAACGGCGTAGACCCCCGGTTCGGAGGTCTGCATCCAGGAATCGGTTTTGATGAATTCACGGTCGGGCTTGATTTTGGTGCGCTCCAGACCGATATTCTGAGTGCGCGGCTTGCGGCCCACGGCGATCAGGATTTTCTCGGCGTCGATCTTTTGCTGTTTGCCGTCGACTGTAATCGTGACGAAAACTCCAGCTTTCGACTTTTCAACTTTGTCGACCTTGGCGCTGGTGTGGAAGGTGATGCCGCGCTTGCGGAATACGCGGGCCAGTTCCTTGGAGACTTCTTCGTCTTCCACGGGAACCAGCCGTGGCAGCATTTCGACAATCGTTACTTCGCAATCGAAGGAGCGATAGATCGACGCGAACTCCACGCCCACCGCGCCTGCGCCCACAATCACAATCGACTTGGGAAGATCCTTCAGGCTCAGAATTTCGATGTTGGTCAGAATCTTATCGCCGGCCTCAAGGCCGGGAATCATGCGGGCTTCGGAGCCAGTGGCGAGAATTACATTCTTGGCTTTGAGATGACGTGCTTTGTTGTCGTCTACGACTTCGATGGTGAATAGGCCGTTCTGCGCCCCGCCAGTCATCTTCCCATAGCCCTTTATGGTTTCCACCTTATTTTTCTTCATCAGGAATTCGAGACCTTTGGTGTGCTTGGCCACGATCTTCGACTTGCGATCCTGCACTGCCGCCCAATTCAGCTTGCGGGCGTCGACGCCCTCGATGCCGAATTCCTTGGCTTCTTTAAGGTGGTCCCAGAGTTCCGCGTTGAACAGCAGAGCCTTGGTGGGAATGCAGCCGACGTGCAGGCAGGTGCCGCCGAGCACGTTGTCTTTTTCGATAAGCGCCGTTTTCAGGCCCCACTGGCCGGCGCGGATAGCGGCGGTGTATCCGGCGGGACCACTGCCGATGATGGCTACGTCGTAGATAGTTTCAGGCAAGGGAATAGTCCTCAGTAGGAAGAGATGACTAAAGGCAAACGAATGATTCTAGAACAGGAAGGTGGAAGGCAACAAACGAGATGAGCCAGATCGCGTTTGAGAGCAGGAATGGAAACTCCCGGCTAAGCCGGAAGCAGCAACGAGGGGGAAGGGATCCTTCGACTTCGCAGCAGCTTCGCTGGTCGCGAAGCTGCTACTACGCTCAGGATGACAGGTACAGTCAGGGGCGCGAAGGAACTAGTTGTTCTCGTTGCTAGCGCGCTTCCACGAAATCAGTTCGCCAATGGTCGAACTGGTGCTCGACACCGGCTGCTTGTAAGCTTCAACTTCAGACCGCGAAGCCTCTTCGCCGACGGCGCGGATGCTCAATCCGACTTTCTTCTCTTCGGCGCTCATCTTGATGATCTTGAAGTCGTGCTCGACACCCGGCTCAAGATGCAGAGGCTGTCCGTTGGCATCCACCGCTTCGGACTTGTGGCACAAGCCTTCCACGCCTTCTGCAATCTCAACGAAAGCACCAAACGCCGCCACTCGCAGCACCTTGCCGTGAATCACATCGCCGACATGATGGGTCGAGAAGAAAGTCTCCCAGACATCGGGCTGGAGTTGCTTTACTCCGAGCGACAGCCGTCGCTTGTCAGGCTCAATTGCCAGCACAATTGCTTTCACACGATCACCCTTCTTCAGAACTTCCGAAGGATGCTTCACGCGTTTGGTCCAGCTCAAATTGCTGACGTGAACCAGTCCATCGATGCCGTCTTCGATTTCGATAAATGCGCCGAAGTCGGTCAGGTTGCGTACCCGGCCTTCGACTGTCATGCCTACGGGATATTTATCGTGCAGCGCATCCCACGGATTCTCTGCCAGTTGCCGCATGCCGAGCGAAATGCGCCGCTCGGTGGGATTCACATTCAACACTACGCACTCCACCTGATCGCCCACATTCACTAGCTTGGATGGATGCTTCATGCGCTTGGACCACGTCATTTCGCTGACGTGCACGAGGCCTTCGATGCCTTGTTCCAGCTCCACGAACGCGCCGTAATCAGTCACGCTAATCACACGGCCCGAGACATGCGCTCCCACGGGATAGCGATGCTCAGCATCAAGCCACGGGTCGGGTGTCAATTGCTTGAAGCCCAGAGATACGCGCTGCTTGTCTTTGTCGTACTTCAGCACCTTCACTTGAATCTGGTCGCCAACGTTTACCAGATCGCGTGGATGAGTAAGCCGTCCCCACGACATGTCGGTAATGTGCAGCAAACCATCAAGGCCGCCGAGATCGACGAAAGCTCCGTACTCGGTAAGGTTCTTCACCACTCCGGTGAGGATCGAACCTTCTTCCAGATGTTCGAGCGTCTTGCTGCGCTTCTCGTTCTGCTCGCCTTCCAGCAATTCCTTGCGCGAAACCACAATGTTGCCGCGCTTTTTATTCACCTTAATGACAGTGACTTCCAGCGTCTGGCCCTTCATGCCGTCCAGATTGCGGATCGGCCGCAGGTCCACTTGCGAGCCCGGCAAGAACGCTCGCGCGCCCAAGACATCGACGGTCAAGCCGCCCTTGGTTCGCTCGATCACTGTCGCCTTCACCGGACGCTTCTCCTGGTGAGCCTTTTCCACTTCATCCCATGCGTGGAGCCGCGCCGCCTTCTGATGCGAGAGGTTGACGTAACCTTCCTCGGTCTGTCCCTTCTCGCGCATGACCTCAATTTCGTCGCCGGCCTTGAACTTCGGCTTGCCCTCGTGATCCAGCACTTCGGAAAGCGGCAACATGCCTTCTGACTTGGTGCCGATATCGACCACCACATGCGTCGCAGTAAGCTTCAGCACCGTGCCTTTAATGACGCGGTCCTCTCCCACGGCTTCTTCCGTCTCCGTGGTGAAGTTCTCAAGCGCGGAGGCGAAGTCTTCGCTGGCGTGTTTGTCGTCGGGTTGCGACTGTTTGTCGTCAGCTGGTTTGTGGTCGGCAGGTTGGGCTGATTGCGTCGCTTCCTTGGATAAGGAAGATGACGAAGTCACGGTTGCGGCCGCAGTTTGGTCCTGCTGAGCAGAATTCTGCTCCTGCAAGTGCGGTTCGGTCGGGTTGGATTCTGCGGCCATCGGTTCTGTTTCGGTTGCGACGGCGGTTGAGGAGTCGGAGTTATGAGCGGTGGTATCGTCGAACAAGGTTATGCCTCTCTGCTGTTGCCTCGCACTCGGTGCGGGGAGGATACGGGGCCTGCTTGGCGGACTGCTGGAGTGAGTCGTTGGTTGTGGTGGGCCCACCCTGGCGAGTGAGCTTGGACAATCCCAGCTGCCGGACGTTTTACAGAAACCCGCGTCCAAAGGGAACTCTTCGACTATAGCAACGCCTTGCAAACAGTGTCAAACGCAAATATCCGATCCTCTTCGGCTCCGGGAAAGCCCTGCGTACCGTTCCATTTTTAACTTGAAATCGCTCCGAGTGTATATTTTTGTACAGCCCTTGATCTACCCTTTCTCGTAATCTGCATCCTACAAGCCGCGCTCCTCTTCAAGACTCAAGTGCTTACTAGGCATGACATTGAATAGATCAATCCTCCAATTCACCCTGACCAGCTTGGCGGTGACCTTGATTACCTTCCCTGCCGCCGGTCAAGAGTCGTCTTCCGTCAACGCCCTTGTTACCCCACCAGCGGCTCGGGGCACTGCTCTCGCCTCCAACTTTCGGGTAGGCGACTTTCGCCTGGAGACGCTGCCCGATGATCCCGCGCCTGACGGAGCGCCCGATACTTCGGCAGCCACCGATCCGCACCAAGGGCTGGTGAAACGAAGTGTCATTCGCATTGGCCAGGACCAGAAGCGTCTCTACCTGGCGCCGTTCCAACCGCATAACTTCAAGTGGGACGCTATCGTTCTCATCGGTACCGGCGCATTCATCGCCGCCGACCGGCACATCGAAAACAATGTTTCCCACGCCAATTTCCACGCCTATCAGACTACCTCTAACATTGCCCTCGCAGGCCTGGCCAGCTCGCTCGCCGGAATCTATCTTTATGGAGCCAGGACCGAACATCATCACGCCCGCGAAACCGGCGCGATCGAACTCGAAACCCTGGTCAACACTTTCCTGATCTATGCCCCCATGCAACTGGTTTTTGCTCGCCAGCGGCCCGACGAGGGCAACAACCGCGGGGATTTTTTCAAGCACCACTCCCTCAATACCTCATTCCCCGGCGGCCATGCCATGTTCACCTGGGCCATGGCCTCGGTTCTGGCCGACGAATATCCCAAGCCGTGGGCGCGCATATTGAGTTACGGCGCGGCTTTCACCGTCACCTTCTCCCGCTTTGTGGCGCGCGATCACTGGTCGTCCGACATGTTTGTCGGAACTGCCCTGGGACTCGCCATCGCCGAGAATACTTTTCACGCACGCTGCGATCCCCAGTTCGAATCGCAATGCAAACACCACCAGCGCTGGTGGAAGGTGATGAAGACGGAAGTCCAATAGCAATCGTGCAAGGCTGAAATGAGTGAGTTTTGTATTTTGTCATTCCGAACGGGCGTCTTTTTGCCCGTGAGGAATCTGCTGTTCCGCCGCCACATCGGATTCCTAGTGCGATAAAACCGCGCCACGGAATGACAAAATTTCCCATGAACCCATAATCCACAAAACACGTGGATACCCGACTCCGCCCGCGTTCTGCTACCCTGCCTTGTGATGGACTACCTATGGACCCCATGGCGTTACGCCTACGTCTCCACCGCCGAGAAGGCGACGGGCTGCGTCTTCTGTGACGCCGTGAATGCGGGCGACGACGAAAAAGTCCGCATCGTTCACCGCGGCCAGCACTGCTTCGTCATCCTGAACACCTATCCCTACACGCCGGGGCATTCAATGATCGTTCCCTATGCTCATCTGGACGAACTCCGCAAACTGCCGCCCGAAGCCGCGCACGAGATGATGGAACTCTCCCAGCGTATGGAGTCCGTGCTGCGCGACCTCTACCACCCCGACGGCGTCAACCTGGGCATGAACATCGGCAAAGCCGCCGGCGCCGGAATCGCCGGACACCTCCACATGCACGTCCTCCCCCGCTGGGTGGCCGACGCCAATTTCCTCTCGGTCGTCAGCGAGACCAGAGTCCTCCCCGAGACGCTGGAAGAGACTTGGAGAAGGTTGACGAAGGCCTTCGGTTAGTAGGGACAGAAGAGGTTGCGATAAGGGTGTTGCGGGAAAACTCACCAAATGCGTGCAGTGATGTGGAAGAGCGGCGCTTCAGCGCCGCGTCAGTCTCGCAAAAAAGGAGCGGGGCTCTAGAGTGTGCGAGAGAACAAAATTTTGTGCGAAGAGGTGGATTGGAATCATCGAGCCCGTTCAGGGCGGCATTCATTAGCCCCGGACGTGAGTCCAGGGTGCGAGTGGGACAAAGAGCGAGTCCCGATAGGGACTCTCTTCAGCCTGCGTCGACGAGGCAAAAACCTCTCAATAGCCAACTAGTACGCAATTCGTGCCCATCATTGGACGGCTTTGAAACTCGACATCAGAGCGTCCACCTCTCCGCTGAAGTTCTTCATCTGCTTCGGCGGTCCCCAGACCGTCAACTGGATGATCTCAGCATTGGCGCCCGGCTTGATGGAGGTCGTCCGCACAACCAGATCTTCACCCTCGGAACGGGCGGTGCCATTGATGAAGCGGGCGGGGTACCCATCGGTTGTCCCGGTCAAATCGGAGGTGACCTTGAAATTGGAAAGGTCGATGTGTGTGATCACTCTATCGGACGACAATGGAACATCTGCACCCATGCCGCTCACGCAAGACGCGACATCGCTACCAGTGCGGTCGAAGTACGTTTCATACTCGCCTTGAGATCCCAGCTTCCACCCGCTGGGCAACGAGACCGAAAACTTGCTGTGCCGTGTTGTATAGGTTTGCTGGGCAGGTGCTACCATGCTCAACACACCAAAGAACGATCCAAGCATCAACATCCAATACAGTTTTTTCATGGTGTCCTCATGTCGCAAAGTCTGATTGCGCCTTCCTCGCTCTTCCACCGCGATCCCAGCCAGCGAGCAAAAAGTGGGCCAGTCCACCAAGCTTACCTCACCTCCGTCATTCCGACTGGAGCCGGACCCTGAGCGAAGCCGAAGGGGACCGCGCAGCGGAGGAATCTGCTTTTTTCTTTGTCCGTCGAGACGCCCCCTAGAGCGGACACTTCTGTCCGCTGCCCGTGACTTTGATCTTGCGGCTTAATTCCTGGACTTAAGGAAGTAGATCGAACGCCGGCAGCACCCGTGGAAGAGCGGCGCTTCAGCGCCGCGTAACCTGTGGAGAAGAGAACCGGGCTTGAGCCCCTTGAGTCAGGAGGAAATCCTGAGCCGGGAAATGACCGTGGAACCTACCCTTCAAACAACGAAGGGTGCACCCGGCGGTTTCCCATTTCTCGCAAGAGGGAGCAGACAGTACCGGGCGCGACTACTTTCCGGTGTAGGTGCGTGGGGACCCGATGCCGGCGCAAAGATCCCAACCGACCTTGCACTGACTAGATCCATTAGTGATGTCGTTGAAATCGGCTGCGTACTCAGTGGGATTGGCGAGTTCGCTGTACATCCAGGTGAGCTCGTCCACGCTCGATTGCTGTTTGTTGCCGGCGGCATTCACGATGCCGGCAAACGTGGGTGAGGCCCAACTTGTCCCACCCACGGAATACCAGGCCCCCTGAAGGTAAATTGGGGCGCAGCAGTAATCGGCGGCCACATCGGGATATCCCCGATGGGTGCCGACGATGCTCGCGATTCCGCTCTGATAGCTTGGGATCGGCTCGTACGGGCTGAGATTGCCACCGCCGCCCCCGTAGACTTCGCTTACGAAGTCCCCGTTGCGGTCCCGGTTGAAAGACGTGCCGCCGACGGAGACTACGTTCGGCGATGCGCCCGGATAGATGCTGACGCCAATGCCCGAATCGCCGGAAGCAGCAAAGTAGATAACTCCGGGCGTGGTGAAGTACTTGTCCCAACCTAGTTCTTTGGCAACTTCGGGGTCGCCCCAGCTCATGCTGACCACACCGCCTCCGTTCTGAGCGACGAGTTTTGCGGCCAGCTGGACTGCGGCCCAGGTGGGGTCGGTGTTCACCTGCACAGATTCAACCAGGAATATCTTGGCTTGTGGCGCCATGGCGTGGGCCCATTCGATATCCAGGGCCTCCTCGATTAGCCAATTCGAATAGATCGGGGGCTTCTTGCCGGCCCAGGTGACTGTGAGGTTGGCGGCGGGTATGCCGTAATAATTGGAGAAGGCTGCCAAGTCGGCGGCAGCGGTTGGATAATGACCGGCATCGACAATGGCAATTGCACCAACGCCGCCGGTAGGGACTGCCGTGCTGGTGGCGACCGGACAACCGGCGGGTCCGCTGACCAGTTGGTACACGCAGGCGATGGAGCCGGGGGTTTCCACACCGGAAGGCGGGCCGGAGGATGGCTGGTCAGAGTCGACGAAGAAATAGTTAGTGTGATGGCGACCGGGCTGCGAAATGCTGGATTCCGGAATGATGATTCTGTGTCCGTTGTAGACAGACTCGATGCGGGCTTGAGCGAAAGCCGGAGAAGAGGCAGCGCCGAGAAAGCACGCCAGCGCGAGGGCCAAAACCCCAAAGACAACCAAGAGAGCAGAGAAATGTTTCATCGTGACTCCTTAGACCGCCGTAATTATGACAGGGTATGGCGAAAACGCAAGGGCGGAGATGAGCGCGGGGCGCGAGGTTGGCCTACGGCGAGTACGACCCGCCTTAACCGTTACTATTTGTCATTCCGACCGGAGCCGGAGCGCTAGCTACGGCGCAACGGGGGGTGTCGGGAATGCAAAACCGGGCGACCGTTTCCTGTTTCGTCGACACAGAGGACTGTGGCGCTGCACGGTGCAGATGCGCCGTTCCAGTCAGTCGGCCACCCGGCCAATTGTAACGTTGCCCCGGTTTCTTAGTGGTTTAGTTCCTGAATTTACCGATATCGATTCCCCGACGAAGTGATTCCATCTCCTTCTCCGTCAGGGTGATCGGAGACGCCACGTGCGCCTTCGGAAGCTGAGAAATTGGCGGCACCATGGGGAGTTTTTCGAAGTCGAGCTTTTCGCCCTTCTTGAGGGTTTCGACCTGAGCGGCGGACAACACGCGGGGTCGCATAGGCTGCCCGAATGTCGGATTCTTGCCTGCAGCTAAGTCTTTGACTTGGGCGTTGGTGAGCGGAAGTGGTCTATTCCGCAGGTCACTGTCAGTCATGATGTTTTCCTCCCATCACATTCTCGCTGAATACGTCGATCAGTTAGAACGAGTAGATCTGCAGCACATCGAGGTCTGTCCCAACATTCCCGACGGCCAAGAAGCTGACGAACGCGCCCTTAACATACGCGGCGGAGGCGACGCTCACCATAGCCGGCCAACTGCCCGGGCTCGCCGATGAGATGTGATACCAGGCGCCGTTAAGGTAGAAGTAGGCGTTCGTGTTTTCGTTGTCAATCCACAATCCGGTAATCGTTCCACTTTGCCACATGGTTATGCTCCTTCGTTCGTAAATTTGCGCTTCTAACTGTTATGAGGAAAATCAGAAAAACATGTCGGAGAAAAACTTTGACATCTCGTTTATTGCTCGACTAGGTGGTAAAAGGCTCGAGATTCCAGGCCTGAGTTGCTCGAACGCACGACTGGCATATTATTAGTGTCTTGTCAGGGCTTCTCGGCCTGTGAGCGGTTCCCCGCAGGTAGTTAGTCGTCGCATGGCAAATCGCAGTAATATGTCGCAAGAAGAGTTTGACCGGCTTCTCCGGTGGCTTGGGCCAGATCGCGATAGCTCGGCCAAGAAATATCTAGAGTCACACGAGAGGCTGACCCGTCTGTTCTACTTGAGAGGGTGCAGTCGTCCAGAAGACTTAGCGGATGAGGTAATGGATCGGGTTGCGAAGAAACCTCCGCCCCTAGAACCAAGTCTTGACCAAATTGCCGTCTTGCTTGGGTACGCCCGCAATGTCCTTCATGAATACTGGCGTCAAGCACCTTTTGGCGAGGATCGTGAACCGAGTGAAGAGCCGTGCATGGACGAGACGGTCCTCAAAGAGACACTGTCTCGATGCCTCGACGGTTGTAGGGACCGGCTGCCCGAAGACGACAGACACCTTCTGCTGCAGTACCATGGGTATGAGCCAGGAGGAAAAATCGCACATCGCCAAGCGATGGCGAAAGAAAGACAGACCACGTTGAACGCCCTTAGACTGAAGGTCTGTCGGCTGACATCCGTTGTAGGTGAATGCGTGAAGCGCTGTTGCGAGTCTGGTAGCATCACCGGGGTGCAGTGATGGCTGAGGATGAACGGCTACGAAGAGAACGGACGCCGATCGACGATGGACAGCCACCCTACGAGGAGAAGGTTCGTCGCTATCTCCTTGGCTTGTCCCCACCCACCGAGGCGGCCGAAATTGAGCGGGGTATCTTCGAGGAAGAGCATCCGATCCTCGAGGTTATTGAGGACGAGCTCGTTGAGGACTACGTTACTGGCGAGCTAAGTGAGTCTGATCGGTCTCACTTCGAGGGGCGGTTCCTTTTAAATAAGGAAAGAGTGGAAAAGATTCGGTTTTCCGCGATGCTTCTTGGTCGACCGGATGTAGTGGAGAGCTTAAGTCGAAGAGTGCAGGATCTAAAGCTGAAGCCTGCGATGGAGCTGGCTTTAGCGGGTGAGTTAGAGGATTCGTCACAAGGAGGCTTGCAATTCCAGTCATTCGATGAATCTTATGTCGAGCGTCTGCTTGCGGGAAACTTCGATACCCAAAAGCACTTCATGACGTACTTCGGCACACTGATCCGGATGAAGGTCCGCTCTCGCGTGCATTCTCAACAAGCGATTGACGATGTGCGTCAGGAAACCTTTGCTCGGGTCTTGGCGGCTTTGCGGGAAGGAAAGCTTCGCCAGCCGGGTCGGCTGGGCTCGTTAGTACTTTCCGTGTGCAACAACGTTTTGATGGAGCACCATCGAGCAGAAACCATGGTGGGAAGTCAGACCGGCCCCGGCACTTTTTCAGAGACCCTCAGCGCGCCACAAACTCAAGAAGAAAAGATCCGGGAGATTATCAGCCAGATCCCGGAAAGAGACCGCCGCCTGCTGCGAGAGATTTTCCTTGTGGGACGGCGCAGAGAAGAGGTCTGCCGCGAGTTTGGCGTCGACCCGGACTTTCTCAGGGTACTCTTGCACCGTGCGAAACAGGCGTTTGAAGCTGCGCGGCTGAGTGGCGCCCCGACGAGAAATCAGCAGGAGTTGGAAGAAGGAAAGGCATACAGCTTCGCTACCAGCGACGGGTACTTCACAGGTATGTTCGGCACGCCCACGGAAACGGCGGTGGTGGGAGCAAAGACTGGACTGTCAGGGATCGAGCAGAATCTAGGATCATCCCCGGCGCGTGTGCCGCACGCACCTGCCTCCAGCACAAAGCACACCGGCACTAGAATTTGGTTCGCTGTAGGTATAGTTGCCATGCTTGGAGCTTGGCTCTGTACTTATTCCTTCCAACACTTGTATCAAATGCCTCCGCCCCCTGCACGACCGCCGATGATCAACGCAAATCCTGTGCCCTATCTCGCATCGGCAGAGGTCGCTGAGGAATCGCCTCAACCCTCTCACTATAGCTCACCACCTCCTGGGTATAGGAGCTACACATTGACTTTGCATGGCTCGGGCTTCGTGAAACATTCAGTTGTTCAGTGTAATGGCGTAGAGGCGTTCACAGTATTCATCAGCCCGTCAGAGCTTCGGGCTTACACCTCAGATTTGTCGGAGTCAGAGTACGAAAAACTTCGCAGCTCCGAAGCCGTAGTGATGAATCCCCCTCCGGTTGGAGGAGCGTCTTCCCCAGTAAAAGTTAATGTTCGAAAAAGATCAGCGCCTTGAACTTCGCGTCAGGCACCCTACACCCCCACCTCTTGCTCCCTCGGTTTCCCCGCCAGCAACTGCCTCAACACATACTGCAGAATCCCGCCATTAGCGTAGTAGAGCGCCTCCTGCGGCGTATCGATGCGTACCAGAGCTTCGAACTCAATTGGCTTATCTTTCCCGCCTCCGCCGCTGCTTCCTGCCGACGTAGCGCGAACTTTGACTTTCTGGCCCGCAGCGTAGCGCTCAATCAGATTGCGGATGCCGCTAATCTCAAACACTTCTTCGCCCGTTAGCTTGAGCGATTCCGCATTCTCGCCCGCGAGAAACTGCAACGGCAGCACTCCCATGCCGACCAGGTTCGAGCGGTGGATGCGTTCGTAGCTTTCGGCGATTACGGCGGAGACGCCAAGCAAGCGTGGCCCTTTCGCCGCCCAGTCACGCGACGAACCCGAGCCGTATTCTTTCCCCGCAAGAATAATCAGCGGCGTGCCCTCAGTCTGGTACTTCTGCGACGCTTCGAAGATCGACATCTCCTGATTCGTCGGCAGGTGCCGGGTGTAGCCACCTTCGACGTTCACCAGTTTGTTGCGCAGGCGGACGTTGGCAAAAGTTCCGCGCACCATGACTTCATGATTCCCTCGGCGCGAGCCGTAGGAGTTGAAGTCCGCGGGCTTGACGCCGTGCTCCTGCAGATATTTTCCAGCCGGACCGTCTTTCTTGATCGAGCCAGCAGGGGAGATGTGGTCGGTAGTCACGCTGTCGCCGAGCACGGCCAGCACGCGCGCTCCTTTAATCTCTTCGACGCCCGAAGGCTGAATCTTCATGTCGTCAAAGTAAGGCGCGCGCCGAATGTAGGTGGAATCTTCGTCCCACGCATAAGTCTCGCCTTTGGGAACGGAGAGCCCGCGCCAGCGCTCGTCGCCCTCGAAAACCTCGGCGTAGCTTTTCGAAAACATCTCGGCGGTCACAGACTGTTCGATTGCCTCTTCCACTTCACGCTGCGTCGGCCAAACGTCGGCGAGATAAACCGGTTTGCCGTCCTTGCCCTTGCCGAGAGCGTCTTTGCGCAGATCGGTATCGATGCGTCCGGCCAGCGCAAACGCCACCACCAGCGGCGGCGACATCAGATAGTTGGCGCGCACTTCAGAGTTTATGCGCCCCTCGAAGTTGCGATTGCCCGAAAGCACAGAAGCGACAACGAGATCCTTTTCGTCAATCGCTTGCGAAACTTCGGCAGGCAGCGGCCCCGAGTTGCCGATGCACGTAGTGCAGCCGTAACCAACGATATGAAATTTCAATTTCTCAAGATACGGAGTGAGCCCGGCATTCTCCAGATAATCGCGGACAACTTTCGATCCCGGCGCCAGCGAAGTCTTTACCCACGGAGGAACAGTCAAGCCTTTCTCGACCGCCTTTTTCGCAAGCAATCCCGCGCCGATCATCACTGAGGGATTTGAAGTGTTCGTACAGGAAGTAATTGCGGCAATCACCACGCTTCCATGTCGCAGTGCGTCCTTCACGCAGAGCGGGACATGCTCTTCGACTTTAGGATCTTCAACGCCGATGGCCGCCGGACTGCCGCCTTCCTGCTCCCATGTTGCCGGAGTTCCGGCCTTCGCGGTTTGAGTTGCGGTCGCAGATGCAGCAGCGGCTCCTGCCTTCGGCTTGATCAACGAAGGCAAAGCTTTGTTGAACGACTCTGCAGCCTGCGACAAAATCACCCGATCCTGTGGCCTCTTCGGTCCCGCCAGACTCGGCTCCACCGTGCCGAGATCAAGAGCAAGCAACTCTGAGTATTCTGCTTCCGGCGTCTTCTCGTCATGAAACAGTCCCTGCTCGCGGCAGTAAGCCTCAACCAACGCAATCTGCTCCGCACTCCGTCCGCTGAGCTTCAAATATTTCAACGTCTCTTTGTCTACCGGGAAAATTCCACACGTAGCCCCATACTCCGGAGACATATTGGCAATTGTCGCGCGATCAGCCAACGCCAGATCCCGCAACCCCGGCCCAAAGTACTCAACGAATTTTCCAACGACTCCATGCTTCCTCAACATCTCAGTGATGGTCAGCACCAGATCAGTCGC
>Ga0210384_10002817_pt1 | contig 20740 bp, 16 predicted proteins | sample IncBWH2MmetaG_FD_160574 | JGI IMG/M metagenome (GOLD analysis project Ga0210384, IMG submission 160574) | Forest soil microbial communities from Barre Woods Harvard Forest LTER site, Petersham, Massachusetts, United States - Inc-BW-H-2-M | ecosystem: Environmental > Terrestrial > Soil >...
TCTGACGCGCAAAAGTTTGGCGTCGGGCACTCGGCGCGCGCGCCGGAGCAAGCCATGGCGAAGATGCTGGAGGAACGCCAGGCGCACGCGCGCTACCGCATTGTTGTGTTTTCTGGGCACGTCCACAACTATGAGCGCCACGAACATGGCGGCGTCACGTATTTTGTGAGCGGAGGCGGCGCGGCCCACGCCTATCCCATCGAGCGCGCGCCAGATGATCCTTTCCAGAGCAAGGAAATCAACTATCACTACCTGCTCGTCGAAGTGGACCATCAGCAGATGAAGGTCACCATGAACCGCCTGGACCTGACCACAGGCAAGGCCGTGTGGACGCAGCCGGATTCGGTCGCGATTTCGGTTCCCAATGCAATGGCCATGCAACCGAATCGGAAATAGGCCCTGCTTCGGGAGCGGCTGTCCGAATCATCTTCTCTTTTTCTTTCTTTCCTTTTCACTACAGAAACCGAGCAGCCTGTAGTGGGCGATCTCCGTCCTCATGGTTTATTCTGTCAAGTCGCTCAACGCTCGGCGAAAGCAGTCCTTGCATCCTCGTCCTTGAATCGGCGAAGCAATAGCTCAGAGCCAAGAGCCAACAGCTAAAGCCCTTATGAAAACCGGTATTATCGGCCTGCCACAGGTAGGCAAGACATCTCTGTTCCGCATTTTGACCAAGGCAAATCTGTCTGATCGAGCCTTTGCCAACCCGCGCGAAGCCCACGTTGGAGTAGCCAAGGTTCCCGACGAACGGCTGGATCGCCTGGCCGCGCTCTACAGCCCCAAGAAACTGACGCATGCCTCGGTCGACTACGTGGACGTTGGGGCAATTGGGCAGGACGCGTTAAAAGAGACTGCTTATCTCGGGCATCTGCGGCAGGTGGATGCGCTGGCCCATGTGGTGCGCGCATTCGACAATCCCGCGATTGCGCACGTGGGCGAAATCGATCCCCTGCGCGACATCAAGAACGTGGAGTTCGACCTGATGGTCAGCGATCTCGGCCAGATCGAAAAGCGTCTGGAACGCCTGGAAAAAGATCTCAAAAAGATGAAGACGCCGGAGCTCGAAAAAGAATTCGAGCTCCTCAATCGCGCCAACGCTCACCTGGGATCGGAAAAACCGCTGCGCGAAATGGAAATGACTGCTGAGGATAAGAAGCGCATTCGCGGCTTCATGTTCCTCAGCGAAAAGCCGATGCTCTATGTGCTGAACATCAGCGAGTCGATGGAGTTGGGAGACGAACTCGAATCGGCCGTGGATCGCTACAAGTTGACCGAGGTGGCAGCACGCCCAAATAGTGGCGCGACTGCAATCTGTGGCAAGGTTGAGGCGGAGCTTTCCGAGATGAGCGACGCAGACGCCGCCGAATTTCTCTCCAGCTACGGGTTGAGGGAGAGCGGCCTGGTGCGGCTCATCCGCACCACCTACAAGCTGCTGGGCCTGATTTCTTTTTTTACTGCGGGCGAAGACGAGTGCCGCGCCTGGACCATCCCGGCCCACACCCGGGCGCAGGAAGGTGCCGGCGCGATTCACTCGGACCTGGAAAAACACTTCATCCGGGCCGAAACCATCCGCTGGGATCAGTTGCTCGAAGCCGGCTCCGAAGCCAACGCCCGCGCCAAAGGCACGCTGCGCCTGGAAGGCAAAGATTACATCGTGCAGGATGGCGACGTGATGCACATCCGGCACTCGGGATGATTTTTCACCACGGAGACACGGAGGCACGGAGAAATCCATAATATCTTTCTCCGTGGCTCCGTGCCTCCGTGGTGAATCTGCATGTGGGCTGGTATCATCCCGCTGCTCATGAATGCAATCGCAACCAGCGTCCTTCTTGGCCTCACCGCCGCCGCTGCCAACGTCTTCGGCGGGGCGATTATCGTGCAGCGGCACTGGGAGCGGCGTTACCTGCGCTATTTCGTGGCGCTGGGTGCGGGATTCATGCTGGCGACGGCTCTGATCGAAATGGTCCCGGAGAGCATCGAACTGCGTGGACGGCCCGCGGCGCTGTTAGTTTTACTCGGCTATCTGCTGATCCATTTCTTCGAGCACACGGTCACGCCGCACTTTCACTTCGGCGAAGAAACCCATCACGCGGAATTCACGCACTCGCACAAAAGCTATTCGGTGCTGCTGGGCCTGATCATCCACACGTTTTTCGACGGCATCGCAATCGCGTCGGGATTTCTGGTTTCGAGCTGGTTGGGATGGTTGATCTTTCTCGCGATCTTTCTGCACAAGATCCCCGAAGGATTCACGGTCAGCTCGGTGATGCTGGCCGGCGGACAAAGCCGCGCCCGGGCCTGGGGCGCCTCCGTGGTTTTGGGAGCTTCGACGCTGGCGGGAGTGCTGACGATGGCGCTGTTTCGCCATCAAGTGGGCGCGGGACTGCCGCTGTCGGCGGGCGTGACGATTTATGTGGCTGCGTCGGACTTGATCCCGGAAGTCAACAAAGAACCTGCTATGAAGATGGCTTTGCTGGTGTTCGTAGGCGCAGGAATCTTTTTCCTACTGGACCGCTTGTTTCACTAGCTCTTAATCCGCTTCTAGTCCACCGTGTGCTTCGCTGTGTAACCCTCGCGCGCGACCACGTCGACCTTCACATCTTTACCCTTCTGATCTTTGACTTTCAAAGGACCGCCGTCGGCCGCTACGACTTGCACCTTCAACTTGCGGTAGGTGCCGTCGAGCTTGGTGTTGCTGGGGCTATAGGCCAGCGAGTACTCGTGGCGGATATCGTCGCCGATGTCGCGGAAGATCTCGCCGAACTCGGCCTCAAAACGCGGGAAATACGCACGCCCGCCGGTTATGGCGGCAAAGGTCTTCATCTCATTATCGGCCTGTAGGTAGTCGATCTGATGAATTCCATAGCTGGCCATGCCGTGAGAATAGCCGGTGCAGTGATTGACTTCGCAATACTCTCGCAACGCCCAGCCGATGCTTACCGGGAAAATGGTGACGTCTTTCGTGTCCTTGATCTTCTTCGTGATCTTGTCCAGCGTCAGTTTGCTGAACGTGTCGACTCCGGTTGAGACCAGGATGACGTATTTCTTTCCCTCGACGCGATCGAGCCGGTCGATCGTGTCGTAAAGCGCGTCGAACTCATTGGTCTCAGCGAAGCCGGGAATGCGCAACTGGTTCAGCGCACCGAAAACCGCCCTTTTGTCCTGGGTAAAGTCAGTGAGGATGTGGGGCTGCATGTCGTAATACGTGACCGCAACCCAGTCATCTTTCTTCAACGTGTTGGCAAACGAATAGGACGCATTCAGTGTGTCGACGAGAATCGGATAGCTGGTAGACGCAAACTCTACCAACAGCACCGCTGTGACCGGAGCCTCCGCTACCGCAAACTTGCTGACCTTCTGCGGAACGCCATCTTCCACAATTCGAAAATTCTCTTGCTTCAGCCCAGGAATAAACTGTCCGTCTTTGGTCGTGACCAGCACGTCGACGTTGACCAAAGGCACGTTCACTTTTAGCGAGTAGTCGGGCATGTCCTCGACTTTTTTGGGGGTCATCGTCGGCGGAGCTGCCGGCGGTTGATCGTCCGCCTTTTTCTTCGGGATGGCGTACGGGCCAACGTTGTCGCCGGGACCACCGGCCTCGGCCGGTACATCCTGCTTGGGCTTGCCGTTGTCGGGAGCTTGGGTAGCCGGGGGCGTTTGCTGGCTCTGCTGGCCGATCTGATCTTGCGCCACCATCACACCACACATCAGCACAGCACACACCAGCACCAGGCCGAGCGTCAGGGGGAGCAACCGCCCCAGCCGGGTTAGGGATTTGCTGCGTAAAGTCCTGTTCTTTCGCGGATTTAGCTGTCCATTCAACATAGGGGACCCCTGAAAAAGTCTCTATGCTAGTATAGACGCAAGGATTCGCAATTGGGATGTTTGCCAGGTTTCCCGCTCCCCTCGTGGCATACAAATCACTGTTTGTAGAGTCTAATCAGTAGTCGAGGACCTGTTGGCGGGTCCTACGGGGCTTTACATGAAGAAGCGGCTTTTCGCGTTCGTCGCGGTTGTGTCTTCCTGCGTTTTTCTGGCTGCGCAAAGCAACATATCTCAACCAACCATCCCGGTGGATCAGATTCACGCCGGCATGCGGGGCGTGGCCTACACGGTGTTTGAGGGCACCAAGCCCGAATCCATGGACGTCGAAGTGCTGGGCGTCATGCACAACGCCAACGGTCCCAAGGGCGACGTAATTCTGGTGCGTTTGCATGGCGCAAAGGTCGAATATACCGGCGTGGTCGCGGGAATGAGCGGCAGCCCGGTCTACCTCGACGGCAAACTCGCGGGCGCCCTGGCGTTCCGGATCGGTGAATTCTCCAAAGAGCCGATCGCCGGAGTCACACCCATCGCGAGCATGCTCGAGATCAATGCGCTCGACAAATCACCCGCGGAAGAAGCCGCGGCGACGAAGCCTGGCATCTCCAACGCAACTCGCAAGACGGCCGCGCCGGGAGACGCTGTTTCCCTTCCAGGTTCGACGCAGGATTTCGCCAACTACCTCAAGCCCATCGAAACGCCTTTGGTCTTCAACGGATTCACCGAAGACGCCGTGCGCGACTTCGCTCCGCAGTTCGCGACCGCAGGGATTGTTCCGGTCATGGGAGCCGGATCAGTGAGCCAGGACAAACAGCCCGAGCCGCTCGTGGCAGGCAGCGCGGTAAGCGCGATCCTGGTACGCGGCGACATGGATATCGCAGCGACCTGCACCGTAACTTACATCGATCCGCAGCGCCTGCTTGCATGCGGGCATCCTCTGCTACAGTTCGGCTCGGTCGATCTGCCCATGAACAAGGCCGAGGTGCTGGCCACGCTGCCTTCGCCGCTGAACGCTTTCAAGATCATCAACACAACGGAACAGGCCGGCGCTTTCGTTCAGGATCGCCACACCGGCATTCTCGGCGTGTTCAACCGGCAGCCCGAGATGATTCCGGTCTCGCTGAACATTCACAGCTCCGCCGGCGACAAGCAGTTTCACTATGAGGTGCTGAACAATCCGCGCCTGAGCCCGGTCGCCATCATGGCAACTGTGTTTAATGCGCTGCACGGCGTAAATGAATACGGCGAAGAGATCACCTACCGGCTCAACGGCAGCATCGGTGTCCAGGGATTCCCCGAGGTTGCGCTGAAGAACATGTTCACGCCTGCCGAAAATGGCCAGCCGGCCGCGATGTCCGCGGCCCTGTCGCTGGGCGAGCGCTTCAGCAAAATCTACGACAATCCCTATAACGCCCCGGCGGTGAAGAGCGTGAAGCTCGACTTCGACTTGGTCCGGGAACGCCGCTGGGCGCGGCTGGAGAGCGCCCGCACCGACGTGACCGAAGCGCGTCCCGGCGATGAAATCATGGTCGAGACAGTGCTGGCTCCCTACCGCGGAGAGCGCAGCGTGCGCCAGATTCCAGTGAAGATTCCGACCTCGGCCAGCAAAGGAACCTTGCGCATCCTGGTCAGCGACGGCGAAACCCTCGACCGCGTTGGCCGCGTGAACCCGGCTTTCGGCCGCAAGCTCGACCTGGCTTCGACCATCTCGCTGCTCAACAAGGAGCACAGCAACAACCGCGTCTACGTTTCTCTGTTGGAGGCTGACCCCGAAGCCCGCGTCGCCGACAAAGTCATGCCCACGCTTCCGCTCTCCATCATGAACGTGATGGACGGCATGCGCGGCAACCAGGAAATGATCGTCAGCGGAGAATCCAACGTAGATGAGACGGCCACGCCTCCGCTGGATTACGTGGTCAGTGGCGCCCAGTTGCTGACCATCACGGTGAAGTAGTCGTAAACAGGATGAACTCCTTTTGAGACCTGTCTCGCCTCAAGCCGGGGCATACCTGCTCATCTCAGGGCAACGTCGATGGCCTTCAGCAGCTCGGCTCGGGTGAACGGCTTCTCCAGAACGCGGATGTTGTTGTCCGGCCCTTGATTCGCCACCATCTCCCCGGTGTAGCCCGACATGTAGATCACCTTCATGCTGGGGTGAGAGTTCATCAGCCGCCCCACCAGTTCCGGCCCGCTCATCGACTTCATGACCACGTCGGTGAGGATCAGATCGATCGAAGCGTGGTGGGTGGCGATCGTTTCCAGAGCGCTGGTCCCATCCTCCGCCTCGAACACTCTGTAGCCGTGGTCCTCCAGCATGGTGCGCGTCAGCTTGCGGATGGTCGGGTCATCTTCGGTCAGCAGTATCGTTTTCCCTTCCCGCTTTGGCGGGAGCGTTTGGGCGTACGATTCGGACGAAGCACTCTTCTTGTGGGTGACTATGGGAAAATAAATCTTGAACGTGGTTCCCCGCCCCAACTCGCTGTAGACCCAGATGTGCCCGCCGCACTGCTTGACGATCCCGTACACCGTGGCCAGGCCAAGCCCCGTGCCTTTGCCTACTTCCTTGGTGGTGAAGAACGGCTCGAAGATGCGCGATCGCGTGGCCTCGTCCATGCCGCTGCCATTGTCGCTCACCGCAAGCATCACATAGCGCCCCCACGCCATCGAATGGTCGCAGGGGAAGGAGCCGTCGTGGTCGAACGCCGCGGTCTCCAGAATCAGTTTGCCGCCGCGCGGCATGGCGTCGCGCGCATTCACCGCCAGGTTCAGCAAAACCTGATCGAGCTGGCCGGGATCAGCCTTGATGGTTGCCGTCGTCGCTCTGGCCAGCAGCACGATTTCGACATCGTCACCCAGCAACGGACGCAGCAGCTTGCTTACGTCATTGACTCGCTCGTTCAGATCGAGCACCTGGGGCTGCACCTGCTGTTGGCGCCCGAACGCCAGCAGTTGCCGGGTTAAGGCCGCGCCGCGCCGGGCGGCCTGGCAAATATTGTCGAGGTATTCCACGCCGCAGTCTTCGACCCTGCCCCGCAGCAGCTCGGTGCTGGCAGTCACAATCCCAAGCAGGTTGTTGAAATCGTGCGCGACTCCTCCGGCCAAACGCCCGATGGCCTCGAATTTCTGCAGCTGCTGGACCTCTTTTTCCAGATGGCTCCTCTGACGGCGGTGTTCGACTTCCAGCAGCTCCCTTTGGATCGCTGGAACCAAGCGTTTCAGATTGTCCTTCATGAGATAGTCCTGCGCGCCCAGTTTCAGAGCCGCGACGGCCGTATCTTCGCCCATGGTGCCGGAAACGAAAATGAACGGAGCCTCTACGTCGGTTTCACGCAGGAGTTTCAGTGCAGCGAGGCCGGAGAAGTACGGCAAGGAGTAATCGCAGATGATGATGTCCCACTTCCCTTGACTGAGAGCGATCCGCATGGCTTCTTCGCAGTCGACTCTCTGTGCCGCCGGCTCGTAGCCTCCCCGGCGAAGTTCGCGGGCCAAGAGGGCGGCATCGTCCTCTGAGTCTTCGACCATGAGTACGCGAAGCGGTAAACCCAGGTCTTCGATGACCCGAGCGCGAGTCGGTGCAGCCATCATTAACTCCTTGGCACTGGAGCCGCCTCGTTCAGAATGAGCCAGTACAGCCCCAGCTGGCGTACGGCTTCGATAAACTGCCCGAAATCGACGGGTTTGCGAACGTAACTGTTGGCGCCCAAGCTATAGCCTTCAATCAAGTCCTGCTGCTCTTTGGAGGAGGTAAGAATCACCACCGGCAGGAGACGCGTTCTGCTGTCGGCACGCAGGCGTTGCAGAACCTGCAGGCCGTCGATTCGGGGCAGTTTCAGATCCAGAAGAATCAGCTGCGGCATCAAGGCAAGGTCGCGCTTGGCATGAGCTCCGGTTCCGAACAGATAGTCCAATGCCTCCACTCCGTCTCTTGCCACCACGACGTCGTTGTGAATATTGTTTCTTTTCAGCGCTCGCAGAGTCAGTGCTTCGTCGTCGGAGTTGTCTTCCACGAGCATGATGGGGGAGTCTGCCATTGAAATTGCCTCCTATGGAGCGTTTTGCACCGGTGTCTTCGACCGGAGCACAAAATAAAACGTGGCCCCTTTGCCAACCGTGGACTCAGCCCAGATGCGGCCGCCATGCTTGCGCACGATGCGCTGAACCGAGGCCAGCCCCACTCCGGTTCCGGGGTAGTCCCGCTCCGAATGCAGCCTCTGGAATACGCCGAACAGCTTGTCGGCGTAGCGCATGTCGAAACCGGCGCCGTTGTCGCGCACAAAAAAAGCGGGTTCTGAATTACCGTTTGTGATGCCGAACTCTATATGAGCGGCCGGGCATTTCGAGGTGAATTTCCAGGCGTTTCCCAGCAGGTTTTCCAGCATCGCCCGCAGTAGGGGCCGGTCACCGATTGTCGTTAGTCCGGGCGCGATATCGATCGTGGCGCTGCGGTCCGGCTCCACCGTTTTCAGCTGAGATACAATCTCTTCGGCGAGCGCGCTCAAATTCACATCATCTTCCTCCGTTTCCGATCGGGCGATTCGAGCCAGCTTCAACATGTCGTCAATAAGGTGGGCCATGCGAAGCGTGGCCGCCCGTACGCGCTCCAGATGCGATCGCCCCTCGGGGCCTATTTTGTCGCGATACTCTTCCAGCAGGGCCAGGCTGAACCCGTCAATCGCCCGCAGCGGCGCCCGCAAGTCATGGGACACCGAATAGCTGAAGCTCTCCAGTTCCTTGTTGCTGGCTGCCAATTCCGCGATTCTGTCACTTAACTCGGCGTTGAGTTTCCGAACCTGTTGTTCGGCTTGCTTTCGGGACGAAATGTCGCGAACGATCTTCGAGGCGCCAATGACCCTTCCGAAACGGTCCTTGATTGGCGATACGGTGACCAACACGTCGACCTGTTTGCCCGACTTGGTTGTGCGAACGGTTTCAAGATGCTCAATCTGTTCGCCCTTTTTAAGCCGGTTCACAATTTCCAGTTCATCGTCGGCGTGCTCAGCGGAATAAATGAGCGCGATATTCTGCCCAACAGCCTCTTGGGCGGAGTATCCGAACATCCGCTCGGCGCCCTTGTTCCAGCTGACGATGACGCTGTTGAGGTCCTTGCCGATGATGGCATCATCGGAAGATTCGACGATTGCCGCCAGCTTCCACGCCGCTTCCTCGGCTCGCTTGCGCTCGGTGGTGTCGGTGTTAATCTCTAACCAACCAAACTGTTTTCCGTTGCGATCCAGCCTCGTCCAGCGACTCGCAACAGTAATCTCGGTCCCATCGCACTTTGTATGAACCAGATCGCCTTGCCAGCTCCCCTCGGTCCGGCATCTTGCAACCTCCTCAAATGGAACTGGGAACTGCGTTCGCAGCAAAGTGTGCGGTATCTTGCCAACAGCTTCCGACTTTTTCCATCCGTAGACCTGTTCAGCCCCTCGGTTCCAGTAGATGATCTTCTCATCGAGACCGGCGATCCAGATTGCGTCGTTCGCTGCATCCAGCGCCGCCGCGTGCATCCTCATGTTTTCTTCCATGGCTTTGCGCTGGCTGACATCGCGAATGGCGCTGGAAATCAGCGTCCCTTCTTCGGTCTCGATTGGACTGAGACTGATTTCCACAGGGAACTCCGACCCATCCTTACGCAGGCCGTACAACTCACCTGCTCCCATCTCCCGCACTCTCTGGTGGGCGGAGAAAGCGGTGCGGTGCCCCGGATGTTGTGCCCGAAACCGCTCCGGCACCAGCATCTCGATCTCCTGGCCGAGCAATTCTTCGCGACTGTAACCGAACATCTTGTGCAGCTGCGCGTTGACCAGGACGATCTTGCCTTCTACGTTCACTACCACCATTCCATCCGGCGCGGCTTCCAGCAGACTCCGGAACTTCGACTCCGCCTTCTTGCGTTCCGTAATGTCTCGGATGGCGCTCGAAATCAGCGTTCCTTCCTCGGTCTCCAGCGGACTGAGACTGATTTCCACCGGGAACTCCGAACCGTTCTTGCGCAGACCGTACAACTCAAAGCCCGCTCCCATCTCTCGCACTCTCGGGTGGGCGGAGAAAGCGGTGCGGTGCCCCGGATGTTTTGCCCGAAACCGCTCCGGCACCAGGATCTCGATCTCCTTGCCCAGCAATTCTTCCCGGCCGTAGCCGAACAGCTTTTCCACCTGCGCATTGACCAGAACGATCCTGCCCACGACATTCACCACGACCACCGCATCCGGCGCGGCTTCCAACAGACTCCGGAACTTCGACTCTGCCTTCTTGCGTTCCGTAATGTCGCGGATAGCGCTCGAAATCAGCGTTCCTTCTTCGGTCTCAAGCGGGCTGAGACTGATTTCTATCGGGAACTCCGAACTGTCCTTGCGCAGACCGTACAGTTCCAGGCCCGCTCCCATCTCTCGCACTCTGGGGTGGGCGGAGAAAGCCGTACGGTGCCCCGGATGTTTTGCCCGAAACCGCTCCGGCACTAACATCTCGATCTGCTTGCCGAGCAATTCTTCCCGCTCGTAGCCGAACATCTTTTGCACCTGCGCATTGACCAGAACGATCTTGCCCTCTGCATTTACTACGACCATGGCATCTGGTGCGGCCTCCAGCAGACCTCGGAACTTCTCTTCTGCCTTCTTGCGTACCGTAATGTCTCGGATGGCGCTGGAAATCAGCGTTCCTTCTTCGGTCTCGAGCGGACTGAGACTGATTTCCACCGGGAACTCCGAGCCGTCCTTGCGCAGACCGTACAACTCAAAACCGGCTCCCATCGCCCGCACTCTCGGGTGGGCGGAGAAGGCGGTGCGGTGCCCCGGATGTTTGGCCCGAAACCGCTCCGGCACCAGGATCTCGATCTCCTGGCCGAGCAATTCCTCCCGGCCGTAGCCGAATAGCTTTTCCACCTGCGCATTGACCAGAACGATCCGGCCCTCGGCATTCACCACGACCACTGCATCCGGCGCGGCTTCCAACAGACCCCGGAACTTCGCCTCCGCCCGCCCGAGAGCAAACTCGACAAGATGGCTCTTGTTCATCTGCCGGTAGAGCATCAGAATGGCGGCTAGGACCAGGAAGCCTGCGATGAGGTTTCCAGCCAGGATCGCGGCTCTTGCGCGAACCTCGCTCAGGTTCTCTGCAGCTGACCTTTCCGCCAGGAGTGCGTTCTCGACCTGCTCCATTTGACGGATCGAATCTTGCAGTTTCGAGAGCAAAACGTCATTCGCGGCTGCGACACCTGCATCGGTGCGGTTTCCACGCCTTCGGGCTTCAACCTGCTTCTCGATTTCCGACTTAACGTCGTGAAACTGCGCGCGAAGTTGACGCAAAGATTCCTGCTGGCGAGGGTTATCTGAGGTCAGACTCTCAATTTGATCGAGGGCTCGATCCGCTTGCGAAATATGCGCGCTATAGGAGATCTCGTCGCTCGCGTTGCCTTGGAGCAGAAATGTTCGTTGGCTCACTGCCGCCGTCAGCAATTCGGCGCGGTATGCCGCCAGAGTTCCCAGCACCACATGGGTATGGGAAACCCAATGTTCGGTGTTTGTATGTTGCAGATCTTCTCGATAGGACAGCAGGCCTGCAGAAAATAAGGCGGCAAAGGCCGCCACCATCGCTGCCTTAAATCGCGGCCCAAGAGTTTTCATGGTTGATCCAACTGCCGGAGCCGATTCAATAAGTTCTCTAAACTTCTCGGCGCGCTTTCGCTTCTTGTTTTCTGCTTTCAACTCCTCAAGATTCGGCAGTGCCAGTGCTTGCGGCACGAGTTTGACCAGCAGTATGGCCGTGGGCACCGATGCCAAGGCGGTGATTGCCTTCACAACTCCAGAAAGCCAATAACTGGCATGCCAGAGCGTCCATATCTCCATGGCGTGAGTGAAGCCGCAGGCAATAATGAAGGTCCCGAACAGCCAAAAAATCCAGTTGAACGGCAGGTCTTGCTTGCGGCGTATGAAGTAAATCAGCGTGCACGGAATCGACAGATAGGAGAGGAAGATCAGTGCGTCGGAGACAAGGTGCAGCCAAATCAGCCCGGAGTTCCACATGTAGCAGTAGCCGTGGGGCATGAAGCCCTGGTCCCCGGCATGCCGGCCCCAGAATATCGTCGCCGCTGCGGCTGCAGAGAACAGCGCAATTCCAGGCAGTGCCACGCTTGGCTTGAAGATACCGGGCGGCCGATGGCCTAGGTCAGGCGTTGGAGCTGCCACAGGCCCCTCCCGTTGTGCAGAAGACGGTGTGGCTGTTGACCTGGACAATGATGCCGTGTTGGTTCACAGCGGCGACAGCTTCGGGGATCGCGCCGAGAATGCCGAGCGAAAACAAGATTTCGCCCACGCTCTTTGCCGGCGGTGATTCCGGCGATCTTTGGAGGACGGCTGCCGGGTCCATACTGCACTCATTCGACAGTCTGCTCGATAAGCTTTAAACCTCGCACAGGAATCGGCGGATTAACGAAATCTAACGGTCAGAACGGGAGGCGCGGCAGGATCAGGCAGACGGGCACGGCGACAGCTTTCTCCATGTGGCGGAAACCGTCGGTGGCGATCGCGGTGAGCGCCATGAGTGTGGTGTTGTAGCCGACATGGACCAGGAAGCTTGCGGCGACCGACTTGGTCACCACGCGCACCAGCGTAAGAACAACCCCCACCAGGGCAATCACGAGCACGGCTGCCCATGATTTGTATTGCAGGTAGTGAATGAGCCCAAAAGGTAAAGCGGTGAGCACCACGGCGGACGCCACTCCCATGCGCCGGGCGAGCACGGGATAGAGAAAGCCGCGAAAGAACAGCTCCTCCATCAGCGGACCGGCGGTCAATGCGAACGCTGCCAGCAGATAGGCATCCTGCGGGCGCTGGAAGAACTGATCGAAGGGCGTGGTCTTCGGCATGGGCAGAACCCGGCTGCCCAGGATGTCGAGCGCGACCGTGAGCACGCCGAGTCCGAGGAGCTTCAACGTCGCACCTCGGCGCCAGTTCCATCCGATCGCCGATAAGAAGCGGACGTGGTACTTCCCTTCCACCAGCATCACCATGTAGATGGCCACGACGACGTAGGAAGCAACTTCGCCCAGCAGGCCAAGAGCGGGCTTTTGCGTCAGTTCCTGAAGGCTGAGGCCCGGATAGACGAACACCTTCGCAACTACCAGGGTGATCGTCTCGGCGACCACTATCGTCAGCACGATAATCAGGAAGATGAGCAGGACGTCCCAGCCGCTGAAGACTGGGTTTTCTGGGGGCGGGGGAGGAGTGATAGTGGACGTGGGGCTGGGTATGCCGCTCGGGTCGGTGGCATACGGCGTGAGTGGAAAACCATCGGGCGCATCAGGCCCCGGCGGCTGCGACTGCGCCGCCAACGGGGGCTGCAGTTGCGGATCAGTCTGCGGATTGTCAGAAGATGACAAAAGAACCCTTCACCAAGTCAACTGCGAGATTTCACGCGCAATTGGCAATCGCAAATCCAAGTTCGGAAATCGACGATCCGAGACTATGCACTGGCCTGAGCCTTCCTGAAATATCCCGCGAGCGCCTGCCCCGTATACGACTTCTTCACCTTCGCTATCTGCTCGGGTGTGCCCTGAGCCACGAGGCGTCCGCCGTCTTCGCCGCCTTCGGGGCCGAGGTCGATGATCCAATCGGCGTTGCGGATCACATCGAGATTGTGCTCGATGATGACGATCGAATTCCCCAGGTCGGTTAGACGATGGAGAACGTCGAGAAGTTTCTTGACGTCATCGAAATGCAGGCCGGTGGTGGGCTCGTCGAGCAGATAGAGCGTCTTGCCCGTCTGCCGCTTCGACAACTCGCGCGCCAGCTTGATGCGTTGCGCCTCGCCGCCCGAGAGCGTCACCGCCGATTGCCCCAGATGAATGTATCCCAGGCCAACATCGACCAGCGTTTGTAGCTTGGGCTTGATCTGCGGAATATTTTCCAGAATCGGCAGCGCATCGGCAACCGGCATTTCGAGCAGGTCGGCGATGGAGTAGCCGTTGTATTTCACCGCCAGCGTTTCGGAGTTGTAGCGGCGCCCGCCGCAGACTTCGCACAACACGTAAACGTCGGGCAAGAAATTCATCTCGATACGGCGCTGCCCTTCGCCCTGGCAGGCCTCGCAGCGCCCGCCGGTGACATTGAAGGAAAACCGTCCCGCCTTGTAGCCACGCTCGCGCGATTCGGGCAGCATGGCGTAGATATCGCGGATCGCGGTGAACACTCCGGTGTACGTTGCCGGATTCGAGCGCGGCGTGCGGCCGATCGGCGACTGGTCGATGCGGATGACCTTGTCGATGTGCTCCGCGCCTGAAATCGCCTTGTGCTCACCCGCCTTCTCGCGTGAGCGATAAAGCTGCCGTGCCAGAGCCTTATAGAGAATGTCGTTGACCAGAGTCGATTTTCCGGAGCCGGAAACTCCGGTCACGACCGTCATCACGCCCAGCGGAAAAGTCACATCGAGATTCTTGAGGTTGTTCTCTTTAGCACCAAGAATCGTAAGCGCGGCCCCGTTCGCGTGCCGCCGCTCGGAGCGCATCGCAATCTGCGTCCGGCCTGAGATATACGACCCGGTCAGCGAATTCGGCTCGCGCATAATCTCGACCGGGGTACCGTGCGCCACGAGGCTTCCGCCGTGGCGTCCCGCGCCGGGGCCGAGGTCGACGACGTAATCCGCGCGACGAATCGTCTCTTCATCGTGCTCCACCACGAGCACAGTGTTGCCCAGGTCGCGCAGATTTTCCAGCGCGTTCAGCAGGCGGCCATTGTCGCGATGGTGCAGGCCGATGGACGGCTCATCGAGCACATAGAGCACGCCGCGCAGCTTGGAGCCGATCTGCGTGGCCAACCGTATGCGCTGCCCCTCGCCGCCAGACAGCGTCGCCGCCGAGCGTGCCAAAGAGATGTAGCCCAGACCGACTGCATTCAGAAACTGCAGCCGCTCCACGATTTCATGCACCACGCGCCCGGCAATCGCCAACTCGCGCCCAGCAAGTTTGAACTCCTGCGCCGCTTCGAGCGCCCGGTCGATCGGCATGGCGGTGAAGTCGGCGATCGACAACCGATTCACCTTGACCGCCAGGCTTTCCGGGCGCAAGCGCTTGCCGTGACACACAGGGCATTCAGTCGCTGACATGTGGTCCATCAGCCAGTCGCGATAGCCCTCGGAGGTCGACTCCTCCAGATTCTGCTTCAGGTATCCGAAAATTCCGTGAAAGCCTGTGCGCCCGCCGCGCCCCTGCTCGCCATGGAGCAAAAAGTCCTGCGTCTTCTCAGGCAGCTTTTCGAATGGCACGCTCAAATCAATCCCATACGCCGCCGCCACAATCTGCAGCTGATGAATCAAATTCTGCGACGCCGATCCCGGCCCCAGCCCGCCATCGAGCAGCGGCTTCGACCAGTCGCTGATCACCTTCGCGGGATCGAAATCATACTTGCTGCCCAACCCGTGGCATTCGGGGCAAGCGCCATACAAGCTGTTAAACGAGAATGACCGCGGCTCCAGCTGCGGTACGTTGATGCCGCAATCCGGGCAGGCGAGCTTTTCTGAGTAAAGCTGCTCCTCGCCGCCCACGACCGCGACCTGCACCAGCCCGCCGGCCAGCTTCATCGCCAGCCCGACCGACATTTCCAGGCGATGTTCTATCCCCGGCTTCACCAACAGCCGGTCGATCACGACTTCGATGGTGTGATTCTTGCGCTTGTCCAGATTGATGGCGACGTCGTCATCGAGATTCACCAGTTCGCCGTCGATGCGTGCCCGCGAATAGCCGTGCTTGACCAGCGTCTCCATTTCTTTCTTGAATTCGCCCTTGCGTCCGCGGACGATCGGCGCCATCACCATGACGCGATCTTCCGGCGTCAGCGCCATCACCCGCTGCACGATCTGGTCGGCGGACTGGCGGCTGATGGCGCGTCCGCATTTGGGGCAATGCGGCACCCCGATAGAGGCGAACAGCAAGCGAAGATAGTCGTAGATCTCGGTGATCGTCCCGACTGTCGAGCGCGGACTGCGGCTGGTGGTCTTCTGCTCGATCGAGATGGATGGGCTAAGTCCATCGATGGCATCGACATCCGGGCGTTCCATCTGGTCGAGAAACTGGCGCGCGTAGGCCGATAAAGTCTCTACATAGCGGCGCTGGCCCTCGGCATAAATCGTGTCGAAAGCGAGCGAGGACTTGCCCGACCCGCTCAGCCCGGTTACCACCGTAAGCGTGTTGCGCGGAATCTCGACGTTGATGTTCTTGAGGTTATGCTGCCGGGCGCCGCGGACGGAGATTTTAGTAATCGCCATTATGCGTCCGGGTCCATCCGCCTTCCGTAACGTCGACAGGCCCACAGAATTGATCGAAAGTAGGAGTGCACAGCTCTACTCCGTATCTTAGTCGTCAACAGCGCGGAGCGTCAACGCACGTTAGATTTGAAGACGGGGCCGGTGTAGGGACAACCTTTGTTTGCAGGCTCGTTGCGAGCCGTTCGCTCAAAGCTCCCACCAGGGTTTTGGCCGACGACCGACGACCAGCGGCCAACGACGGATTTCCAGCTGCGGCAGATTCTGTAGACAAGAAGGATTTTGATCGTGATTTCGCTAATGATGCCCCTGATTCTCTTCCTCACCGTGATCGCGTCCGTTGGATTCGGCGTTCTTGCCGCGTACGTGCTGGTTTTCAGCATCATCTCGACCTTCGGCAGGGCCCCGCGCCCCGAACCTGCGCCCGCCCGCCCGCGCCTGGTCTTGGTTCCTACGCAGAATCACGCCAGCGGCGACTAGCACCGCTCGTCCCGTGGTAGCATTTTCCTGAAGGCTTTCTCTCTCCCAGCGGCAGCCCATGTCCCGCAGTGGACCCATTTCGCTACGACTCGTATCCACGTTTTGGGCTGCAATCCTGCTGTGCTCTCACTCATTCGCCGCCGAACCGCCCTGGCTGGAAATCCATTCCTCACACTTTACCGTCATCACCGACGCGGGCGAAAAACGCGGGCGCGAGGTTGCTCTGCGCTTCGAGCAGATGCGAGCGGTCTTCGCCTCTCTGCTTTCTAAAGACCGCCTCAACCAACCCGTCCCGCTGACCGTCCTGGCGCTCAAGAACGACAAGATGTTCTACCAGTGCGCGCCCCTGAGGCAAGGCCAGCCGATCGATGTCCCCGGCTTCTTTCTCCCCGGTGAAGATCAGGACTTCATCGTGTTGAATCTGTTCGAAGAGGAGTCCTGGCGTGCCGTGGCGCACGACTTCGCGCACATGCTGCTGAACTACAACTACCCTCCGGCCCAGGGATGGTTCGACGAAGGCCTAGCCGAATACTTCAGCTCGATTCGCCTCGACAACAAAGAGGTCGAGATCGGTGGCGATCCCGAGCTTCGCCCATCCGTGACCTCGGATCTTCTGCAGAACCAGGTCGACGCCCATCCGCCGAAATCGCTGACAGAGTTACTGGGAGCGAACGTCTGGCTTTCCATCCCCGACCTGTTCTCGATGAAGCACGACGTCGCTGGCTCCAGCGAAGGCACGCACCACACGCTCTACTACGCCGAGTCGTGGATGGTCATGCACTACCTGCTGCACGAAAACAAGCTGTCGGACACGGGAACCTACTTCGGGCTGGTTCTGAATCAGCGCCTGCCGGTGGAAGAAGCGATACAGAAAGCCTACGGCATGAGCGCGACGGAATTCGAGAAGGCGGTGAAAGATTACTTCCACTCGCAATCTGCGCTGATCACCGCCGTCGATGCAGCCCGGCAGAAGAATTCCGGCGCCGACAATCAGGCGCAGGCGTATCACTTCGCCTCTCCGGTCGGCCCTGACGATTCGGCGATCACCTCGACGCCTTTGCCCGAGTCTGATGCAAAAGCGCTCTACGCGGAGGTGCAAGTGCGTGTCCCGGAGCGCCGCGGCCTGGGCTTGAAAACGTTGCAGGCGCTGATTACGCAGCCTACGCCGTCCGACGCGAAAGCCCAAGCCAAGGCAGAAAAAGCGGAGAAGCAATCAGACGACGACTCGACCGGGCAGCTTCCATCCAATGCAATCGGAAACGAGCTGGCGCACCGGGTTCTTGCCTGGGATCAAATCGAGCACGGAGAGTTCGAGGCAGCGATGACCGAACTCGGCGACGCGGCCGCGCTGAACCGGAACGACATGTGGTTGCGCTACTACTTGTCGGTGCTCAAATACCGCATGGCGCAAGCCAAGCACAACGACATGCAAGGCCTGGCGAACATGATGCTGGACCTGCGGGCGGTGCTGGAGTGGTACCCGGAAATGGCCAACGCCTACGATCTGCTGGCGCTGGCGCGCAATGAAGGCGGAACTCCGGCGACCGCCATGCAGGCTGAACGTGCTGCCATGAACCTGAGCCCACGCGACGAAAGCTACGTCTTCCACATGGCGCAAATCTACATTGCGAGCAAGAAGTGGGAAGCCGCGGACGACCTGCTGGATCGCCTGCGCGGCAGCAGCAATCCGCAAATGGTTACGCTCGCCCGCGATACGCAAAATCAAATTGCCACGCAGCGTAAATACGGGCTGGCGGGAGCGACGGCTGAGCAGCCGAAGCTCGCGCCGCAAAAAACGCCGTTCGACGTGCTCAACGAGGATGCAGCCAAACGCGCAGCAGAAGAAAAAACGGCCCAGCAATCCGGCAGCACCGCCGACCAGCGTCCGACCAAGTTTCTCAAAGGCCGCCTGGTTGCGGTGGATTGTTCGAAGGCACCCGCGGCGATTGTGACGATCGCGACGGAACGTGCAGTCCTCAAGCTGCGCGCAGGAGATTACAAATCGGTGCTCACCATCGGCGGCGACGATTTTTCCTGCACCTGGCAGGACCGACAGGTCACGGTGAACTACAAACCGGGGGGCATGGCCGATGGAGATTTGGTTTCCATAGAAGTGCGGTAGAACACGACTTGCAGGAGCTTCGGACTCGTATAGAAGGCGATTCCGAGCCAACCGCAGGGGCTCCTCAGGCATTCGTTGACTTGTCGGAGCAGCCGTCCTAAGATTTCAGCCCAGACTTCAAGCCGCAACGCACCCCAAGGCAGTTCATCAGAGAGAGGAGCTTGGCTCATGCCCCTGAACATTCAGACCAAGCACTTGCCACCCGATGTCGTTGTCCTGGAAATGACGGGAAGAATCACGTTGGGCAACGACTGCCGCCAAGTGGAGTGGACCACAAACAAGTTAGTGGCCGAGAAACAGACAAAAATCATTTTTGATCTCACCGGTATCACCCATGTCGATAGCACCGGAATTGGCATCATCGTCACCGTGGCCGGACAGATGAAAAAGGCCGGGGGAGAGTTGCGCGTGGCCGGCGCCAGCGGACATGTCGAACAATTGTTGAAGATGACAAACGTGGATCAGATTGTCGGCCTGCACCCCACGATCATCGCGGCGGCGGCTGACTTCTGAACAAGTCGTGCCTCGGCGCTCGAGTTACTTTTGCGGCGAGTCCGGTGCCGGCTCAGTTCCCGCCACGGTTTTCAATCGGCCGATGATCGTATTCAACGCCTGGTCGAAGTTCTTATCCCGATTCCCCAGCAGCACCGCGCCGCGCACATACTCGATAAAAGTCCACAGCACCGCGCGCGTCTTCGGATCGACGGCAACAACTCGCAGTTCCCCCAGAACCGGCAGCCGCAGACCGGTATCGGAGAGATTCCAACTGACTTCGAGGATCAGATCGGCGTCCGCGGGGGACGCGACCAACTCATAGCGGCCCCAGGCCTTCATCGCCGCGTAGAGCTCGTTGTAAGGCCGGTCGGGCCCGCCGTTGAAGACGGTTTCGGCCATCACCGCTTCGAAACTTTCCCCGCCGGCATTCGATACGAAGACCTTGTGCGCTGCGCTAATCTGGGCCGGCACCGGGGCGGGCAGTGGGAATTTCGCTTGTTGTCCGTGTAGTGCGGGCGCCAATTGCAGAATCACGAACGCTGCGGCTACGGCTGCGGCTTTTTCGATTTTCGACATTGTCTTTTCTCCCGATGTGCCGCCCCCGAAGGATTCTAACAGGGATGACAAATATACTTGACATGTAGTCAAGCATGCTTTACGGTGCAATCTGTGAGGCAAATGTCATGAATGCAGAAAACCAGGAAGAAATCAGAGACCATGAAGCGTCGCGATGGGAGACATGCGCGATCCTGTTTTGGGGCGCTTTTGGAACCAAGACTCCGGCAGAGCGCCGCTACATCATGCGCAGCGTTTTCGCCGCTGCCGTCGTGGCCGCGTGGGTTGGGCTTGCGTTTTCCAAGAAGTTCCCGCCGCCGCATTGGGTGATGATCATCACTTTGCTCGTCGTGGGCGCGTTGATGACCTACATCCCATGGGAGATGAGCCGATACTTGCGTCAGCTCGATGAGCTGGCCCGGCGCATGCAGCTGGAAGCCATGGCCTGGACCTATCTCACAGGGATGGTCGTAGCGGGGTGGCTGGGTGTTCTGATGCCGCTCGGCCATCTGCTGCTGCACTGGTCCTACCCCAGGCAATACCTCTTGCTAATCATTCCGTTTCTCTATTTCTTGCTCGAGATTGTGCGAGCGGGCTGGCTTTACCACCTGTCGCGGAGATACTAATGAACAATCATCTGCGAGTTCTCCGTGCACAGCACAATCTGTCGCAAGGCGATCTGGCCGACAAGCTCGAGGTGTCGCGCCAAACCGTGAATGCGATCGAGACCGGCCGATACGACCCCAGCCTGCCTCTTGCCTTCAAGATTGCCGAGCTATTTGGCCAGACCATCGAAGAGATCTTCGAGCCGAATGGCAACAAAGGAAGGTAGCCAAGCTGCAGTGAGCAAATGAAAAACCCTCCCGCTGGGATGGGAGGGTTTTGAGGAGCTTCGCGTTCTAAGCGCGGACAACGTTTGCCGCCTGGAAGCCTTTGGGGCCCTTCAGCAAGTCAAACTCCACGGTCTCGCCCTCGTTGAGCGTGCGGTAGCCGTTCTCCTGGATCGCGGAGAAG
>Ga0210384_10002819_pt1 | contig 20739 bp, 14 predicted proteins | sample IncBWH2MmetaG_FD_160574 | JGI IMG/M metagenome (GOLD analysis project Ga0210384, IMG submission 160574) | Forest soil microbial communities from Barre Woods Harvard Forest LTER site, Petersham, Massachusetts, United States - Inc-BW-H-2-M | ecosystem: Environmental > Terrestrial > Soil >...
GAGTGAAACGCATTTGTTCTCGGGTACGCTCGTCAATGAAGTCCGCGCGGGCTACAATCGCATCTCTTCTTCTCGGTTGCAACCCAACGCCAACACCGCCGGAATTCCCGCTCAGTTCGGAATTCCCGGGGTTCCTCAAGGTAATTCCAATGGCGGATTGGGCTCCCTCTTCATTACCGGGTTGAATACTCTTGGGAGCAATCAGTTTCTGCCGTCGATCGAGTTGAGCACGACCTCGCAAGCTACGGACAATCTCACCAAAGCGGCCGGCCGGCATACCTTCAAGGTTGGATTTCAATACCAAAGGCTGGGATTCAATATCCTGCAGCCTTTTACGGGCCGCGGAGCGTGGAACTTTAGCGGTGTTTACACCGAGGTGCCTTCCACGACGGGAGGCAACACGGGGCTCGCGCAAATGCTACTGGCGCCGATTCCCGGTACCGTTCTGGGCGCGGCTGATTTCGTGGGCGGCGCGGACACCGTACAAGCATCCAATATCGCCACCACCTCGATGAAGCGCAACTATTACGCTGGCTATTTTCAGGACGATATCAAGGTAAAGCCGAGGTTGACCGTGAACCTTGGAGTTCGCTACGAGTACTTCGGACAACTGACCGAAAATTACGGGGCACAGTCCAATTTTCTACCTGCTGCCACAGTGGGTGGTGCTTCCACCTTTCTGTTGACCAACAAGCGCTGCAATACTCCATTTTCACCAGACTTTTTGTCGGCCGCCGCGGCAGAGAATATCAGCATAACCTGCTCGGGGCAGCCCGGCTTGGGAGTATCGCAAAAAGCAAATTTCTCTCCGCGGGTCGGATTCGCGTATCAAATTACGCCAAGGCTTGTTGTTCGGGGAGGTTACGGGATCTTTTACGGAGGTTTTGAAAACTCCGCGCTCTTGACCTACAACGATTTTCCGTTTCAATTCAATCTGAACTATCCAAATATGACGCCCAACGCGCCCATCACGTTTGCTAACGGATCGATTGGCACGCTTTCCAACGGGCTAACTGGTATTCCGCTTACCTCCGCGGCGGCTGAGCCCGGGGGTGTTGGGCTGATCGGCGAGGACTTCCACAACAAAACTCCGTATACGCAGGGCTATAATCTGACCACGCAGTATCAGCTCACCAAAAACGATACCGTGCAGGTGGGTTACGTTGGCAATACAGTTCGCCACCTTGCGGTGTACGTCAATCCGAATACTCCGCGGGAGATCCTTCCACTGGGCTTGAGCGCGCTCGCATTCTCTCCCTATCCCGATTTTTCCGGCTCTACCTACACCAGCTTTGCGGGCAATAGCCACTACAACGGACTGCAGACGAACTATGAGCACAGGTTCAATGCCGGACTCAGCGTTTTGGCCAACTTCACTTGGTCGAGCTGTCTGACCGACGCGATTGACGTTCTGAATGCTACTTCCCTTACCGCGTATCGAGCACCGTTCCTGCCGGGCTTCGGTATCCATCCAGACTACGGCCGGTGCGACTTTGACGTTAACAAAGTATTCCATCTGAGCGGGAGTTATGAGCTGCCGGTTGGTAAAGGAAGAAAGTTCCTGCATGACGGTGGCCGGATTGTGGACGCCGTGCTTGGGGGATGGGCAACGAACTGGATCCTCACGCTGCAAGACGGGCAGCCGGGAACCATTCCTTGCGCAACTTCCACTACGTCCGGATTCAACTGCTACGCGTTGAGGGTTCAGGGGCAGAATCCGGACGCCGGTTCTCACAATGTGAATCAGTGGCTCAATCCAGCCGCATTCACCACTCCTCCGGTGGCAACTACCATTGGCCAAGCGGACTATAGCCCGCTGGGAGGAGGGCCGAGTAATTTCCGTGGCCCGGGGTTCCATCGTCTCGATTTTTCGCTTTTCAAACAGTTTGCCATTACAGAGAGGTTTCGGTTGGAGTTCCGTTCTGAATTCTTCAACCTGACCAATCATCCTAACTTCTCCAATCCGGGTTTCGCGGGTAATGGCGTGGTGGCAGCTCCCGGTTCGCTGGACTATACGAGCGGAAGCTTTGGCAAAATCACTTCTACCCGCGACGGTCAAAATGATCAACGCGAAATACAATTTGCACTGAAATTATATTTCTGAAATAGATAGTGGCCGTTTGAGCGCAGAGCCCGCCGTTGGGTTCGAGAACGCTGGCCGCCCAGAGTCTGTCGTACCTTCGTGGTTGTCGTCAACGCTGGGCGCGGTCATCCGCATCGCGCGCTTGCCGGCGCCGACTTTTTTAAGTGAACTTCATTGGCAGAAAGGCATGAAGGTACATGACGCGAAGGCTTGACTCAGGTTCCGAGGACGGTAACCAACGCGGAACAATCACGCTCAACGAGATCCGCCAGCAACCGGAACTCTGGCCCACGACGCTGGAACGCGTTGCGTCTTCGAACGCTCATTCGATTGTGCAGGATCGGACTGCGGTGATCTGCGGTGCCGGCACCTCGGCGTACGCGGCTTCCGCCGTGTCGGCCACTTGGACCAACTCCGCAGCCATCCCGACAACCGATCTTCTTACCTTCACCCAACGGGAACTGTCTCATCTGGCTCCAGACTTTTCTTCGAACGGCGTACTCGTGTCTCTGGGACGCTCGGGGGAAAGCCCGGAGAGTGTCGGGGTCATCGCGCGTATCAACCAAATGTACCCGAGCGTGGTCCATCTTGCGATTACCTGCAATGAGCACGGCCAGCTCGCGCGGTTGCCGGGAGTCAACCCCCTTGTCCTCGATCCTCGAACCAATGACCGCAGTCTTGTGATGACGGGTTCCTTTTCTAACTTGCTCTTGGCAGGCATGGCGATTGCACGCGGCGAGTTCTTGACCAAGCATCTCCCTGGCATCGTAGCCACTGTCAATACCGCCCTCCCCGCCCTCGAAAAAATGGCGCAGCGTTTGGCGTCTCCATTATGTTCTCGCCTTATGGTGCTGACTTCCGCTGGCCTGGCTCCCATCGCGAGAGAAGCGACCCTGAAGGTTTTGGAGATGACGGCGGGTCGTACGGTCGCGGTGAACGAGACATTCCTGGGCGTTCGCCACGGCCCGATGAGCTTTCTTCGGCCTGATTCCCTGGTTCTGTGCGTGCTCTCTTCGGATGCGGAAAGGCGCCGCTTTGAAGAAGACGTGCTTCGGGAACTAAGGCAAAAAAAGCTGGGCTACGTGATTGTGGTCGGAGCCACTGCTTCTGACAGCGAACTTGGCCACGATTTCATTCCTGCCATGGCGCCAGACCTGCCCGACGATTTGCGCGGACCGTTCGAAATTGTCTTTCCCCAGTTGCTCGCTTATCACTTGAGTCTGGCCTCCCAATTGGACCCTGATAACCCGAGTCCGGATGGCGTGATCACCCGAGTGGTGCAACGATTTCAGCTGCATTAGCGGAATCATAATCCTTGAGCTTCGCCGCAGAGCTTTTGGGATCAGAAACGTGATCGAGACAGGCGGGCAACGGGAATCTTCCCGGCCAAGGGAGCCTCTCGAGACCCAGATGGCTGTGAATTTCGCCCTGCTCTCTTGCAGGTCGGCGCTGCAGAGTTTGTACGAACACTTGGGTTGGGTAAACGTTTCAAGCCCGGTGTGGGTAGAGCAGATCCAGGGGGATATCCTGCTCCCGATGGCTGCGATGGTCAGGTGTTTGGGTTCCGAGCCATGGCCGAATGGGGAAGTTCGTTTAGGGTCGCGTCCCTGGTAGCTCGGCCCGCTTCGGGGGCGGGTATCGGAGGTCCACATGCAGTCTGGCGATATCCGAAGTCATGAATCGATGTACAAAGTCCGTCCGGTGATCAAGAATCGCGCGCGCCTCTTCAGACGGATGGTTTTGCTGTTCTTCTCAATCGGTGCAAGCCAGGTCTGGTCCCTTGCGGCCTCAGAATCTCCAACAACTATCGAGCTTGCAGAAAACTGGAAACTTACGTCCGCAAGTGATGTGCAACTCGGCGGAGCGGTCCTATCGTCCCTCGATTACCAGGACACTGGTTGGCACGCGATCCGTAGAATGCCTGCCACCGTTCTCGAGATCCTTGAAGAGGACGGCGTCTACCCCCATCTCTACGTTGGGAAGAACATGGCGGAGAATGTACCTCAAGACCTGTACAAACAGGATTGGTGGTACCGAACCACATTTGAAGCTCCTGCCGAACATGCGGTCTATTTACTCGAGTTTCCTGGCATTAATTACCGGGCCGAGATTTGGCTGAACGGCCAACTGATCGCGGACAGCAAGCACGTAGTTGGCATGTACAACGCGCACGAACTGAACGCGACACACTGGATCAAGGTCGGGCAGCGCAATGCTCTTGCGGTAAAAGTCACGCCGGAGAGGTTGATTCAGGATGTCAACGGCGTTGAGCTGGCCGACAGCTGGTTTGACTGGCTGAACTGGAAATATTTGGGCTATCAAGGGGAGCGTAAAAAGAACAGTCACGGCATCTCGTTTGTTCCGGACCGCAATGCGGGCATCTGGAAGCCAGTCTACCTGAAGTTTTCCGGCGACGTCACGCTCAGTAACCCGCTGGTAAACACAGAGCTTCCTCTACCGCAAACCACTTCGGCCAGACTGACGGTCTACGCTGCCCTTCGGAACCATTCCAATCGGCAAGTAGCTGGAATTCTTCGAGGGGCAATCTCGCGCCCCGGTAAGGCTACCATTCAAATCGAACAGCCCATTGCCCTTGCTCCCGGCGAGGAACGTCAGACAAGCTTCGCTCCGTCGCAATACCCCCAGCTGGGCATAAGCAATCCCGATCTGTGGTGGCCTTACACCATGGGAAACCCCAGTCTCTATGAGCTTCGACTCGAATTTCTTGAAAATAACCGCCTCTCCGATGCGGCGCACATCCGGTTCGGCATCCGCGCGATTACCCAGTACCGCGACCACGATGAGCAATTTCCAGCCGTCGGCAAAGGCGGAAATTTCTATCTCAATATTAATGGCAAGGATTTCCTGGTACGCGGCGCCGTTTATACTCCCGATCTCTTGTATCGAAATGACCCGGACCGCGAAGCGGCTGTGCTCCGCTACGTGAAAGATCTTGGACTGAATATGCTCCGTTGGGAGTCGAAAATTTCGAGTGAGCACATCGTGGAACTCGCCGACGAGCAGGGGATCCCATTGATGTTCGGTTGGATGTGTTGCAACCAGTGGGAAATGTGGGATCAGTGGGAGGAAGAGGACCATCGGGTTGCGGAACAGAGTCTCCGGTCGCAGATTTTAATGCTTCGTCACCACCCGTCCGTGACGATTTGGGCCAACGGTAGCGACGGCTTGCCACCTGACCCAGTGCTGAATACGTATCACAAAATCCTAGCCGACCTACAGTGGCAGAACGCCACCGTGGACACCGTCTCGTCCTTCGCCAAAGACGATCACGGCGAACGTAAGTGGAACGGCATCCACATGGAGGGCCCGTACAGTTGGAGGCCTCCGACCTACTGGTTCAGCGGACGGTACGCCGCTTCACGCGGATCCTGCGCGGAGCAGGGCGACAACGAACACATACCTACCTACGAAAGTCTCAAGAAGTTCATTCCGGCCGACAAGCTTTGGCCCATCAATGACACCTGGTATTTCCATTCTGGCGCCAACCTTGGAAACGACACGCTCGTCAACATCCGTCACGCCCTGGATCAGAGATACGGACCATCAAGCAACGCGGAAGAATTCGCACGCAAGGCCCAACTCGCGCATTACGAAAACACGCGGGCCCAATTCGAAGCTTTCGCCGCCAACGGATGGGCCCATCACAAAATGACCATCTATTGGATGCTCAATAGTCACTGGCCCTCCTTCTTCGGAAATATTTTCGACTACTATTTGAGTCCGGGCGGCGCCTACTACGGCGCCAAGGCTGGCCTGCGTCCTGTTTCCGTTGTCTTTGATTCATATGCGGCCGGCGATCACAGCAAGGCAACGATCACCGTCGTCAATCAGACTCCTGTGCAGCAGAAAAATCTGCGCGTGCGCCTGCGGGTGTACGATCTGCAGGGTAAGTTGCGCGAAGACCGTCACACAGAGAGTCTTCAAGTCGATTCCGGCGGTGCCGTCCAAGCAATGACCTTACCGCGCTTTCCGGATAGTTCCCCGGTGTTCTTCGTGCGCTGTCAGTTGCTCGACGTCCATGGGAAGACGCTCATGGAAAATGTCTATTGGCAGTCGCAGAAAGACGATGATGTTGGCGATCACGATAGCGCCTTCGGATTGAAGCCCGTCAGTTGGGCGGACATGACCTCGCTCAATACCATGCCCCGGGTGCCCTTGGAGGTTAGCGCCAAACATGCAATGTCGGCCGGGGAAGACCGCGTAACCGTGCGCTTGCACAACCCGTCCGACCACATCGCGTTTTTCGAGCGCGCCGTGATCACCAGCGCCAAAGACGGCGACGAAGTGCTTCCTATCGAATACGACAACAATTACGTCACTGTTTTTCCCGGAGAGACAGTCGAGATTCGCGGCGTGCTGCCGCAATCTGCAAAGGCCGCGTGGGTCAGGCTCGATGGATACGACACGCCACAAACTGCTGTAGCCATTCAGTAGCCGGCAGCCCAGCGTTTGCTTCATTGAATCTCAATTGTGTCGCGTACTTCGATCACGCTTTTTCTTGAGAGGGAGATCTAAACGGTGTCAATGAGAATTCAAAGATTGCTGTGCGGCTTCGCCATCGCGATTGTTTTCAAGGCACTGCTTATCACCTCGCCTTGCGCAGCCCAACAATTGGCAAATTACTCGCTCTCGTTGAGCGTGGATGCCAAAGATGGCACGTATCAACTCGCTTCGCGCGGAGGCCAGCCTATCTTTAACAGTCGTGTCGCCGCAGAGGTGGATCACGAGTGGCTACGCACGGACGACTATCCGCGTCACGCGGTGTCCGAATCTAGATTTGCCGATGATCTCGGTTCGGGCCGGGCTATCACGGTCGCAAACTCTGGACTTCAAGGAAAAGCTGACCTCATTTTTGTGGTTCAGCTCTACGATCAAACCTCGTACGCTACTCTGCAGGTGGCCGTCCAGAACACGACGAAAACAATGCTCACACTGCAGGCCTTCCGCGGCCTCGAACTACTCGGGAATCCCGTTTTGAATCTCGGTGGTCAGTCGTCTGCCGATCGTATTCTCTCGGACAGTTACAGCGAGGATCGGCCTGCCTTGCAGCTCCACGACTTGGGGAAAGCGCCGAGCGGAATGCATCGGGGCGTCGGGAGTCAACTCGTTTACAACCGGGAAAGCAAGCAGAGCCTCTTCATCGGTGCGCTCACTGCCGACCGCCTTCTGACCTACCTGCATCTACAAGCGGCAGGCGAAGGCGCCGAAACGAAAATCGCGTCTTACAGCGTGGACCTCGCAGGAACCACGGAAATTCAAAAGGAATACGATTTGAGAGATGGTCCAGCGGAAAATCAGCTGGAGATCAATCTCCCGATTGAGCCCGGAGGGAAGCTGGTGTCAGAGCGTCTCATGCTCGAAGCCGGGCCCGGCTATCACCATCAGCTTTTGGCCTACGGAGACGCAATTCGAAAGTTGCACCACGCTCGCGTCTCCGCACAGACTCCGATCGGCTGGTGGAGCTGGACGGCCTACTACGGCGCAATCAACGAAGGTGAAACCTTCGCTAACGCCGATTGGCAGGCAGCACACCTAAAGGCGCTCGGCTATAAATTCTTTCAGGTGGACGAAGGCTATCAGTATGCCCGCGGCGAATATGTAACAGCGAATGCCACACAATTCCCAAATGGCATGCGCGCCGCCGGATACCACGTCACCGGCGACGGCCTGACCTTTGGCGTGTGGACCGCCCCTTTTCAAGTAACCTCCCGCGCCTGGGTGTACGAGCACCACAAAGACTGGTTGGTGCACAACGCCAAGGGGGAACCGATCCACACTGAGCCACTATGGCACCAAAAATCCGACTTGATTTACGTACTCGATACCACCAATCCCGGCGCCCAGGAGTACTTACGCCAGACGTACAGGACGTTGGTTCGTGAATGGGGCGTTCGCTTCATCAAACTCGATTTCATGGACAGCAGCGCCATCGAGGGTTTCATGTATCGTCCCGACACCACGGCGTTGGAGGCGTTGCGCATCGGTTTGCAAATCATTCGCAACGCTGTGGGCGAAGACGTGATCTTGGACAAAGACGGTAGTCCCATGCTCACCCCCGTTGGGCTGGTCGACACGGGACGGACTTCGGCGGACACCGCACATTCGTTTGACGGAACGAGAACTGCTGCCGCGGGAATTGCCGCCCGCTTCTACATGCATCGGAACTTTTTCCTGGATGATCCGGATGCCTTCAACACTGTGTCGGAGAGATTCAGCGATCATACACGCGCTTCTGCCTCGTATCCTCTGACCGAAGCGCAGGCATCGATTGCGCTCGCCGCAGTCTCCGGTGGCATGTACGAGATCGGCGACGACATGATGGTTATGGGCGCCCAGCAGGACCGGCTAGCACTGGTTGAGAACCAAGATCTTTTGAACATGGCCAAACTGGGTCGCGTGTCCACACCTGTCGATCTGATGACCTACGAGCCGGAAGATGAACAACCCAGCATTTTCTTTCTGCGCGAGAGTCCGCACCAGGCAATTCTGACCGTCTTCAATTGGACGAAATCGCCGCGAACGCATACGTTGAAACTCGCGGACCTCGGACTGCCCTCAGACCATTCCTTTGCCACTATGGATGTTCTAAACCAGAACGCGCCGCTCGCGCTCGCGGTGAGCGCTGTACGCATTGAGAACCAAGCCCCCGAATCCGTCAGAGTCATCAAGATCATCGACAGCAGCTTGTCGGCGAGCGCCCCGACGGTCAGCGCAAATGTGCCCGCTGTCGCCCATGCGGGCGAGACTCTGCAATTATCGGCACAAACAGAATCGAACGGAGTGCCCGCGGTCAACTACGCCTGGGATTTCGGCGACGGAACCACCGCCGACGGGCCCCAGGTGTCTCACACCTACACGAGAGAAGCGAATTTCACTATCCATCTAAGCGTCCAGGGCATAGACGGCGTACCAGCCGATCGTAGCTTTTCGGTCAAGGTCGTTGGCGATTTGCACGCGTATCCAAACCTCCTCGACAATCGGCGGTTCCGAGAGCCCGCTGACCAAGGAAACGTCTTGCGGCAGCCGCAATAGCCGTAGGGTTCCGAAGGCACCGGTGTTCCCCAGTCAGTGTTTTTGGAATGCAGGCGAAAGCTATTGCGCGAGAAACGATTCTCTGAGCTTGGCTTCGCGAAAGGCTTCGGTGCCACCGCTGCGAGTGGTAGAGAGCGCACCGCTCAGATTGCCGTATCTTAGACATTCTTCGATTTTCGCGCCCCGAATGAACTGGTGAAGAAAGCCGGCGTCGAAACTGTCCCCCGCGCCGATCGTGTCTACAGCCGCGACTCTCGGCGTCGAAGCTGCAAAGACTTCTGATCCCCGGCGAGCGAGCACCCCTTTTTCACCGCGTTTCATCACCACCAGTGGAACTTTTGGCGCCAGAAAATCCAGCGCCCGCATCGGGTCATCGATTCGAGCGAGACGGCAGGCTTCATACTCATTGGGCAGAAGTACATCCACCCATGGAAGCACTTCAAGGACGTCTCCTTCCCATCGATCATCGGGATCGTCGTTGGTGTCCATTGAAGTAGAAAGTCCCGCTTCCTGTGCCAAGCGAAAAAGGTCCGGCACGCGGGGCCTAAGAGCCTTTTGAAGAAAATAGGAGGAAAGGTGCAGATGGCGTGCATCCAATACCCGCGGGAGGTCGAGATCTTCGAAGCGCATCTCTGCCATTACCCCCGGATAGGTGAGAATGAACCGCTTTTCAGGCTGCGGCAGAATGACGGTGATGCCCGTTTGCCTGGCAGGAAATCTGCGAACTGCCGATACGTCCACGCCGCTTTCGATGAGGCGTTCGAGGCATATTTTGCCGAGGGCATCATCGCCGACAGCGGAATGAAAGACGACACGGTTCCCGAGAAGCGCAAGGTTATGGGCGAAAATTGCCGAAGAGCTGCCGAGCGTCAGGGTCAAATTCGTGGCGAGATGCTCGCGATCGAGTTCAAGATGGCGCGGAAGGCCATACAGGACGAGGTCCAAATTGAGCTCGCCGACGACACTAATACTGAACTTGTCTTGGCTGATCATCCCTCTCGGTTCACCTCAAGAACCAGACGCTAGCGTCTGCACAGAGATCTGTTTCTGAAATTCTCGAATATTCTCGAACCTGGCAGCACCTGGAGCATCGGCCAAGCAGTTCGCCTGACCGCAGGCAGCTGCAAGCCGTAACGTATCTTGGGGCGAATTTCCAGACGCGATGCCGAACACAAATCCAGCCAGGGCTGAATCTCCGCAGCCCACCGTCGAACGCGGTTGGAGTGGAACGACAGGAGCGTATATCACAGGCGCATCCACGGCGGCGCAAAAAAGAAGCCCCTCCGGGCCTAAGCTCAAAGCCGCGCTCTGCGCGCCAAGGCTCAGCAGCTTATGAACGGCGCTCACCGCATCCGAGAGGGAACTGACCGGCCTTCCAAGAAGCTGAGCAGCTTCCTCGCGATTTGGCTTCACAAAGTGCGGCTTTTCGGCAAGCGCCAGCCGAAGCGGCTCACCACTCGTGTCCAGGAATGTCTTGCAGCCGGATTCCCGTGCCCTCGCGACCAAACCTGCGTACAGCCGCGGTGCGGCATTCGCGGGCAGGCTTCCGGAAAAAATAACCGAGGCATTTTCGGCGCCCTCCCCGAACAGCTTCCTGCACGTGCTCTCGAATTGCTCCCATTCCGCCGGACTTGCGACTGAGCCAGGCTCAAGAACTTCCGTAACGGTGCCGTCGTCTTCCACGATTTCTAGGTTCGTGCGCGTCGGCTGATTTGTAGCACACGCCGTCGCCTGAATTCCGAGAGCAGAGAGCCCCACCAGGAGTTCGCGGCCACTTTCACCGCCGCATGAGCCAATCCAGCAGGGTCTCGCTCCCAGCGTGCGGAGTACCATTGCGACGTGGGCAGATTTCCCGCCAGGAAATGATTGGAGCGTGCGGACTCGATTTACACGTCCACGGAGAAGGGACGGTAACACGAGCCGCTTGTCTATCGCCGGGTTAAGGCTGACGCAAAGAAACATGGTTCGATTCCGTCGTTACTCCTTTGATTTCGGAGCAGCGCCGATCCTTTCAAACCACGGTCGCGCCGCAGCGAGGTGGACATTCACGTTCTGAATGTTCCGCACACCGTGCTCTTGAAGCCAGTCTTCCAGCGCCGCAGCACCCCGAAGTACAAAGACCGGCACGCCGTCTTGCCAAATTGCGCGCCCACAGAGCACACCGGAAAAGCCGGAGCCGGCCTCGGCCGCCAACGTCAATGCTTCCGCGAAGGTCTGATTGGCAACGCCTTCTGACAAATAGATGAAGGGAAGCGAAGCCGCCTCGGAAGCGCGTTTGAATTGAGCCCGCGCTTCCGCACGCGAGTAAACCGCTTGCGAAGGCGGCGAGTTGGCCGACTCGACGAAATTCATATTCACCGGCGCGCCGACCTTCAGCACATCGACTGCGTAACTCGGCTTGCAAAACTCTTCAATCGAACGAGTGACCACTTCGGGCTTGATGCGTGCGAACTCGGCGCTCTTTTCATCCATTTGATCGTGATAGCTTACAATTTCGAGAAAAAAAGGAAGATCGGCCTCGCGACATTCGTCTCCGACACGCGTAACCCAAGCCTGTTTATGCGCGTTGACTGCGGCTTCGCTGAACGGAGAGTAGTACAAGAGAACCTTGACTGCATCCGCCCCAGCCTCTTTCAGACGTGCCGTGTTGAAATCGTCCAGTAGTCGCGGCAGTCGCCCGGGAACAGTCTTGTCGTATCCGCTTTGCTCATACGCGAGAAGAAGCCCCGAATCCTTGGAACGTCGGCTCGCAGCGGGTAGCCCGTATTCGGGATCAAGCAGGATGGCGCTGGCATAGGGCGTAAGAAACTGGCTGACTTTCTCCTTGAACTGCACCAGCCATTCGGCGGGAACTTGGTTCGCATCGCGCCCGCTCGCCTTCGCGAATAGTTTGCGAAGAGCGCTGCGTTGGTCAATGGCAAGTGCCGCGATGACGCCACGGTCATCGGCCAGGGCTTGTAATCCAGTTTGTTTTCCGAGTGAAAGAGACAAAACATGCTCCGTAAAGACGCCAAAGTCTTTGGGGGCTCCGGAACCTCGGGGCGGCGCGAGCGACTCCTGGAACAGCCGGCGGCGCGCGGGAAAGCAAACTTACGCTTTATTTCGCTTTATATCTTTTACTTACTATCGATTCGTAAGTCAAGCGCTGAATGCACCGCGCCCGGGTCGGGCAGCAAGTCTAGACCAGAGTAACCTCGACTTCCGCTTCGCGCAGAGCTTTGAGGTCTTGCTTGGGTATTCCCCTGTCGGTGATCGTCTCATGCACCGCGGAAACGTCCATAATGAGCGACAGACTTCTTCTCCCGAATTTCGACGAATCGCATACCACAATCGTTCGCCGTGCCGATTCGGACATCGCCCGGTTCACCCGCGCTTCCTGTTGATTCGGTGTCGAAAGCCCGTACCCCACGTCGAAGCCATCCACCGCCAGGAATAGCAGGTCCGCACTGAGTTTGCGCAGCGACTCTTCTGCAAGCGGCCCAACCAGCGAAAACGAACTCTTCCGCAGTAATCCGCCCGTAAGAATCACCTCGACATTGCTATCTGCCAGTTCCGCCGCGATATTTGTCGCATTCGTAATGACCGTCAAACTGCGCAAATGGCGGCACCCTCGCGCAATCGCCGTCGTCGTGGTTCCCGAATCGAGAATAATCACCTGTCCGGGACGGACCATGCGCAACGCCGCGGCAGCGATACGCATTTTCTCCCGCCGATGCAGGCGTTCCTTTTCACGCAAAGTTTGATCTTGAAGCGCCCCTGTGCGAAGGGGCAATGCGCCACCGTGCGTACGTTCTAGCATTCCCTGGTGATGCAGGTACTCCAAGTCCTTGCGGATGGTAATGAGCGATATGCGAAAACGCTTGGACAGGTCGCGGACCAGGACTCGGCCGTCGCTGCGCAGCAATTCCAAGATTTCACGGCGGCGTTCCTCGTTGAGCATCGAGATATCTCCGGTCGACAAGGTGTCGTTTTGTTTCCTTTTGACTTTCTCAAGCTTTTCAACGGAAGTCCACAACGGTGCCGTTCGTATCGTTATCCAGCGCGTTCGCGTGCGGTTTTCCAAAACTGTACCAAAAATCTAACTTTCCTTGTCGGGTTGGGTCGCTAGTCAGCAATCGCCGGTTTGCGTCGGAAGCATCGGCGTACCGCAGCCTGCGCGTGCTCCATCGGTTTGTGCGAGGGAGTTTTCGCCCTGGCCATGCACAGCGCGCTACCAACCCTGGAGTATTGGTCCATATTTCCGGCTAGCCGTCTAACTTTCGCTTCCGTTTGATGTAGACTTTTCCGGTGGCCACGACCAGCGAGAGTCGCTTCGTGCGCCAGTGGCATCGGTGCTTCCTCCGCAACTTGGTGCACCAGCAGCTTGCCCAAGCGTAGAGGTTCCACCCGAGGAGCTTTCATGAAACGACGCGAATTGATCCGTGCCGGAGTTCTTACCGGTGCCGTCGCCGCGGCACTGCGCCCTACACTCTCCATGGCGCAGACCGGGGCCCAGTCTTCGGAGTTGACTCCGGCGCAAAGCGGTGTCGACGCCTCGAAAGATCTCGCCGCACCAGGATGGAAGCCACTTTTTATAGATGAGCACCAGAACGAAACTCTCATCGTACTGAGCGACTTGATGATCCCCGCTACCGACACGCCTGGTGCCAAGGAAGCATTGGTGAACCGCTATATCGACCTCGTGCTGGCGGCCGACACGCACGAGAATCAACGAGCGTTTCTCAACAGTCTAGGATATTTGGACGGCGAAAGTATTCGGCGCTACAAAGCAGCTTTTCGCTACCTGTCACGAGAAGATCAGGACGATTTGCTGCACGCGCTGGCTTATTCCGACGCTGGCAGCCGGTGGTCCGGTGAAGCCGCGGCTGCCGACGTAGGTCACACACATTTTGAACAATTGAAGCAACGCATCGGCATCGCGTACTACAACTCACAGATTGGCACGAGCGAACTTGGTTGGGACGGCGCCTTCACGCATGGCATCTACCAAGGTTGTGACCATCCCGAAGGGAATCATAAATGAACCGGATTTACTTGGAGCAAGACCCACTTCAGCAAACGTACGATGCCATCGTTGTAGGTTCGGGGGCCACCGGTGGATGGGCCGCCAAACAACTCGCAGAGGCGGGGCTGAAAGTCGCTCTGCTCGAAGCAGGCCGAGCGGTGAGTCCGACCGAGTTCACCGAGCACACTCCCGCTTACAAGTTAAAGTACCGCGACCACTCCCCGGAGATCGTGCGCACCCGGCCGATACAGAAGCAGTGCTACGCGTGCATGGAATACAACTACGAATGGTTCGTCAACGATCTTGAGAACCCCTATAGCACGCCGCCCGGCAAGCCATTCACATGGCAACGGCTGCGGGTGCTAGGAGGACGGTCGCTGGTTTGGGGCCGTCAGAGCTATCGCCTGAGCGATAGCGATTTCCAAGCGGCCAGCCGCGATGGTTATGGCGATGACTGGCCCATCTCCTACGCCGATCTCGCCCCGTTTTACGACATCGTGGAGAAGTACGTGGGCATCACCGGTGCGGCGGAGGGAAACGAGATGTTGCCCGACGGGCAGTTTCTGCCGCCGATGAAGATGAGCTGCGGAGAAGTCCGGCTCAGAGAGCGCGTCAAAGCCAAGTTCGCGCGCACGGTGACGATCGGACGCGCGGCGGTCCTGACACAAAATCACAATGGGCGTTCCGCTTGCCACTATTGCGGGCCGTGCGAACGCGGGTGCCGGACCTTTTCTTATTTCAGCAGCCCGTTTACGACCGTCGCCGACGCGCAGAACTCCGGCAACTGTGCGCTCATTACCAACGCGGTGGTGAGCCATGTGAACATGGACCATGGGACGAACAAAGCGAGCGGAGTGACTTACGTGGATCGCCTGACGCGGCAGGTGAAGGAGGTCCGCGGAAAGGCGGTGATTCTTTGCGCGCAAGCGTTGGAATCCACCCGCATATTGCTGAACTCATCGACGCGAGAATATCCCAACGGACTGGCGAACTCGAGCGGCGCGCTCGGCCACTATCTTATGGATCATGTCGTCGGCGGGGGCGCGTCGGGTAGTCTACCCGACATGAAGGTCCGCCCCAATGCGAATGAGCCGCAACGTCCTAACGGAATCTACATTCCGCGCTTCCGGAACACTCCTTCGAGCAAGAAGCATTCGCAGTTTATCCGCGGCTACGGTTATCAGGGCGAGGGCGGAGCGGCGTTCAACTTCGGCGCCGAAGGCTACGGCGCATCGTTCAAGAGTGCTGTGAAGGAAGGCGTGTACGGCCTGGGCCTGGGAGCGTTCGGAGAATCATTGGCGCGATGGGATAACTACATCGAAATCGACAGCAATCTTAAGGATGCCTGGGGCATTCCTGCCTTGCGGATTTCCATGACTCACGGCGACAACGAAGCCGCACTCATGGATGACGCTGCTGCCCAGGCGGCAGAAATGCTGGAAGCGGCCGGCGCGAAGGATATCAAAGTACAAGCGCGTGTCGAAATGCCAGGCATGGCTATCCACGAACTTGGAACGGCACGCATGGGGAACGATCCGAAAAAGTCCGTGCTCAACGCCTTCAATCAGACGCACGATGTGAAAAACCTGTTCGTGATGGACGGAGCGAGCTTTGTGTCGTCGGCGTGCCAGAACCCCACGCTGACCATGATGGCGGTCACCGTACGCGCGTGCGGTAACCTTATCGACCGTTTCCGCAAAAGCGAGGTCTGAGACAGAATCCAATCTTGTACGCTAGCGGTGTCTCTAGGGGCGTCGATAAGCGAGATTGTCAAACCGCAGACCTTCTCTGTGGCTGAAAGAAGACAAAGAGAAATGGCGCGCGAAGCCAGGCGGCAAGGTTTCGCCGGGGCTCTAAGCCAATTTCTCCTGCAGCGCTTGGCGGAGCGCAGTCTGTTTTTCCTGGCCTAGCTTCTTTCCCTGCTCGGTCAGGTAGAAGACGTCGATTACTTTCTGGCCCTCGGTGTCGATGAGGGCGACCTCGATATTGCAGCCAAGCCGCGCCAGCGTCGAGCCGATGTCGTAAAGGAGTCCTGGCCGGTCTTGCGCCACGATTTCGAGAAGCGAACTGTGCTCGGACGAGCTGTCGTCGAAACTCATCTGCGTCTCCACGGTGACCTTCGGCGGGCGAGCCCGGCTCGCGCTGTCGCGACCTTGCAGTAAGGGCTCCAGCGGCGCTTTTCCGTTCACGACGTCGGCCAAACTGCGGCGAAATCGATCGATCTCCGTGGGATTCAGCTCCAACGTGCGATGCAAGTCCGCAAAGTGAAACGTATCCAGCACGATTCCGGCCGCATTGGCGAATGCGTCCGCTTTGATGATATTCATGCCCCAGCCCGCCAGCACGCCGGCGATCGTGGCGAATAGCGCGGGCCGATCGGCGGTGAGCAACGTCAACGAAAATACACGTCCCGCGGAATGCAATTCGGTCTGCACGGGCTCGATCGCGAGCTTTTGATACATTGCCAACTGCGCCGCAATCTCGCTCGCGGAATGGACCGCGAGATAGCGCCGAGGGAATCCTTCAAGGAACCGCTCGATTTGCTCGGTGCTTGAGCCTGCGAACTGTGCGCGCACCTGCTCAAGGAGAGAAACTTCATCATGGGCATGGAGCCGGTCGCGGTCCAGCGTACGGCTGAAGTGGTTGGAAGTGGCGACGAACAGCTGCCATAGCATGTCCGCTTTCCATGGCGTCAGCGCTTCCGGATTGACCGCATGAATGTCTGCGTAGGTCAACAGGCAGAGCCGCTGCAACCGTTCCTGGTTGACGACCGATGTCGCGAATGCGGAAATCGTCGAAGGATCGAAAATATCGCGGCGCTGCACCGTCGCGGACATGTCCAGATGGTGCTCGATCAAAAAGTGCACTTCAGTGGTTTCTTCCTCGGAGAGTTGCAAGCGCCGGGCTGCCGTCGCCAGTGCTTCCAAACTCCCGGCCACGTGGTTCTCCACCGGCATGCCCTTGCCGACATCGTGAAGCAGCAGAGCAAAAATCAGAAGGTCGCGGCGCTCTACCGACTTCCACAGGGTTTCGAAATGGACTCCTTGCTCGTCCGGAGGATCGCCCAGGTCCTGCAAGTGTTCGATGGTGCGCAGCGAATGTTCGTCCACAGTGTAGCGATGATAGAAGTCGCGCACGACCAGCGAATCGATGCGGCTGAATTCCGGCAAGATTTCGGTGAGCAGGCCAAGTCGTTGCATGGGTCTCAGCGCGACGCCGGGATAGTCGGCTCCCAGGATCTCGCGCAGCACCGGCCAGCTGATTTCCGCATTGCGCACCGGCAGTTCGGGATGCTGCATGATGTACGCGATGCAGCGCTCGGCTTGGCGGCTAAGCGGCACGCCACTGCGCGCCGCTTCCGTGAAAAGAGAAAAATCAGGGTGCGGTCCGAAAGCGCCGTCTGGTTCAATATTTCGAATAAGCCGTCGCGCACGCCGAAGGGCTTTCCATTGCTCGGCACAAATTTAGGGCCGCGCGCCGCGCTGAACAATCGTTGCCGGAGCGTTTGCGGGACAGCCGTTTTTTGTTCGAGATAACGCAGCAGAAGCCGATTGAGCGTCCGCGCATGACGGAAATAGAGACGCATCCATTCAGCGGCGCTGCGGGGTAATCCATCGGCGACCCCGAGCGACCGTTCCGCCGCGGCTGCTTGCAGTTCGTACGTCAGCGTGTTGTCGTTTCGCGCGTTGCTGTAGTGCAGGAAGCAGCGGATTGCGCTGAGAAAATCCACGGCGCCTGAAGCCAGTTCTTCCTCAGCGGCGCTGCTGTTCAACAATTCTTTCCTCTCGCCAGCGATCTGTCGCAACCACACCGCGGCTTGATAGTCGCGCAACCCGCCCGGAGCTTCTTTTACATTGGGCTCAAGGTGGAATATCGTGTTGCCATACCGCGCCAAACGGTCCTTGGTAAGTTTGTGCAGCTGCGCGAGGAAAAAGGGCCGAGCTTGCTTTTCCGACCCGGGCAATACCTTGCTGTTCAGTCGGTCAAACAGTTCCTCGTCACCCGCCAGAAATCGCCGGTCCAGCAACGCCAGGTGAAATTCCACATTGTCTTCTTCAATGCGCTTGCATTCTTCCAGCGTGCGGCCGGCCGAACTGACGCGAAAACCCAGGTCCCAGAGCGTGCGTGAAAAATCCGAAATCAGCGGCCGAAAGGTCTGTTCGGCTTTTTCATTGCCGAAAAGAAACAGGATATCGAGGTCCGAATAAGGGAAAAGAAGCCGTCGGCCATATCCGCCCAGCGCAACCAGGCACAACCCTGAGGAAGGAGTATTGTGAACTCGAAGAACTTCGCCGAAAACCTGCTGGATATCCTTGTCCGCGAGCGCGCACAAGGCCAGCACTGTCTCTCGCGCGCTGACACCCGATTCGAACTGTTGCTGGATACGTTGTCGTTCGTCGTCGGCTTGCGGGCCGAGCACGGACAGGGGCGTAAGAGAGCCTTGCATGTTCATAGCGGGTTGATGGGCCGAATGGAGACCTGGACGGGCTGCGGTCGTCATCTCAATCAGAGCGCGTTTTCGCCGCGCTCGTCGTTACGGATCCGGATCGCTTCGTCAACCCTCGATAAAAATATTTTACCGTCGCCGATCTTTCCTGTCTTCGCGGTCTTCAAGATCGTGTCCACAACGGTCGTCACCAGCTTGTCGGGAAGCACCATTTCCAGTTTTATTTTAGGCAGCAGGTCAACCGTGTACTCGCGTCCGCGGTAGACCTCGGTGTGCCCCTTCTGGCGGCCGTGCCCGCGAACTTCGGTCACGGTCATGCCCTCGATGCCGGCTTCGCGCAAAGCATCTTTCACGGATTCAAACCGCGAGGGCTGAATAATCGCCTCAAGTTTCATCATGAAGATTTGCGCTCCCGCGTTCCCGCTTATCCTGCAGGGGTCCTGATGGGACCCAGCGTGACCCGAGCAACTCGCAGCGCTCGGACCTTCACAGTTTACGTTAGAGTTCCAGGTTGTAAGCCTCTTCACCGTGCTGCGTAATGTCCAAACCCTCAATCTCCTGCTCTTCGGTCACCCGCAGGCCGGTAATCATGTCGGTGACCTTCAGGAGGATGATCGTCCCGACTAGCGCGAAACCCCAAGCGATCAGCACGCCCACGAGCTGATTGCCGACTTGGCTCCAGTGACCGTCGAGGCCTCCCACTGGTTTGCCGGCGCCGAAAATAGGATTGACGACCTGCTGCGCAAATACGCCTGTCAGCAGCGCTCCGATTGTGCCGCCGGCGCCGTGCACTCCAAAAGCATCCAGCGCGTCGTCATAGCCGAAGATGGATTTCACCTTGGTAACCATGAAATAACAAACCAGGCCGGCGATAAATCCGATCGCCAGCGCGGGCATGGGTGCGACAAAGCCCGCCGCCGGGGTTATCGCTACAAGTCCCGCAACGGCGCCTGAAATTGCACCCAGCGCACTGGCGCGTCCGTTCTTGAGCCATTCCGCGGCGCTCCAACTAATGGCGGCTGCAGCGGTGGCGAAATGGGTGGCGAGGAAAGCGCTGGTCGCTAGGGAACTCGCCGCCAGGGCGCTGCCAGCGTTGAACCCAAACCATCCTACCCACAGCAAGCACGCGCCAACGAAACTCAGCACCAAACTGTGTGGCGGCATCGGTTGTTTGGGGAAACCGGTTCGCTTGCCGAGATACAGCGCGCAAACCAGAGCGGAAACTCCCGAACTGATGTGGACAACCGTTCCACCGGCAAAATCCAGGGTGGGGAATTTTCCACCCAAAGCGGCATTCAACAATCCGCCCTTGCCCCATACCATGTGGGCGAGCGGTGCGTAAACCACGAGAAACCATAGCGTCAGAAACAGAACGGTGCCGCTGAACTTCATCCGTTCGGCTGTCGCGCCGGTGATCAACGCCGGCGTGATGATGGCAAACATCAACTGATAGATCATAAAGGTGGCTTGCGGAATGGTGCCGGCGTAGTCAGGGTTTGGATCAGCGCCCACACCGCGCAGGAAGGCATGCTCGAATCCACCGATCACCGGACCATTTCCGCCAAAAGCCAGGCTGTAACCCACCAGAGCCCACAGGACTGAAATCACCGCCATGAGCATGAAACTTTGCATCATGATGGCTAGCATGTTCTTGCGGCGTACTAAGCCGCCGTAAAAGAGCGCCAAACCCGGGCCGGTCATCAATAAGACGAGCGCGGCGCTCACCAGCATCCAGGAATTGTCGGCGGAAGATTGCGCGGCGGTCACGCGCTGATCGAGCTGGGTGAGCTTATCGTTCAGAGCTTTGGTGGCATCAGCGGAGGAGGGGGAAGAGGCGGTCGCGGAGGGCGTTTGGCGGGCGAGCAGTGGAACGGCGAAGAGTAGGAGCAGCATGGCGAAGAAACGACAGCACTTCGAGACCATCCGCTTCATAGGTTATGTCCGCTCCACTTCGAGTGATTGACGGCTCGGGTCACACAAAAAGGGACCGCTTCCCTGGTACGAAAGCCGCTTTTCCGGGAACCAACGCTCTATAGAAGCGAGATTATACGCGGCGGGTTGGGAACGCATGCTTCGAAATTTTCATCGGTCTGATTGATTTTTCTGATGGAGACCGTCTGGGGCCAAAGGGCCCTATGGTGTGCCCTATGG
>Ga0210384_10002820_pt1 | contig 20738 bp, 15 predicted proteins | sample IncBWH2MmetaG_FD_160574 | JGI IMG/M metagenome (GOLD analysis project Ga0210384, IMG submission 160574) | Forest soil microbial communities from Barre Woods Harvard Forest LTER site, Petersham, Massachusetts, United States - Inc-BW-H-2-M | ecosystem: Environmental > Terrestrial > Soil >...
GACGAGTGCCGCCTGGGAGCGGATCTTCTTCATCGCCGGGCTCGCAGCCACGAAGAACACGTCGTCGCAAAGTTCCTCGATATCGCCGGCGTAGGTGTCACTCTTGGCCGTGCCGACACACTGCCCAATGACGGCGTCGAGCTCGGCTTTCTGGAACGGCTTCGTCAGATAATCGATGGCGCCCAGGCGCATTGCCTGCACGACCTTGCGCGTATCATTCACGCAGGAGAGCATGACAACTTTCAATCCCGGCTTGAGCTGGCGCAGCTTTTCGAGAGTCTGTAGCCCGTCGATGCCGGGCATGAGTAGATCGAGCAACACCAGGTCGGGCTGCAGTCCTTTCTGGACGCGCTCGACCGCCTCTTCGCCGGTGCTGGCGGTTTGAACTTTGTGCTCATCCACTTCCAGCAGCGTGCGGATATAGCGCAACATTCCCGGTTCATCATCCACCAGCAAGATGTTGGCGGCTTCGCTCATTGGGTTCCTCGTGGAGGACTGCTCAGAATTGGTTTCAGCGGTACGAGAAAAGAAAACTTGCAACCTGCGCCCGGCTCGCTTTCGACCCAGATCTTGCCGCCCATGCCTTGCAGAAGGCGGCGGGCGATGGCGAGTCCTAATCCCATGCCCTCGGCCGATTCGCTGCCCGGCAGGCGGAAAAAATCGTCGAAGATTTCCATATGAAACTCCGGCCGAATTCCCGGGCCGGTGTCGGCAACGCTCACTTTGACGGCGTTGGGCACGTTCGCCGCCTGACGGCGGCGGTCGCCATTGGCTGCGGACTTGCTCACGCTGCGACGCTCCCACATATGAGGTTCGGCATGCAACCAGACGGTGCCGCCTTGTGGTGTGTACTTGGATGCATTATCCAGAAGATTGGAAATTATGCGCTGGATCTTGGGCGCGTCGAATGCAAATGGCGTCAATTTGTCATTGGCCAGGAAATACAGAGCGAGACCGCGCTCCTGAAAACGACCTGACCAGTGCCGGCAAACTTCAGAGAGGCACGCATTCATGTCCCCTTCCACATACTGCATGCGCAGTTCGCCGATCTCCAGCACGCTGAAGGTCAGGAAGTCCTGAATGAATTGCTGCAAGCGCTGTCCGCTGGAAAACATGTCGCCCATCACTTCGCGCTGGCGGTCATTGAGCGGCCCGAGTTTCTGACTCTGCAGCAGTTCAATATAGCCATTGAGGATCGCCAAAGGTGTCTTGAGATCGTGGGCGGCAGAGGCCAGAGCATTCGTTGTCTTGCGAAAACGATCGCGCAACTGTTCGAGCTCGTTTGCCACATCCTCCGCGGCGCTGGGCGCGGCAGCGTGAGCCGTTTCGCTTGACGGCAGGCCGTTCTTCAGACTAGCGCCAGTGGGAGCGACGGCTGGGCTTTTTTCGGATATCGAAGCCATGGGGAACCAAATTACGTCATTCTAGGGGAGGGACATCTACTACCGTCAGAACGAAGGGGATTAGGGTGATCCTATGTCAGGTGCCACCGACTGTCAATTGGAAACGGCTGTAAAACAGGCACCGAAGCGAAAAACGTTGCACTTTTGTGATATGACCTTAAGTCACTTTAAATCTCGGCGGCTGAGGTGGCACTTCGGTAATCTCCGTGTTGCTGGCGAGGTTTGGAACGATCCCGGGCCGGCTCGACTCCGCTCCGAAGTTTGGCCCCTGAGGTGCGGTCTGGGTGTTAATACCTCGTATAAGGTGGTGCAGACGCGTGTCTCGTAGGTTATCGAAGAAGGAAGAACGCAAGTGGGCACGGTTGCAGCTCGCCATTCCGGTCTTTATCCGCACTCGAGACGGCAGCGGCAAGGATTCTTTGGAGTTTGCCACGGCCATTAACATCTCTCCTGGGGGTGTTTTAGTGGCAGTGCGCCGTTCTTTGCCCAAGTCCGCACTGGTTTCGTTGGAGATTCCAAGCGCCCCGATCGGCCCCGCCAACGGTTTGAGGACCTCTTCGCAGATTATGCGAGCGAAAGCAGTATGGGTTACTCACCTCGACGACTACCATCTTCTAGGTCTGAGGTTCGCCCGTCCCTTGAACACTGACGCGGCGGCCGTTTCCGGCAAGCATTTGAGGAAAACGGGTTCTGCGGTGTGAACTATTTTTCCCTTCCATGGCCTGTCTCATAATGGCACTTTGGTGCCATGCCCGATCTTCCCACTCCCGGGATATGATCACTTCAAGCCGTTCATAAGTTGAGCATTTAGGGGATCTCTTCCAGGTCGATCTGCTCTCTTCCCTGGTTTGGTGCTTGGGATGCACTTTTAGTGCATGCGGGTGAACACTCACCGCAATGGGGTATTCAGTCTTATGACGACACTTTCGGTAAGTTCTCTGGCGCAGTCGCTCGGCGAGCTTCCCCCTGACCAAATAATTTTTGGCCACTCTGAGGCCATGCAGGCGGTTCGTTCGCGGCTGGGAAAAGTAGCCGCCGCCAACGTTCCTGTCCTTATTACAGGTGAGAGCGGCACCGGGAAAGACATCATTGCCCGGCTCATCCACGGGCTGTCTCCGTGGAAAAGCGGCCCCTATGTAAAGGTAAACTGTCCGGCGATACCCGGGACGCTGCTCGAAAGCGAACTATTCGGCTACGAAAAAGGAGCCTTCACCGGCGCCTTCGGGTCGAAGCCTGGACGGGTCGAACTGGCTCATCGCGGGACATTGTTTCTCGACGAGATTTCCGAGCTTGACCCCTCGCTGCAATCGAAGCTTTTGCAACTTCTGCAGGATGGGCAGTTCTGCCGGATCGGCGCCCAGGAAGACAAGAAGGTCGAGGTGCGCGTGGTGTGCGCGACCAACCGCCGCTTGGAATCCGAGATCGAATCGGGAGCTTTCCGCCAGGATCTTTACTACCGCATCAACGTAGTGAATCTGCACATGCCCGCGCTGCGGGAACGCCGTGGCGACATTGAAGATCTGTGCACCTATTTCCTCGAATTCTACAACCGCAAATTCAATTGCCGGGCGCGGCCCCTGTCGAACGAAGTGCTGGCGGTGCTGCAGAAATATCACTGGCCGGGAAACATCCGCGAACTGGAAAACCTGATCAAGCGCTACGTAATCCTGGGCCATGAGGAAGTAATCACCAACGACCTGGTGGCGCGCGAGCCGGACTTTTTCAATCCCGAGATCTCTCTGGACGGGCCGATTTCCCTGAAGAAGCTTACGCGCCAGTGCGTGCGCGAACTGGAGCGCAAGGTCATCCTGAAGGTGCTGCAACAGCACCACTGGAATCGTAAGCAGTCAGCCCGCGCGCTGGGCATCAGCTATCGCGCCCTGCTTTACAAGATCCGCGATGCCGGCTTGCCCTCGAACCGTGCTTTGCGCCTGCGCCAGGCGGAGAAGAATGCCAGCGCCAGCGACAAGAGCGATTCCTCCACCGGGGTTGCGGCGGCGGACTGAGATGATTCATCCGGTGGAGCGACGGGCGTCTCGCCCGTCCAAACCGCGCACCGCACCGTAGATGCCGGACGATCGTATCGACACTGGATTCGACAGCGAGCGCTCAACAGCTGAGTCGTTCTTTCAACTCGCGCAGCGCGGCATTCCACTCGTTCAGCCCCTCCGCCTCGAGCCACAGATCTTTGAGTTCGGAGTTGGTTCGCACCTTCTCCACCGCCCGGTGGGCGACATCGACCAAATCGGGCGGGATACCGGCGTCGGTTTTGCGTATCCAATCCACAATTTGCGGCGGCGTGGCGGGCGATGACTTCTCAGCGCTCGCAGCAGCGACCAGCGCCGCTACAACTTCCGCGGCCGCGACCACTGCACCACTCTCGGGCGCTTCCAGATAGTCCTGATCGGCAGCATGCGTCAGCATCAGTCTTAGATCATCGAGCCCCAGGGAATTGAGACGGCCCAGAAAACTCTGCGCGTCCTCGTTTTCGAAGCTGCCTGTACCCCAGCCTGGCATGAAACCTCCGGCTGAATTATAGAATGCGCGGCGGGCCCTGCTTTCATCGAGGGCTCCGAGTAGCCAACCATCCATCCAGAGTAATTGGATCTCAATGCTCTTGCATGAGATTATAATGGCCCGACACCGATGGCCCTTTCCTCTGGCACGAGACTCGGCCCTTATGAAATCCAGTCTCCGCTGGGCGCCGGCGGAATGGGAGAAGTTTACCGTGCGCTGGATACCCGTCTCGACCGCAGGGTAGCGATTAAAGTTCTCGCTTCTCACCTTTCTTCTTCGCCGGAACTCAGGCAGCGCATGGAGCGCGAGGCCAGGGCCATTTCCTCGCTTAACCATCCGCACATTTGCCATCTCTATGACATCGGCTCGCAGGATGGCACCGATTACCTGGTCATGGAGTTCCTCGAAGGTGAGACTCTCGCCGAGCGCCTTCGTAAAGGTGCGATGCCGCTGAACGAAATTCTCAAGATTGGCATCGCTGTCGCTGAGTCGCTGGCGGTCGCGCACCGGCAAGGCATTGTCCACCGCGATCTGAAGCCGGGGAACATCATGCTGACCCAGGGCGGTGCCAAACTGATGGACTTTGGGCTGGCCAAACCGCTGGGACTGCAGACTACGGGCACGGGGTCAGGATCAGCGCCTTCGTTCACCGCCGCGGCCACGTTAAGTGGCCCAAGCCCGTTAAGCCCGCTGACCTCGGCGGGCAGCATCATCGGGACCATCCAGTACATGTCGCCGGAGCAGATCGAAGGAAAAGAAGCCGATGCCCGCTCGGACATTTTTGCGTTTGGCGCTGTGCTCTATGAGATGGTGACAGGAAAGCGGCCGTTTGCGGGTAAAAGTCAAATCTCGCTGGCATCCTCCATTCTGGAAAACGACCCGGAGCCGGTCAGCGCCACCAAGCCTCTTATACCAACTGCCTTTGAACATGTTGTGACCACTTGCTTGCAGAAGAATCCAGAAGAGCGTTTTCAGATGGCGCATGACATCAAACTGGAACTGCAGTGGATTGCAGCAGACCGATCACTACCAGCAGTTACCGCATTGCCCCTATCGCCCTCGCATGTTCGCGAACGGCTCAGTTGGGCAATGGCTGTAGTGGCTGCGATTATCCTGGGTGCGGTTGCCGGAATTTTCCTCTACCGTCCCGCCCCAACCGCGCGCGCCATCCGCACCGTCATCAATCCTCCCGAGAAGACCACGCTCAACCTGACCGGCGATGGTGCTGGACCGCCGGTGCTTTCGCCCGACGGTACGTCAATCGCCTTTGCGGCCACTCTTGCGGACGGCAAGACGGGACTGTGGGTTCGTCCAATGAACTCGTTGGATTCCCACGCGCTTCCTGATACCGATGGTGCGATTTTTCCTTTCTGGTCACCTGACAGCCGCTCGCTTGGATTTTTCGCCGATAGTAAGTTGAAGACCATCGACCTGAATGGTGGCGGGGTGCAGGCGATCTGCGACGCCCAGCTTGGGCGCGGGGGCGCCTGGGGACCGGGCGGCGTGATCCTTTTCTCTCCGAACCCGCAAGCGCCCCTGATGCGTGTCAGCGCCAGCGGAGGAACCCCGGCTCCCATCACCAAGCTCGATGCGGCTCAGTACACATCACATCGCTGGCCGTTTTTTCTTCCCGACGGTAAGCATTTCCTCTATCTCGCCCTTCACCACGATCCTTCGAGGTCGGCGAACAATGCGATCTATTACGCATCGCTCGATGGGACCGAAAATCGTCTGCTGTTCCGTTCTCAATCAAATGCCGTCTATGCGAATGGATTTATTTTGTTCGCGCGCGGCGACCAGTTGATGGCTCAAAGCTTCGATCCTGCGAAGGGAACACTAAGCGACGAGCCGCGGGGCGTGGCCAAAGGAGTGATGAACGACATCAGCACCTGGCACATGGACGCCTCGCCTTCCAGCGATGGATTGCTGGTCTTCGGCAGCGGCGGGAGTGGCGATTTGCAGTTGGTCTGGATAGATCGTGGCGGGAAACAGATCACCACCATCGCCGACAAGATCACAAATCTGCAATTCGCACGGCTTTCCCCTCAAGGAGATCGCGTCGCACTCCAGATAGACGCTGGCGTAAACGACATCTGGGTGCTGGATTTGGCGCGTGGGGTGCGCACGAGACTGACCTTTGGACCCATCGCCAACACCTTCCCAGTCTGGTCGCCCGACGGCAAGTGGATCGCTTACAGCTCCAATCGCACCGGTCACTTCGATCTCTACCGCAAGCCCTCCGACGGTAGCGGCGCGGAAGAGCTCCTGCTCACCGATGAGCAGCAGATCATCGCTGACGATTGGACGCGCGACGGCAAGTCCTTGATCTATACACGGCGCACTCCGGAAGGCCACGGGGAGATTTGGGTCTTGCCGCTCGAAGGAAAGCGCAAACCCTCGCTGGTCGTAGCGCGTGGTAGCCTGGGACAACTTTCCCCAGATGGCCATTGGCTGGCCTACGGTTCGAGTGAGTCCGGTGCGCTTGAAGTGTACGTGGTGGCCTTTGGCGGCGGGCAGGGCAAGTGGCAGGTCTCGGCCAGGGGAGGATTGCAGCCGCGGTGGAGCAAGGACGGCAAGGAGCTCTACTACATGGACCCGACTTACAATCTTTTCGCGGTGCCGGTCAAGGACGCCGGCGGCGCTCTGCAATTCGGTTCTCCTCAGAATCTCGTCAGCAACTGGTCCGCTCCGCAGGTCTTCTACGACGTGACTGGCGACGGCAAGAAAATCCTTTTAGACCGGGTTTCGCAGCAGGTCAGCCAATCGGTCACTGTCGTTACAAACTTTACGGCGGAACTGAAGAAGTAAGCGAACCCCGAGCGGGCGCGGTGAAGCGACGGGCGTCTTCGCCCGTCCAGAGCGCGCCAGCGCTCAGCTGTTCGCGAGGCGAAGAAGACGGGCCTGCTCTGGACGGGCGAAGACGCCCGTCGCTTCACCGCACTTCACGCCCAAAACGTCCGATCCGGCGTTCGCTACTGAATCGCTTCAGCATTGCGCCTCGGTTCAAGTTGCGGAACTCCGTCCAAGTCGGCGATCGTGCGTGCGACTCTCAGGATGCGGTCATGGGCGCGCGCGCTGAGCCATTGCTGCGCCATGGCGAGTTCCAGCAGGCGCTCACAATCGGCGGAAAGCTTACAGAATTTACGAATGGACTGCGGCGGCATTTGTGCGTTGCCGCAGAGTTTTTGGCGCGGCGCTCAGGGTTTTATCAAGCATAGGGAACACCAGCGGGCACACGAAGGGGCGAAACGCGGATGGGAGATTCCTGCCGACATCGTCGCTGATGCAAAACCGCACCGATGTGACGGGCGTCACCCGGTTACCGTGATGGAACGGGATGGAACGTTCTGTCGTGAACAGCCGCTTTCGGTGCTACGCTAAAGGCAATCTGGCGGAAACGACGAAAACGAAGGACTGCTACTAAGAATTCCTTTTCGCGCCAGAGGAGTCCGCCAATGCCCGACCACGGTCCCACCTCAAACCGTCTGGAACGCGAAGAGAGCCAGTTGTGGCGATGGGCGCTCGGTCTGCTCGTTTTGCTTGCAGCGGCAGTGGCGGCATTGTCGTGGGAACAACTGAAAGACCTTCCTTACCGGCTGTGGGCAATTCCCGCCGGCCTTTTCTTGCTTGCCATCTTGTTTGCCACCTATGCCTTCGGGCGCAAACGTGAGGTTTCGGAGCTCAAGCAGATTCTTAAGGGCTTTCAGAATCAAGCCGGAGTCACTCCCTCGGAAGAGCAACTGGATCAGCTGGGCCAGTTGATCATGCGTTCCCAGCGCAACTTCAAAGAGCTGATCGATTCTCTGGATGACGCGGCGTTCGCTGTCTCACTCGATGGAACCCTGAAAACGGTAAACCGGCGTACCGCGGAAACTCTCGGCGCTCCCTATTCCGAACTGGTTGGTCACAAACTTGAGGAGTTCATGGGCGCGCCGTTGCGTGCCGAGGCACCCGTGAGCATGGAACGGTTTCTGGAGAAACGGAACTGGTCGGGAGTAGTCGAGGTCCACCTTAAGAATGACTCCCGGCGGCTTTATTACGATTGCGTGGTCAATCCCATCGTCAAGGGCGACGACGTAACCGGGGCGAGCGTGATGGCGCGCGACATCACCGGTCATCGGGAGAAGGAGCAGCGCTTCACGCAGTTGTTCGAATCTCTGGAGGAAGGCGTGTACATCAGCACTCCAGAAGGGAAACTGCTCGAAGTGAACCCGGCGCTGGTGTCAATCTTGGGATATGACAGCAAAGAAGATTTGTTAAACCTGCCGCCCGAGCAACTAAGTGTTGATGCTCGCGCGGAGCCGGTGCTTGGACGCACCGGAAGCCAGAGCGGCCGCACTCGCACTCGAGAGCTGCGGCTGAAAAGAAAAGATGGCGGAGTCGCAGTCTGCGTGGATACATCGACCGGCGTGATGGAAGAGGGACGGCTTGTCCGCTACCAAGGCACGCTAGTGGACGTCACGGAGAAGCGCGCGCTGGAGCGGCAATTGCGCCGGCAGGAAGAGTTCCGCCAGCGCCTCCTGGAAAGCTTTCCCGATCTAATTCTGGTGCTCGATATGAAGGGACAATACACGTTCGTGAGTGCGCGCATAAGCGAGCTCCTCGGGTACGGGCCGGAACACCTCGTAGGCAAGAACGTCGATGACGTGGAGAATACGTCACCCGAACTGGCCACCCTCTACCGGACCGTCGCAACCGGAAAGAGTTCGCGGACCTCATGCGAATACGGCTCCCGTCACCGCGACGGGAGTTGGCGCACCATGCTGGGCATGGCGAGTCCACTGTTGAATGCCGAAGGCAAACCAGCGGGCGTGATCATCTCCGTTCGCGATGTGACGATGGAGAAGAAGCTGGAACAGCAGATTATTCAGAGCGAACGCCTCGCGGCCATGGGGCAGATGATCGGCGGCTTCGCCCACGAGCTCAATAATCCCCTGACCAGCATTCTGGGCATGGCGGAACTGCTGCAGGAAGGCGGTGTCAGCGAAGCCGCGCACAAACAAATCGGCATTCTGCACCAGCAGGCTCGGCGTGCGGCCGAAATCGTGCAGAACCTGCAATACTTCGCCCGACCGCCGGCTCCCGGACGCAGCCAGGTCAATCTGAATGAGCTCGTGCAGCGTACCGTGCAGATGCAAGCGTACCCGCTGCGCAAGAGCAATATCGCGGTGGACTTTCTCCAAGAACCGTCGATACCCGCGATCGTGGCCGATCCCAATCAGTTGATGCAGGTGTTCTTAAACCTCCTGCTCAACGCGGAGCAGGCGATCCGCGAAAGCCGGGAGAAAGGGACGATTCGTGTCCGCATCGGACGCAATCCCGAGTCGGTGTGGATCGTCTTTCAGGATGATGGTCCAGGAATCGCACCCGAAAACTTGACGCACATTTTTGATCCCTTCTTCACCACCAGGCGGCCCGGCCGCGGGACCGGCCTCGGCCTGAGCATCTGCAAGACCGTGCTGCGCGAGCATGGAGGAAACATCGAAGCCGCGTCAGCCCCTGGCGGAGGCGCGGTCTTCACCATCACGTTGCCGATGGGAGCACAGGTGGAATCGGTACCGGAGACGAAGTAGGGTGCGCCTCTCGCCCGAAGCTAGCTCCTCGGCGCCGATCACACTCATGCGTTGAAATGGTTGGAGACTCCGGCTACTTCAGAGAATTCCGAATTCCGCCCACAACAGAGACCCCTAGTATGGCGCCAGCCCCGAGCGACTCGCGCCAAGGTCGCCGCCCCACAACTGAGGCTACAAGTGCGAACAGGAACAAGCCCGTCCCGACATTGCCGCCACGATGCTTCATTCTCCATAGAGCGGTGAGTCTCCCGCAGCGACACGATACACAAGCCAACCGCAATATGTGAACGCGCTGAGAGAAGCGGCCGGGAGTCCAAGAAACAGTTCCATCCCGCGCCACTTCTCGAACTTCGAAGGATGTCGTCGGAACCAGAGCCGCCAAGCATTGCCGAGCGACATCGAGACGCCACTGGCAGCAGTAAGATTCATATCACCAGAGGACTCAGCTCCTGGCGGAAACGAATGCTCGTTCGAAACTACTACCGCTCCACCGCCATAGCCACCGCATTCCCCCCACCCAGGCACAGCGCCGCAATCCCGCGATGCACGTCCCGCCGAATCATTTCGTAAATCAAAGTGACAAGCACACGCGCTCCGCTGGCGCCAATAGGATGCCCCAAAGCCACCGCGCCTCCGTTCACATTGACGCGGTTCATATCGAGCCCCAATTCGCGGATCACGCCCAAGGCCTGCACCGAGAATGCCTCGTTCAATTCGTAGAGATCGACATCGTCTTTCTTCCACCCTGTCTTCTCCCAAATCTTCTGCACAGCCCCAACCGGAGCCATCATGACCCACTTCGGCTCGACTCCACTGGCCGCCTGCGCAACAATGCGTACCATCGGCGTCGCGCCCAGTTCTTTCGCGCGCGCGGCACTGGTCACGACCAGCGCAGCCGCGCCGTCATTCACTCCGGGAGCGTTGCCAGCAGTAACCGTGCCATCTTTCTTGAAGGCGGGCTTGAGCGCGCGCAGCACTTCGATGGTGGTGTCCTCGCGCGGCCCTTCGTCCTTATCAAAGACTACGGCCTGCTGGCCCTTTTTCTTAGCCGGGATTTCGACAGGAACAATCTGGGACCTGAAGCGGCATTCCTTCTGTGCGGCCACCGCTTTGCGGTGCGAGTTGACGGCGAACTCGTCCTGCTCTTCGCGAGTGATGCCGTATTTTTCGGCAACGTTCTCACCCGTCAGCCCCATGTGATAGTCGTTGTAAATGTCCCACAGCCCATCGTGCACCATGGAGTCGACCAGTTGTCCGTTGCCCAGACGGTATCCCTTGCGCGCGTTCGGCAGGAGATAGGGCGCGTTGGTCATGGACTCCATGCCCCCGGCGACGACGATGGAGCTGTTGCCGGTTTCGATGGCCTGCGCGGCAAGTGCGACCGCTTTCAACCCTGAGCCGCATACCTTGTTGATTGTCAGGGCACCCACCTCGGGTGCGAGTCCGCCGAATAGCGCCGCCTGCCGCGCTGGATTTTGACCAAGTCCGGCGGAGATGACGTTGCCCATGATGCACTCGTCGACTTGCCCCGGCTGCAGATTTGCCCGCTTGACCGCTTCGCGCACCGCGATCGCGCCTAATTGTGGAGCGGCTATATCGCTCAAACTTCCCTGAAATTTTCCGATTGGCGTGCGGCATCCCGCGATGATTACAACATCATTAGATCCGGCCATGGTTGCCCTCCCTAGTCTCTTTCGACGCGCTCAATCGACGCGCTCCTTCAAGCGATCGTCGGCGAAAAATCATCTCTCATTATAGATGGCGGAAAGCTTCGCGGAGGTTCGCGCCGCGCAATCCGCAAGCATCGCAGCGAGCGTTCTTTTCGAACGCGTGCGCGGCCCGACACAACGTGATGGGAGATCACGGGAGAGTGAGTTGTGATGTCACGCGAACTTTTTCTTGGTGTGCGAGTCGCGCATGTGACTTTGGTGCGTCGGTGCATGCGTCCGTTCCGATCATTTTTCTCTTGACTTCGTTCTGCGTTGACTCTATACATTCAATCAGTTGCAACAGAGGACCGTTGCGAAATTCCATGAACAATGGAAAGGGAGAATAGATCCATGGCAACCAAAAAGAAAGCAAAGAAGAAAAGCAGCAAAAAGCACTAACCAACTGCAACAGGCAACGACAAAGGGGACGCGATGAGCGTCCCCAAAGTTTTTTACCGCGCTTTCAGATTACCGACGGAGTGCCGGGCGTCCCCGCCCGGCGGACGTGGGAGGCGCCTCACTCCACTTCTAATTCACGCGAAGCCTCGATTTCTTCTGTGGCGCTGCGACAATCTTCTCCGTCGCCGGACAAAGATTGCGATAGGGACAGAAGGCGCAGTGATACTTGGGATTCGCGGCAAACTCCCCGCGCGCGATTCCGTCTGCCACTTTTTGCACGCGCAACTTGGCTTCTTCCAGCTCTGCGTCAGTGCGGGTCGTGTAGACAGCCGTGTTGTTTTCGAGGCTATAGAGGACGAGGCGATCGGCGTGTTTTCCCAACGTCTCCCGCGCCGCCAGTGCATACAAGGTGAGTTGCAGGCTCTCGTCGGCATCCTCTTGTGAACACGGCTTGCCCGTCTTGTAATCCACGATGGTCACGGTGTGCGGCCCGGTGCGATCCATGCGATCCACGCGCCCAGTCAATTTTGACGACCCCACTTGCAATTCAAACCTGTGCTCGGTCTCAATAATGTCGGGCGGTGGCCCGCTTCGCGCAACCTCAAAGAACTGCCGCAACTGCTCCATTCCCTGCCGCAGATAGAGCTCGTACTGATAACGATCGGCAATGCCCGCACTCGCCAGATCAGCCCGAAACAGCTCGATCAAGTCATCGTCGCTAATCTCGCGCTGATAGCTTTGCGCATCGTTGAAAGTGTGCAACACACGGTGCATGGCTGCTCCGTAATGGAGCGCGGCGGCGACATCGCGCGGCAGGTTCCACTCCCGTTCGAGCTTGAAGCGCAACGGACACGTTTCGTAAGTCGTGATAGACGATGCGCTCAGGCCAGTGCCGAAGCTCGCGGAAGGCGGCATCATCAGCCACGTAGCCACATTCGAATGCTCCAGGGCGATTCTTTGTTCCTCTTCCGCAAACAAACTATCTTGCACGGCCGCTGCCGAGCGTGTTGACCAGAACTTTCTGTAAGGCAGACTGCCCATAAACTCCCGCAGGAACTTGTTTGGCCTCGTATCCTTGCCCGTGCCCTGTTTCGCATAGATCGCAAGCGTGTCCTTGGCGCGCGTCATGGCCACATAGAAAAGCCGCCGCTCTTCCTGTTCGTGCAACGTTTTGTCGGGTATCGAAGACGCACCCGACGTGCGCAACTCCGCCGGAAAAGCAATCAGCGGCTCATGGTAACTGCATGGAAACGAGGTTGACGAACCCCGCATCACCGCGACGTACCGATACTCGAGCCCTTTCGCGGCATGTGCCGTCAAGAGTTGCACCGCATCGCCCGGGCAGCGCGGAAGCGCAATTGAGCCTCGCGCCTCCACAAAATAATCAAGGTACTCGAGGAATTCGGCAGGCGTCCCGGTTTCGGTAGTGGTTTTCTTATGCCACTCTTCCACAAACGTGAGTAATGCCAGCACCATCGCCGACCGCGGCAATTCGAAGTGCCGGACTACAAGATTCGCCGCATCGTCCGCGCGGGCTCGATCCTTCTCCACCTCCCGGTGCATCTTCTCTACGCTCTCCAATACCGCTGCGCCGTTCGGCAGCTTTCCCAACACGACGCGGAGATCGAGTTCGTCCCGCCGCACCGACTTCATCGCCGCCCGCAATTCCATGGGGTTGATGCCAAACTGCGGCAGAGCCGCCACGCGAAACAGGCTCGCCGCATCATTGGGAGATACCGCCGCGCTTAAGCACGCCAGTACATCGCGGACTTCGGGCGTATCGAGAACGTCCAGACCTTCGATAGAGAATGGGATGCCCCGCTCCGCAAGTTTATGCACCAACTCATCGCGATGGCTGTGCTGGCGGTAAAGCACTGCAAAATCGCTCCACTTGCAGCGCTGCTCCCGGTGCTTCTTCTGAATCCGATAGGCGAGGTCGGCGGCCTCCACTTCCCTGCTCAACCAGGTAACGATTTCGACGAGCGGCGCTACGGTGCCGTCACCTCGCTGCGCAGACTCCTCATCGCGCAGTGATGCGAGGGGAGTCCGCTGATAAGAAATCGAATTTTGCGCCTGTGCGAACACCTGAGGGTTCTCCCCCACAACGCCAAAAGCGCAGCGCAGGATCGGCGTGAGCGAGCGCCGATTCTTTTCCAGGGCGACGACTCGCGCCCCGGGAAATCTCTTCGCGAACAGCGTGAAGGCTTCGCTCGAAGCGCCACGGAACTGGTAGATCGCCTGATCCGGATCACCCACGACAAAAACGTTCGCCTCCGGCCCGGCAAGCAGCGAAAGAATTTCGACCTGGGCAAAATTCGCGTCCTGGAATTCATCCACCAGCAGGAAGCGAGTGCCGAGTCGTTCTTTTTCGAGGAGCGCGCGATCGTCCTTCAGCAACCGATACGCGTTGGTAATCATATGGCCGAAGGTGCCCAGGTTCTTTTCCCCAAGCATGTCTTCCACAGTAGCGAAAACGCGAGCAATTTCCTGGCAGCGCTCCAAGATCTCGACATTCTCCATCTCCGCATGCCTTTTCGAGCGGGCAACCCGAGGAAACGGAACTTCGCCGCGCTCAAGGCGCTCGACATAGCTTGCATACTCCGCCGGGCCGACCAGTTCGTCCTGGCAACGACGCATGAACTCGAGCAGGTTGTCGAGGAACTGGCCGACGTTGGCAGCGCGCACAAAGTGCTTGAGACGCAGATCGCGGATCCGGCGTCGCAAGAACACCCAGAGATCCTTCTCGTCGAGCACACCGAAGCCGGCGCCGCGACGGTGGAGCAGTCCGTTGCACCACGCATGGAAGGTGCCGGTCTGCAGGCCGTCGATGGCGGTACCTTTCAGTTCCTCTCGCACGCGAGCCTTCATCTCCGCCGCGGAGTTATCGGTATAGGTGAGCGCAAGAATTTCGTCAGGGCGCGCGTGACCTTCGCGGATGAGGTTGGCCACGCGCTGCGTGAGCACGGTGGTCTTCCCCGTGCCGGCCCCGGCAATCACCAGCATCGGACCAGGAACGTGTCCAATCGCTTGCTGCTGGCGTTCATCGGGGAGGATCTTCGTCGCAGGTAAGACAGTCGAAGCCACTTGAGAACTCACTAGCCGGAGAATATCAGAGCCGGTTGTGGAAGGCTGTATCGATTAATGTAGCGCGTCAAAAGCAAGAGCAGTCGCGACAACCGCCGCCGTTTCCGCTCGCAGAATTGTGTCGCCGAGCGAGGCCGCGACCCACCCCGTATCGTAAAACCACGTGAGCTCCCCGTCAGCCCATCCGCCCTCCGGGCCTATGGCAAGCATCACTTGGTCTTCGGTTTGGACTCCGAACGAGTGGGATTGCAAAACTTCTCCCAGGCGAGTGTCCCCTTCCGATCCAGCGAGCGACTCGGCGAGAACAACACGCAGCGCGTCACCGGCCAGCACCCTGTCGCTCTCAAGATCTTTCAATTCGACCGGCGCCGCAATCTCAGGAGGCGCAGACCTCCGCGACTGTTCGGCGGCCTGACGAACAATGCGTTGCCAGCGTTCCCGGCGCTTCACAGCCGCACTGGCTAAATGAGCATCCGTCCGTCGGGCGATGACAGGGATGATGCGAGCGACCCCGATTTCTGTGCATTTCTCGATCGCCCAATCCATGCGGTCAAATTTGAAGATGGCAAGCGCCAGCGTGATCTTCGGCGCGGCCGACCTTAGCCTAAGGCGTTGCTTCGCGCCAAGCGCGAACTCAATGCGATCGTTGGAGATCGTAGTGATTGTCCCGTGGCGAACATCTTCGCCGGTCGCGATGTCAAACTCCTGCCCAACCTCGGCGCGCAGGACGCGAGCAAGGTGCGCAGCGTGCTCACCGACCAGAGCGGCAGTGTTTCCAGTTACCTCGTCCGCGATCCAGCGTCGGCGTGTCATTGTTGAGTTCTCAGTTCCCAGTTCTCAGTAAAAACTGCTTAAATCGAATATACGAACAAGAAGTTTGAGCCTTCACTGAGAACCGGAAACCGGGAACTGAGAACTTTCCTAAACAAACATGTCCTTCACCCGTCCCATAAGCGACCGGTGCTGCGGTTTGTTTTCCACCGGAGACAGTTCTCCCAGTTCGGCCAAAAGTTCGCGCTGGCGTCTACCCAGCTTCCCAGGCGTTTGTATTCGTACCTCGACGAAAAGATCGCCCTTGCCGTGTCCATTGAGTACTGGCACTCCTTTATTCCGGATGCGAAACGATGTTCCCGACTGCGTGCCTTCGGGAACTTTCAGCTTATGTTCTCCCTCCAGCGTCGGAACCATAATCTCCGTGCCCAGGGCAGCTTGCGGAAACGAGATCGGAACCACGCAGTGCAAGTCGTTGCCCTCGCGCTCAAAGAAGGCGTGCTCCTTGACGTGCAGGACAACGTACAAATCGCCCGCCGGCCCTCCGAACGCGCCCGCTTCGCCCAGGCCGGTGAAACGAATTCGCGTGCCGTCCTCCACTCCCGCGGGCACCTGGGCTTCGACCACCCGCTCGCGCAGCAAGCGGCCTTCGCCTTTACACTTCGGGCAGGGATCGGTGATTACGCTGCCCGCGCCCTGGCAAGTTGGGCAGGTTCGAGCGATGCTGAAGAAGCCCTGTTGATACCGCACCTGACCGCGCCCATTGCACGACCGGCAGGGGACCGAAGCCTTGCCGGGCGCCGCACCATTCCCGCGGCACGCGTCGCAGGTCTCATGGCGGCGAACATTCACTTGCTTATCGGTGCCGAAGACCGCCTCGTCAAATTCGAGATGTAGGTCTTCGCGGAGGTCGGCTCCGCGCTGGGCGCGGCTGCGGCGACGTCCGCCCTGGCCGAACACGTCGCCAAAGCCGAAAATATCGCCGAAGATGTCGCCAAAATCCTGGAAGATAGCGGGATCGAATCCGGTCGGACCTCCGCTGCTGCCGCCCACGCCAGCGTGCCCGAAGCGGTCATACAGCGATCGCTTCTCGCCATCCGCGAGGATGGCGTACGCTTCCGTGATCTCCTTAAACTTGTCCTCCGCCTCGGGATTGTTAGGATTGCGGTCGGGATGCCACGTCATCGCGAGCTTGCGGTAAGCGCTCTTGATCTCAACCTCGGTGGCCGCGCGGGTGACACCGAGGACTTCGTAAAAATCGCGTTTTGTGTTAGCAGCCAGAAACTCCCCCAATCGTTAGTCGTTGCAATTCGTTTTCGTAGAGACGGGGCTTGCCCCCTCCTCGGACTGCTGACATACTCGCTGGACTCTCCGGAAGGAGGCTTCCGCCGTGCCACCAGAGCCAATGAAAGACAAGGGCTTTAGCCCCTGAGCATCCCGTCCTTATCCGCGCGCATTGCGAGCGACCCGCACCATCGCAGGACGCAGCAGCCGCTCCTTATATCTGTAGCCGCGCTGCAATTCGTCGAGGACGTGGTGATCCGGGACTTCGCTCGTATCCACCATCTCAACGGCTTCGTGAACCCGCGGATCGAAAGCCTGCCCGACCGAAACGATCGGCTGCACTCCGATTTTCTGCAGCGCATCCTGGAACTGACGGTAGATGAGCTCAATGCCATTGCGGAAGTCATTGGAATTGGAATTGGAGTTGGAGTCGCCGCCAGCTTTTAGCGCCCGCTCAAGACTGTCGAGGATCGGCAGAAAGTTCTTGATGACGTCGGCCGCGGCGAATTCGCGGAATTCCTGCTGCTCGCGAACCGCGCGCTTGCGGGCATTATCGAACTCCGCCTGCAGACGCGCCAGACGATCAAGAAGCGCGTCGCGCTCGGCCCTGAGCTTTTCCGTTTCCGACGCGGCACTCTCGTCCGCTGCCTTGCCGGTAATCGAGATGGACCCAGTTTCTTCGTCTTCCGCAGCTGGAAGCTCCCGATCCAGATCCAAATTCACTTCAGTCTTTCCATTTCCCTTAGCCATACCGCGAATTACTCCGATTCATTCAAAAGTTTGTCAAACAGTCGCGCGATATACGACACCGCCGACATCGTGTGTTGATAATCCAGTCGCGTCGGCCCAATCACCGCCAGCGACCCCATCACCTCGCCGCCAACTCGAGCAGGCGCCCCAATCAGCACGAAATTCTGCAAATTCGAAGCAGGCAAAGCCTCGTCGAGCCCAATGACCACGCGCACCGCTTCCTGACGCGTGTCGAGATAAGCGCCCAGCAGCTTTACAACTTTCTCCTTCTCCTCAAGCGTGCGCAGCATGTCCTGCAAACGCGAGCGATCTTCGCTGCCTGTCACGTTGTTCGTAACGAGGTTCGCCGCGCCTTCCACAAACACCGCCTGCCTGTCGTCGCTCGAAGCCAGCGCGCCCTGCTGGTAGAGCTGCTCGATCGACTTCATCAGCCGGTCATACTCGCTGCGTTCCTGTTCGATGCGGCGGGCAAGCTCGGCGCGCATGTCGTCCATAGTCCAGCCGCGAAAATTTTCATTGATGTAACGTGCCGCCAGGTCAAGATCGGATTGCGGAATATCCAGCCGAAGTACGCGATCGCGCACCACCCCCGAGCGGGCAACCACCACCGCCAGCACCTTCTGATCGCCAAGCCGCGAAAAATAAACGTGATCAAGCGCGTTCCGCGGTCCGCTGGTAGCCACCGTGACCCCGACGCTGTGCGAGATCAGAGAGAGCACATGCGAGGTGCGCTCCATGAACTCCTCCACATCGGTGACGCCGGTCAAAGTGTCCTGAATAATGCTCTGATTCTCGTGCGAGAGATGCGCTTCCCCGCTAAGCTGCTCGACATAATAACGATAAGCCTCCGCCGTAGGAACGCGCCCCGCCGAAGCGTGCGGCTGCTCCAGAAATCCCGCATCAGCGAGATCTGCCATCACGTTCCGGATCGTAGCCGCACTCAGCCCTTCGCGGCTGGAGCGCGCAAGCGTGCGCGACCCCACTGGCTCTCCGCTGGCGATGAATGTCTCGACGATAGCGGTCAGGATTTCCCGTTCCCGCCCGCCCGCTGGTCCTGCTGGCATACCTACCTGAGACGGGGCCGAAGCGCCCCATTAAATTCTTTAGATGCAGTGGCTTAGATTAAGATTCCACCACGCCTAAGTGGAATTCTAGGGAGCGCTGACGAGGGTGTCAAGGATGGCGCGGGGCCGCTCGCTCGCACTTTCCGCCTTCTTGGCCACGATCCACACATGCCCTTCTCGCGGAACCAGCGTGCAAGTCCTTGGAACCATTTCGTTCTCACGGAGCAATTTAGGTAAAATCCCTGTTCTAATCCCATGCGCAATCGACCGAAGCACGTTGGCGGACCAACCAATGCGCCGTCAAAGGCGAAATCCATCGCCATCAACGCTTTCCTGATCTTTCATATTCTGGCGATTGCCTGCTGGTGTCTCCCCATCGACAGCCCGCTAATCACACTTTGCAAGGACCGGGTGCGGCCCTATTTTCTGTGGTCCGGACTGTTTCAGTCCTGGGATATGTTCTCCCCGATACCCAAAGCCGCGAACACTTATGTCGAAGCCACCATTGTTTATAAAGACGGATCCAGAACAACCTGGACCTTCCCGAGAATGGAGCAACTCAGCCTGACCGAGCGCTACTTCAAGGAACGCTACCGCAAGTATGCGGAAAACCTCCCGCTGGATCAAAACGACGCCTTGTTGCCAGATGCTGCCCGCTACATCGCGCGTCTGAACAGCACGCCCTCCCATCCGGCACGAACCGTCATGCTGATCCAGAAGTGGTCCTTCATTGTTCCCCGCGCCGACGGCTCCTACCTTCCCGAGCCTTGGGGCCAGCACATTCTCTACGGCTATGGCGTGAAGCCCGAGGATTTGCAGTGAGACTGAGGTCCTTGTTTGAAGCGTGGAATGCGTTCTTCTTCGCGCCACAATCGCCGATACCAATTGCATTGTTTCGCATCTTATACGGTCTGCTGGTCATCGCCACTCTTACCTTGCTGCGGCCGGACTGGTTGGCCTGGTACGGCCCCCACGCATGGCTAAGCCTGTCTACAATGCATGCGCTCGAGCCAGGTACACGGCTAAGCCTGTTCGCTATCATTCCGCAAACCAATGCTTCGATCAATGCGCTCTTCTGGATATTTCTGGGATCGGCCATCCTCCTGACCATCGGCTTCCTGACTCGCCTGAACAGCCTGCTGGTTTTTCTTTGCCTCGCCTCGATCCACCAGAGAAACGTCTACATTCTCCATGGTGGAGACACGTTCTTGCGAGTCGCCGGATTCTTCCTGATCTTCGCACCCGCTGGGGCGGCTCTCTCGATAGACCGTCTCATTCGTATCCGGCGTGGGAAGGAAGACGCCGGCATCCAGCCGCGTAGCCCCTGGGCGCAACGCATGATTCAGTTCGAATTAGCGCTCGTCTATTTCGCGACTTTCTGCGCAAAAGTGAAGGGAGCCCCCTGGCTGCAAGGAACCGCAACCTACTACGTGCTTCATCTCGCTGAGTTCAAGCGCTTCCCCATACCCTCGTGGTTTCTCCACCCGCTAATGCTCAAGCTGGAGAGCTGGTCGGCGCTCATGCTGGAATTTTCCCTGGGTGTCTTAATTTGGGTAAAGGACCTCCGCTACATCGTACTGACCCTCGGATTGCTGTTTCATCTCAGCCTCGAATACGCTCTAAACATCCCATTGTTCCAGTGGGACATTCTGTCGGCCTACATCTTGTTCATCGATCCCGCCGACCTAGCGCGCGCTTGGGATTGGCTACGAACACGCACGGCTGTACACCGGCTGGACCAGTAAGGCCACTGAAAGATTTTGGTGGGGCAGCCTACATGTCCTTGGCGCGTGGGCCACTGCGCCGGTGCTGCCGTCTGAGGGCGGGGGACGAATTTCGCCAGCCGATTTCAACTCGGCGCGTCCAATGGGCCGGCTGTATCGTATCCAGGCCTACGCGTGTTGGATGCGCGTTCCAGTGGGTCAGATACCACCAGGTTCTGGAGAAGTGCGGGGCGGCTCTTTGACAAAAGGACGACAAATACACAAATAAAGCAGCTGAAGCCGCCACCATGCACCCCGAAACCACCAAAATTCAGAGGTCGCTCCGCCGGCAGCTTTCTCGGCAAAATAAACGACCCTCGCGAGTGTCGCCCACGCGGCTCTAAGCGCAATCTCACGTCTTCGCGTCGGTCGAGATATACTTCGCGAGCAAGGGACAAGGAAGGGGCCACGCGGCCCAACC
>Ga0210384_10002822_pt1 | contig 20732 bp, 12 predicted proteins | sample IncBWH2MmetaG_FD_160574 | JGI IMG/M metagenome (GOLD analysis project Ga0210384, IMG submission 160574) | Forest soil microbial communities from Barre Woods Harvard Forest LTER site, Petersham, Massachusetts, United States - Inc-BW-H-2-M | ecosystem: Environmental > Terrestrial > Soil >...
GGTCTCGATCATCCGCTGCCGCGCCAGCATGGGCTCGGAGAGCAGATCGCGCAGTCCGCGCGACAGGCGAGGCTCGACGGCTCCCTTCATGGCGAGGTTCCCTCGGATCGTCCGTGTCGAGGCAGGCGAAGGCCCGAGGGGGGTCCCCCTGGGCCGCGGCCAGAAAGTAGCATCGATCGCGGCGGACGGCAACGTCGGGGGGGCGGAGGGTAGTGTCCTAGATTGCTAGCTTGCCCTTGCCTCCCTCCCGTCGTTTGGGCGAGGGTCCAAGTCTAGAGGGCGACGGCGTAGGACTGCGGACCCTCGCCCAAACGACGGGAGGGAGGCAAGGGCAAGCTAGCCAGGACACTACCGGGCGGAGAGACGGACCCGCGACCCGCGCTGTTCAGGGCTGATTCTCGGGGATCAGGCGCTCGACGATGACCACGTCCAGCCACCTGCCGTCGAGCCGGCCGTGCTTCTCGTAGGTGCCCACGACCCGGAAGCCGCAGGAACGGCAGAGCGCCAGGCTGGCGGTGTTGAAGGGGAAGATCCGCGACACCAGCTTCCAGTAGCCGAGCCGGGCCGCCTCGCTGAGCAGCGCCTCGAGCAGCAGGCGGCCCAGGCCCCGGCCGCGCGCGCCGCGGCCGAGGTAGATCGAGAGCTCGCCGATCCCGTCGTAGCAGCGGCGCGGGCGGTACTCGGTGATCGCCGCCCATCCCGCCACGACGCCCTCGTGCTCGACGACCAGCGTCGGGTAGCGCGCGGCCGCCTCCGGCCGCTCCAGCCGCCGCGCCATGTCGGCCGCCGTGCGCGGCGCCGTCTCGAAAGTGGCTCCGCGCTCGGCGATCCCCTCGTTGTAGATGTCCGCGAGGCGCTGCGCGTCCGCGGCGGCCGCCGGCCGGATGGCCGGCGCGGGCCTGGTCTCCATGCGATCGCTTCCCTCTCCCGTCCTCGTCCTCGCCGGCAGCGCCAACCAATATACCCGAGGAGACCCTCCGCGCGCAGCCCGCGGCACGCGGTTCGTGGGGCTCATGAATAAATAGTGCTCCCTGAATATCAATACCACTCCTTGACTTGGCTCTTGCCAACGTCTATGGTGGTGGTACCGATCAATCTGTCTGGGCAGAGAGGAGCGGGCAGGAGCCGGCTGAGCGCGGACAAGCCTTGCCGGCACCCGGAAGGTCCAGGGCCCGCCCTCGCTCTCCTCGACAACTCTGGGAGGACGTGATGACTGGTTCCATCAAGCATTCTTTCGTGATCTGTCTCGGCATCGCCTGCGGCGCGTGGACGCCGATCCTGGCGGTGGGCGCGCCTCAAGCAGCCGCCAGGACCGCCGGGGAGGAGCTCACGTTCTCGCTCACCGCCGATGAGCCATTCGACGTCCCCGAGGCGTCCTGGACGCCGCGATTCGAAGTGCTGCCGGGACCGGACCTGGAGAAGGCGGCCTTGCACCTCAGCTTCACGAATTTCACCAACTTCGTTCAGGTCGGCCGGCAGCGCTACACCTTCACGGTGGTGGGCTCGGACCCGTCAAAAAACAACGCGAGGAACAGCGTCGTTTCCGTCGCGATCGTCCCGATCAAGGCGGTATTCGACGACGGCAGCGTCTTCGACCCGACCGCCCCCGACCCGTGCGCCGCGGGCGGCCTGGTGCCGGCCGATCTCATCGACCAGTCCCCGCTCCTCCAGAGCGTGGACTACGGGGACGGCCCACGGCAGTTCGAAGAGGAGTTCCGCCGCTTCGAGTTCTGGGCCTTCACCGCACGCAATCCCGGCTACAGCGTGCGCATCTCGCCCGGCTGGTTGCCGACCGCCACCATCAGTTTTCATGGCTTCCCGACCCAGTCGAGCCCCTGCGGCAGGCTCGGCCTGGTGGACAAGGCCAAGTGGGACGCGTTCGTCAGGGCCACCATCTTTCCACAGCTCCGCAGGTTTGGTGTAAGCCCGACCGACTTCGTGCTGTTCCTGTTCTCGAACGTCGTCTTCTACAACGGCAACCAGAACAACTGCTGCACGCTCGGCTACCACAGCTGGTTCAACTTCCATGGCGTCCAGACCTACGGCGTGGGAGAGTACGACACCAATCAGGGGTTCAAGAACGTCGTCGACATCGCCCCGCTTTCCCACGAGGTCGGCGAGTGGTACGACGACCCTCTGGGCAACAACCCGACCCCGCCCTGGGGTCATATCGGCCAGGTCTCGGGATGCCAGACGAACCTCGAGGTCGGAGACCCGCTCAGCGGCAATCTCTTCGCGGTACAGATGCCCAACGGCGTGACCTACCATCCGCAAGAGCTCGCCTTCTTCTCCTGGTTCTACGACGAGGTGCCCTCGCTGGGCATCAACGGTTGGTACTCCATGGGAGGCACGTTCCGCACGCCGGCCGCCCACTGCAGGTAGCAGCCCGCCGCGGGCCGCCGCGATCGGCGGCCCGCCTGCGGGGCCGCCGCCCGCCCGGGACCGAAGGGCGCCGCTATTCCTTGGCGCCCCAATTCTGGTCCAAGATCTGTGAGGAATTGTGGCCAGTCGGAACCTGCCTGGCGGATGAGTGACGCCTTCGCGAAGGCGAAGGGAGATGGCTCGGACGCTGGCCTCGACTCAGCCATGAAGATCTCGAACCTGCACGAGTGAGCCCCCTCGCCCACTTTCAGGGCGTCGACGGCCACGATCCAGGTCCTGAGACCGTGGTTCCTGCCTTTCATCGTCTTATCTTCAAGTCGCATTGCCGGTATCGTATGGATGGTCCTTGGTTCCATGGGCACGGATCCACGCTTTCTGCGTGGCACGCATCGCCACCTGCACAGAGAAGTATGCAGATGGTTAGACGGTCAATATCATTGCATCGCAATATCGCTATAGGCTTGACACGCTGCTGATTCAGCTACAGGCTTGCGGAAGTTATCGAGTTCAACGGCAACGCAGCCCGGGCCTCGACGGCACGAGAGCGCCCGAGAAGGGGAGATGCGCCTTGCAGACGGGCGAAGCGCAGCAGGCGACACCCGGCACGATCATGGGAACCGGCACCGGGACGATCGCCGCGCGGTCCGGCCACCTCCGGCAGGCCTCCGGGATGGGTCTCGTCGCCGCCTCGGCGCCCGTGCGGCCGCCTCACCGGCGGCCTGGCCGCCGCCCCGGCTACGCAGGCCTGCTGGCGGCGATGGCCGCCGCCTGGATGGCGGCCCAGGCCGGCGTGGTCGCAGCCCAGACGATCTGCCCGCGGGATGCTTCCTACACGGCCTCGTTCAGTGTCACGTGCAACACGACGCTGACGTGCACCTTCACCAACACGTCCGCCGCACAGCCGAGCGGCTTCGCCAGCCTCGAGTGGGACTTCGGCGACGGCAACTTCATGCAGGGAGCTGCGGCCGCGATGAGCCCGTTCGCCCACACCTACGGGGCGTACAGCACCTTCCTGGTCACGATGACGCTCACGGCGGGAGACGGCCAGGTCGCCGTCGCCACGGGCAGCGTGACGCTCAACACACCGGGCCAGCCGCCCGTGCCGCTCGCGGCGGACGACTTCTTCACGACGCCCGCGGACACGCCGCTCACGATCGCCATCGCCGAGCTGCTCGCCAACGACCTTCCCGGGGTGACGTTCGTCTCGGTCAACGGCTGCGCGCTCTCGCCCGCCGGCGACAGCTGCACCTTCCCGGCGCAGCACATCCCCGGCGTGTACGGCTTCACCTACACGGTCCAGGATGCGGTGGGCAACCAGGGCGCGGCGAACGTCTTCGTCACGGTGACGCAGCCGCTGGTGGCGAACCCCGACTACTTCTCGACTTACATCGGCGTGCCGATCCAGATCACCAGCGCCCAGCTGCTGGCGAACGACCTGCCGACGAACGCCGTGTTCGTGCGGGCGGAGAACCCCGTCAACGGCACCCTCACCTTCGTCGGCCTGAACAGCCAGGGCGCGGCGGTCTACCAGTTCACCCCGCCTAGCCAGTCGTCGGCGACCGGCATCTTCGACTACCTGATCTCGCTCGACGGCAACCCGCCCTATGCGATGGGGTTCGTCTACATCAACGTGCTGGACCAGCCGCCGATCGCGGCGTTTGCCGTCCAGTGCGTGAACCGCATGTGCACGGTGCACTCGACCTCGACCGACGACACCGGTACGATCCCCACCTATACCTGGGATTGGGGCGACGGCACCGTCGTGACGCTGACGTCGCCGAATCAGTGGTTCGATCAGACGCACACCTACGCCCATTCCGGCTATTTCACGATCACGCTCACGGTGACCGACACCGCTGGCCTGAGCAGCTCGCTGCAGCTGGAGGTGCTGCCGAACACGCCGCCGATCGCGGCCAACGTCATCGCGAGCACCAAGCGGGACGTCCCGGCCATCATCGACGTCCTCGCCACCGCCTCGGACCCGGATGGCGACCCGTTGACGGTCTCGTACGTGAATCTCACCACCCCGGGAGCGTCCTGGCAGCTCGTCCAGCTGCCCAACGGCAGGTGGGGCATCAAGGTGACCCCCCCGGACACCTTCGTCGGCACGATGACCTTCACCTTCACCGTCTGCGACCCCTGGGGCGGCTGTGCTGCGCCGGCGACGGTGACGCTGACGGTGATGCAGTGGCAGGTGATCGTCGACGCCCTGGGCGACCAGTTCTTCTGTTACCAGAACAGCTCGATCAGCTTCCCGGTCGCGACGCTCCTCGCCAACGACTACGACCAACTACCAGGGACTAACCGGCTGACCATCGCCAGCTTCGATACCTCGATCCTCGCGGGAACTCTCGTTTGCACGACCACGGTCTGCACCTTCACGCCGAACATGAACCAGTACGGCCGCACGATCTTCCGCTATACCGCCTCGGACCAGCAGGCCAACCTCCAGGACACCGCGACGGTGACGATCTACGTCGGCTCTCACGACCAGGCGCCGACCGTGAGCAACGACTTCTTCACGACGACGTGGGGCACCCCGATGATCTTCACCATCCAGGACCTCTTCCAGAACGCCGTGGATGCGGACGGTGACATCCTGACCGTCATCCTCAACAGCGGGCCGACCGCCTACGGCTCGCTCAACTGCTCGACGCCGATGTACACCTGCACCTACACGCCGAACCCGGGTTTCGCGGGAACGGACAGCTTCACCTTCACCGCTTCGGACATGGTCAATCCGCCGGTGACCGCGGTCATCACCGTGCTGACCCTGCCGCTGTCGGCTCCGACCTTCGACGCCCGGGAAGCCGTGGTGTTAGGCCCGGTGAACCAGTCGATCTTCATCGGCTACGGGGTGCTCGCGAACGACTATGCCCCGAGCGGCGGCCCCATCGTCGTCACCGGGCTCGATACGACCAACATCAAGGGATCGCTCGGCTGCGGGTCGTCGGGGTGCACGTATACGCCGCCATTCTTATTCCAGGGCGTGACGAGCTTCAAGTACACGGCCAGCGACTCGCACGGCGCGACGGACACCGCCATCGTGAGGATCGTCGTGGGGGGCACGGATCCGGCGCCGGTGGCGGCGCCGCAGGCGCTGTCGACGCACAAGAACACCGCCCTGCGGTTCTCGATCTTCGATCTCATGCACAAGAGTTACGATCCCGCCAATAATCCCTTGACCGTCCTGGTCTACCCCGGCTCGGCGAAGCTCGGCAGCTTGAGCTGCACCAACCCGAACTACTGGTGCACCTACACGCCGAACGCCGACACGACCGGCGCCGACGCCATCACTTATCTGCTGACCGACGGCTACGCCTCGGTGCAGTCGACGCTCACGATCACCATCACGCCTTGAGGCGACGGAGGCCGGACATGAGAACCTTCCTGAAGATCGCCCTCGCCGCCGCGGCAGCCTGGCTCGCCGCCGCCGCGGCCCTCTCGGCGCAACCGTCGGATCCTTCGGCCCTCGTGCCCTGCGCCTTCGCCCTGTCCGAGATCGCGGAGGCGATGGGAGTCCAGCTGCAGCATGGCGACCTGGCGGACATGACGACCCCCGTCGGGCGCGACGTCGGCTGCCTCTACAGCAGCAAGGCCACCGACTTCGTCTTCGGGGTGCGCCAGACCTGGGACCGCACGCGGCCCCCGGGCAAGCCGCCGGCCAAGGCCATGCCGGGGCACAGGGCGCTCCCCGGCGACCCGGACGGCGCGGTCTACACCGCGGATGCCGCGAACGGCAGCAGCGGCGAGCTGGTCTACGTCCGCGGCAAGGTCCAGACCCGCGTCTTCTGGCACGGCGGCAACCTGGCCGACGCCGACGGGCTGCAGCGGCTGCTGCACTTCCGGCGGGTGCCGTAGGAACCTGGCGCATGGATCGGGCGCGGAGGAATCGCGACATGCAAGGCGCCAGACAAGCTGGGAGCAGGCGGCCAGGCGCTGACCTCGATCTCGAAGGGAGGGTGACGACCGTGCTCCGCAGACTCGCCCCATATCTGGTCACCGCCGTCGCGGCCTGTGTGCAGCTGGGGAGCGCCGAGCCGGCCCGCGCCCAGCACCCCAACGTCGCCCGCGGCTTCACTCCCTCCGGGATGTTCGACGTCGGCGGGCTCGACGTGGTGAACGGTTTCAACGGCAACCTGGTGATCACGATCCCGATCGGGGAGAAGTATCCGGTCGGCGGCCTGATGGGCAGCTATTCGTTCTCGCTGGTCTACAACAGCAATGTCTGGAGCCACGTGATCGTGGACCTGGGGGGTGGGAGCCAGAACACCCTGGCGATCTCGGATCCGGTCGCCAACGCCGGCCTGGGATGGAGGTTCTCCCTGGGCCGCATCGGCACCAACCTCGGCATCGATGGCTTCCAGTCGCCCGCCAACAACGAGAACGAGGACTACTACGGCCCGGACGGCGGCGAGCGCTACCTCTTCGGCGCGCCCAGCGACCCGGCATGGTTCACGACCGACGGCAGCCACCTGCGGTTCCTCACCGCCGCGGGGGAGCTCGACTTCCCCGACGGTATGCGGCACTCCTTCAGCGGCGACGGCTATCCGCTCAGCATCCTCGACCAGCTCGGCAACGGCCTCCAGATCAGCTACGTGCGGTTCCCGGCGCCGAACCAGGACCTCTACAGCGAATGGGACATCCAGGACACCTCGCGCACACCAGGCCGCATCCATCACGTGTACTTCCGGCTGACGGGGCTCACCGATCCCGACGAGCAGCGGGCGGTCGTGGATCACATCGACCTCGAGAGCTTCGCCGGCAGTGGCGCGAACGGCGGCAGTGTTGCGACCTATACGTTCCTGTACAACGACGAGACCGCGCCGGGGGTGGGAACCCAGACGGTCCGGATGACCGGCTACGGCACCATGGTGACGACCGGCCAGCCCCCCTGGAACCCGCGGGTGTTCCTGCTGACCAAGCTGCTGCTGCCGGCGGCGGACCCGAGCGCCCCGAACGATCGCCGGAGCTATCGGATGCGCATCGCGAGCTACCAGGCCCAGCACTCGAACCCGGACAATCATCCGGGGCCGATCAACGGGATGACCTTCCCGACCGCCGGGTCGGCGACCTGGAGCTATGCGACGACGATTCTCCCGCAGCCCAGCGACAAGCGGGCGCCGCTCAACACGATCTGGAGCCAATCCACGTCCGTCGCGACCCGCAGCCTCTTCGACGCCGGCGGCGCCCGGATCGGCGACTGGAATTACTCCTACTCCCCCGCCGCGGGCGCTCCTCTCACCAACGACGTCACGCGCCAGCTGATCTACCCGCCGGCCGACCCGAGATCTGGCACCGCCGGCCACAGCGTCGTCACCTACTACTCGACCTGCGTCCACGCCACCTGCCCCGGCACCGGCGGCAATCCCGACACCTACGCGGTCGAGTACGGGCTGCCCTTCTCCCGCCTGCGGCCCGGCGACGGCGCCGGGCGCTTCCTCTCGCAGCAGATCTTCGAGCAGGGAGGGGCCAACCCGATCCGCAGCATCTACGTGACGTACGAGAACGACGGCAACCCCATGATCAGAGACGAGCCGATCTACGCCAACCAGCGCCAGCAGTCGGTGCGCACGTTCTATCTCGATGACCCGGTGGGGACGACGAGCAGCAACGCCTGCGTGAGCCAGGCGAGCGCCTGCAGGAGCGTGACGACCGACTCCTCCGACTACGACGGCTTCGGGCACTATCGCCAGCAGACGACGAGCGATACCTTCGGCATCGGGACGCCGCACAGCGAGAGGACCGAGTGGAACCAGTTCCTGCCCGGGCCCCCCGCCAACGACAAGCCCTGGATCCTCGACACCTACACCTACAAGCAGCAGCAGGAAGGCCTCGGCGTCGAGCGGCAGGAAGCCGTCTTCGAGCTCGGGACGGGGTTCCTGCAGTGCTCGCGACGCCTCAAGAGCGGCGCGACCCGCAGCGTGCACGACGTCGTCGTCACCGCCGACCGCGACGCCTCGGGCAACGTCTTGACCGAGAGGTGGTACGGCGGCGACACGGGCACCTTGTCGACCGCCGGCACCTGTCCCGGAGGCAACGACATCCCCGCGTACACCTCTCATCACACTTATGCGAGCGGCGCCCGCAACACGACGACGGTCCTGCTGGCGACGGGCCAGACGCTCTCGCTGCTGAACCTGGCGATCGATCCGGGCAGCGGCCTGCCGAGCATGTCGACGGATCCTTCCGGAGTGCCGACGTCCTTCACCTACGATGTGATGGGACGCTTGCTGATCACGAGCCCTCGCGGCGACGCGACCACGACGGTGACCTACCAGCTCAGCGACACGGCGCCGCCGTTCGTCACCCACACCCTCGGGCAGACGCTGGGAAAGCAGACCTGGCTGCTCGACGGTCTCGGCCGGACGGTCCAGGACGCCGTCACCCTGCCCGGTCCCCTCCCACCGGCGACGACGGCGACGAGCTACAACGCGCTGGGCTGGAAGCTTCTCGTCACCGAGCCATCCAGTGGCAAGGGGACCTCGTTCCAGGGCTACGACGCGTTCGGGCGGCCCGCCAAGGTGACGACCGCGGACGGCAAGTACACCAACTTCGGCTACGTGGGGGCCCGCACGGTCACTCGTACGAACTACATCCAGCAACGAACCCAGCAAAAAAACGCGAATGGCAACCTGGTCTGGGTCACCGGCGAGGTGGCGGCGGTCACCAAGGAGACCTATGATGGCAGGGGGCACCTGCTGGAGGTGCTGGACCCGAACGGCACGCGGACGCACTACCATTACGACGTCGGCGGCAGGCTCGAAGCGGTGCTGACCGGGGCGAGCTCGGGCAGCCAGGTCCGCACCTTCCAGTACGACGGCCGCGGCTTCCTGGTGCGCGAGGTCAGCGCCGAGGGCGGGGCCACGAGCTACCGCTACGACGCGCGCGGCAACGTGACCCAGAGGAGCGACGCCACTGGCACGGTGTTCTCGAGCTACGACCCGGCCGGCCGGCTGCTGTCGGTGGACACCACCGCCAGCGGCTCCTCCATGCACCTCAAGAAGCTCGAGTACGACACCGCCGCCAACGGCACCGGCAAGCTCGCCACCGCGCACAGTTACAATTGGCGCTCCGCCGATTCCTGCGCGGTGGCCTACGAGGTCCGCCAGGACATGGCGTACGATCCGAGCCATGGCCGTCTCTCCCAGGAGACCACCACCCTGCTCCACGGCAGCTCGCTCGAGTCCTGGATGCAGTCGTACGTCTACGACGGCGCCGGCAGGATCACCACCACGACCTATCCGACCTGCCTCGCGCTGTGCACCGCGCCCTCGCGCACGGCGACCACCGCCTACTCCTACGGCCGGCCGGTGTCGGTGTCCGGATTCGCCTCCTCGATCACCTACAACCCCAACGGCACCCTGGCCACCGTGTCGCACGTGAACGGCGTGACCTTCGCCCAGCAGCCGGACCCCACCGGCATGCCACGGCCGGCCTCGCTCGGCGTCACGGCGCCGACGACCGTCTGGCTCCCCGAGGCCTACAGCTACGACAGCTCCGGCAACGTCACCCAGATCGGCGGCAAGAGCTTCACCTACGACCCGGACTCGCGCCTGGTCTCCGCGACGCAACCCGCGGCCGGCTCGAACCCCTACCAGGAGCTCACCTACGACGCCTTTGGTAACATCATCAAGGTGTCGAGCGGCACCGGCCCTGGCAACACCCCGACCTATGTCCCCTACGACACCGATGCCGCCACCAACCGTCTCACGGCAGCCAAATACGATCCCACGGGCACCCTGCACTCCTTCCAGCTCAGCACCTACCTCTGGGATGACTTCCAGCAGCTGACGGACGTCAAGACGCCTGCCGAGACCTGGGTGTACCTCTACGACGCGATGGGCGAGCGGGTCTGGTCCTGGCGCACCTCTCCCTCGCGGATCGACACCTACGCGCTGCGGGGCCAGGGCGGACACGTCCTAAGCCTCTTCACCAAGAGCGGTTCGACCTACACCTGGGAGGACTACGTCTACCGCGATGGCCAGCTCCTCGGCGCCCAGGCCTCCTCGAGCGGTGCCGTCACCCACTTCGACGTCGACCACCTCGGCAGCCTCCGCCTCGAGTCCGACCAGATGGGCCAGCACTTCACCCCCCATGAGTACTGGCCCTACGGCGAGGAGATCACCACCTCGACAAGCACGGAGAGGATACGCTTCACCGGCTACGAACGGGACATCGCAGACGACATCGATTATGTACATGCGCGGTACTACAAGCCGTTGTTCGGGAGGTTCCTGAGTGTTGATCGCCACCTCGGCGACCCGCAGTCTCCGGAGAGCTGGAACAGGTATGCGTATACGGCCGGGAATCCGTTGAAATACGTTGACCCGGATGGCATGGAGCTCCAGGCATTCTTCTTGGCTACTGGCACTCCCGAGGACACCACTCGTCACTCCGCCATCTATTTTCGCGACGACGAGCGAGGCAAGAAGACGGACCTCGTGTTTTCTCTGGGTGGTCTTACTAGCGGGGTCTTTACCCTAAATGACTATTTAAATACACACAACGGTGCTGGTGACCCCACAACGGCTTATCGACTCAACCTGAGTGGCAGCCAAGCTCTCATCGTCCTAAATGACTTCAAACGCGACTTTGTGCGAACGACGGAACACGCGCTGAGGATGGACCTGGAGTACAATTCTCTTGTAAACAATTGCGTGCAGTACATTACTCGCAAGGTAGTCGCTGACAGCTCAACTTGGGACTCAGCCCACCGTACCTTGCGCGAGATTACTTCTGCGACAACCCGCCTGGATCCCATGGGTCCTGCACTCACCACTAACGAAGGCCTTTACCTCCTGGAATTCTTAGGCCTACTGGGAAGCGTAGAACGAGGCTTGCAAGCTCCTCGAGAGGCTCCGGCGAATGTAATCATCTATTGGTCATATCAACCGTCATCACCCCAATGACCATTAAGAAAAAGATTGGTTTTGCCTTGTTGTGCGCGACACTGGCGCTGGTGCTCTGCGCCCTGGTGCTTTCAGCCTATCGTCTCTGGAAGCTGCGTGAACCAATGTGCGCGAAGATCAGCGAAACTCATATGCAGGAGTTGATGAATGAATTGAAGATCTATCAGCCAGAGCGGCCGGACGGAGAGTCCTTTCGCAGGACCCTAGCCAAGGAGGGTAGGCTCGACTCGCTGACGGATGGTTGGAGCAGACCGCTGGTGATTGAGCGGACAGTGAAGGACGGGCGATCTCGTTACACCGTCATCTCACTGGGGAGGGATGGCCGCCGCGGCCCATGTTGCAAACCCTTTGTCCACAGCTGGGACGATGACGCCGTGCTATCCGGAGACGTGCTGTCTGGCAACGCGTGGCTGCAGGTCTGGAGCGCACCCCGGCTCATGAGCGACAATTAGCCATGGCCGGCTCGCCCAGGAGAACACGGCCCTCCTCCACGGTAGCTACCTCGAGTCCTGGATGCAGTCGTACGTCTACGACGGCGCCGGCAGGATCACCACGACGACCTATCCGACCTGCCTGGCGCTGTGCACCGCGCCCTCGCGCACGGCGACCACCGCCTACTCCTACGGCCGGCCGGCCGGTGTCGGTGTCCGGATTCGCCTCTTCGATCACCTACAACCCCAGCGGCACCCTGGCCACCGTGTCGCGCGTGAACGGCGTGACCTTCGCCCAGCAGCCGGACCCCACCGGCATGCCACGACCGGCCTCGCTCGGCGTCACGGCGCCGGCTGAGATCGGCGCGACACTCAACGCTCTTGCGGTAAAGTTTCCCAGTCTTTCAATGCTGTGGTGTCGCTCCTCGAGGGAGAGACTGGCGCACCCTCGACTGGTTCACAGGTCACAGCGGCGACGCTCAAGGACCTCCTTTTACCCAATAATCTTAGTCACATTTTTGGCAAGGAAGGCCACGGGCTCGAAACCTAGTGGGCGAACTTCGGTGGCGCACAACAACTAACGTTGAAGGTAGTTGAGCAGCTAGGAGCACTCGGGGCCATTGCCAACCAATTCGAACGGCATTTTTAAGGTCGTAGTCCAGATTGCAGGGCAGGTGGTGGAAGTCACAGGCAAAGTAGTCGACGGCGTTGCCAGAGTGGGGACTTTCTATGTGGTGCGCTAAGTAATGCGTGGGCACGCGACTGCCGAAGAAGAGGCAGTGGTTAGGGCACTCGAATCTCGCCTCGACCCAGCAACGAGCTCACTAGCAAGTCTGCTCGAGCTTGCTCTCCTCTATCAAGAGCCGTGTCACGAAGAGGACAAGGCTATTGGGCTCTTGGAGGGCATTCTCGAAAGAGATAGCAATTATAGCTTGGCAAAGATCTGGCTCGCCTATTTGCATCGTCACTACTCACTGGACCCAGCGTCATTCAAGAAGGCGCGCCAGCTGCTGCAGTCGGTTCCCGACAGCGATAGAACTCTGCGCGCCGCCGCGCTCCTGCTGCTCGCGGAAATCGGTCAGGGCCTCGAAGACTTGTCTGCCCCCGAGCTCATCAGGCTACTGCAGGCGTCCGTGGCCTTAGCGCCCACTTGGGTGGGGAATCGGAACCTCCTCGGCTGGTACCTTGCCGAAATTGGGGAAAGAGACGAGGCAGCCGTGCAGATCCGCGCCGCCCTGGGCAATATCATCCCACTGGATCCAGCATGGCCCTTGGCCGAGCGGGAGTTCGAGGTTTTCATTACTGGCAGAGCTGCCCATGGAATCGCTGATCGATTGGCGTCGTATCTGGACAGGCTGGGGGCCTGACCGCTCCTGCAGCCCGTGCCGGGCATTGACGGCGGACATCGGCCTCCTCTATCGTCGTGGCGGGGGTCCGCTGCGGCGGCTCTGGATCCGGCTCCGGAAGGAGCGGAAGTGGTCATGGCTTGGCTGACGCCAGGAGCGGTCCCTGGATGGCACGGCCTTGCCGCGGGCGGGGCGCTGTGGTCCCCGCGGCAACGGGACACAGATCCCGGCCGGGCTAGAAAGCTGTCGTGTCGGCCACGCTGGCGAGGGTGCCGGCCGGGTTGTGGTAGGTCTTCATCTGGCCGGTCGCGGTGTCGGTGACGACGACATCGTACTGCACGTCGGAGAGGGCGCCGTAGAAGACCCAGAAGCTGCCTCTCGTTTCCGCGCGGTAGGCCGGACGGCGGACCTCGGGCTCCTCTATCGCCGTGGCGGGGGTCCGCTGCGGCGGCTCTCCATCCGGCTCCAGAAGGAGCGGAAGTGGTCATGGCTTGGCTGACGCCAGGAGCGGAGGCCCGCCGTCCCCCGCGCTCAGTTGCAGGGGAAGGTGTTGATCACGTAATAGGGCGTGATCGATCCCCAGCCCCCGGAATAGGTCGGACAGTAGTAGCGATAGCCGACCACTGTCTGGTGGGCGGCATTGTTGTAGTAGGTGAAGTCGTGTCCCGTCCTCGTCGTCGCGGCCGCCGGCGACCCCTTGAAGGCGCCCAGCAGCAGCAGGGCAAGGCACACCCCCAGCACCAGCGCGAGGAGCAGTCGGCGATGGTTACGGAAGGCATCGAGCATGGCGGACCTCCGATCGAGTCGAGCGGGATCGGCATCCCGCGGTTGCAGGAAGAGGCACCAGCCGGCGCCTGGCATGGCACCGGGCTGGTCCCGCGCGGCGCGCCTGCCGCGGCCACGTCCTGTCCTGCAAGAGAGGGTGCCCGCCGCGCGACGAGGGGAGACGCCGCGGACGGCTCCGGCAGGTTGGCGGCGCCGCTCGCGCCGGGAGGGATACACTGTGCCGAGGTGGCCGAGCTCCACATCGACGACTGGCTCGACCGTCCTCCGGGCGGCGCCTCCCGCTCCCTCTCGCCCGCGGCCAGACCTGATCCGTTGGCGGCGAACCAGTCCGACAGCAGGATCAATCGGCCGGGCTCTCGATCTCGAAGGCCAGGCCGACCAGCTCGGCAAGCGTGATGGCGGCGGTGACCGCCAGCTTCACCAGCCGGCGCCGGATCGCCACGGCTTCTCCATCCGCTCCATCCGCTCGCCCCAGCCGCGCCAGCCGCACCAGCAGCGAACCGATCTCGTCAACCTGCGCGAGCGCCTCGTGCTGGGCGCGATAGGCATCGCGCCGCGCCGCCGGCTCCACCTCCTGCAGCGCCGTCGGCGCGAACGCCGGTGCCGCGAGCGCCGCGGGTTCCCCGTGCGCCGCCAGCGCCGCGAGCTGGGCGGCGTGCAGCCGATCGATTGCCGCTCGCAGCCTCGTTCCCTGCCAGCCCTCCGACCCCGCGCCCTGCCCGCTCTCCGCCATCTTCAGCGGCAGCGTCCCCCTGGGTCCGGCCGTCATTCACAGGCACCCGCAGCCGCGCCGCCTGCTCGCGCACGCGTCTCGGCATCCGGCCCCGCGGGCCGCCGCCGCCGGCGCATCACGACCGCCGCCGTCCCGCCCAGGAGCACGACCATGGCGCCCAGCCCCCATTCGCCGAGCGTCGGAATCACCTGCGGCGGCGGCGGCGGCGGCGGCATGCCCGCGGTGACCGGCGTCTCCGTCGGTCCCGGCGTCGACGGCGGCGGCGGCGGCCCGCTCTCGTCCGGCGGGATGTTGCCGCCGGTGGTCTCGACCTGCGCCGCGACCTGCGTCAGGCCCGGCGGCAGGTTGGCATGGACCGTCACGTCCCACTCGACCGTCGCCGTGCCGCCCGCCGCGAGATCCCCGAGCGCCACCGCCACCGTCACGTCGCTCGCGCCGTTCCCCGTCGTGACCGCGCCCTGGCTCGTCGTCACCGACCCCGCGACGAGAGCGGTATTCGCGTCGAGCGACGCCGCCGCCGCGAGCGCCGTCAGCGTGCTCGCGGTCCCGTTCGGCACCGTCAGCGTGTAATGGATGCGGTCCCCCGGCACCGCCGGGCCGGCGTGCCCGACGACCGCCGCCGCGAGCGTGGTGTCGATCGCCAGCGCCGGCGGCGTCTCGACGCTGCCGCAGGCCTGCTGCGCCGCGACCTGGGCCGGCCGCGCGCCCCGCCGCAGCTGGCGCAGGGCCGCCCGCAACGCCGTTCGCGACGTCCCGGAGGCGGCGACCTCGGGCAGCGGGGGGACACTCGTGACGCAGGCCGCGTTCGCGATCACCGCCGCCGCCGGCAGCGCCGCCGCCGCTCGCACCGCGAACGCCACCGCCTGGCTCGCGCCGGCCGGAAGGCTCACGAGATCGAGCGTGCAGCTCGACCCGGCCGCGGCCGCCGCGCACGACCACCGCACGTCGCTCGCGCCGGCGTCGAAGCTCGACAGCGCCGGCACCGTCTCCGTCAGCACCGCCGCGCCGAAGTCCTGGTTGCCGGTGTTCGACACCGTCAGCGTGAACGGCAGCACCGCGCCGGGCAGCACCGGGCCGCCCGTGTAGCTCTTCGCCAGGTGAAGGCTCGGCTGGCCGGTCGTCGGGACGAGCGTCGAGGCGCAGACGGCCGGCAGGCCGGCCGCCGCCGCGCACGCCAGGTTGTTGACGACCGTCGCACCGGCCGGCAGCGGCGACGGGATCGCGACCACGTAGGTCAGCACTGTCGACGCTCCGGCCGGCAGCGAGGCGATCGCCGCCGTGCAGCTCGATCCTGCCGCGGTGCCCGCGCAGACCCAGGCCGGCGAGCTCCCCGCCGCCACGTACGACGTCAGGCCCGGCACCGCCTCGCTCACCGTGACGTTCGCGGCGCCCTGGTTGCCGGTGTTCTGGACCACGATGGAATAGATCAGCCGCGAACCCGGCGCGCCGGTGCCCGCGACCGTCTTGTGGATGGCGAGGAGCGGCATGCCCGTGGTCGGGACCGTCGCCGTGCTGCAGCTCGGTTGCCCGCCGGGGCCGCCGGGTCCGCCGGGTCCGCCGGGCGCGCCCGCCGCGCCGGCGCATGCCGTGTTGGCGATGCTCGTCACGGCCGCGGGCAGCGGGCTCGCGACCACCACCGCGAACTGCGCGCTGGCCGAGCCGCCCCCGGCCGCGACGTTGCCCACCGCCAGCGAGCAGCTCGCGCCAGCGCCGGCGCCGGAGCACGACCAGCCGCCGCCGCCCGCCCAGCTGGTATCGGCCGGCACCGTCTCGCTCAAGGTGACCGGCCCGCTGTCCTGCGTGCCGCTGTTGACGACGCGGAGGTCGTAGACGACGGTGCCGCCGGGCGCCCCCGTGCCGCTGGCCAGACTCTTGACCATGGTCAGGCTCACCACCCCGGCGGTCGGCGTCACGACGCTGCCGCACCCCACCACCGTCGAGGGGCCCGAGCGCGCGCAGGCCGTGTTGCTCACCGCCGACACGCCCGCGGGCAGCGCCGGCACGAGATCCACCGCGAAGTACCGGGTCACCGTGCCGTCGGGGCCGAGGTTGCCGGCCTGCAGCCGGCAGAGCGAGCCGGCGGCGCTCGCGGGGCACATCCACCCCGGCGACGAGGCCGCGGCGTCGAAGACCGTGTTCTGCGGGACCTCGTCGGTGAGCTGCAAGCCGCCCAGCCCGAGGCCGCTGAGATCGGTCGCCGAGATGGTGTAGAGCAGCGTCGAGCCCGGGAGGCCCGTCCCCGCGACCGTCTTGAGGACCATGACGCTCGGCGTCCCGCCCCCCGGGCAGACCGCGCCGATGCCGCTGCTCTGCGTGAGCTGCGGCCGCAGGTCGAGGCCGTCGCTCGTCGTGCCCCGCATGACCGCGGTGAAGCTCGGCACCGTGTTCCGGAACGCCGCGCGGTAGAGGAACGCGACGACGTTGCCCCCCTGCGCTCCCGGTCCGTTGCCGTGCGGCGGTCCGCACGAGAAGTTCACCGTCGCCTCGACGTCGCTCGGATCGTTGCCGCGTACGATCGTCGCGACGCAGTCGCCGACGCTGAACACCCTGTCGATCTCGACCGACCCCGGGATGAACCCGAGACCGCTGGCACCCGCGAACGGCGCCACCATCTGCCCCGTCACGCTGCCCGTCGCCGTGTCCGTCGCCGGATCCACGTACGCCGCGCGGATCGTCACCGGCTCGAGACAGTCCAGCACGCCGTTGCCGTTGACGTCCTGGAACCCGACGAAGCTCTCGCCGAAGCTCCTGCCGACGATGACCTGCGCGCCGGCCGGCGCCGCCAGCCCGCCCAGCACCGCGAGCGCCACCCCCGCGATCCGCAGCCGCCGCGGCACAAGCGCCATGCCCGCGCGCCAGGGACCCCAGCCCGAGGTCCTGCCCCGCACCCCTCGGCACCGCTGCGCCAGCACCGCACTCGACAGCCCTTCGCTCAGTCGTTGGCCACGCATACCCTTTCCTCCTTTGACCATGAAAAGTCATGGTCTTATCTCGAGCGTACCTGTTCGCGAGCCCGCGGCAGTCACCCCGGGTCGCCTCCTCGGCCGGCTAGCCCTCGATCCCCTCCGGAGCCGGCCTCTCTCCGTCTACTCGCGGGAGGGCGTGGAGGGCGGCTCCTCGAACCTCACGTCGCCGCGCAGGAACACGTAGAACCTGGTCCCCGCGGCGATGCGGATGGTCGGCGGCACGGACAGCTGGCGCCGCAGGATCTCGATCGCGACGCTCGACAGCTCCTGCCCCACCGCTGCAGCGGCGACCTGCCGCGTCGACGCCGCCGAGCCGAAGGTCGCCGACTCCTGCGGCTGCGACAGCTGCACGCCGGCGCCGAGGACCGACAGCAGGACGGCGCTGCCGAAGACCCTGGCCAGGTGGTTGTCGACCGACCCGGGAAGGCCCGCCTCGCCCGCCCGCGTCGCGGCCGGCAGGCCGGGGAAGCTCAGGCCGCTGCCGTCCGGGAAGATGACGCGGCTCCAGGCGACGAGCAGCCGGCTCTCGCCGAGCGCCACCTGGCTGTCGTAGGACCCTATGAGCCGCGAGCCCCGCGGGATGACCACCTGGCGCTGGTCGCGGTCGAAGACGTCCTGCGTCACTTGCGCGACGAGCGGTCCCGCCACGTCCGAGTCGACGGCCGTCACCAGCGCCGCCGGCAGCACCGTCCCCGCCTCGAGCCGGAGGCCGGCGCCCGGCCGGTCATACCTCACCCTGAGCTCCACCGGCGCCAGCGTCTCCGCGCTCCGCAGGAAGCCCTGGTGGTCCCGGCGGTCTCCGCCCGCCGTCGCGGCCGTCGCGGCCGCGGCACCGCCGCCGCCGCCGCCCGGTGCCGCGCCTGCCGCGCCTGCCGCACCGGCCGCGACTGCCGCACCCGGAGGCGCCGGCGGCGCCGCCAGCCCGGACGGCAGCGGCAGGTCCAGGGGCGGCGGGAGTGGAGGCAACCCGGGCAGCCCCGCCAGCGGCGGCAGCCCCGACGCCGGCAGCGATCCGAGCTGCCGCGCCATCCCCTCCGCCGCCCCCACCCCGAAGCTCTCGCCCGCCTCCGCCGCGGCTCGCGCCGGCGTGACCGGCGCCTGCAGCGCCCGCTGGTACGCGGCTGCCCGCGCAGTCGGCGCCTGCGTCGCCGCGCGCGCCGCCGCCGACGCCATGCCGGGGCGCGGCCCTGCCCCCGGCTCGATCCCGGCCGCGAGCAGATCCTCGCTCCCGCCTCCGGGCCCGCTTCCCAGCTCGGGCAGACCCCGCGCCGCCGCACCGGCCGCACCGGCCGCACCGGCCGCGCCGGGCACGCCGGCCGCGTCGGGCACGCCGGCCGCACCACCCGCCGCCGTGGCGCCGGCGCCCCCGGGCGTCCGGCCGGCCCGCAGCGCGTCCTGCCAGTAGCGCTCGTCCTCCGCCGGCACTGCCCGAGGCGCCGGCGCCGGGGTGGTTCCCACCGGCTCGCGTTCGAGGAAGCCCGGCCGCGGCGGTCCGGGGCCTTCCGCCGACTCGGCCGCACCCTTCGGCCGCCGGGGCGGCGCCAGCGTCAAGAACACCGCGGCGACCGCCACGCCGAGGAGCACCAGCACGGCGACCAGCGCCAGCCGGTTCAAGCGTCGCGGCCGCGGCGGCGGCGGCATCTCCAGAGGTTGCGGAGTCTCGCTCATGGTCAGCGCTCCCGGACGATCTCGAGCCGTCGTTGATCCTTGCCCGACCCGAGGACCAGGGCCGCCCTCTCGAAGACCCGGTCGGTGACGTAGTACTGCCCGCGGATGGTGTAGTTGAGGAGCGCCGCCGCGCCGTGGCGATCGATCAGGAAGAGCACCGGCGCTTCCTGCCCCACCCCGCTCCCCGGCAGGCGGATGTAGGTGTGCACCTGGTCGTCGAAGACCGCCGCCGGCGCCCACGGATACTTGCCGCTCCGCGTCCAGCGATAGCCGAAGTGGAGCGCCGCGAGCGGCAGCCCGGCGTCCTGCGCCTCCCGCCCCTGCCCGCGCGCCCCGAGCGGCGTCACCGCCAGCGCCTCCGCGGCCGCCGCCCGCGCCGCCGCGTCCGCCGCCGCCCGCCGCGCCTCCTCGGCGCTCGCCCAGGTCCGCACCAGCTCGTCCGGGTAGTAGAAGCGCAGCAGGCGCGTGAACGGCTCGTGCGGGTTCTCGCCCTCCTCGCTCCGGCACGGGCGCGCGTCGAGCGTGACCTGGTAGATCCGCCGGTCGGTCGTGATCACCAGGTTCGTCGTCAGGTTGCACGCGGTCGGCTTGGCGACGATCACCGCGGTCGCCGCGCGCGGGCCGGCCGCCGCCCGGTCGAGGATCCATCGCGCGGTGTCCCCGGTCACCGTGTTCAGCACCAGCTCGCCCTCCTCGAGCTCGATCAGGCACACTCGCAGCGGCGCGCACCGCAGCACCGGCACCTGGTGGCCGTAAGGCGCCAGCACGACGTCGCCGTGCTCGAGCACCGCCGGCTCCCTGCCCGCCGCGACCGCGCGCGCCTCGCGCGCGACCTCCGTCCCGACCGCTGCCGCCGTGACGCTCGGTGCCGTCGTGACGCCCGGCGCCGCCGTCGCTTCCAGTGCTGCTGTCGCGCCCGGCGTCGCCGCTGCGCCCGGCGCCGCCGTCGCGACCGGTGTCGCCGCGCCCGCTGGCGCCGTCCCGGCCGCCGCCGGCTCCTCGCCAGGCGTGACCGCGGCGACTCTCGCCGTCACGCCGGCCGCCGCCACCCCGGCGAGCGTCCCTGTCGAGATCAGGTAAATGACAACCATTCTTCTGCTCATCGCACCTTTCCTCCCTTGGCTCGAGAAACCTTTCTGTCAGCCCTCATCGCGCCGCGCCGTTCGCCCGCGGCTTCGTCACCTCGGTCCACGTCAGGTCGGTGACGTAGATGCCGAGCGGGTTCTCCTCGACCACGTCCGCCGTCCGCGGCCGGCGCACCTTGACGGTCAGGTATCCCTCCCAGGCCGACTCGCGCAGGGCGCCGGCGACGGCCGGCTGCTCGCGCTCCGTCCACTGCACCCGCCAGACTGCGCTTCCCGGCACGGGCAGGATCGCGTCGACCTCGATCGCGCGCGTAAAACGCTGGCCGAGCAGGCGCGGGTCGTGCTCGGGCAGCGAGAACCACCCGTCCAGGAACAGCCGCGCCCTGGCGGCCGCGTGGGCGTAGGCCCGGTAGAGCAGCTCCC
>Ga0210384_10002824_pt1 | contig 20727 bp, 19 predicted proteins | sample IncBWH2MmetaG_FD_160574 | JGI IMG/M metagenome (GOLD analysis project Ga0210384, IMG submission 160574) | Forest soil microbial communities from Barre Woods Harvard Forest LTER site, Petersham, Massachusetts, United States - Inc-BW-H-2-M | ecosystem: Environmental > Terrestrial > Soil >...
GTTGAACATGTAGACGCCGGGCGGCGGAACGCCGGCACTGGCGCCGATCAGCACGCCTGGCTTGGTGAGCAAATTGGTGTTGGCCTCACGCGCGTATCCTGGGGCGCTGGAGAGTGCGATCATGCCGGCTGCCGCAGCCAATAGAGCGTAGCGATTCAATGCCATTGATTCCCCCTTTGTCTCTTCTCTGGCATTCTTTACTGGGCTCACCAGCTGGTCCGCGCCTTTCGGCGGGTAGCGGAGGAGTTACGCAAGAAGCACTAGTTATGACGGAATGATTACTTGCCCTTCGCGAAAGCGCAATTTTTGATCACGGTGGTGCCACCTGTTTTGGCGAGAATTCCAAGGCGTGTTGCATTTCAGATACGAATTCGAGCGGTATTTCGCGGTAATGATCCTTAAGCGCATGATTTTTCTTATGTTTTCACTGCAAGAGGAGTGCGGCGTAATGTCTCGCCGCGTTGCAGCAGGCCAAACAGCACCTATGAAATCAACCTCTTAGCTCGGGCCATGTGAAGCCGCTCCTCTCCCACGATTGATCGCGCAAGCGACGTTGCACGGCACCTCGCTCAGCGTTTAGGTAGCCGCACAACAAGATACGCCGTGACGGGAAGGGAACGCGTTATGCACCGTGTGATGCTCATTACCGGTTTGACGATACTGATGATGGCTGCGCCGGCTCTCGCCGACACGTTCAGCGATCTCGATCGGTGCAAGTTCGTCGGACAATTCAGCAACGCCGACCAGAGCATTGCCGCATGCGACCGGATCATCGATGATGCCCAGGTGACAGGTTCAAACCGCGCAGCCGCGTTGAGCAGCCGTTGCGGATGGCGGTGGGCAAAGCAGGATTCCGATCGCGCCTTGGCCGACTGCAACGATGCGATCGGCATCGATAGCGGTCGCGCCGACGCTTACATCAATCGCGGCAACGTCTATTTGAGCAAGGGCGATGCCGACCATGCCCTGAACGATTTCAATGAGGCGATCAAGCGCGATCCCCGTAGCGCATGGGCCTACAACGCGCGTGGCGAGATCTACAAGAACAAGGGCGACGTCGACCACGCCATGGCCGACTTCAGCGAAGCGATTCGGCTTAATCCCGACTACGCGATGGCTTATGGCTTGCGTGGCGAGCTCTACAAGAGCGGGGGTGACTTCGAGCATGCGCGCGCCGACCTGAATCAGTCGATCCGGCTCGATCCCAACGACGCCACGGCCTATTTCATCCGCGGCACCGTCTCCTACCTCCTGGGTGACAACCCAGCTGCGCTCTCTGACTTTACGGCATCGCTGAAGATCGACCCGAACAATCAAGCGACTTATTTCAACCGCGGCATCGCCTATTACGTCGTCGGCGGCCGCACGCCGGACGCCGAGGCGGATTTCAGGAAAGCCGTCGAGCTCGATCCGAAGGATGCCTATGCGGCGATCTGGCTCGACCTTGCTGCGCGGCGCAACAATGCAGCGAGCCGCTTGCGCGAGCAGTCCGCGCAACTGGACATGACCGCCTGGCCGGCGCCGGTGATGCGCGAGTTCCTCGGCGAATCGAACGCCGCACAGACGCTTGCTGCCGCGCACGACAACGATCCGAAGATCAACCGGGGACGAAGCTGCGAAGCCAGTTTCTACAGCGGCGAGTTTGCGTTGCTGGGGAAAAACAAGCAGCAGGCTCTGCAGATGCTCAAACGCGCGGCCAGCGATTGTCCGCGAGGTTATGTCGAAGCTGCCGCCGCCATGGCGGAGGTGATCGCGCAGCGCTAGAGCGAGTAATCGCCTAGAGCATGATCCGGAAAAGTGTGAAGCGGTTTTCCGAAAAGATCATGCTCAAACAAGAATCTAGAGCGCGATGGCGATTCGACCTGATCCCATCGCGCTCTAGCGCCAGCGGCGGTGCAGCCACAGCCATTGTTCGGGGTGCTCCCGCACCCAGTCTTCGACTATGCTTGTGATCTTCTGCGTCGTGCCCTGGACGTCGATCTTGCCGTCGGCATCGCGCACCGGCGGAATTTCCTCGGTCAGCTCGGCACGGAAACGGTTTCCAGGCAGGCGAATGACGCGGACACCATGCACGGGGCACTCGATCTGGCGCAGCAGGCGGGCCAGCATCGGATTGGCCCTGGTCTTGCGGCCGAAGAAAGTTACCTCGACCCCGCCGGTCAGATATTGATCGACCAGCATGGCGACGTGCTGACCTTTTTGGAGAGCATCCGCCAGCCTGAACGGAGCATCCCGGCCGGCGGGGATCAGCGTTCCCATATTGACCTGGCGTATTTTCTGGATGGCGCGGTCGGCGGAAGCGCTGTTAGGCCGGCGATAGAGGATCGCGGCATCGAGTCCATGCGCGACCGCAGCAAGCGCGGGCAACTCCCAATTGGCCAAATGACTTGCGAAAATCAGCGCCGGTTTGCCGTCCAATCGCAAGTGATGAAACAGGTAGTGAGTACGCGGGGAAATCTCGACGCGACCTTGCGCGTCGGGGCAATCGTCGTTGTAATCCCAGATATAGTCGATATGGGCGAACTCGGCACCGACGCGGCCGAGATTGCCCCAGACCCCGGCCAATATCGTCTCGATCTCCTCGGGCGATTTTTCCGGGAAGGCTGCCGCAAGATTCGCACGTCCGATTCTCTGCTCACGCAGCGCCGGCCCGATCAGTTGCGCGATGCGCCCGAACAGGTTGGCGGTCTTGTCCGGATCGAAATAGCGCGTGGTCCGCAGCATGCCGATCGTAAGCGCGCCGACGGCGGCTTCGCCGAGCGGCTTGAGGGCGTCACGAAGCCGGGCCTTGAAAGGTGACATGTCCTGAGACGCGCGGCCGGTCAGACCGGTTCGCGCGTCAATATCAGCGAGGCGTTCTGACCGCCGAAGCCGAACGAATTGGACATCACGGCGGTGACGCGGGCATCGCGCGCCTTGTTGCCGACCACGTCGAACTGGATGGTCGGGTCGGGGATCTCGTAATTGATGGTCGGCGGAATGCGTTGGTGCTCGAGCGTGAGCAGCGAAAACACGGCTTCGACGGCGCCGGCCGCCGAGATGGTATGACCGACCATCGACTTGTTCGACGTCACCGGGATCTGCTTGACGCGCTCGCCGAACACGGTCGAGGTCGTCTGATACTCCATCTTGTCGTTTTCCGGCGTCGCGGTGCCGTGTGCGTTGATGTGGTCGATCTGCTCGGGCGTCATGCCGGCATCCGCCAGCGTCTTGAGCATGCAGCCGATGATCGGCTTGCCGTCGGGGCTCGAGCGGGTGCGATGAAACGAATCGGTGAGCTCACCGCAGCCGGCGACGACGCCGAGGATCGGCGCACCGCGCGCGACCGCCGCCTCATAGCTCTCCAGCACCAGGGCACCAGCGCCTTCCGCCATGACGAAGCCGTCGCGGTTCTTGGAGAACGGCTTTGAAGCGGCCTGCGGCGGCTCGTTCTGCGTCGACAGCGCCGACAACAGCGAGAAGCGCACCAGGCCTTCCTGATTCACCGAGGCCTCGGTCCCCGCGCAGAGCGCGGCGTCGGTCTCGCCGCGGCGGATGGCTTCGACCCCGAGCTGGATTGCGGTCGCGCCCGAGGCGCAAGCCGTCGACAGCGAGATCGGCGATCGCTTGGTGCCGAAGGTCTCGGCCAGGAAATCCGCCACCGAGCCCATCTGGAAGCGATGGTGATAGGGCTTGAACTTGCCGCCGCCGCCTACGCTAAGAAGATCGTCGTAGCTGAAATCCGTGCTGCCGACGGCCTTTCCAATCTCCTCGCGCTGCGGCCATTCGATTTCGACCGGCGGAACCGCGAGGAAGAGCGGTCCGGGAAAATCGCCTTTGCTGCCGATGCCGGCCTGCGTGATCGCTTCTTCGATCGCGAGCTCGGCGAGGCGCTCGGAGAGGCCCACGGACGAAAACGGATCGAGCGGAATGAAATCGATGGTGCCCGCCATCGTGGTCTTGAGCCCTTCAATGGGGAAACGGCTCAGCGTGCGGATGCCGGATTCGCCGGCGGTGAGCTTGGCCCAATTGTCGGCCTTGCCGGCGCCGAGCGAGGTGATCACGCCCATGCCGGTAACGACGACGATCGGTCTGCCGAACTTGTCGCGTGGTGCTGCCATGTTCTCCCCCACCTCTTACAACGCGTGGCGTGGTTATGCCCGCGTTCCGAGATCATATCCGTTGTTTGAGCACGATCTTGTCGGAAAACCGGTTCCGACTCTCCAGGATCATCCCCTAACTAACGGCTTCCACCAAAGCCATGCCTTCGCCCCGCCAGTGCCCCGTTGCGGTTACCACAATCTGGGTCGGCGGTTTGGACATTTCAATCTCCACACCGGAGGAATCGCCGGGCGGAAACAGCGCGCCGCGCGAGATCGAGAGGGCGGCAAGCCCGATCCCCAGCGCAAACTGGGCGTCCATGTTGTGGCCGAAACGCGTGCCGGTCGAACGCACGGCGAAGTCCGGATGCTCGCCGAGAAACGCCCGCTCTTCCGACGTCGCTGGCTCGGCGCCCGGTGCGCCCGACAGGATGGCGGCGTTGCCTTTGAGCTCGCCGAGTTCTGACCACAGCTTGCGCAGCGACGCGGTGATTTCGCCAGCCTGCCGGCGATGGCTGCGGTCGGAGACCACGCTGGTCAGGCGCGCGAACGGCTTTGCACCGCGCGCCATCGCATGCGCCTTGGATTCGATGACCAGGAACGCTCCCGTGGACCCGAGCGCAAAACCGGAATGCTCCTGACGCTCCCAGACCGGCGCGAACTTGTCGCGAAGATTGTAGTCGCCGAACCCATAGAGCAAGAGCAGGTCCTTGCGCTCGCCATTGTGCGAGCCGCCGATCAGGGCGATGTCGCTTTGACCGGCGGCAATGCGGGCCAGCGCAATCCGCGCCGCGTCCACGCCGGCCGCTTCTTCGCCCATGAAGGTGCGGGAGGTGCCGCAAACGCCGTGCACGATGGCGATGTTGCCGGCGAGCAGGTTCGATAGCTGCGCCAGGAACAGGGTTGGGCGCAGATCGCCCATCAGGCGTTCGTTGAGAAAGCCGGGAGGTGCGTTGCCCTTGGCCTTGGCGTTCAGGATCGTGGTGTCGACACGGATGTCGCGCTCGCCGCCGCCGGCGGCGATCACCATGTCCATCCGGCCAAGGATCTCCTTGTCACCCTTGACACCGGCCGATTCCAGCGCGAGGCCCGCCGCATAGGTGCCGATGCGCTGCCACGCTTCCATCTGGCGCTGATCGCCCTTTTTCGGAATCTGCGTGTCGAGATTGACCGGGCTCCAGGGATGCACGACGTAGGGCGCAAAGCTCTTCTCGTCGACATTGATGCGCCCGGCGTTGAGCGCATCCCAGTTCGCATCGAGACCTTCGCCGAGCGAGCTGGCAAGACCAACGCCGGTGATCCAGACTTCCGCCGGTTCCGACTTCAGGGCTGGACTTGCGGTCATGGCTGCAGCGCCTGTTGCGGGAAGCCGATGCGCTTGGCCACCGCGTCCATGTGGCCGCGCAGGTCAGGATTGGGGAAGGGCACGTGGCTGAAAGTCAGCGTCGAATTGGAACGCAGCTTGCCGCCGACCCGGATCTTGGCCTCGGTGATGGCGTAACCCGAACCTTCGTGAACGAGGCTCACGTCGATGGTCAGTATTTCGCCGGGCGAGACGAAGCCGCGCATCTTGGCTTCCTTCACCGCGGCGAGGAACGGCATGCGCTCGAAATTCATCAGCGCGACCAGCAGCCAGCCCGAGGCTTGCGCCATCGATTCGATCAGCAGCACGCCGGGCATGATGGGATAGCCCGGAAAGTGCCCCTCGAAGATGGTGCTCTGGGTGGGGACATGGGCTTCGACCGTGATTTTCTTCTCGACCGTGTTGAGGTCGAGAATACGGTCGATCATCTGGAAATATTCGAGATTCATGACGCGCGGCTATGCCGCCCTTTATGCGCTTGCGCCCTTGGCGGCGACCAGTTCGTCGATGCGCGCGCAGAGGTTCTTCAGCACGAAATACTGTTCGGTGGTCGCCTTGCCGTCGTTGACTTCCTGCGTCCATTTTTCCAGCGGCAGCTTGATCCCGAAAGCTTTGTCGATGGCGAACGCAATGTCGAGGAAATCGAGGCTGTCGATGCCGAGATCGTCGATCGCGTGGCTATCCGGTGTGATCGTGTCGCGCGGAATGTCGCAGGTCTCAGCGATGATCGTGGCGACCTGATCGAATGTGGAGGACATCACTAAACCTTTGATATATTGGATATAAATCCAGATTTCGGCGGCGTTGCGCCCGTCGCGCCCTGGAACAGTCCGTTCCCGCCGCCCGTGGGTCGAACGCCCGTATATCGGAGCATCGCCCTTAGTTCAATGGAGGCGGGTAGCGCCGTCCGGATGGAATTTGAGGCATATTTCGGCCGGGTCAGTGGGCCGGTCTTATGGGCTGGAGATGCGGACGCAATCATGCCGGCCCATCAAGACGCAATCCTGGGTCTTGCGCAGGTCGGCGATGCTCATGGCAAGCCAGATGGCGACGGCGGTGAGGGCCACCGTGAAGGCGAAGGCGGCGATATTGGCGAGCATGCGGTGGCGGAAATCGTCGGGCTCTTCGCGCGGCTGCTCGTAGCGCGACAGGTCGAGCCTGGACAATTCAACCGGCTCCGGCGCCGAATCATGATGAAGGGGGGTGACCACGGCATTGCCGCGAAAGCCGGGGGCATGCGGTTGCGGTACCTTGCGCGGCCGGAATTGGAGCACCCGATGCTCTTCCTCCGATGCGATGGGCCGCTGGGTCTTCACTGCTTCCGGCTCCGAAACCTAGAGCTGCAATCTAACACGGTCGCTGCCGCTCTCACAGAAAATGTTGTCACGGCAGCAATGCGTCCAAAGGCTAGGCTTCGCAAAGGCTGGACGTCGCAAAGGCTAGACTTCAAACGTGTCATGGAACCTGCCGTAATCGATCCTGACGCGGCCATCCTCCGTCGTGCCGAGCACGTCGGCATAACGATGGCCGAACCTGATGTCGGAATGCTCATAGGGTTTGCGCGCATGGACCGTTTGCGCCGCAACAACATCATAACCGGACACCACGACCACGAGCGAGACGTCGGCGGCGTCGAGATCCTCGGCAGTCAGCCCGTAGAGCGGGCTCTCGTTGTCGATCACGTGATACACGGTCCAGCTCAGCGCGAGCGCGGGGTTTTCGTTGCGCATCAAGGGCAGCTCGTAGAAGCGCCGGACCTCGTGTCCCTCGGCGGTAACCTCGTCCTTGAACAACCAGAGCCGGGCGGTGGCGTTGCCGATGACGTTGGCGCGCTCATTGGCAAGGCGGACCATCAGGGTCGGCACGCCCTCATGGTCGGTAATCACGGGGTTGTTGGCGAACAGGAGGCGGGCACTCGGCCGCGAAAAGCGGGCGAAGATCAATCCGGTCATCAACGACATCGAGAAGATGCCCGTGAAGAGCTCGATGGCCGCGATGAAATGGCCGTAATGGGTCTGCGGATGCATGTCGCCATAGCCGGCCGTCGAAAGCGTCTCGATCGAGAAATAGAGATAGTCGACATAGGCCTTGTGCGGCACGTTGGAGATCGGGTCGTCGCCGATCCAGTAGAGCACCGCGAAGAAGGCGTTGAAGACGACGAAGACGAAGGCCGCACCGCCGATGAAGGCCGGCCATTTCGCCGTCATGCAGCGATGGCTGATGTCGGCCCAGAAGCTGAGCTGCAGGCCTTCGGTCACGATTTCCCGGCTGCCAAATCGGACAACCCGCGCGCCCGGCGTTCGCTCGCTCTGGCCGTTCAACATTGATTCAATTTCCCTCAAAACGAGCACGGAGCCATTTGATCACGCGCGGCGCCATGTCATAATTACGTGATTTCAGGGAATTATTTGGCAGCCAACCACGGGAGTTTCAAGTTATGTCCGGTCCCCGCGAGCCAAGCGTCCACCCCATCCCGATCCTCGATTTGCGTCCGACCCAGATGACCGTCGGCATGCGCGAGGTCAAGGAGAAGCGCAAACGCTTCCAGGAGCAGGACGACGAGAAGCTGAGCAAGACGCTCGGCAAGCACATGATCCCGGTCGTGATCGGGCCGGACAAGCGCTACTACGTGGTCGATCATCACCATATGGCGCGTGCGCTTCACGAAGAAGGCATCAAGGACATCCTGGTGACCGTGATCGGCGATCTCCGAATGGTCGAGAAGGACGCGTTCTGGGGGGTGATGGACAACAAGCGCTGGGTCTTTCCCTACGACGCCAAGGGCGAGCGCTGCCACTTCAAGGACCTTCCGAAGTCGATCAAGGACCTGAAGGACGATCCCTATCGCAGCCTCGCCGGCGAATTGCGCCGCGCCGGCGGCTTTGCCAAGGACACCACGCCCTTCAGCGAATTCCTCTGGGCCGACTTCCTGCGCCGTCAAGTCCCGCGCAAGGTGGTGGAGGACCATTTCTCCAAGGCGCTCGAGAAGGCGCTGGCGGCAGCCAAGACGCACGATGCGATCTATCTGCCGGGCTGGTGCGGTCCTGCGGATGACAACTGAGCTTCTCGGGCGCTATTTCGGCACGCGGCCCATCAGGTAGAATTCGTCATTGGCGCGCATGCCCGTGACGTTGGCCATGCGGTTCGACAGCGCGAAGAATGCCGCGATGGCGGTGATGTCCCAGACATCATCGTCGCTGAAGCCGTGGGCCGCGAGCGCGGCGAAATCCTCTTCCGCAACCTCTTCCGCAGCGCGGCTCACCTTCATCGCGAAATCGAGCATGGCGCGCTGGCGCGGTGTGATATCGGCCTTGCGGTAGTTCACCGCGATCTGATCCGCGATCAGCGGATTCTTGGCGCGGATGCGCAGGATCGCACCGTGGGCGATCACGCAATATTGGCACTGGTTGGCGGCCGAGGTCGCAACCACGATCATCTCGCGCTCGGCCTTGGAGAGCCCGCTTTCCTTCTCCATCAGCGCGTCGTGATAGGCAAAGAAGGCGCGGAACTCGTCCGGCCGGCGTGCGAAGGTCAGGAACACATTCGGCACGAAGCCGGACTTTTCCTGCACAGCGAGCAGCCGCGTGCGGATGTCGTCCGGCAGCTCGTTGATGGATGGCGCGGGAAAGCGTTGGGCTGAGGGTTGGGTCATCTCGATGGTTCCGGCATGCCTCACAAGATGCCAGAACCATAATCGATGGCGCAGGCGGCGCAAAGCGCGCCGCACCAGGGCCTAGCGCAGCGGCTTCTTCAAGAGCGAGAAGCGGTCGGGATCGAGGCCCTGCGAGGGTTGCAGCATCGGTGCCTCCACCGTCCGCGGAGCTGGCCGCTCGACAAAGCCGGGGTCATTGGGTGTGTCGCGTTGCGAGGTGGCGCCGCGCCAGCGCTCCAGCACCGCACTGACGAAGTGCATGTCATGGCCGGCGGCAACCGATGGAATGGTCTTGATCGCCGAATCGCTGCGCGGCAATTGATGCGGCGGCACTTCCTTGAAGCGCAGCCGCGTCGGCAGCGCGACGCCTTCGCCGAAGGCCAGCACTTCGCGGGTGCCGAGCGAGGGCACGAAGGACAAGAGGTTGGCGGCGGCGTCCGAGACGGCTGACCGCAACAGCGCCTGGTCGCGCTCGTTGGCAAGACGCATCGCAAACAGCGTGTTGCACTGGGAGATGATGGTGGCGTCGAGCTCGGCCGGACGCTGCGTCACCAGGCCGAGATAGACGCCGTATTTACGGCCTTCCTTGGCGATGCGCGACACCGCCTTGCGAGTCGGTCCGAAGCCGATATTGCGGTCGGCGGAGGCGTAACGATGCGCTTCTTCGCAGACGAACAACAGCGGCGAAACACCATCACTCCACAGCCCGAAATCGAAGGCCATGCGGCAGACCACGGAGACGACGGAGTCCACGACCTCGGCCGGGAAGCCGGCGAGCTGCATGACGGTCATCGGCTTGCCGTTGGCCGGCAGGCGGAACAGGTAGCTGACCACTTCCGCCATCGTATCGCCGCCAACATTCGCGTTGTCGAACATGAAGGTGTAGCGCGGATCGTTGCGCACGGTTTCGATGCGCGAGATCAGCTTGTGATAGATGATGCGCGAGGAGCGGTTCTCGAGCTTGCCCATGCGCTCGTCGATCAGCGAGATCAGGTCGACCAGGCGGTACGGCACCGGCGTGTCGACGGTATAACCGCTCTGCTTGGGATCGACGCGCTTTAACCCGATGCGGTCGGAATTCTGGTATTGCGTATAGATGCCCTTCGCCATCGGAATCACTTCGGCGAGGATGTCCAGTTCCTCGGGCACGCCGGGACGGCCCGCGAACAGCACGTCGACGATTTCCTCGAAATTGAACAGCCAGAACGGCAGCTTCAGGTTACGCGGGTTCAATACCAGCGAGCGCTCGCCGAAGCAGCGGCCATATTCGTTGTGCACGTCGAGCAGGAAGATGCGCAGGTTCGGGCGCGCCATCAGGATCTCGTTGAGCAGAAGCGACACGCCGGTCGATTTGCCGACGCCGGTCGAGCCCAGCACGGCAAAGTGCTTGTTCAGCATTTCCTCGACATCGACATAGGCGATGACCGAGCGATCCTGCTGCAGCGTGCCGACGTTGATCTGGTCGGACCCCGACGGCGCGTAGACCGTGCGCAGTTCCTGGTTGGTGATCAAATCGACGGTGTCGCCGATGGTCGGATAATTCGTGACGCCGCGCTGGAATTTCGGTCGGTCGCCACCGAGGATTTCCCCGAGCAGGTCGACGCCGGCGCTGGCGATATAGTCGTCCGAGGTCGGCAAATTCTCTGCCGTCACGTCGGTGATCATGGCGACGATGGTGGAAGTGGCACAGCGGATGCTGACGAAGCGGCCGACGGTGCCGCGCACTTCAGAGGCAGGCACCTGGCTTGTGGCCAGCAGGCCGATCCGGGCGAGCGAACCGCGTACCGAAATCACACGTCCGAAGGATGTCACGGGATGGACCTGACTTGCATGAAAATGACTGGCTTCCACTATGGGGAGCGTCCTTGCACAAACGGTTAAGCGGCCGGACCGGTCTGTCCGTTAAATCTGCAGCATTTTGGCGCATTTGGTCCGGATGCCGCGGCTCGCGCTGCAACGACCTGTTGGAAAATCGATGTTTTTTGCCCTTAACGATGCGTTTACCAAGCTCATCGGGAGGCAGCGTCCCGGCCGGGACAATCGCACCGATGCACAGCAAGCCGAAAGCGTGATACTCGGCTGAATGACGGGGGAGACGCATCCAAATATGGAGCGCAGCGACATCTTGATCATCGGCGGCGGCATCGCCGGGATCGCCACCGCGCTCGATCTGCTCGATGGCGGCAAATCGGTGCTGCTCGTCGACCGCGACGAGGAGAGCGCTTTCGGCGGACTCGCGCGCGAGAGCTTTGGCGGCATGTTCTTTGTTGATTCGCCGGAACAGCGCCGCCAGGGCATCCGCGATTCCATCGATCTTGCTTTCCGCGACTGGTGCAGCTTTGCCGAGTTCGGCGCGGAAGATCACTGGCCGCGGGCCTGGGCGGAGACCTACGTGTCGCGCTGCAGCGCCGATGTCTATCCCTGGGTACGTCGTCGCGGCGTCAGTTTCCTGCCCGTGGTCAACTGGGTCGAGCGCGGCGAATTTCGTCCCGGCAATTCGGTGCCGCGGTTTCATGTGAGCTGGGGCACCGGCAAGGGGCTCACGGAAGCGCTGATCGCCGCCTTGCGCGGCCATCGCAATGCGTCGCGCCTGACCTTGCGCTTCAACCGGCGCCTGGAGCGACTCACGACGACCGGCGGCAAGATCGATGGTGCTGCCGGCGTCGACGAGAAGACCGGCACGCCCTTTGAAGTGAAGGCTGAGCAAGTGGTGGTCGCCGCCGGCGGCATCAATGGTGGGGATCTCGCGCGCGTGCGGCAAAACTGGCATCGCGATTGGGGCAGGCCGCCCGAGACATTGCTCTCCGGCTCGCACCGTTTTGCCGACGGCAAGCTACATGACGCAGCGGCAGCCGTTGGCGGCGTGCTGACGCATCTCGACAATATGTGGAATTACGCGGCCGGCGTGCATCATCCGCGGCCACGCAAACCCACGCATGGCCTGTCGCTGGTGCCGCCGCGCTCGGCGCTGTGGCTGAACTGGCGCGGGGAGCGCATCGGGCCGCAGCCCCTGGTGTCGGGCTTTGACACGCGGCGGCTGGTCACCGACATCTGCGCGCAGGAAAAGCAATATTCCTGGCAGCTCATGAACAGGAAGATTGCGCTGAAGGAATTGGCGATCTCGGGTGCCGAGCATAATCCATCGATCCGCGAGAAGAGGAAGATCGGCTTCCTGCGCGATATCCTGTTCGGCAATCGCTGGCTGGTGAACGAGATGATCACCAACTGCGCCGATTTCGTCACCGCCCACTCGCTCCCCGAACTGGTTGAGAAGATGAATGCGCTGCAGGGCGATGCCTCCGTCGATCTCAGGACGGCGCAGGATGTGGTCGCGCAGTATGATGCGACCATCGCCCGCGGCGAGAAATTGATGAACGATGAGCAATTGCGGCGCATCGCTTACTTGCGAAATTACCGCGGCGATCGCATCCGGCTCTGCAAATTCCAGCCGATCAACGACGTAAAGGCATTGCCGCTGATCGCGGTTCGTGAATTCATCATCAGCCGCAAGAGCCTCGGTGGCATTCAGACCGATCTTGAGAGCAGGGTGCTCGACGCATCGGGCCGGCCGATCCCGGGGCTTTATGCGGTCGGCGAGGCCGCAGGGTTCGGCGGCGGCGGTGTCCACGGCTTGCGCGCGCTGGAAGGAACGTTCCTCGGCGGCTGCATCTTGTCGGGTCGCATCGCGGCGGCTTCGATCGACGGAAGAACATTAGGGAGTGAACGGCCATGAAGCGAACGGGAGCCTGGCTCACGGTCTACGCGCTGGAGCAGATCGGCGCGCGGTTCACCTTCGGCATTCCCGGCGTGCATACGACCGAATTGTATGACGCGCTCAACAATTCCAACCGCATCACGCAGGTCCTGGTCACCCACGAAGGCGGGGCATCGTTCATGGCGGACGCGGTCGGGCGGCTCTCCGACTCCATCGGCGTGCTGACGGTGGTGCCGGCTGCCGGCCTGACCCATGCGGCAAGCGGCATCGGGGAAGCTTTCCTCGACGGCGTGCCGATGCTGGTGCTGTCGGGCGGCCCGCGCAACGACACCGGCCATCGCTATCAGCTGCATCAGATGGACACCCACAAATTCATGAGCGGGCTGACGAAGGCGACCTTCCGCGTCAACAGTCATGAGGACGTCGTGCCTGTCCTGTTCGAGGCCTACAGGATCGCAACTTCGGGCGAGCCGGGACCGGTCTATGTGGAGCTGCCGGTCAATATTCTCCTGATGACCGGCGAGATCGGCGAATTGCTGCCATTTCAGCCAGCGCAGCCGCCGCGCGTTGAGGCGGCTACCGAGATCGAGCGGGCGGTCGATCTTCTGCGCGATGCGAAGCGCCCCTGCATCTTTGCGGGCTGGGGCGCGCGCGATGCAACGGCAGAGCTCATTCGCCTTGCCGAATGGCTGGACGGGCCGGTCGCGACCACCTTGCAGGGCTTGTCGGTTTTTCCCGCCAATCACCCGCTCCATGTCGGTTTCGGCTTTGGCGCGTCCGCGGTGCCGGCGGCACAGAACGCCTTCAGCAATTGCGACGCCATGATCGCCATCGGCACGCGCTTTTCCGAGATTGCGACGGGCAGCTATGGCGCCGAGGTGCCGGCCAATCTCATTCACATCGATATCAATCCCGATGTCTTCAACGCCAATCATCCGGCCAAGGTCGCGATCGCCGGCGATGCCGGTGCGGTGCTCAGGCAATTCTCGCAGGAGCTGGAAGCCAAACTGCCGCGGCGGAGCGTCAACAGCGCACTGCGCGATCAGATCAGAAGCGACAAGGCCGCTTATCGCGAAAGCTGGTATCGGAACGACGCCAAGGACATCGTCAATCCCGCACGCTTCTTCGACGCGCTGCGGCAGGCGATGCCGGACAATGGCATCCTGGCCATCGACGACGGCAACCATACCTTCCTTACCGCCGAACTGATGCCGATCCATTCGCCGAAAAGCGTGATCCTGCCGACCGACTTCAACTGCATGGGCTATGCCGTGCCGGCGGCGATCGGCGCCAAGCTAGCCTGTCCGGATCGCACCGTGCAGGCAATTGTCGGCGACGGCGCTTTCATGATGACCTGCATGGAGATCCTGACCGCCGCGACCAATAATCTCGGGATCGTCTATTACATCTTCAACGATGGCGAACTCGCGCAGATCGGGCAGGCGCAGGCGATCCCCTATGGCCGCAAGCCATGCACCCAGATCGGCAAGCTCAATATCGAGGGTGTCGCGCTTGCGACCGGTGCGGCCTATCTGCCGATGAACGACAATGACGCCATCGCAGGCGTGATCAAGCAGGCGAACGAGATCGCAGCCGGCGGCCGGCCCGTGATCGTGGCCGTGCGCATCGACTATTCGAAAAAGACAGCGTTTACCCTTGGCGCGGTCAAGACCAATTTCGGGCGCTTTCCGCTCAACGAAAAGCTTCGCTTCCTGACGCGAGCGGCCATCCGCCACGTGACGGGATAAGATCCGGCAATCAGCTCAGGAACTCCGAGATCATTTCAGCCGACTTCCTTGCGCTGGTGAGCAGGAACAGGTGACCGTCGTCGATGGTGACAAAGCGGGCATCGGGAATAAGCTTCGCGAGAATGCGCCCATTAATGAGAGGCACGATCGGATCGTCGGTCCCGGCCATCACCAGCGTGGGCTGCTCGAGGAACGGCAGCCAGGGCAGGCTGCTCCAGCCGAAACCTGCGGCGAGCTGCAGATAGTAGCCATAGTCGCTCGACCATTTGATGTGGCGCAGATGCGCGCCCGCAAGCTCCGGCGAATGGCGAAGGGCTCCACCATAGAGGTCGGCGGCGACTTTCCTGAAATAGAGCGGATCCTTGTAGCGACGCGGCGTCGCCATCTTGAGCAGCACGCCGGGTTTCCCCGGCACCATCAAGTGGCCGGGCGATGTCGCGGCCAGTATCAGCCTCCGGCAGCGCTTGCTCTGCTGGAAGGCGAATTGCTGCGCCAGCGCACCGCCCCAGGACACGCCGAGCACGTCCACCTTGGCGTGGCCGAGTTGATCGAGCAACCTCGCGGTGAGGCGAGCGAGCGTCGAGGGGCGGTAGGGCAGGCGCGGCGCCGGCGAGCCGCCGACGCCCGGTATATCGAACACGATCGCTTCCGGACCATCGAAGGCGGCAAAGAACGGCTCGGTCAGCTCGATATTGGCGCCGATGCCGTTGAAGAACAGCAGCGGTGGCCGTGCCTTGTCGCCGTGGCGGATGCCGACACGCAGGCGCTGTCCGCCGATATCGTAAAATCCGATCTCCACCTATCTCTCCATGACATAGCGGCCGGGGGCTTCCCCAAGCGGCGGTGAGTTCGCGTTGCCGAGCGCGGTGGGAGCCGGCTTCTTCTCGGCTGAGCGGGCCGTGATCCACTCAAGCCAGTGCGGCCACCAGCTGCCCGACGTGTTGACCGATTGCTGCAGCCAGGCGTCGGCGCTTTTCGGCTGCGCCGGGCCAGCCCAGAAGCAGGCCTTCTTGTTCTCGGGCGGATTGATCAGGCTCTGGATGTGGCCACTATTGGCCAGCACGAAGGTGCTACGCTCGCCATAGAGTTTTGCGGTCTCGTAGCAGCCCTGCCAGGGCGTGATATGGTCAGTGGTGCCGCCGACGACATAGCTGTCGATGCCGAGTTTGCGCATGTCGATGATCTCGCCGGCGATCTTCATCCGCCCCGGGTTGACGTAGGGATTGGTATCCATCAGGCCGAGGAAGTCGGCGTGCAGCCGTGCGGGCAGACGGGTGGTGTCGTTATTCCAGTAGAGGATGTCATAGGCCGGCGGATCGTTGCCAAGCAGGTAATTGTTCACCCAATAGTTCCAGATCAGGTCGTTTGGACGCATCCAGGCGAACATGCGCGCCAGTTCCCGTCCTTCGAGCAGGCCAGCGACCTGTGAGGCGTGCTTGGCCGCCGCAATCGTTTCCGGCGTAGCGAAGATCCCCGCCGTCGTCGTCTTGGCCGCGTCCATGTCGAGCACACAGACCGCGACGGTGGCGGCGTGAACCTTGCGCTCGCCACGCGCGGCGAGATTGGCCAGGAACGCCGACATCGTGATGCCGCCGGAGCAGGAGCCCCAGATGTTGACGTCCTCGCTGCCAGTGATTTCGCGGATCACGTCCACGGCCTCTTCCAGCGCGGCGACATAGGTCTCGAGTCCGAACTCGCTTTCCGCGGTCGTCGGGTTCTTCCAGGAGATCGCAAAGGTCTGCAAACCGCCCTTGAGCGCGAACTGGATGATGCTCTTTTCCGGCACCAGATCGAACACATAGAACTTGTTGATCTGCGGCGGCGCGATCAGGAGCGGGCGTGCATGCACTTCTTCGGTCATGGGCGCGTATTGGATGAGCTCCATCACCGGGCTGCGGTACACCACCTTGCCCGGCGTGGTGGCGAGGTTTTCGCCGACGGCGAATTTCCGCGTGTCGACCTGTGCCGGCAGCCCGCCATTGCTGGCGAGATCGCCGGCGAAATTTTCCAGCCCGCGCATCAGGCTGGTGCCGCCGGTATCGACCGCTTTTTTGAGGGCGGCGGGATTGCCTGCCACCGTGTTGGTCGGCGCCATCGCATCGACGAGCAGCGAGACGACGAAGCGCGAGCGCTCAGTGTCGAGCTTGTCCATGCTGGCCTCGTCGACAAAGCGCTGCAGCGTGCCGCTCCAGGCGAGATAGTTCTGCGCCAGCGCGCGATAGGCGACACTGTCCTTCCAGGCGGGATCGGCGAAGCGCTTGTCCTTGGCGTCGGGCGCCAGGTCGGAACCACCGGTCGCGATGCGGCCGAGCTCGCCGAGATAGGACCAGTAATGCTTCGCCGCCAGCGCAGGATTGATGATGGCCTGTTCGAACAGCTTGCCAGCCGATTCGAAAATCTCCTGCTCACGGATGCCGACCAGCGGATTGGCGGCAAGCGTATATTCGGCGGCCTGCTCGCGCAGGCCATTGTCTGAAATCTCGATTGCGACAGCCATGGTCGTTCTCCTTAGTGTCCGATCAACATGCACAGCACTTCGGCGATTACGGCGGGTTTGGCCTCGCCCTCGATCTCGAGCCTGCAATCGAGCTTCAGCAGCACCCGCCCGCCATCCTGCGGCTGCGCCGATAGCAGGGTGACGCGGGCGCGGACCCGGGCGCCGGCCTTCACGGGAGCCAGGAAGCGCACTTTGTCGAGGCCGTAATTGAGTCCGGTCGCCGCATCCGGCGGAATGACACCGACCTCCATCAGCATGGCCGCGACCAGCGACAGCGTGAGATAACCGTGCGCGATCGGTCCGCCAAAGGGGCCTTCGCGCTTGGCGCGCTCGATATCGACATGGATCCATTGATGGTCGCCGGTGCATACAGCGAATTGGTCGATGCGTGGCTGATCGACGGTGACCCAATCCGACGTCCCGAGCTCACGGCCGGCGAAGAGCGGCGCGGTTGTCATGGAATAGGCCGGCATTGTTTCGGCAGTGCTGTTCATGGTCGCCTCCTAGATGAGTGCGCGCAAATCCTTGCGCAGGATTTTTCCGACATTGGTCTTGGGTAACGCTTCCAGGAAGCGCACGTGCTTTGGCACCTTGTAGGCGGTGAGCTCGCGCCGGCAGTGCGCGATCACGTCGGCCTCGGTGACCTCGGCGCCGGGCAGGCGCGAGGCAAACAGCGCAATCGCTTCGCCCGTTTTCTCATCTGGCTTGCCAACGCAGGCGCATTCGGCGACGCCGGCGCAGGCGGCCGCGACCGCTTCGACTTCGTTCGGGTAGACGTTGAAGCCCGACACGATGATCATGTCCTTCTTGCGATCGACGATCTTGAGGTAGCCGCGCTCGTCGAACACGCCGACGTCGCCGGTGCGGAAGTAGCCGTCCGCGGTGAAGGCTGTCGCATTGGCCTCCGGCTTCTGCCAGTAGCCCTTCATCACCTGCGGTCCCCTGGCGCAGATCTCGCCGGGCTCGCCCAGCGCCACCGCCTGGTCGTCTTCACCGAGTAGCTTGATGTCGGTCGAGGGCAGCGGCAGGCCGACCGTGGCGGAGAAGCCTTCCGCCGTCATCGGGTTGAGGGTCAGGATCGGCGAGGTTTCCGACAGGCCATAGCCTTCGAGAATGTCCTTGCCCGTCAGCTTCTTCCATTTCTCTGATGTCGTCGGCAGCACCGCTGCGCCGCCGCCGATCGCGACCCGAAGGTCGGAGAAATCCACCTCGCCGATGTTCGGCTGCGTCAGAAGTCCGCCGAACAGCGTGTTGACGCCGGTGAAGACGGTGCAACGCGCCTGCTTCAACGTCTCGATGAAGCCCGCCATGTCGCGCGGGTTAGGCACCAGCCAGTTGTCCGCGCCGATCGAGAAGTAGGTGATGAAATTCACCATCAGCGCGAAGACGTGATAGAGCGGCAGCGCCGTGATCACGATCTCTTTGCCCGGACGCAGGGCGTCCGGCATGAAGGCCTTGAACTGCTCGGTGTTGGCGACGAGGTTCTTGTGCGAGAGTGCGGCGCCCTTCGAGAGTCCCGTCGTGCCTCCGGTATATTGCAGGAACAGCGTGTCGTCGCCGGTAAGCGGAGGCGTCGCGAGCCGCAGGTTCGCGCCCTTCGCCAGCGTTTCGGTAAACGGAATGGCATTGGCAAGCCTGGCATCGACGACCGGGCTCGCGAGTCGGGCCGCCGTGCCGTCAGCGAGACCGACACTGATGACATGCTCGATGCCGGTATGGCCGATGATGTCGGCCAGCGTGCCCGATACGCCGTTGAAGATGATGATCGCCTTGGCGCCGGAATCGCTGAGCTGGTGCTCGAGCTCGCGCTGGGTGTAGAGCGGATTGACGTTGACCTGGATGGCGCCGGCGCGGATGATGCCGAGCATCGCCAGCGGAAAGGCGGGCACGTTCGGTAGCATCACGGCGACGCGGTCGCCTTTTCCAATGCCGAGCCTGTTCTGCAAGTAGGCGGCGAAGTTGCGCGACAACCGATCGATGTCAGCGTAGGTCAGCCTCTCGCCGAAGCAGCGGAAGGCCGGCCGTTCCGCATAGCGCTTCATGGCGCCTTCAAGCAGTTCCAGCACCGAGCCATAGGCGTCCGCCTTGATCTCGGCCGGGATGCGCTCGCCATAAGTCCTGGTCCAATGCCGGGTCATCGCCGTTAACTCCCTCCTTGTGGTGCGGCCCGCTTTGGTGGCGAGGCCCGCGGTTTCGTGTCATATTGCGCGTCAACAACTAGCCAGCCGGCCCGCCTGTGTCTGTGACCGACGGAGCCAATCTGGTGGCCGGCAAGGCCAATGGAGGAACCGGGCAAGGCATGAGCAAGCGGACGACAGCCGCTGTCTGGGTAAAGGGCATCGCGGAAATGCTGGCCGCCGAGGGCCTGGATGTCGCGAGCCTGTTTGCTGCCGCCGGTATAGATCGCGCCGCCCTTGAAGGCCCAAGCGCGCGGCTATCGACCGACAAGCTCAGTCATCTCTGGGAGCTTGCCGTCGAGCGCTCGCGCAATCCGGCGATCGCACTCGCGCAGCACGAGGTGGCGCGGCCCGCAAGCTTTGACGTGGTCGGCTATACCATGATGTCATGCGCCGACCTGCACGGCGCGTTCGAGCGCCTGATGCGCTATCTCCTCATCCTCAGCGATGCGCTGACCATGACCATGACCGAGGAGGAAGCGGGGTTTCGCATCACCTTCGTCCTGTTCGGCGGCGACCGTCCGATCCCGCGGCAGCGCATCGAGTTCATCTTCATCACCGTGATCAGTTTTTGCCGCTGGATCTGCCGCACCTCTGTCAGCCCGCGCGCGATCGAGATTGCTTATCCGAAGCCCGCCGACGTGGCGCCGTATAAGTCCGCGTTCGGATGCCCAGTGTCTTTCGGCACCGAGCGTAACAGCCTGCTGTTCGCGCGTGCCGATCTGAAGCTCACCTTGCCGACCTTCAATCCGCAGCTCGCGGAATTGCACGAACGCTTTGCCGGTGAATTCCTGCGGCATTTCGATCATGCGGAGACCAGCTTCCGGGTGCGCGAGGCGATCGTCCGTCGTCTGCCCGATGGCGAGCCGCGACGCGACGAGGTCGCGGGCGAGCTGCGCATGAGCGAGCGGACGCTGCAAAGGCGGCTGGAGGAAGAAAAGACCTCGTTCGTGCAGCTCCTCGACGACACGCGGCGCGAGCTCGCCGACCAATATCTCGGCCGGCTGCATCTGTCGCTGGGGCAGGCCGCCTATCTGCTCGGCTTTGCAGACCAGTCGAGTTTCTTCCGTGCCTGCCGGCGCTGGTTCAAGGCTTCGCCCGCGCAATATCGCCATCAATTGCTGCATGGCGCTGCCGCAACCTCGTAACAGGGTTGCACGGGCCGTGATTGACGCTTCCTGACCAGCGCGCTATCCAGAAGCCAATGCCGGAACAGCAGGCGCCGGAAAACAAGAAACAGGGCAGGGTGGAACGCCGTGAAACGCGTCATCGCGTCGTGAGCGGGTCCGCGCGGAGTTCCGCGCTCGCACCCTTCGCTATCCGCAACTATCGCTTCCAGTGGCCGTCCGATCTGCTTACCTCCTGGGCGTTCGAGGTCGAGAATCTCGTGCTCGGCTGGTACATCATGACCGAGACCGGCTCGGTGCTGCTGCTGACCGTGCTCGCTTCGCTGAACTATGCCGGGACGTTGATCGCGCCGGTCGTGGGCATGATCG
>Ga0210384_10002825_pt1 | contig 20720 bp, 18 predicted proteins | sample IncBWH2MmetaG_FD_160574 | JGI IMG/M metagenome (GOLD analysis project Ga0210384, IMG submission 160574) | Forest soil microbial communities from Barre Woods Harvard Forest LTER site, Petersham, Massachusetts, United States - Inc-BW-H-2-M | ecosystem: Environmental > Terrestrial > Soil >...
GGTCGACAAGATCTATCAGGCGGTGAACCGCTTCTACGAAGGCGGCGACGCGGCTGCGGCTGAGCCGGCGGAGAACACCGATGCGCTGGCGGACGATGCTGCGCCGGCGGAGGAAGCGAGCGGGGAGTCCGCCGAGTCCGTAGAGGCTGCTGGCGAGAGCAAGGATGAGGTTGCCGAAACGGCGCCTGACGCTACGGAAGAGACGCCAGCGGCGAGCGCAAGCGCTGATCATGCGGCATCCGCGGACTCCGAGAGCGACGGCGAAGGGAAGCACCCGGAAGCGGAAGAGGCTAAATCTTAAGAACGCATGACTGATCCAAATCAAGTTCGAATTAACGAGCTGGCCCGGGAACTCGAGGTCAAGGCCAAGGCTATCATCGACCTGTTGCCGGGCTACGGCGTCACTGAGAAGAAGACGCACTCGAGTTCGGTCACCGTGGAAGTTGCGGAGAAAGTTCGCAAGCATCTTCAGGGAGTGGCCGACGCCGAAGCTGCCGCCGAAGCAGCGGCCAAGGCGGAAAAAGATGCGAAGGAAGCCGCGGCCAAGGCCGCGCGTATGAGGCCGGCGGCAGCGCCGATCGCTGCTCCTCCGCCAGCCCCAGTGGCTCCGGTTGCGCCGAAGCCGGCTGCGCCCGTTGCTGCGGCCACGGCTGTCGCGCCGCCTGTTGCTCCCCGACCTGCACAAGTAGCGCCAGCCGCGCCGGCTCCTGCGCCCGCGGCTGCCGCGACACCAGCGCGAGTTCCTGGCAGCGAAGCGCCCGCGGCAAAACCGGCGGCAGCGCCGCCAGTTACGGCTCTGCCCAGTGCGCCTGTAGCTACTCCGATTCGCCCTCCTGCAGCTGCGCCTGCGGGACAGACCAGTACTCCGCCTCCGCCGATGCGACCTGCGCCGCCGCAACAGCGGCCGGGTGTACCGCCGCCGCGACCCGGCCAACAAGGAACGGGAACGCAGCCCCCGGCTGTTCGTCCGGCTGCGGCTGCGCCCGGCGCGCCTGGGGCACGGCCCGGAGTATCAACACGTCCGCCAATGCCCACCGGCAACCGCGGACCAGTGCCTGGCACAGCTCCGGGCAGCCGCGACCGGCAAGACCGTCCGGGAGGCCCGCGACCTGGCCAGCCGATGCGTCCGCAGTCCGGCGGCACAGGGGGACGCCCATTTGCTCCTCGTCCAGGCGGACCAGGCGGGCAGCCCGCAAGACCTTTTGACCAGCGCCGCGGACCCATGCCGACAGGCACTCGTCCGGGCCCACGCGCGCCGGGACGTCCCGGCATGCTGCCGCCGTTTCCAGAAAAGCTGCCGCCAAAGGCGGAACCAGGCAAGCCGCTTTACACTCGCAAGCCGCCGCAGCGCCAGCGTCCTGTTGCCGATAAGCGCGAGCAGGAAGGCGAGCGCAAGCTGCACCCGACGCGTCAGCGCCCGGGTTCGGGCCGCATGGCCGCCGCCGTTATCGCGCCGCCGGAGCCGCGGGCGCCGCGCGAAGTTACCATCACCGAAGGCATCACCATTCGCGAGCTCGCCGAAAAGCTGGACGTGCGTGCCAAGGAGCTGTTGAAGAACCTGCTGGATCGCGGCGTTTTTGCCAGCATCAATCAGGCTCTCGACGTGCCCACGGCGACCACCTTGGCAGAATCGTTCAGCGGAGTCGTCAGTGTCGTTTCCTTGGAAGAGGAGATGGTGCTGGAAGTCGCCAAGGAAGAAACCAAGGAAAGCCTCAAGCCACGGCCGCCGGTGGTGACCGTCATGGGCCATGTCGATCACGGCAAGACCAGCCTGCTCGACGCTATTCGCGAAGCGGATGTAGCCGCGGGCGAAGCGGGCGGCATAACGCAGCACATTGGGGCTTACAAAGTGGTGGTGCACGACCGCAGCGTGGTGTTCATCGACACGCCGGGTCACGAGGCCTTTACGCGCATGCGTGCTCGCGGCGCAAAAGCTACGGATATCGTGGTGCTGGTCGTTGCCGCGGATGACGGCGTCATGCCGCAGACGAAAGAAGCGATCGACCACGCCAAAGCCGCGAATGTGCCCATCGTCGTGGCCATCAACAAGATCGATAAGCCGGAAGCGCAGGTCGAGCGAGTGAAGCGACAGCTTGCCGACACCGGTCTGCTGCCTGCCGACTGGGGTGGCGACACGGAATTTGTGGAAGTTTCGGCCAAGCAGAAAAAGGGCATCGAGAAATTATTGGAAACCATACTGCTGGTGGCCGACCTGCGCGAGTTGAAAGCCAATCCCGATGCGCCAGCTACGGGCACCGTGTTGGAATCGCGAGTGGACAAGGGCCGCGGCCCGGTCGCAACCATCTTGGTGCAAAATGGTACGCTGCGTCCCGGCGATTTCTTCATCTGCGGCTCGGTCTTCGGCAAAGTCCGCGCGATGTTTGATGATCGCGGGCGGCCTGCTATCGACGCGCCGCCATCCACACCAATCGAAGTGCTCGGTTTGCAGGGCGTGCCGGACGCAGGCGATAACTTCCAGGTCACCGACGAAGCCAAAGCGCGCCACATCGTGGAATACCGCCAGGGCAAGCAGCGTGACGCTTCACTGGCCCGCAGCTCCGGCGCGCGGATCACGCTGGATCAGCTCCACGAACAGCTCAAAGCGGGCGACGTCAAGGAACTCGGGATCGTTATCAAGGCGGACGTGCAAGGTTCTGTTGAAGTGCTCAGCGAGATGCTGCCGAAGCTCTCCAACGATCAGGTAAAGCTGAAGATCATCGGCTCGGGCGTCGGCGCTGTCACCGAAAATGACGTTCTGCTGGCTTCGGCGTCGGGGGCCATCATCATCGCCTTTGGCATCCGGCCGGACCGCAAAGCGGCGGAGATGGCGCAGCAAGAGCACGTCGACATTCGCTCGCACACCATCATTTACGAAGTGTCGGACGAGTTGAAGAAGGCCATGGAAGGCCTGCTTGCGCCCGTCATTCAAGAAACGTACGTGGGCCGTGCGGAAGTGCGGAACACGTTCCGCGTCAAGGGCGCCGGCACGGTGGCCGGCTGTTACGTGGTGGACGGCGTGCTCAAGCGCGACGCGCAGATTCGCGTGGTGCGTGAGGGCGCTGTCGTGTATACCTCCAAGCTTAGTTCGCTCAAGCGCTTTAAGGACGACGCCAGCGAGGTGCGCACGGGCTTCGAGTGCGGCGCGGGCATAGCGAATTTCAACGACGTCAAGGTCGGGGATATTCTGGAATGCTTCCAGGTAACCAAACTGAGCGGTGTGGAAGCAGCCGCCCAGAGCAGCGCCCTCGCGTCGCGCAGATAAACTGCATGTTAGCCGCATCGCGGCGGCACAGGAAAATTGGCTCTCGGAGCCGCTCATGCCGGTCGGCCTGCTCACCCTCGAGCTGCACATCCCGGACGCGCAATCGCTGAAGGACAAGAGGCAGGTGTTGCGCAGCTTGAAAGACAAGCTGCGCCGGGAGTTTAATGTGGCGGTGGCGGAGCTGGAGCACCACGACACCTGGCAGCGCTCGGTGGTCGGTGTGGTCACGCTTTCCAGTGAAGAGAAGCACGTCAAGGAAGTGTTGCAAAAAGTCTTGGACGCGGCCGACCGCATTCTCGGCTCGTTTTTGATTAATCAGGCGATCGAAATCATCTAGGAAGTATCGCAGGGACGCATGAGTCCAACGAGTCATCGCCACGAACGCGTGGGCGAGGAAATTGCCCACGAAGTGAACGCTATGCTGGCCGGCGAGCTGAAAGACCCGCGGCTTGAAGGCATGGTCGTGGTCAGCGAAGTGCGTGTGCAGCCGGATATGCGGCACGCGCGCGTCTTCATTAATGTAAGCGGAACCGAGAAAGAGCAAGAAGCCGCCATCAAAGCACTGCACCACGCCGCGGGCTATATCCGGCGCGAACTGATCGAGCGGCTGCAGCTCCGCCGCACTCCGGAACTGCATTTCACGCTGGATCTTTCGCACGAATACACTCTGCGCATCGAGCAGCTTTTGAAAGAAGTGAAGAAGGACAAGCCGGCAGCATCTTAGGATTCAGCGGCTGGGTCGTATGCGGTGTTCTTCCGAGTGAGGATGGCCCCGAGCATATCGGGGAGCTACGAACCTCGTAGCGGCGGCCTTTAAGCCGGCATCTTCGTTTTTCTGTTTCGAGGGTTTACATAGAATGGCACGCCAGCCGCAACCAGCGCCGTTTGACGGCGCTTTGGTGATCGACAAGCCGCAGGGCAAGACCTCGCACGACGTTGTCGATGCGGTGCGTCATCTCGCGGGTTTCCGGCAAATCGGCCACCTCGGAACCCTCGATCCGTTGGCCACCGGTGTGCTGGTTTTGCTTCTGGGACGCGCCACGCGGCTGGTGCAGTTCTACAACGGCCGCCGCAAACGCTACTCCGCGGGGTTTCGTTTTGGCTTTGCCACGGATACCTACGATTCCGATGGCGAAGCGCAAGGCCCCGATGCGCCGCCGGTTCTTGACAAGGCCATGCTTGAGAAATTGGCTGCCGAGCGCGTCGGGCGTTTCCAGCAGATGCCACCGGCTTTTTCCGCAAAAAAAGTGCACGGCCGTCCGGCTTACGAGTTGGCGCGAAAGAAACAGGCTGTGGAGCTGAAGCCCGTCGAGGTCGAGCTTTTCGAGTACCGGCTCACGGAAATCGAGGGTAACATCGCGCGCTTCGTCATCGAATGTTCTTCCGGCACGTACATTCGCGCGCTAGCTCACGAGATGGGTCAGAAGCTTGGATGCGGAGCGCACCTGGCGGAGATCACTCGCACCGCCGTCGGGGAGTTTTCTCTCGAGCAGGCCGTTAAATTGGAGGAGTTGGCCGAAGCCACACGAGCGGGAAAGTTTGCCAACTATCTCATCCGGCTGGAAAATCTGCTACCCAATTTCCCCAAGGTGAATGTCCTTCCCATCATCGAGCGGCGCGTGCGCCACGGAACCAAGTTCAACATTACCATCGCGCAAATCCAACCAGGCCACGTGGAATCCGCTCCGGGCGCAACCTCGGAACTCGACGGTGGCGATCCGCGTGCCCCGCGCCTGCGCGTGTTCAGTCAGCAAGACAAACTCATCGCCATCGCCGAAGCGGTTGTGCCTCGCACCTACCAGCCTATAGTGGTCTTCGAGCCGCTCGCTTAGCGCATTCCAGTCGGCCGCGGACTTCTCCGATTATGCTAAGGTTCGCATAGCTATGGGGTCGCCCATCATTGCGCCGCCGCTTTCTGGGAACGTCATGGGCTCGGGTAGTGGGAGTTTTGTGGTTGCTGAGTGGCGAGATTCGGGCGGCCCACTGGGACCGCCGCGTCTGATCGCCCCGCCGCACGTCCATCACCTTGACGATGAAGCGTGGTACGTCCTGGAAGGAGTTCTGCGTGTGCGGGTCGGTAAAGACGAGGTCGAAGCTTCTGCCGGTTCGAGCGTGTTCGCGCCACGGGGAACGCCGCATACGTATTGGAATCCGGGGCCTGGACCGGTCCGGTACCTGCTAGTCATGACCTCGAACATCTTTCGCCTGATCCAGGAAATTCATGCGATGAAGGAACGAACCCCGCCGGCCCTGGCCGCAGTATTCCGAAAGTACGACTCCGAACTTCTGGACAGCTAACGACCTACCGAGGATCAAGAATCGTCAACGAACCGCCCGAGCCTCAAGGCGTCGGTGGAGACTCGGCAGGAGGCGGACCCTGCTGCACTGGCACACCCGCTCCGATGGAGCCGCGGCCGCCGACGTCGCCGCGTCCCGCGAAGATGCTGGGCGCGTTGCGAACGGGAGAGCGCAGCCTGCGTGGCGTGACCAGGATCAGGAACTCGGTATCTTTCAAAGAATTGTTTCGGGTGCCGAACGCATATCCGGCCAGCGGAACATTGGCGAATCCGGGCAGGCCGGTGATGGCCCGCGTTTCTTCCTTGTCGAGCAGGCCGCCGATGAGCGTGGTTTCGTCTTCCTTCACGCGAATGGTCTGGCTCAGGGTGCGGTTCGAAATGATCGGAATGCCGTTGATATTGGTTCCCGAAAGCGCGCGAATCTCAAACTCCAGCTGAAGAGTCACTTGGTGGTTCGGATGCAACGTCGGCGTCGCCTTGACCTTCACGCCGAGGTCGATGTATTCCGAACCGGGATAAGGAGTTTGTGTGGGCGCCGAGCCGCTGTTGGCGAAGCTAGAGGAATCCTGAATCACGGTGACCACGCCCTGGTTGGCCGTGGTCCCCTGGGCGGTAAGTGCCACGTCCGGGAGCCCGCTGCTGGTCAAAACAGAGCTGATGATCGCCGATGGGCCTGCAGGCGTGACCAGTTCGATGCGGTTGGAAAATGTTCCGAAGCCCAGCCCGATGTAAATCCCAAGTGTGCCTTGGCCTTGATTGGTCACCGCGAGATCCGCAGCGTTGGCACCGGTAAAATTCGCAATCACAATGCCCGCCGGGGTTGTGGCAGTGGGTAGCGGCGAACCGGTTGCGGCGGTGAAGGTGCCGTCCAGATTGGTGCTGCCCAGCAGAATCGAAATCGAATTATCCGTCTGATTCACGACGGCCAGGTCCGCAACCCCGTCGGTGTTTAGGTCGCCGGTCGCGATCGCCACCGGTGACTGGCCCACGGTGATGGGCGAGTTGTTGGCCTCTGTAAAATGAAGGTTGCTGTTGCCGTCCACCGAGCCCAGCAAGATCGCCACGTTGTTGGTGGTTTGGTTGACCACCGCAAGATCGACCTCGGAAGCGCCGGTGGTCTTGCCGTTCCCGCTCAGCCTCGCATTCCGGAAGTTTGCGGTGACCATGGCCACTGGTTCCTTTTCGGAAACGGTGGCGGTGTTCTGCAGCGCAAAGGGGGAAGTGGAAAACTGCGTGAATCCGCCCTTGCCATCACCCCTGAAGACCGAGATGGTGTTGTCCCCTTTATTTGTCACGGCGAAGTCCGAATTGCCATCGCCATCAAAATCGGCGACCACGATTGCGCTGGGGTCGGTGCCCACCGCGTAGGGCGAGCCGGCCGCTTCCCTAAACGTGCCATCGCCGTTGCCAAGCAGGACGGCTACGTTGTTGGAGGTGGAGTTGGCGACGACCAGATCGACCGGAGTCACGGTCACGCCTGCGGAATTGACGATGGTGTTGCCGAAAACGCCGGCAGCCATGGCCACTGGGGCGGTTTCAGTCTTGGCCAGCACAAAAGGCGAGTTGGCTTGCGGCGTGAAATTTCCATTGTCTTGATTCAGCAGCACGCTGATCGAATTGTCATTCTTATTCAACACCGCCAGCTCGGGCAGCGTGCCGCCGGTGAAGTTGCCCGCTACCACCGCCACCGGGTTGTTGCCGACGTTAAACGTAGTTTCCGGAAAATTCGAGGAAGTGGGCACGCCGGTAAACGGGATGCTGGCGCCAGTGCCCGTGCCGGTACCCAGGCTTCCGGATAACAGAGAGAGAGTCACGGGAAAGCGGTCGCCCACAAAAAAGGTCGCGGGCTTGCCGTCTTGCGCCCGCAACAGCACCTGCCGGCCGCTTTGCACCAGGGTCAGTGCATCGGAAAAATTGGCGGCTACCCCGTTTGGCAGGGTCAGCAGAAATCTCGAGTAGCCCCCTCCGACTACCGTGAACGGTGGAATGCTCGAAAAACCCTTCGAGCTGAAAATTTGCCCCACAATTGTTACTAAATTTGCCGCGTCCGCCGCCGCTGCTAGTGCCCGCACGTCGTTGGGGCTGATCAGGAAAGCCTGGGACATGGAGGGCGGTGTGATGCCCAGCTCCCGGGCCTTGTTCCGGTCTACTTCCAGCAGTTCGATGTCCAGCATCACTTCGCCGCGGGCCTTTTCCAGTTGGTGGATGACCTCGCCGGCCAGCGCCAATCTTTCTGGCGCATCGCGCATGGTGATGGAGCGGCTGTGGGTGTCCATCTCGATGTGCGTGGCGCCGGTGATCTCCCGCAAGACGCGCAGCAGCTCGGTCATTTCTTCGGGTGCTACCGCGGCGGGCATCAGGAAGGTCTGTTCGGCCTGCACACCGTATTGCCGCCGCTTCTCCGCGGTGTCCGCGGCTACAAAGATCAGCGTTGGGTCCAACGGCCGCCAGAACGTTCCAGTTTGCTCGCCAAGCACCGACAACGCCGTATTGAAATCGACGTCAGCCATGTGCAGGCGCACGCTGCGGGATGGCAGGTCCGGGTCGAAAGCCGCTTTGATGCCGAAGGCTTGCGTCAGCTGTCCGTAGGCGCTCTTGGTATCCCCGTGAAGGTCAAAGCTGTGCTTGCCCTCTTGCGCCTTCAGGCGCGGCAGGCCGGAAATTTGCCCAGGTCTCGGAGTGGGCTCGTCGTCGTCCTTCATCGCTTCTATTTGCGCGATCCGCTCGGCGACCGCCGTGTTGCTGGGATCGATGCGCATCGCCTTGTGCAACTCTTCGGCGGCTTGCGCGGCGTTGCCCGCGAGAGCCAGCCGCTCGGCGGCATCCACGTGGTTGCGGACGAGTTGCGAGCGCAACGCCGCGCCTCGGCCGACGATGGACATATCCTGGGGGGCGTAGCGCGCCGCTTGGTCGTAAGCGATCAGCGCCTCATCCGTGCGGCCAGCCGCCGCAGCCTTGTCCCCCTGCTCGGCGGCTTTCTGCGCCCGCTTCGGGTCGGGGTGCGCACTCCCTTGCGCTTGGGAACCAACCGGGGACTGCGCCGGGGTCTGGGCGGGCGCCTGCGCGCAAACCAGCAGCAAGGAAAGCAGCAGGGAAGCGCCTCGTCGGCTGAGTTGTGTCAGAAACATAGATCAGCGTATTCTAGCGGAAGATATACGACCAGTATGGTCCGGTTGACGGAAGTGGCTAATAAAGGTAAACTTAAGTCGTAGTTGCAACTGACTTACAACTGGAGTTTTCTTGCTCTCGGCTTTTCTCATCGCTCTCCGTGAAGGCGTCGAGGCCTCCCTCGTGGTGGGCATCATCCTTGTCTATCTCTCCCGCACGGGGCGTTCCCACTTGGCCCGTTTTGCCTGGTATGGCGTGGCGGTGGCTACCGCGCTGAGCCTAGGTGTGGCCGTTGCTCTGGAGCGCTGGCGCATCAGCGAAGACGGCTTTGAGGGGCTGCTGCTCCTGGTCGCGGCGGTCTTCGTCATTACGATGATCGTATGGATGAATCGCGTTGCGCGCCACCTCAAAAAAGACATCGAGCAGAAAGTTGAACAATATGCCGTCCGCGCGGGCAGCGCGGCGGGCTGGGGCATCTTCCTTTTCGTGTTTCTCATGGTGGTGCGCGAGGGCGCAGAATTGGCGCTCATCCTGCGCGCCGTCGAGCTTTCCACCGAAGGGCTGCAGACCTGGATCGGCACCCTGGCCGGTATCGCAGTGGCCGTAGCGGTGGGATTTTTCTTCTTTAAGGGCACCCTGCGTGTGCCCCTGCACCGGTTTTTCGCCGCCACCAGCATCATCTTGATGCTCGTTGCTTTCCAATTGGCGCTGACCGGGTTGCATGAGCTGAGCGAAGCGCAATGGCTGCCTTCCAGCAAGACGGAGATGGCGGTCATCGGCCCCATCGTCCGCAACGAGCTGTTCTTCTTCATGTTTATTTTTGGCGCCGCCGCGCTGCTGATCTTGCGCGAGTGGCAGTCGGCCTCGCATGCGAAATCGGCGGAGGCTACCCCCAATGACGCCGAGAAGCGCCTGCTCGAATCGCAGAATCGCCGACAGCGCCGCTGGATGGTGGCCGCCGCTTCCGGCTGCCTCGTGGTGATTCTTGTGCTTACCGCGGATTTCATCTACGCCCGCGCCAATTCCGCGCCGCCGGCCTCGCGGCCCGTGTCCGCCGTTGGCAATGATGTGCGGATCCCCCTCAGCGAAGTCCAGGATGGCAACCTGCATCTATTCACGATCAACGTCGGCGGCCAATCGCTGCGCTTCCTGATCATCAAGAAACCCAACGGCTATGGCACCGCGCTGGACGCCTGCCGTATCTGCGGCGCCGAAGGCTACCGCCAAGATGGTCAGAACGTCATCTGCCGTCATTGCGGCTCCGCCATCTACGTGCCCTCGATCGGAGACCAAGGGGGCTGCAATCCCATCGGCGTCCCAGCCCACATCGACGGCAGCGATCTCGTGCTGGAGGTAGGCTCGCTGGCGAACGCCGCGCAAGAGGTCCCCAAGTAGCGCAGGCAGCACCCCGTGAAATGAAATGTTCCTACGCCTAGTCACCGACTCCTTCCGCCGCCGCCCACGCCACAAACTCCTCACTGGCGCCGCCCTGGCTCTAGGCATGGCCGTCGCGACTGCTGCGCTGAGCGTTTCGCTAGACGTCGGCGACCGCCTAGCCGGTGAATTCCGCGCTCTCGGCGCAAATCTCCTCGTCACCCCGCAAGCCGATTCGCTCCCGCTTGAAATCGGCGGCGTGGACTATCGCCCCGTCAACGCCGGCGTCTACCTCCCCGAATCCGACCTCCCGAAGCTGAAAACCATTTTCTGGCACAACAACATTATCGGCTTTGCGCCGATTCTTGAGTTCACGATGGGTCTCTACCGCGGCTCGCCGGAAACCCACCCCAAGTACACGGGCCAAATTGATGCCAACTCGGAAGTTTCCGTGATCGGGACGTGGGGTGAGCACTCCGTTCGCACGCCGGATGGCGCAACCTTCATTACTGGTGTGGAGAAAACAAATCCCTGGTGGCACGTGCAAGGCCGCTGGTTCAGCGAAAACGCGAAAGAGTGCGTTGTCGGCCAGCAGTTGGCGAAGCGTCAAGGTCTGAAGGTCGGCGACACGATTTCGTTGCGCGGACAAGAAATTGCACCGAAAAGCACAACGGTGATTGATGACGAAGGGCTGCGTATTTCCATTCGTGGGAACGCGTTCTTTGTAGTCCAGGGGCTCGTTTCGACGGGTGGCCCGGAAGAAAATGCCGTACTCATACCATTGGAAGCGGCTCAGCAACTCGCCGGGAAGCTAGGTCAGTATCGGCAGCTTTACGTCAGCGCGGTCACCAAGCCCGAAGACGACTTCGGCCGCCGCGACCCCGCGACCATGAAGCCAGACGAACTCGAGCGCTGGAGTTGCAGCCCGTACGTCTCCTCCATCGCCTATTCCATCAAGCAGGTTCTTCCTGGTGCCGATGTGCGGGTGATTCGGCGCGTGGCTGAAGGCGAAGGCCGCGTCCTCACGCGCGTACGCACGCTTCTCTGGCTTGTAACGTTTGCCGCGCTTCTAGCCGCCGCCCTTGCGGTTGGCGCTTCGTCCGCCGCCTCGGTCATCGAGCGCCGCACCGAGATCGGCTTGATGAAAGCGCTCGGCGCAGGCTCCGGCATGGTCGGCTCTCTGCTGGCAGCGGAACAACTCCTCCTTGCAGTGGTGGGTGGCGGAGTCGGCTATGCGGTCGGCATCCTTCTCGCGCGCCTGGTCGGAGAAAAAATCTTCGGTGCCGCGCCACAGCCTTCGCTGCTCGTTCTCCTTGTCATTGTTGGCCTCGCAGCGGTGGTTACGTTGCTTGGCAGCGCTCTTCCTCTACGACGCGCCTCACGCTACGAGCCTGCGCCAATTCTGCGAGGCGAATGATGCCCGACCGTCGCATGTTCTGGCGCATCATCCGCGGCCTTCTGGGCGCCAATCGCGGCCGCCTGTTCGTCATCCTTCTCGCTCTCGGCGCCGGCGCCGCCGTCACCGCCGCTCTCCTCAATCTCCAGGTCGACGCCAAGCGCCGCCTCACGACCGAATTCCGCTCCCTCGGCGCGAACGTCATCATCGCCGCACGTAACGCGAACCCGGGCGAACCTTCTACGCTGAGCGACGAGCTCCTTCAAGAAATACCATCCACCGTCGAGGGCCAGCGTGTCTCGGCCACAGCTTTCCTTTACTTCCTCGGTGGGATGAGTCACTCCTCGACTCCCAAGGATTCCACCGCGGTGGTCGTCGCCGGCAAGTCTCCCGCCACTTGCACCGTCGGGGCGAGGCTCGCCGCCCAAATGGGCTTTCACGTCCAGGACGAAGTATGGGTCGAGAATCAGAATCGCAAAGAGTCGTGCCACGTTACGGCCATCGACTCCACGGGCGGAGCCGAAGATGATCAAATCAGCATTCCGTTGGACGCCGGTCAGCGCCTGGCCAATCAGCCCGGTCGCATCAGCTTGATCCAGCTCAGCGTCCCGGGCACGCCCACCGCCATCAACAACTACATCTCCGTTCTCCAGCAAAAATTTCCTGACGCCGACGTCCGCCCCATCCGTCAATTCACCGAAGCGGAAGCCAAAATTTACAACCGTATCAGCGGTTTGCTCACTGCGACGGTCGCAGTTGTGCTCGTCCTCACTGCGCTTTGCGTCATGGCTGCTATGACCAACGTGGCCATGGAGCGCAAGAACGACGTTGGCCTCATGAAGGCTATCGGCGGAGCCACGCGTCGCGTCCTGCGTCTTTTCCTTGCCGAAGCCGCGTTACTCGGCCTTGCGGGCGGCATCCTTGGCGCAACCGCGGGCATCCTGCTCTCGATCTGGCTCGGCAAAGCCGTTTTCGGCGTAGCGGCGCGCCCCCGCCTGATTGTGTATCCTGTATCCGTGGCGCTGACCATCCTCGTCGCAATCGCCGGCGCGTATCCGCTAAGGCGGCTCGCCAGTATCCGCCCCGCCTCCATTTTTCGAGGTGAGGCGTGAGCGCGACCTCGCAAGTCATCATTGAATCACTGACCAAGAAATATGGCGCCCTCCGCGCCGTGGACGGTCTGAGCTTCAGCATCGAGCCCGGCGAGTGGGTCGCGCTGATGGGCCCGTCCGGTTCCGGCAAGACCACGCTCATCAATATTCTCGGCGGCCTGGACACGCTGACCTCCGGCCGCGTCATCGTCGATGGCGTCGATCTCGCGAAACTCAGCGAAAGCCAGATGGTCCGTTACCGCGCGGAAAAAATCGGCTTCGTCTTCCAGCAATTCCATCTAGTGCCGTATCTCACCGCCGTGGAAAATGTCCTGCTCGCACAATATTTCCACAGTCTCACCGACGAGAAGCAAGCCGAAGAAGCCCTCCGTCGCGTAGGTCTAGGCGACCGCCTTACCCATCTCCCGGCTCAACTTTCTGGCGGTGAGCAGCAGCGCGTAGCTATCGCCCGCGCGCTCATTAATCAGCCGAAACTCATCCTTGCCGACGAGCCCACCGGTAATCTCGACGAAGCCAACGAAGCCATCGTCCTGCAAATTTTCCGCGAGCTGCACAGCTCCGGCCACACCATCCTGATGGTCACCCACGACCCGGACATCGCGCGCCAAGCCGACCGGCGCATCGAACTAGCCCACGGCCGCCTGCACTTTGATACCGCCGTCCAAGGCGAGCATCCGATCAATTGCCCGCTCGCCGTCTCCTCCGCCGATTGCTGCGCTGGCGTTTCTCCCGACGACGAAATCCGCTTCGATCATCTCCTCGAGCAAATCTGGATCTGCGGCGAAGAGGGCAAGCCCGCGCAGGTGAGCAGCCTGCACGCCACTGGCCCAGCCGGGCGTCTCCCCGTCGTATCCGACGAACCGGCCACGAGAGCTCTTGCTCGAATGTCCGAGCTGCGTTTGGTGGAAATGCACAATGGCGACGTCCTGCTCACCACGGTAGGCAGCCGTCGCGCCCGCGACGTCGTTCGCCGCCACCGCCTCGCCGAGCGCCTCTTCAAAGACACCTTCGCCATCGATGACACCGAGGCCCGCAACCAGGCCTGCAAGTTCGAGCACATCATCAGCCCCGAGCTGGACCACCGCATCTGCACTTTTCTGGGCCATCCGAAAACCTGCCCCCACGGCAATCCCATTCCCCCAGGCGACTGCTGTGACGCAAAAACGAAAGCCTGACATCGACTCCGCAAATGCCCATCCCCATCGATCAGCGCAAGAAACCAGCCAGCGTAAAGGTCCACGTCACCAGCGGCGCTGGCGTCGACATCACCTGGGCCGATGGCCACGCCAGCCACTACGATTTCCCCTACCTCCGCGAAGAATGCCCCTGCGCCACCTGGACGACGAGCGCATCAAAAAGCAAGAATTCGCCTCCGCGGGTCCCGCGTCGGCTGCGGCCCTGCCGATGTTCAAGCCCAAGCCCCGCGCCACAGCCGCCACCGTCGTCGGCAACTACGCCATCCAGGTCAGCTTCAACGACGGCCACGCCACCGGCATCTACAGCTACGACCACCTCCGCAACATCTGCCCGTGCCCAGAATGCACGAAGACCTTCCGCGCCGCAGGCAATTGATTCCAGGTGGATAAGTGGGCCGGAGACGTCACGCGGAATCTGCTCAATGGAAGCTGTCGTCGAGGGCGGGGGTATAAGAACTTCGCAGGCGCGCCAGCGTCCCGGCGCACTCGGACTGTGAGGCTTGCCGCGTTGTGCCGCTAAGATCCTGCGACTTCAGGCACGTCTTTTGCCGCCAGCGCCGCAGCCGGTTTCTTTGCCGGCGTCAAGGTGATCACCACCACGCTGATCAACACGAGCAGCGTCCCCAGAATCGTGCGCGGGCCCAACGCCTCGCCGCCCAGGAAATATCCAACCACCACGGCCACAATCGGATTCACATATGCGTAGGTGCCGACTTTGGTCGGCGACTCATGATGGATCAGCCACACGTAGGCGGTAAAACCGATGATCGAGCCGGCGACAATCAGGTACAGCAGCGACAGCCACGCTCCGCGCGACACGTTCGACGGATGAAAATTACGAAATTCGCCCAGCGCGCCCGCCGCAATCGCCAGAAACACTCCGCCGGCCAGCATTTGCGCTCCCGAACTCATGACTTTGGAAGGCGGCAGCGGCAATTTGCGCGTAAACGCCGCCGCCACCGACCAGCTGATGGATGCGAAGATCAGCGCCACCGCGCCTAGGCTGTCGATCGGCGCCCCACCGAGGCTTAGCGAACGGCTCATCAGCACGGCCACTCCCCCAATTCCGATCAACAGCGCCAGGCCTAAACGGAAGGTAAGCCTCTGCGTTCGCAGGAAAATGATTTCAGACAGCGCCATAAATACGGGGATCGTAGCCAGCATCACCGCCGCGATTCCCGAGGGCACCCGCTGCTCGGCCCAGAACAACAGCCCATAGTCGAAGACGAAGATGATGATCCCCAGTAAAGATGCGGACCTCCATTGGCGCCAACTCGGTGAGCGCTCGCCCCGCGCCATCATAAAGCCATAAAGAACCACTCCCGCGACAAAGAAGCGCATCGCCGCCAGAATCAACGGTGGAACTTCGCGCACTCCCACACGAATGGCGAGAAATGTCGATCCCCAAACGAAATAGATGATCGCGAAAGCTACAAGCGTCTTCCAAGTCGAGGGATGGTTCTTGGTTTCCATGGCAGATCCCGCGCGGCGAAGCCCCGACCGCGAGTAATTAGCGTAACAGCAATCTCCTTCGCGTTGATTCGATGCTGAGCCCAGAAGCGCCATTGGAAGCCGTCCAATGTGGCCGCACCCGCAGCGCGTAGCAGGCGTCCTTCCGGAACCGCTCTATAGCCGTAAGCACTGATTCTAAAATCTTCCCGATTGCTAAAAAGGCCGATCTGCTAGACTTCGCCTTCAAAAAATGCGAGCATTTTAGTCTGCAGGTCGACACTACCCATACATGAGCAGCATTCCCAGTAGCCCTGCTGTCACACGCAGCCGGGGCAACGGCATTCCGCGCGTCATCGTAGCCACCACAGCTCTCCTGACGTTCATCTCCTTTTGGCGTGCGGCGGCCATCGTTCTGAACGATTTGGCTTCTTCCGCCTACTATGCCGGCGGCGAAGCGGAAGCCTACATCGGGAAAACCGCGCCATGGTTCATTTTGGCCATCATGCTGTTTTCTTACGCGGTCCGCGCGGTCTACGTGGAAAGCTGCAGCATGTTCGTTCGCGGCGGCGTCTATCGCGCCGTGAAGCAATCCCTTGGCGGAACGCTTGCAAAGTTCAGCGTTTCCGCGCTGATGTTTGACTACATCCTGACCGGGCCTATCAGCGGCGTTTCTGCGGGTCAGTACTTGGGCGGCTTGTTGAGCGAACTTTTCCAGCGCGGCCATTTGAGCGGCGCGTTTTCCCAAGCATCCATCAACCACATCGCCACGGGCTTTGCCGTCGTGGTCACTCTCTATTTCTGGTGGGAAAATACCAAGGGCATTCCGGAATCCAGCGAAAAAGCGCTGCACATCATGAAGCTGGTCACCGTGATGGTGGTAATCCTGATCGGCTGGTGCGTTTACACCATCGCCCTGCGCCACTCGCCGCTGCCTCCGCTTCCGCATCCCAGGAATCTTCACCTCACCACTAGCGCTCTGGGCTGGCTCGCTCACAGCAGTTTGCCGCACATGTTCGGCATCATCGCCATTTTCATCGCCCTGGGACATTCCGTGCTGGCCATGAGCGGCGAGGAATCTCTCGCGCAGGTCTATCGCGAGATCGAGAGCCCCAAGCTACCCAACCTCAAGAAGGCTGGCCTGGTCATTTTCGTGTACAGCTTGGTGTTCACGTCGCTAGTTTCGTTCTTCGCGGTGATGATCATCCCCGACGATATCCGCCAAGGCTTTCTCGAGAATTTGATCGGCGGATTGGCCATGAATTTGGCCGGCCCGATCTACATCCGGCTGATCTTCCATGCCTTTGTCGTGGTGGTGGGAACTCTGATTCTGGCCGGGGCGGTGAACACCGCCATCGTCGGATCCAACGGCGTGCTGAATCGCGTCTCCGAAGACGGCGTGCTCAGCTCCTGGTTCCGGCAGCCGCATCCGCGTTTTGGGACCAGCTATCGCATCATCAATATCGTGGTGGGCTTGCAGATCCTCACTATTTTCATCAGCCGCGGCGATGTTACTTTCCTCGCGAACCTCTACGCCTTCGGCGTGATCTGGAGTTTCGCGATGAATGGGCTGGCGGTGCTAGTGCTGCGCTACACCAGTCCTGGCCACCGGGATTTCCAGGTCCCGTTCAATTTCCATATACGCGGCGTGCAAATTCCCGTGGGTCTGGGACTCATCACGCTGACGCTGTTCACCATCGCGGTGGTGAACCTATTTACCAAACCCATTGCCACTATGGCCGGCGGCGTCTTTTCCATTCTGCTATACATCGTGTTCACGGTTTCGGAGCGCCGCGCCACGAATCGCGGCGTCGCTCACGTGGAAATGGATCAGTTCAACCTGGAATTGCAGGGCGAGCTGAGCCCCGAAGCGGTGGGCGCGCGGCCCGGCAATATCCTTGTGCCGGTCAGCAACCACTTCAATCTGTACCACCTCGGGAATGTTCTGGACCGCATCAAGCCGGGACGGCGCGATGTCGTCGTGTTGCATGTGAGACTGTTGCGGCGTTCCGCGTCCGGCGAGAACGAATTGGAAGCGGATCAATTGTTTGGCAGCATCGAACAGCACCTGTTTTCGCAGGCGCTGTCGATGGCGGAGAAACGTGGCAAATCGATTCGCCTCGCGGTCGTGGCGGCCAACGATCTCTGGGACGGTATTTTACGAGCTGCCACCGCTCTGCAATCGAGCACTATCGTCACCGGGCGTTCGGCGAAAGATCCCACGGAAGAGCAGGCGCGGCAGATCGGCGAAGCCTGGGAAAAGCTCGGCGACCAAAAACCGCAGTTCAACCTCGAAGTTCACTTGCCCAACGGCGACAAGATCTACAAAGTGCTTGGGCCGCACGCGCCGAACCTGACCGCCAATGAAGTCCACCTGCTGCATCGTTTGTGGCTGCGCTTCAGCGACGTGCTGGCGCGCGAAGAGTTGCACCATCACGACGTGGTGCACTTCGCGCTGGAAGAAGTGCAAAAAGAAATCGACGAAGGCCAGGAAGATGCGGTCGTCGGCCGTCTGCGCGCGCACCTCGAAGCCAACCAGAACAAGCGCAAACCCAAGACTTAATATAGCCGTTTAAAAACGCCGGCCAAACCTTCTTCAGCGGCTAAAGCCCATTGGTTCTGTGGGCTTCACGCCGGGGCCCTTCGAGGCTCAGGGTAAACTGAAGCCCCGGCCTCCTAAAGAAACAGGACGTCCCTAGCGAGCCTAAGCGGCGAGTTGCGAAGTGCAGTGGCCGCAGCGCTTGGCCTGGATCGGAATGGTCATCGCGCATTGCGGGCAATCTTTCGTCGTCGGCGCCTCGGGCGCGGCCGGCTTTTTGGTCCAGTGATTTACCAACTGTATGATTACGAACACGCAGAACGCCACGATCAGGAAATCGACCACACTGTTTAGAAAGAGGCCATAGTTCAGCGTCGGCGCGCCCGCTTTTTTGGCGGCGTCGAGAGTGTCGAAATGCGTTGGGCCCAGATTGACGAACAGGCCGGAAAAATCAACGTCCCCTAAAACCTTTCCGATCGGCGGCATCAGCACGTCCTGAACCAGAGACGAGACGATTTTGCCGAAGGCCGCGCCGATGATTACACCGACCGCTAGGTCCAACACATTCCCGCGCATGACAAATTCTTTGAATTCCTTGAGCATGAGCCTCTCCTTGGTGCTTCGATCTGGGCTAGGCGGTCGCCCCGTGCGGTTGTTCGCGGCGGGTAGGGTCGTCCGTTGCGCGGATTATATCCGAGGCACGGAGAGAATCCAGCGGGGAAACGCTTGCCGCACAAAATAGTGGCGGCCCTAACGAGGCCGTAAAACCAAAAACGATCCGATCAAACCGCGCAGGATCAGGAGAAGGCCGGCGACGGCGAACAGGCGTCCGACCCAGAGGAACGGCACTCGCGAGATGACCAACATGACTACCCCGAGGAGTGTGAGCGAGAGGCCGCGGGTCCAGTGCTCCCAGCGGGACCACCACTGGCCGGGTTTATATAGAGCGCGCAGGCCCCAGACGATCAAAGCGGCGCTCAGGACGAGCCACGGTAGCTTGCGGCGGTCGAAATAGATCTGGCCGGTAACGCCGAGCCACACGATGAGCGCGCCGAGGAGCACGAAAATCATTTCGATGACCATGCGAAGAAGGCGCTCAGGCTTGAGCATTGCCGTTCTCCAATTTCAGACGCACTAGCCTCAGGCGACGCGCTCGATGCGGACTTTTTGCAGCGTGACCGGGGTGCGCGGGCGATCGCTGGCGTCGCGGGGGAGCTTGGAAATTTTGTCCGCGACGTCTTGCCCTTCGACGACTTCGCCGAAAATGGTGTGCTTGTTGTCCAGCCACGGAGTGGCGGCCACGGTGATGAAAAACTGGCTGCCGTTGGTGCCGGGTCCGGCGTTGGCCATGGAGAGCTTGCCGGCCTTGGAATGTCTCAGCGAGGGATGAAATTCGTCGCCGAAGGTGTAGCCGGGACCACCGCGGCCGTCGCCGCGCGGGCAGCCGCCCTGGATCATGAAGTCGGGAATCACGCGGTGGAAGCCCAGGCCGTCGTAGTAGTTTTTCTTGGTCTTGGCGCCCGTTTTTTCGTCTTTGAATTCCTTGGTGCCTTCGGCCAGGCCGATGAAATTCGCGACGGTGTTGGGGGCTTCCTTTTCGAGCAGGCGGATGACGATGCTGCCCTGCGACGTTTCAAAAACAGCGTAAGTACCTGCGGGTCTGGCCATGAAATCTCCTCAGTAGGATGCAATTTATCCTACACGAGGCTCGGCGGGTGCGCCAGTTTGCGGAGTCGGGGCGGAAGCGGCATCGGCGCTACTAGGCGAGGCGGCGGGACCGTCAGTAGTTAGGGTCGCAGCTTTTCTTTCCGCGCAGAAATTCTTCGAACTGCCGGTAGCAGCTTTCGACCTGGCGTTCCATGCTTACTTGACGGCATTTATGATCTGCGCAGTAGCGACAGAAGTTGTGCGTGGAATAAAGGAAAGGGACGCATTCGCTCCGGTGAGGCCGATAATCCAGGCACGATTTTTGTCGTCGATATGTGTTATTTCCACACCGATTTCCGCTTCGGAGGGAGCGATCCACCGAATGATGCCCTGTCCGGTTACCTTGCGCTTATCATCCGTAAAATCCAGGTGCAACTCCACGGGACCTTCTCGGAGGTTGAGACGGGAGTGGATGCGAAAGCCCCCGCGGCCGAAAGCAAGCAGGCCTTGGCTCAATGCCGCGGCCAGACTGGAAAAGACAGCATCAAGAAGAGTTGCGGGTTGGTCGCCACGAGCCAGCCGCCAAAGGTCGTCGCGTGCGGCCAGCACCCGCGTTACCGCGGCTACCAGATGTTTGCGCTCCACCGGTTTGGCCATCATGGCCTCGACACCCAAATCGTAGGCTTCCCCTGGGCCAATGTCGCTAAAGCCGCTCATGAACATGACGCTGGGCTTGTAGCCTTCCTCGGCTTTGATGCTCTTTAAGAGAGTGATCCCGTCCATGACAGGCATTCGGACATCTGATACGACTACATCCACGTGATTGGCGTGAATGAGTTTGAGAGCTTCGGCCCCATGCTCGGCAAGCAGCACATGGCACCCTTCGCGCCCAAACCATTCCGACATGATGGAGCGCCAATCGGGCTCATCGTCAACCAGCAGTATGGTGGCGTTCTTCAGTTGCATTTGCGGCTCCTTGGGGGAGAGAAAAAGCAAAGCAGGTGTGATTTTCCATTTCGGAGAGTGTGAGTGCTCCTCCGTGTTCTTCGACGATGGATTTTGACAAGCTCAGCCCCAGGCCAGTGCCTTTACCCACCGGCTTGGTGGTAAAAAATGGATCCATGATGCGGGCTCTTAGGTCGGGAGGTACGCCTGGGCCGCTGTCAATCACCGAAAAGACGACGGAATCCTCACGGCTGGCCACTTCCATGCGGATCCACTTCTCTCCCGGACAGTCGACAACGGCGTCGAAGGAGTTCTGCAGCAGGTTAAGCAAGACTTGGGCAATCTGCACCTCGCGACAAGAAACATGCAGCTTGGGGTCTATCGTAGGGGTGTCG
>Ga0210384_10002827_pt1 | contig 20707 bp, 14 predicted proteins | sample IncBWH2MmetaG_FD_160574 | JGI IMG/M metagenome (GOLD analysis project Ga0210384, IMG submission 160574) | Forest soil microbial communities from Barre Woods Harvard Forest LTER site, Petersham, Massachusetts, United States - Inc-BW-H-2-M | ecosystem: Environmental > Terrestrial > Soil >...
CGATGTCAGCCAGCCCACCGTGGTCGATCGCATTCAGCGGCTGCAGCGGCTGGAGACCGTGGTTTATACCATGGACAAGCTGGTGACCGGCGCGAAAGAAAATCCTCTCCTACCGGATTTTCTGACCGGAGATCGCCTCTTGATGATGGTGCACGGCGAAGTTGTCGCCGGAATTGATTTTTCGAATCTGAAACCCGACGAGGTCAAAGTGGACGGCAAGCATGTTCACTTGCATCTTCCCCCGGCGCAGGTGTTCAGCACCCGGCTCGACAGCGGCAAGACCCGCGTATATTCGCGGCAAACTGGAGTGCTGGTGCCGACCGATCCGAATCTGGAAACGCAAGTGCGCCAGGAGGCGGAACGCCAGATGCAGCAGGCAGCCCTAGCCGATGGCATTTTGCGAACGGCCCAGCAGAATGCGGCTTCGACCATCCGCAGTCTGTTGCAGGGCTTGGGATTCGAGAACATTGACTTCGACTAGACCAAACGCCCAGTTCAAAGGACGTTCCAAGGCCGCGGACAAGAGCGTCCGCGCCACACCCTCACCGGTAACTTATGGACTATCCCTTAGGTAACCTCGTCTTCCAGCACCTGCGCAACTAATCTTTCCGGTGGAGGTTTCTATCCACATGAACAACAAATTCTCACACTCGCTGTTAGTCCTGGCAGTTGGTGGCCTTATGGTCGCTGGTTCCGCCTCTGCTCAAACTACTACTACTACTTCCGGTGCGGGCCCGGGCGTTGTCGATCCCGGCCATCCGCGCGTCAATCAAGTAAATCGCCGCGAGGCAAGGCAGCAACAGCGCATTGGCAACGGCGTCAAGAGCGGGAAATTGAATTCGCAGCAGGCAGCCCACCTCGAGAAGCGCGAGGCCAGCGTGCAGAACCGCGAACAAAAAGACATGGCGAAGCACAACGGCCATCTCACCAAGGCCGAGCAGAAAGGGATCAATCGCCAGCAGAACCGAATCAGCAAGAGCATCTATAAGGACAAGCATCCCAAGCAGTAATCCGGACGAGCCGGTACGAAATCGACGCGAGGGACAGCCGCAGGCTTACTGCGGCTTTTCTCTGCGCACTATTTTTTCAGCAAGCGGATGTACTTCACCAGATCGCGGATCTGGTCTTTGGAGAGTTTGCGGTCAAACGACGGCATCCGATTCTTGCCCTTGCTGATGATGGCAAAAAGCTCGTCGTCCGATCGCTCCTGCACCTCGTCTGCACCCAAGGGACGCAGCCTCAGGTTCTTGCCGAGCATGGTGTCGCCCGTTCCGTGTTTGCCGTGGCAGGCCGAGCATTTTGTCTTGTAGATATCCGCTCCGCTGTCGGCGAATGCGTAAGTGGAAACCATAAGCGTCAGCAGAATTAGGGCGAGCGACGGCTTTCCGCCGCGCGGAAGAGCTAGTTTGCGATTAGAAAATGTGACCGCAGCGGCTGCACTCAAAACGTCGCTGTTAGCGCAGCGCTGAAGCGCTGCGCCACCCAAAATCAAGCGCAACGTCGAGTTTTTCAGCAACCTGTCAACCCCCTTCCAACCCAGCGTATAACTCCGCAAATCTGATTTTACCAGTTCAATTTCAATGCAAACTGGAACTGGCGCGGGTCGTAAGAAGCGGTGGGCCGACCGGCGTTGGTGAAGAGCGGGCTGACGGCCGCCACGTTGTAGCGGTTGGCGATGTTGAACATGTCGGCGATGAGATCCATGTTGAATCGCTCGCCGAAGTAGATGCGCTTGGCGACGCGCAGATCGTTGAAGACAGTCCATGGCGTGACGCCGGCGTTGCGGCCGAGGTTGCCGTCGAGCGAGGCGAGCGTGCCATTGAAGTCGAGGATGCAGGGCTCCTGAAAAATTCCGGTGGGAGAGTACTTCGACTTGACCGGCTGATTTCCGATCGACGTGCACGCCGGGTTCTCGAAGGTGTTGGGCCGACCGGTCAGGGAAGACAACTGGAGGTTGTCGCCATTGCCGGTGAGGATGTTGAACGGACGCCCGGAGCCGAATTCAATCAGGGGAGCGACTGTCCAGTTGCTGAAAAGTTTGCTGGCAAAGCCGTCGCCGCTGAGCCTCCCTGACTGGTAGACGCCGCTGAAGACGAAACGATGACGCTGATCGAAGGTGGAGGTGGAGCGATCCGCGCTCGGGAAATAGCTGTCCTGCGGGGTGAGCGTGGCCTGCAGGTCGGTCGAATCGTCGATCGCGTGCGACCAGGTGTAGGACGCCAGGAACTCGTAATGGTGGCTGAAGCGCTTGCGGAGATTGACGGTCAGGCCATTGTAGTTCGAAGTGCCGTTCGAATAGTTGGCGTCCATGTCGCCAAAGGGGATGCAGCCCGTGTAATCGAACGTGGGCGGCGCGGGGTTGCATTTCGCATTGAACCCCGGGAGGGTAGCGAGAAGAGCTTGGGCCTGCGCCACGCAAGCGGCTTGGCCATTCAAATAGAATGCGGCGGCAATGGAGGGGTTTAGGCCGCCAGGGCGGAAGAAGTTCATCAGGGAGGAATCGACCCAACGGGGGTCGCAGTTGGGGTTGCTAACGGTGAAGGGACTGGCGAAGCTTTGACCGGCCGCGGCGGCGGCAAAGAAATTGGCCGTCATCAAGTCGCCGCGAATGGTGCTGGCGTTGATGGGGCGATTGAGGTGGCGGCCCAGGTTGAGGTTGTAGGCCAGGCTGAGGGCGAAGCCGTTGCCAAGGTCACGCTCGATGGTCAGGTTCGCTTGCTGCGAGTAGGCGTAGACGAAGTTTTTTGCCTGCGGATAACCGAACGGCTGGAAGCCAAGCGGCAGGAACGTTCCTTGAGCCAGGTTGAGGTAGTTTTGGTTGAGGAAGACCGAACTTGATGGTGAGGTAACGCCGCAACTCGGATCGCCGGTACCGCAAGAAAACCGTTGTTGGTTCGGTGAGTAGTTCAACGCGGCGAGGACGGCGGAACTCCCAGTTGGCGAGCACGGCGAAGCAACCGAACCCGTGGCGGATGGCGTCAGCCCCTGGAAAATCGGCCACGCATTCAAGTTGCCTGGGTCTCCGGGACCATTGCTGCAAAGTCCGGTGCCGGCAAACGCCAGCTGACCGCTGCTAGAGCCGTCCGAGGCATCGCCCAAAAAGTACAGCCCGAGCAGCGGGTGATCGTAGAAAATTCCGTAGGAGGACCGTATTACTGTCTTACCGTCGCCCTTGGGATCCCATGCAATACCGATTCGCGGCTGAAAATTGTTTTTGTCCGTCTGAATTCCCTTCTGCAGCCCCAACGTTTGGTAGGCCGGCAGAGCCAGTCCCTGAGGCGGCCTGAACTTCGTCGGGAACTCCACGTCATAGCGCACACCATAGTTGAAGGTCAGGTTGCGGCGGACCCGCCAGCTGTCCTGCCAGAAAAGACCCAGCGGGATGTTGTGGAATGAATCGCTCGGACTGCCAAGACCCTGAATGTAGTCTCCCGGCAACCCGGCTCCATAAGCCTGAACCGGGGACAGCCCAGGGAAATTGGGCAGACTCGAAGGATCCGGATTGACAAATCCGAATAGGGCAACTTCAGATTCGGGGATGCTCCCGACATCGTACACACCGCCATAGTTCACCGTAAACGTCGCTTTGATCGGCAGGAAGTTGAAGTCGCCTCCGAACTTGAGATCATGGCGCCCAAGCGACCAGGAAAAGTTGTCCGTGAACTGATATCTCTTCTCGGTGCGCTTGATATACGAATAGGGCTCGCGTCCGAAATAGGCAAAGCCCGGGATGTTCACCGCTGGGTCCGACCCTCCCGGAGTTGCCGTGTTATAGAAGTACGACAGCCCGCGCCGAGCGTACTGGAACCGAGCCTCGTTCACCTTATTGTTTCCAATCGTCCATGTATCCTGCACGACTCCCGCCACGTCGCGATACGTCTGCTGCGATGTGCGCGAGTATGAGTTCTGACCAAACGGCTGATCTTGTCCACTGACCTCGATTCCCGTAACCGTGCTCGGACTTGCGTTGACGCGTAGCGTCAGACGGTTGCTACTGTTTACGTTATGGTCCAGACGCAGTGAATAAAGGCTGGTCCCTTCGAACACCGGGAAGTTGCCCTGCTGCGAGGCCAGTGATTGATAAGAGGCTGGCACAAAGCAGTTTCCAGGCGGTGGGCACGTGGTCGGGAAGCCGACGATCTGAGCCCCCCCGGTAAAGGCGGCGGGCCATTGTCCGTTGATGGCCTGGCCGGAGGAGGCGCCCGCGAGAAACACATACTGGTCCACCTCGGCCTTATAAGCGGGACTGGCTGCCTCTGTCGCTTGAACGGCCGGGTTGGTGAGGAAACCAATCTGGTCGGCAGTTAATAGCACATTGCCAGCAGGTGCGAATGGAATGAGTCCAAAACATGTCTGGCTGTTGGCGGCAAGGCAGTCCTGCCCGATGCTCGAAAACCCCGTCTCATGCCGCCGCGTAGTTTCATAAGCGAAGTAATAATACGTTTTGTCCTTCTTGATGGGGCCCCCGAAAGCTACGCCTCCCTGCACACGGGTGTAAGCAGGATTGGGCGTTGTGCTGAAGGGGTTGACGGCTTGGAAATTGCGATTGCGCAGATATCCGTAGACGTCGCCGTGGAAGTCGTTCGATCCGGAGCGAGTGATGATGTTGACCACGCCGCCCGAGGCGCGTCCGTATTCGGCGGCGTAACTGTTGGTGATGATCTGGAATTCCTGCACCGCCTCTTGCGAGACGGTGGAGCGGACGCCGTTGACGGAGTTGTCGGTGGCGTCGGCGCCATCGACGTTGACCAGGTTGGAACGGCCGCGCTGGCCGCTCATGTTGAGGCCGGAGGTCGGCGCGGCGCCGGTGTTGGGCGCGTTATCGCGGAGGACTTGCGAATCGGTGAGCGTGAAATTGATGTAGTTGCGGCCGTTAATCGGCAGATTGTCAATGCGGCGCTGGCCGATGGTGTCGGTGGTGGAACTGCGCGCGGTTTCTATCAGTTCGGCCTGGGAGCTGACTTCGATGACTTCTTTGCCGCCCGCGACGGTGACCGTGATGGGTAACTCGGCCATCTCGCCGACGGTGATGGCGACGCCGGTGGCTTCGGTTTTGGCGAAGCCGGGTGCGTCCACAGTGACGGAATAAACGCCGGGAGCTAACTGACGCACACTGTAGCCGCCCTGGCCGTCGCTGCTGCCGGCGCGTTCCAGGCCCTTGGCGACGTCCCGCGCGGTGACGGTGGCGTTGGTCACAACTCCGCCCTTCGGATCTTTCACGCTGACATGGAGGTCGCCGGTGGAGGCGCCCTGAGCTAATGCAAATTGACGGATGAGCAAAAACAAGGCCGCGAAAAAGAACAGACGCAATGACACTGACGCTTTCATAGGGCTCCTGGAATCTTCCGCATCATTAACATTGCGGAAGGCGGGAATCAAAGTGCGCGGTTTATGACCAACTGCTTGAACGTCGAGCACGTCGTGAGGACGGGATACCGCTGATAGGTATATCACGGCAGGGTGTTTCGGCAAGCGATAAGGCGGATTCTGGCTGGCGCAGGTCCTACACGCAGAGACTGTCTTTGTTGCGGCCTTGGTCCGCGCATTGCGTTTGCGGTTGCGTTTCTTTAGATTCTTGGAACGAGAGACTTCTTGGAGCGATACTGCTGGCTCGTCAGAGAGTCTTTGTGCCTTCTTCTATGCCTTCCGAAAATATGCCTTCCAGAAATTTCAATGGACATTCCATGACGGACGAACTGTTGCGGGTGATGGTGTGTCCGCCGGGCAATGCGGGGTGGAATGTTTCCGGAAAGGCTTCGGCATGGCGGGAGCTCGGATTTCGGCATGCTCCTGATTTCCCGGCGGCGCAGACGCAGCATGCGGTGCTTTGCCGTTTGCTCAGCGAATGCGGCGCCGAGGTCGTGTGTCTACCTCCGACGGAATCTCTTACGCTCGATGCGGTCTATGCACACGACGCGTCGCTGGCCACGGACTATGGTCTCATCCTGATGAATCCAGGAAAGAATAGTAGGGTGCCGGAGGCGCGGGCTCATGCAGATTTTTGCGGGCCACTGGACATTCCGGTGCTTGGCGAGATACGGCTGCCAGGGATTTCCGAATCCGGTGACATCGTTTGGCTTGATTCGCGGACGCTACTCGTCGGGGATGGCTATCGGACGAACAAAGCGGGAATTGCGCAGATGCGGTCTCTGCTCTCCTCCAACAATGTTAAGGTGCTGTCGGCGCCGCTGCCTTATGGACCGGGGCCTTCGGCTTGTCTGCATCTGATGTCGCTGATGAGCGTGCTCGATGAAGGGACCATTCTGGTCGATCTGCCGTGGCTGGCGGTAGAGACTGTGGGACTGCTGAAGGGGCGCGGCTTCCGGCTGATTGAGATGGAATACTCCGAACGCGACTCGCTTGCATGCAACGTGTTGGCGCTCGGCCAGAAGCGTCTGATTGCGCTCGAAGAAAACGCCAAAACGAATCAGCGCATGCGCGACGCGGGGTTTGAGGTGCTCACGTTCCCCGGATCGGAGATATGTGTTAATGGAGCGGGCGGGCCGACGTGCCTGACGCGGCCGCTGCTGCGGAGACAAACGACCGAGGGGAATGTTGCGGACTGAGCGCGTGAGACGCGTTTACTGCGCACTCGAGCCTCAATGGTAATATCAGGTTCTTGAGAAAGGAACCTAGGCATGAAACGAATCGCAGTGGCACCCTTGATGTTGCTGATTTTGGTCGGACCGGCGTTGGCTAAGGTGCACAAAGACATGTATCCGGTCGCATGCACGGTGTTGTGGCCTGCGGTGAAAGATACGCTCCGCAACTCGGGGAAGTACGGGATCTTGGGCATGGACAGCAGCGAAATGACCGCTACATACTCCATGGGCATTGGGTCGATCGGCCAGAAGAGGGTCAACTCCGTGGTGCTGAATGGGAAAGGGGACAGCTCCTGCGAGATGCAGACCCAGTCCGGCTTCAGCGGCCTAGGGAACAATGACGCGGGCGACTTCAAGAAGCGCGTGGATGAGTCTCTCGCCAAGCAGCAGGCGTCGCAGCCGGCTCCGCCCGCAAAGCCGGAGAGCCCCACTAAGTAACTTGCCCACCATCCGGGCGTTGTTCGTTCTCCGCCGCAATGTGCGTGAGAGTAGCTGGGCCAATCTGGTTTGCCCCCGCCCGGGCTGGCGTTTCCTCACGACCCCGTTCCGTCCGGCTTGGTAGAATCAAAGGGAATGCTTTTGCCCTTCGTCCGCGAACTTTTCGCGGAGGTGGAACAGTTACCTGCCTTCAGGCGTGCCGCCTCCCATCTGCGGGAGAGCGCGGGACGGATGAGTGTCACTGGACTGTCCGCGGCGGCCAAGGCTCTGATCATCATTTTGTTGCGACGCACGGTCGAGCGTCCGTTCGTGCTGGTGGTGGCCGACAACCGCGCTGCCGAAGAGCTGTTGCCGGTGCTGCGCGCGTTCTGCGAACTGACCGGAGCCGCGGACCCAGACTCGGTCGTAAGCTGTCCGGCGCGCGATGTGCTTCCCTTCCAGAATTTGTCACCGCATCCGGAGATTCAGGAAGAACGCGCGACGGCGTTGTGGAAAATCGCGACGGGCCGCGCCGCGATCGTCGTTTCTCCGGTGACCGCGACCACAATTCTTCTTCGTTCCGCCGACTACTACGCCGACCTGGCGCGGGTTCTCCGTCGCGGCGAGTCTTTCGACCTGGAGCGGCTGCTCGAGCACCTGAACACGGTCGGCTACAGCGCTACCGATGTCGTGGAAATGCCGGGGCAGTACGCCGCTCGCGGCGGCATTCTGGATGTGTACTCGCCGGAAGCAGACCGCCCGGTACGCGTCGAGTTTTTCGGGGATGAAGTCGAGTCGATGCGAAAGTTCGATCCGGCTAGTCAGCGATCCTCAAACCCGGTCGATGAAGCGCTGCTGCTCCCACTCACGGAAACGCCAGTCACGGAAGAACTACTTGGTTCGATCAACGCGCGCCTGTCAGGGAAACGTATTACGGGATCGGCGGAGATTGTGGAGCAAGCGGTGCGCGACTCCGGCGCCGGAGTTTTTCCGGGATGGGAGTTCTACGCTCCGGTGGCGGGCGCTGACCGCAGCATTTTCGATTTGCTTCCGGATGCGCGGGTGATTCTCGACGAGCCCGCGGCGCTGATGCAGGAGCTCGACAAAGTGTGGGCCCGCATAGAAGAAGCGCACGAGCGCAGCGGAGTGGGAAACCTGGTGCGTCCTGCCGATCTTTATTTGACGCCGGAAAGCTGGCGGGAAAAAACCGCGGCACTCTCCGGAGCCGATTTTGAATATCTGGCGATGGCGCGCGTGGCCCACGAAGCCCGCAAGGAGAGAGCGGAAGCAGCTTTTCTTTCGCAGCCGGCCACGCGCTTCCACGGCGCGGTGCCCGCCATGATCGAGCAGGTTCAGAAGTTGGTCGCCGGCGGCACGCAGGTGGTTCTGGCCGCTCCCAACACGGGAGAAGTCGAGCGCCTCGCCGATATGTTCACCGAGTACAACGCCTCGTATCGTCTGGGAAGCCGCACCCGCAGCGGAGAAAGCTATGCTGACGAAACTTCTTACTTTGCCGGCGACGTGCTCACCACTACGCTGCTCAAGGCTTACCTTCCCGACGGTTTTGTTTTGCCGGAAGCGCATTTCGCGATTTTTGGAGCACGCGACCTGTTCGACGAATCGGACCTGGTGGCGGCGCGACCGCAACGGCAGAAATCGAAAGTCTCGGCCTTCCTCTCGGACTTCCGCGATTTGCAGGTGGGCGATTACGTGGTTCACGTAGAGCACGGTATCGGGCAGTATCAAGGTCTGAAGGAAATTAACCAAGGCGACGGCGCGGCGGAATTCATGCTGCTCGAATACGCGGACGCAGCGCGGCTTTATGTTCCGCTTACTCGGCTTGATCTGGTGCAGAAGTATCGTTCATCGGAGGGCGCGAAGCCTGTCCTGAATCATCTTGGCACGCAGGCATGGGGCAAAACGAAAGCCCGCGTGCGCAAGGCGATGAAGGACATGACCGACGAGTTGCTCAAGCTCTATGCGCAGCGCCAGTCCGCGCGCGGTCACATCTTTCCGGCCGATACCGAGTGGATGAAGGAGTTCGAAGATTCGTTCGAATATAGCGAGACCGAGGACCAGGCGCAGGCCATTGCCGACGTGAAGCGCGACATGGAGTCGCAGCTCCCCATGGATCGCCTGTTGTGCGGCGACGTCGGTTATGGCAAGACCGAGGTTGCGATGCGCGCTGCCTTCAAGGCTTTGAGCGACAACAAGCAAGTCGCCGTGCTCGCGCCCACCACCGTTCTTGCCTTTCAGCACTACGAGACCTTCAAGCAACGATTCGCGCCGTTCCCGCTCACGGTCGAAATGATCAGCCGCTTCCGGACCGCCAAGCAGGTCAAAGAAATTCTGCAAAAAGTGGAAGCCGGCAAAGTGGACATCCTGATCGGCACCCACCGCCTGCTCTCCAAGGACGTGAAGTTCGCCGACCTCGGCCTGCTGGTGGTGGACGAGGAACAGCGCTTCGGCGTCCGCCACAAAGAGCGCATCAAGCAGATGCGCACGGAAGTCGACGTGCTCACGATGTCAGCGACGCCGATTCCGCGCACCCTGCACATGTCGCTGGTCGGCCTGCGCGACATGAGCGTGATTGAAACGCCGCCCAAGGACCGAATGGCGATCCAGACCGTGGTGGCGAACTGGGACGAAAAGCTGATCCAGTCTTCGATCGAACAGGAAATCGACCGCGGCGGCCAGGTCTATTTCGTGCACAACCGAGTCGACACCATCTGGGAGATTGCCGCCAAGATTCAATCGCTGGTTCCGGGTGCGCGCATCACCGTGGGCCACGGGCAGATGGGCGAAGGGGAGTTGGAAAAAGTGATGCTGAAATTTATGCATCACGAAGCGGACATCCTGGTCTCGACCACGATTATCGAGAACGGTCTCGACATCCCGCTCTGCAACACGATCATCATCAATCGGGCCGACCGGCTGGGCTTGTCGGAGCTCTATCAGCTTCGCGGACGGGTGGGCCGCTCGAATCGTCGCGCCTATGCCTACCTGCTTCTGCCCGCGGAAATCGAGTTGACTCCGATCGCGCGGCGCCGTCTCGCTGCTTTGAAAGAATTCTCCGACCTCGGCGCCGGTTTCAAGATTGCTGCGCTTGATCTCGAACTGCGAGGCGCGGGAAATCTTCTGGGCGGAGAGCAGAGCGGCCACATCGAGGCGGTGGGATTCGAACTTTATACGCAGATGCTGGAGCGCGCCGTGCGCGAGATGAAGGGCGAGGCGGGCGTTGAAGTTGCGGAAATCCAGCTCAATCTCGGTCTCAACATCCGCATTCCTTCCGACTACATAAAGGAAGAGAACCAGCGGTTGCGGATGTACAAGCGTGTCGCGGGAGTGGAGACTGAGTCGCAGTTGCACGACGTGCGCTCAGAGTTGATCGATCGCTACGGCGAGACGCCGCGCGCGGTTCGCAATCTGCTTGAGTACGCCGCGCTCAAATTGCAAGCGACGCGGGTCGGCGCCAATGCCATTGAGCGCAAGCGAGAGTTTGTGAACATCAAGTTCAGCCAAAATGCTTCGATTGATCCGGGGAAGCTGGCGCGCTTTGTCGCATCGCAGCGGGGCACGCAATTTACTCCGGACGGGACGCTGAAGTTCTCGATAAAGATCGACAGCGCCGGAGGGATCCTGCAAACGCTGCGCGACCTGCTGGAAGAGCTGGAAGCGCGCGAAATCCCCGCGCCAGCGGGCGAGGCAATCAGCAGTTTAGAATGATTCCGCGATGAAGCCGACACCCGAACGACGAAGCAATAGCGAGCGCCGTAAAATCCGGACCGTCCGCAAAGCGATTTTTCCCGCCGCCGGATTGGGCACCCGCTTCCTCCCGGCCACCAAAGCTCAGCCAAAAGAGATGCTGCCGCTGGTCGATAAGCCCATCATTCAGTATGGCGTAGAAGAGGCGCTGGCGGCCGGATGCGACCAGATCATCATCATCACCGGACGCGGCAAGAGCGCAATCGAAGATCATTTCGACGTCAGCTACGAGCTGGAGAAAATGCTCGAAGAGAAGGGCAAACACGACTTGCTCAAGATCGTGCGCCAGATTTCGGACATGATCCACGTAGCCTACGTGCGTCAGAAGGAAGCGCTGGGCCTGGGACACGCCGTGCTCACCGCACGTGAATTGATTGGCGACGAACCGTTTGCCACGCTGCTCGCCGACGACGTCATTGACGCAAGGGTGCCGGTGCTCAAGCAGTTGATGAATGTTTTCGACGAGAAACACTGTTCTGTGATCGCGACGCAGATTGTCGACGGGCCGGCGATTTCTTCTTATGGCGTGTTGAAGGCGAAAGAGGTTGCGGGCTCCGGCGGCAAACTCTACGAAGTGCTCGACCTGGTGGAAAAGCCGAAGGTGGCGGATGCGCCTTCGAATCTGGCCGTGATTGGACGCTACATTCTGACGCCGACAGTCTTCGAAACACTTTCCGATATTAAGCCGGGGGCGGGCGGCGAGCTGCAGCTCACCGACGGACTTCGCGGACTGCTGCACCGCGAGAAAATATACGCGTACGTGTATGAGGGACGCCGCCACGATACCGGCGACAAAATTGGCTTCCTCAAAGCTACGGTTGAGTTTGCCCTGAAACGCGAAGATTTGGGCGCGGAGTTCCGCGAATATTTGAAAAGTTTGAAATTGTGAGGCGCGCCCCCACCCACGTCTTCGTTCGCGGTTTTGCTTATTCTTCCATCGTCGAATTCAACTTCTTTGATTTCTCTTCGACGCCGCGCGCAAGTTTCTCTTTGTGCGCCCCCAGTCTCTTCGCGATCGCTGCATCCGCGATCCCGAGTATCTGTGCGGCCAAAATTCCTGCATTCGTCGCACCGGGCTTGCCGATGGCGACGGTTGCGACCGGAATGCCCGCTGGCATTTGCACGGTTGCAAGTAGTGAATCCATACCTTGGAGGGAGGTTGAGGGGATGGGGACGCCTATCACCGGCAAGGTGGTGTGCGCCGCGATAACGCCTGCCAGGTGCGCCGCTCCACCCGCGCCCGCGATGATCACGCGAATGCCGCGTCCAGCGGCCTTGCGGGCGTAGTCGGCGGTACGGTCGGGCGAGCGGTGGGCTGACGTTACATCCATCTCGTAGGCGATCCCGAATTCATCGAGAGCCTTTCCGGCTTCGCGCATGATCTCCAGGTCGGAGTCGCTGCCCATCACGATTGAAACGAGTGGCTGGCTCATAATCGGTTTGCTTCCCTCTCCTGCCCAGCCCCTAAACGGGGCACCTGATTTAGAAGAATTTTATGGCATCGCCAAAGCGATGCCCGGATACGGCGCCGTGCGTCGGGGACACGATGTTTTGTTTGCGAGGTCTGCCGCAGTCCGCTAGCTCTTCTTCAGCGCCCTCGCCGCAATATCTCTGCGATATTGGGCGCCCTCAAAGCCGATCTTTGCGCACGCTTCGTAGGCGCGCTGCACCGCCGTTTGCAACTCCGCAGCCCGCGCCGTGACTCCGAGCACGCGGCCGCCGGAACTATAGAAAGCGCCGTCACGCTTGGATGTCCCGGCATGGAAGACTTTTACTCCGTCCTTTGTCGCCTCCTCCAGGCCGATAATTTTCTTGCCCGCCTCGTAGCTCCCTGGATAACCGCCCGAAGCCATCACTACACATACCGCCGCCTCGTTCGACCACCTGAAATCGCCGTCGCTGGTGCGGCCGTCGATCGATGCCTCCATCGCCTCGACCAAGTCGCTTTCGAGGCGCATCAGAATGGGCTGCGTCTCGGGATCGCCGAAGCGGCAGTTGAATTCGAGCACGATGGGCCCGCGCGCGGTCATCATCAGGCCGCAATAGAGAACGCCCTTGTACTCCGCGCCTTCGGCCTTCATGCCGGTGACGACGGGCCGCGCGATGTGGGCGACGAGCCAGTCGCGCATCTGGTCATCGACGATGGTCCGCGTGGTGTAGGCACCCATGCCGCCGGTATTCGGACCGGTGTCGCCGTCGCCCACGCGTTTGTGATCTTGCGCAGCGACCAGCGGCGCGACTCGCTCGCCGTCGCTTACGACCAGAAACGAGAGCTCGTCGCCTTGCAGAAACTCTTCCAGCACCACGCGGGATCCGGCTTCGCCGAGCATCCTGCCGCTGAGCATTTCATTGGCGACGGTCGAGGCCTCATCTTTGCTTTTGGCGATGACCACGCCCTTGCCGGCAGCCAGCCCGTCGGCCTTTACCACGATCGGAGCGTGGAAGTGCGGCAGCGCATCGCGAACGTGTTCCGAAGAATCGCAAATCGCGTAATGAGCGGTGGGAATACGGTGGCGGTGCAGGAATTTCTTGGCAAAGCTCTTGCTGCTCTCGAGCCGCGCTGCGGCCCTGGTTGGGCCGAATGTGCGCCAGCCGCGCCGCGTAAATTCGTCCACCAAGCCGAGCATCAGCGGCAATTCGGGTCCCACGATGGTGAGGTCGGGCTGGATCTGGTTCGCAAGCGCGATCATTGAATCGAGGCTTTTGACGTCGACTGCGACGCACTCCGCCTCGTCCGCGATCCCGCCATTGCCCGGCGCGCAATAGATTGTCGCGACCCGCGGCGACTGCCGGAGCTTCCACACCAGTGCGTGTTCGCGTCCGCCACTGCCGATGACGAGGACTTTCATAAGTCGAGACATTCAAGGGTAGGGGCGCGAGAAGATCATGTCAAACCGAAACCGATTGCAGAGGGCAGAGGTCAGATTGCAGAGGTGAAAACCAAACCCACTCGCTTCTGATTTTCGCGAAAAGGCCCCCCTCACCGCCAAGCCTGAGCACCTCTGCAATCCGACCTCTGCCCTCTGCAGTCTTCCGGTTAACCGTGCTTAACGCTTCGCCGTATAATAAGGTCCAGGTGATCACAGTTTCCAAGGAAGACTACCTCAAGGCCATTCTCGAGGCCGAGAGCGAAGGCGAGACCGTCATTTCGGCGACGCTCGCGCACTGGCTCAAAGTTTCGCCTCCGGCCGTAACCATGGCCGTGCGCCGGCTGAAGAAAGACGGCTGGGTGCGGGTGAATGCCGACGGACGCGTTCGCTTGACCGCTGCCGGAAAGAAGATTGCCCGCAAGCTGACGGTTCGCCACCACCTGATCGAGCGCATGCTCGCCGAAATGTTTGGCATGGAATGGTACAAGGTCCACGACGAGGCGGAACGCCTGGAGCACGCGGTCTCGCCGGATTTCGAGGCCAGGCTGCTCGCCAAACTGGGGCGTGGAGTCGCTTGTCCGCACGGCAATCTCACTGAACTGGAGAGTCCCGCCAGCCGTCGCCGCCGCGGCCTGCTGCTGCTCTCGGAAGCCGAAGCCGGGAAGAACTACAGCGTAAGCGGGATCTACGAGCGCGACCGGCACCTGTTGGAGTTTCTGGAAGCGCGCGGCATCCGGCCCGGGGCCAAGCTCAGCTTGATCGAACGTAACTATGACAAGACGCTCGCTATCCGGACTGCCGCGCGTACTGTAGTTCTGGGCCGGCCCGCAGCGGACCGAGTGTGGATTTCACCAACGTCATCCCGTCCGCTATAGTTAAATTGCCTTAATTAACTATCATTAATATCAGATGGTATACTGCGGTTGACTCGCTGTTATATCGGAAACACGGAAGCTGAGAAAGGAAGATGAGAAAGACGGAAATCCCAACGGATATGAAGACGCCGGCGGGCTCGGGCTTGCCACCGCCCGAGACCGAGGCTCGCAGTAGCGGCCACGTATCTTTGGAAGGCGTGCACAGTTCGGTTGAGGTGCCGCACCATGAGGCGGGATTCTGGGAGCAATGGCGCGCATTCGTGGGACCGGCGATTCTGGTCAGCGTCGGCTACATGGACCCCGGCAACTGGGGGACAGACCTGCAAGGCGGCGCAAGGTTCAAATACGCGCTGTTGTGGGTCGTGGGCCTCGCCAGCCTGATGGCGATCTTCATGCAAGTAATTTCCGCTCGCTTGGGCGTCGTGACCGGCAAGGATCTCGCCCAATGCTGCCGCGATTGGTATCCCCGGTGGACCCGTTGGCCAAACTGGCTGATGAGCGAAGTAGCGATCGGCGCCTGTGATTTGGCGGAGGTGCTGGGCAGTGCCGTGGCCCTCAACTTGATGTTCCACATTCCCCTGCTGTGGGCGGTCATCATCACGGGCTTGGACGTGCTGCTGCTCCTGGCTTTGCAGCGCTTTGGGATGCGCACCATCGAAGCCATCGTCCTGCTGCTGATTGCCACGATCGGTGTGTGCTACTTCATCGAGATTTTCATTCTCCCGCAAACCCAGCCCAGTTTTCTGGAAATGGGGCGGGCGCTGATTTCGCCGCGCTTTGGTCACGCGGGGATGTTATACGTCGCCATCGGTATCATCGGCGCCACGGTGATGCCTCACAACCTGTATCTGCACTCCGCCCTGGTGCAGAGCCGCAAACTGCAGAAAGACGAGCCGTCCATTCGGAGCGCGATCCGCTTCAACACGATTGATTCAATCGTGGCACTGACGGTCGCTTTCTTCGTCAACGCCGCGATTCTGGTGCTGGCGGCGACGGTGTTCTTTGGCAAGGAAAGCGTGATCGCGTCGGGCGGGCAGCTGGTCAGGTTTAGCGCCGACAGCGATTGGATTCGGGTCGCATACTTGACGCTGGCGCCGTTGCTAGGGGCGGCTGCCGCGAGCACGCTGTTTGCGGTGGCGCTGCTGGCCAGCGGCCAGAGCAGCACCATCACGGGAACGCTCGCCGGGCAAGTCGTGATGGAAGGCTTTATGCATTGGCGAATCAAACCGTGGGTACGGCGGCTCATCACCCGCACCCTCGCCATCTTGCCGGCAGTCTTGATTATCGGACTGCGGGGCGACAGCAGCGTTACGGATTTGCTGACGTTGAGTCAGGTAGTGTTGGCCCTGCAGCTTCCGTTTGCGATGCTTCCTCTGCTGCACTTCACAAGTTCCGGCAAGCGCATGGGAGCTTGGAAGAACGGCTGGTTTCTCCTGGCCGCTGGTTGGGGCAGTGCTATTCTGATCACCGCAATGGACCTCTACGGCCTGCCGGACTCGCTGAAAGCCGCATGGCAGGTGATTGTCGGCGGATGACGCCGGGACCCCGAGCGTCGGCAGAAACGGAATAACCATGTACGACACCATCCTGGTGACGTTGGACGGCACGCCCACTGACCGGGCGATTATCGAACACGTTAAGCAGCTTGCGAAGCTCGCGCACAGCAGGTTAGTGCTGCTTCACGTGGCCGATGGATGGGCAGCCAGAACCTATGGCCGGGACGCGGTCAGTGCGGAAATCGCGGAAGACACTGCCTACCTGGAAAAAGTTCGGGCCGAGTTTGAATCTGCTGGCATCCCTACCCAGGCCGAACTCGCCTACGGTGAACCTGCGAAAGAGATTATCGAATGGGTCCAGAAGAAGGGGTGCGACCTGGTGGCCATGAGCACACACGGACACAGATTTCTTGCCGACGTCTTTCTGGGCACGACGGCCAGCCGGGTCCAGCACAGCATTAGTGCGCCGGTGCTGCTCCTCAGAGCGAAAGGATGACTTAACCGGCAAGTCCGGCTAGGCTTTTCGCTGCAACAGGTCCCATTGATTGCCGTACAAGTCTTCGAAGACGGCGACAGTGCCGTAGGACTCTTCGCTCGGCGGGCGCGTGAACTTTACTTTGCGCGCGGTCATTTCGTTGTAGTCTCGCCAGAAATCGTCGGTGTGCAAAAAGAGAAAGACCCGACCACCGGTCTGGTCACCGATACGACTCGCTTGCTCGGGTGTTGCTGCCCGGGCCAGAAGCAGGCTTGTCCCCTGGGAACCCGGCGGAGCGATTAGCACCCAGCGCTTGTCTTCGCTCAAACGAGTATCTTCAATCAACTTGAAGTTAAGCGTGCGAGTGAAGAATGCGATCGCTTCATCGTATTCGCGCACGACCAGCGCTACATGGCCCACAGTCTGGTTCATGGTTGGCTCTTACTTTAACTGAAACAGGGTCGCCCGTCCCCACACCAGCCTTTGAAAACGAATTACACTATTAGTTCCGAGTCCGCATCGTTTTCGGTCCTGTGCCGGAGCTTGTGAAGGAAGGCCATCATGTCATCGAATAGTTTTGGCGCCCGCGCAACTTTCAAAGTCGGCAACAAAGAATACGAACTCTACCGTCTCGACGCTCTCGACAAGCAGGGCATCTCCACCCGGCACTTACCGTTTTCGCTCCGCATTCTGCTGGAGAACCTGCTGCGCACCGAAGACGGGCGCAATGTGACGAAGGAAGAGATTCGCGCGCTCGCGGCATGGAACAAGAATTCGAGGCCGGAAAAAGAAATCGCCTTCACGCCCAGCCGCGTGCTCCTGCAGGATTTCACCGGCGTCCCCGCGGTGGTGGATCTTGCCGCCATGCGCGACGCGATGAAGCGCCTGGGCGGCGACCCGAAGCTGATTAATCCGTTGCAGCCCGCCGAACTGGTCATCGACCACTCGGTGCAGGTCGACGAATTCGGGTCATCCAAAGCGTTTGATGTGAATGCGCTGCTGGAATTCCAACGCAACCACGAACGTTACGCATTTCTGCGCTGGGGACAGACCGGCTTCCGCAATCTCGCCATCGTGCCGCCGGACACCGGCATCGTCCACCAGGTCAACCTCGAATATCTCGCACGCGTGGTTTTTGTACACGAAGAAGGCGGAAAGCGCACCGCCTATCCAGACACACTCGTCGGCACCGACTCGCACACCACGATGGTCAACGGACTCGGCGTGCTGGGCTGGGGTGTGGGCGGCATCGAAGCCGAGGCCGCCATGCTCGGACAGCCAGTTTCCATGCTGATCCCGCTCGTCGTCGGCGTGAAGCTCACCGGACGCCTGCCGGAAGGCGCCACTGCAACCGACCTTGTTCTTACCATCACGGAGATACTCCGCAAGCACGGTGTGGTCGGCAAGTTCGTTGAGTACTTCGGCCCCGGCCTCGAAGACTTGCCACTCGCCGATCGCGCTACGATTGCCAACATGGCTCCTGAGTACGGCGCCACATGCGGCATCTTTCCGATCGACAAAGAAGGCCTGCGCTACCTGAAACTCACCGGCCGCAGTGACGAACAGATCGCGCTGGTCGAAGCCTACGCTCGCGAGCAGGGACTTTTTCACGACGCCGACACATCCGAAGCGGAATACTCCGAGTTGCTGAGTCTTGATCTTGCTAGCGTGGAATCAAGTCTCGCTGGACCGAAGCGCCCCCAGGATCGAGTCGTGCTGTCGCAGGCACGAGAGTCGTTTCGGCAAGCGCTGCCATCCTTGATCAAGCCGAAGGCTAAGGCCGCCAACGCGGCTCCGTCCGAGGCCGCCGTCGCCGCCAAGCAGAACGAACTCAAGCAAGTCAGTCGCTGGGAACAGGAGGGTGGAAGTCCGACGGCCGTTGGGGTCGAGGATCCGAAGGTCCACGAACACATTCCGACGAATGGCAATGTTGCGCTGCAGCACGGCAGTGTGGTGATTGCGGCGATCACCAGTTGCACGAACACATCAAACCCATCCGTGATGCTGGCCGCGGGACTGCTGGCAAAGAAGGCCGTGGAACGCGGTCTCGAAGTCCCCGCCACCGTTAAGACTTCGCTCGCTCCGGGATCGAAAGTCGTCCTCGACTATCTCGAGAAAGCCGGTCTGATGCAATATCTGGCGAAGCTGAAGTTCCATCTTGTCGGCTACGGCTGCACTACGTGCATCGGGAACTCGGGCCCGCTGCCGGTTGAAGTTTCGAAAGAAATCGACGAGAAAAATCTGGTGGTTGCCTCGGTGCTCTCCGGCAATCGCAACTTTGAGGGCCGGATCAATTCTGAAGTCCGCGCCAACTATTTAATGTCGCCGCCGCTGGTGGTGGCCTTCGCTCTTGCCGGTCGCATCGATGTTGATCTGCGCAAAGATCCACTCGGAAAGGGCAAAGATGGCAAGCCCGTCTACCTCGCCGACATCTGGCCCTCACAGCAAGAAGTCGAACAGGCGATGGCGAGCGCGATTACATCCGAGATGTTCCGCAAGAGCTATGCCCACGTCTACTCGGGCGACGAGCGCTGGCGCGGGCTGCCGGTTCCGAAGGGCGAGACTTACGCGTGGGAAAATAATTCTACATACATTCGGCAGGCGCCGTACTTCGATGACATGGCGCTGAAACCGTCCGCCGTCGAGGACATCAAGGGGGCGCGCGTGCTGGCCGTGCTCGGCGATAGCGTAACGACGGACCACATTTCGCCCGCGGGGTCGATTAAGAAAGATGGACCCGCGGGCAAATACCTGATTGCCCACGGCGTGCAACCGGCGGATTTCAATTCTTACGGATCGCGTCGCGGCAATCACGAAGTCATGGTGCGCGGCACGTTCGCCAACGTCCGCCTGCGCAATAAAATGGTGAACACCGAAGGCGGATTCACTCGCCACCTGCCCGATGGCACGGAGATGTCGATCTTCGACGCGTCCGAAAGGTACCATGCCGAAAAAGTGCCGCTCGTGATTCTCTCGGGCAAGGAATACGGCTCCGGATCTTCGCGTGACTGGGCGGCCAAGGGGCCCCGCCTGCTCGGCGTTCGCGCCGTGATTGCGGAAAGCTACGAACGGATTCACCGCTCGAACCTTGTCGGCATGGGCATTCTGCCACTGCAGTTTCTGCCGGGAGAAAATGTCGAGACGCTGAAGTTGACCGGCGAAGAAGTGTTCGAGATCGCGGGAATTCGCGAGGCGGTCGAGAAATTTGCCTCCGGCCGCAAAATTACGGTGCGCGTGAAGGGCGGGAAGGAATTTCAGGCGGGGGTTCGCATCGACACCCCACAGGAAGCTCTCTACTACGCCAACGGGGGCATACTCCAGTACGTGCTGCGTCAACTGCTGGCGGGGAAAGCGCAACCGGAGGCAGTTTCCGCTTAGCCGCCGAACCGCGCTCGGCGGGACAGCCGGGGCGGCTGTCCCTGCGTGCTAATCTCAAACTCCCATGTCGATCGCAGCCCAATACATCCCTGCCGCTTATAGCCTGACCGCAGTCGGCGTCTGGGGCGCGAGTGATTTCCTGGGTGGAGTGGGGGCACGCCGCGCGAACGCGTTTCTGTTCACGGCCATCGTGCACGTCAGCGGCATGGTCCTGATGGGCACGCTTGCGCTGATAACCCAGGCGCCATTTCCGGGAAACGCCAGCCTGGTTTGGTCGCTGATCGCCGGGTCGGTCGGGGGCACGGCTCTGGCTTTGTTCTATCGTTCATTGGCCAGCGGAAATATGGGATTGGTCGCGCCCGTGGCGGCCGTTGTGGGCGCCGCGATACCGACGATCGTAGCCGCTTTTATGGAGGGCTTTCCCGGCTATCGGCGCGCGCTCGGTTTTGTTGTCGCGGGAATCGGTGTCTGGCTCATCTCACGCGCCGAAGGTGATACTGGGCGTCCTCAAGGTTTGGGCATGGCTGTGCTGGCCGGAATCGGCTTTGCTGGTTTTTATCTTTGCATTCACCAGGCGGGCGACGCATCGGCATTGTGGGCCTCGGCCTGCTCGCGCGTCGGTTCGTTGTTGGTCACGGGAGCTATCGTTGTATTCGGAAGATACCTGCGCGCGGTGCCCGCGCCGGTGCTGTCCATTGCCGTGGTTGCCGGGAGCCTCGACATCACCGGCAGCGCCGTCTTCATCCGCGCAGCTCAAATCGGACGCCTGGACGATGCGGTCGTGCTCAGTTCGCTCTATCCCGCAGTCACCGTCGTGCTTGCTCGCATG